>Ga0315910_10003144_pt1 | contig 14201 bp, 13 predicted proteins | sample EdamamesoilMG_FD_204470 | JGI IMG/M metagenome (GOLD analysis project Ga0315910, IMG submission 204470) | Garden soil microbial communities collected in Santa Monica, California, United States - Edamame soil | ecosystem: Environmental > Terrestrial > Soil > Garden | place: USA: California...
CGAGGGGAGCTGGAGCGACGTCGGCACCCCGGAACGGCTGGCCGAACTGAAGGCGCGACTGGACAGGCGATGAAACCGGACGATCTCGATCCCGCGCATTTTTCCCGCCTGCACGGCGCGCGGCGCAAGCGGCTCGCGCAGGCGATGCACGAAGGCGTCGCGGTGATACCCACTGCGCCCGAACGCATCCGCAACCGCGACACGCACTACCCGTATCGCTACGACAGCCATTTTTATTACCTGACCGGCTTTGCCGAGCCCGAGGCGGTCCTGGTGATCGTCGGCGGTGCGCAGCCGAAGAGCCTGCTCTTTTGCCGCGAAAAGAACGAGGAGCGCGAAACCTGGGACGGTTTTCGTTTCGGGCCCAAAGGCGCGCAGGAGCGCTTCGGTTTCGATGCGGCCTATCCGATCGCTGAACTGGATGCGCGGCTCCCGGGCCTGCTTGGCGACCAGCCGGCGCTGCATTTCCCCGTCGGCGCCGACGCCGCCTGGGACGCGCGCGCCATGGGCTGGTTGAACGCGGTGCGCGCGCTGGCGCGCACGGGCGTCGCCGCGCCCGAGCGCGTGCAGGACGTGCGCGCCCTGATCGACGAAATGCGGCTGCTGAAGGACGCGCACGAACTGGGCCTCATGCGCCGCGCCGCGTCGATTTCGGCGGCGGCGCACCGGCGCGCGATTCGCGCGGCGCGCGCCGGGCGCTTCGAGTACGAGCTGGAAGCCGAGCTGCTGCATGAATTCCGGCGCAGCGGCGCCCAGTTCCCCGCTTACTGGCCGATCGTCGCGGGCGGCGCCAACGCCTGCGTGCTGCACTACGTCTCGAACGAGGACGCGCTGCGCGAAGGCGACCTGGTGCTGATCGACGCCGGCTGCGAGCTGGGGGGCTATGCCTCCGACATCACGCGCACCTTCCCGGTGGGCGCGCGCTTTTCCGGCGCGCAGCGCGACGTGTACGAAATCGTGCTCGCCGCGCAGGCCGCCGCAATGGCGAAAGTGCGCGCCGGCCTGGCCTGGAACGAACCGCACGACGCCGCGGTGCGCGTGCTCGCGCAGGGCATGCTCGACCTGAAGCTGCTGTCGGGCACGCTGGACGAAGCGCTCGAGAAGGAAACCTACAAGCGCTTCTACATGCATCGCACCGGCCACTGGCTCGGCCTGGACGTGCACGACGCGGGCGATTACAAGCGCGCGGGCAAGTGGCGCGCGCTCGCGCCCGGCATGGTGCTCACCGTCGAGCCGGGGCTCTACATCCGCGCGGCCGAGGACGTCCCCGAGCGTCTGCGCGGCATCGGCATCCGTATCGAGGATGATGTACTGGTCACCGGCGCCAGCTGCGAAGTGATCACGCAGGAAGCGCCCAAGAGCATCGCCGATATCGAGGCGCTGAAACGCGATGCGGCATGACGTATCCATCCTGGGCGCGGGCCCGGTCGGTTGCGCGCTCGCGCTGCTGTTGCAGCGACAGGGGAGCTCGACCGTTGTCGTCCGCCCGCGCAAGGACACTGCCGCCGCGTTTCGCCCGATCGCGCTGTCGCACGCGAGCCGCCTGATCCTCGAGCGCGCCGGCGCCTGGGAAGGGCTCGCGCCCACGCCGATCACCAGCGTTCACGTTTCCCAGCAGCACGGCTTCGGCCGCACCCGGATGAACGCGGCCGACGCCGGCGTGCCGGCGCTGGGATATGTGATCGATTACGGAGCGCTGCTGGATGCGCTGCTCGCGCGGGCGATCGAGCGCGGTATCCCGGTCGAGGACGCGCCCGCCCAAGCCCAACTCACCGTCCATGCGGAAGGAACGTCCGACGAAGCAACGCGCAAGGATTACGGCCAGGCGGCCGTCGTTGCGCGGGTGACGACCCGCCCCGGTGCGGCGGCGACCGCCTGGGAACGCTTTACGCCCGACGGCCCGCTCGCGCTGCTGCCGCTGGGGACCCACTACGGCGTGGTCTGGGGCGCCCGCCCCGAACGGGCAAGGGAACTCTGCGAATTACCGGAAAGCGGTTTCCTCGCGGCGCTCGCGCAAGCCTTCGGCAGGCGTGCCGGCACGTTCGTCGCCGCCGGCGTGCGCAGCCGCCTGCCGCTCGCGCTGCGCCTGCGGCCCGGACGCGTCGGCGAGCGCACCGCATTCATCGGCAACGCCGCGCAGACGCTGCACCCGGTCGCCGGACAGGGTCTGAACCTGGGCCTGCGCGATGCCTGGGATCTGGCGCAGGTTTTGCATGGCGTCGAGGATCCGGGCGAAGCGCGCGTGCTCCAGCGCTTTGCCGACTTGCGCCGCTTCGATGCAGCGGCGACCGTGCGCGCCACGGATTTCCTCGCCGGAGCCTTCCTCGGCAGCGACCCCTTGAGCCGGCTGACACGCGGCTTCGGCTTGACCGCGCTCGACATATGCCAGCCGGCGCGGCGTTTTTTTGCGCGGCGCATGATCTACGGAGCTTCCGCGCTGCCGTAAACGCTTGGTCGCGCGACCGGCGCGGCGTTGTTTGAAAAACGCAACAGCGGCGATGTTGTTCGGCGACGGAACGCGCTAGAATTCGCTCCCCTCGCAACGCACCCATCAAGAAGCACTGATGCAACTTGGCGCTCACGTGCTGCGCAATGGACTGTTCGTCGCCCCGATGGCGGGCGTGACCGACCGGCCCTTCCGCACGCTCTGCCGGCGATTCGGCGCCGGCCTGGCGGTGTCCGAGATGGTATCGGCCCGCCCCGAATTGCGCGGCACGCGCAAGTCGCGCCTGCGCCGCGAGCATGCTGGCGAAGCGGGCCCCGTTTCGGTGCAGATCGCCGGCGCGGACCCGGTGATGATGGCCGATGCGGCACGCGTCAACGCGGCCGAGGGCGCACGGATCATCGATATCAACATGGGTTGCCCCGCGAAGAAGGTCTGCAACGTCGCCGCCGGCTCGGCGCTGCTCTCGGACGAAGCGCTCGTCGGACGCATCCTCGACGCCGTGGTGGCCGCCACGTACGGGATGGGCGTGCCGGTCACGCTGAAGATCCGCACGGGCCCCGATCCTGCGAGGCGCAATGCGCTGCGCATCGCGCGCATTGCCGAGAACGCGGGCGTCCGACTGCTGACGGTGCACGGGCGCACGCGCGCCTGCGGTTTCCGCGGCGAAGCGGAATTCGACACCATCGCCCAGGTCAAGGCCGGCGTGCGCATCCCGGTGATCGCCAACGGCGACATTGCAACGCCCGCGGAAGCCAAACGCGTACTGGCGTACACCCGCGCCGACGGCATCATGATCGGCCGCGCGGCGCACGGGCGTCCCTGGATTTTCCGGGAATTCCTTTCCTTCCTGCATGACGGGAAGTTCGTCGCCCCGCCCTCGCCGGGCGAAATGCGCGCCGTAGCGCTCGAACACCTGGAAGCCATTTACGCGCTCTATGGCGAGGAGATGGGCGTGCGCATCGCACGCAAACATATTGGTTGGTATGTGAGCCGGCTGCCGGGCGGAGAGACGTTTCGCCGCGAGGCGGTCCAGATCCTGTCCGCAACCGAACAGTTGGCTGCCGTCGGGCGTTTCTTCGACGGCCTGTCCGAAGCACTTCCGATCGCCGCATGAGCCGCAATACCGAACTCTCTGACGCCGTGAAACGCTCGCTGGAGCGCTACTTCCGCGACATGGATGGCGAACGGCCGACGGCGATCTACGACATGGTGCTGAAGAACATCGAACGGCCGCTGATCGAAACAGTGCTCGGCAAGGCCGAAGGCAACCAGAGCGCCGCGGCGGCGATGCTCGGCATCGACCGCAACACCTTGCGCAAGAAAATCCAGCAGTTGCGGATCAAGGCGTGAAAGTGGCCGGATGAAAGTCAGGCGGGCGCTGATCAGCGTCTCTGACAAGTCCGGCCTTGCCGACTTCGCCCGAGCGCTGGCCGCGCTGGGCGTGCAGATTCTCTCCACCGGCGGCACGGCGAGCCTGCTGGAAAAAGAAGGCGTTCCCGTGACCGAGGTCTCGGCGCACACCGGGTTCCCGGAAATGCTCGATGGGCGCGTGAAAACCCTGCACCCGACGATCCACGCCGGCCTGCTCGCCCGGCGCGACCTGCCGGCGCATGCGGCCGCGCTCGCGAAGCACGGCATCGCGACTATCGACCTGCTGGTCGTGAACCTGTATCCCTTCGAGAGCACCATCGCGAAAGCGGGCTGCACGCTGGAGGACGCGATCGAAAACATCGACATCGGCGGGCCGGCGATGGTGCGCTCGGCGGCGAAGAACTGGAAGGATGTCGCCGTGCTCACCGACGCTTCCCAGTACGCCGGCGTGCTGGCGGAACTCAAGCGCGACGGCGCGATCGGCGACGCGACGCGCTTCGCCCTGGCGGTGGCCGCCTTCAATCGCATCAGCAACTATGACGCGGCGATCAGCGACTACCTGTCGTCGCAGCCGGCGGGCGGCAAACCCGGTGCCGGCGCGCGGATGGAGTTCCCGGCGCAGAGCAACGGCCGCTTCGTCAAGCTGCAGGACCTGCGCTACGGCGAGAATCCGCACCAGAGCGCGGCGTTCTACCGCGACCTGCATCCCGCGCCCGGCTCCCTGGTGATGGCGAAACAGCTGCAGGGAAAGGAACTCTCCTACAACAACATCGCCGACGCGGACGCCGCCTGGGAATGCGTCAAAAGCTTCGGGTGTCCCGCCGTCGGCTGGGGGGAGCCGGCCTGCGTGATCGTCAAGCATGCCAATCCCTGCGGCGTTGCGGTCGCGGCCTCGGGCGCGCTCGCGTATGCGAAAGCCTTCAAGACCGATCCCACCTCCGCCTTCGGCGGCATCATTGCCTTCAACGTTCCGGTCGACGCGGCGGCGGCGAAAGCCGTCGCGGCGCAGTTCGTCGAAGTGCTGATCGCGCCCGGCTACAGCAAGGAAGCGCTGGAGGTCTTCGCCGCCAAGGCCAACACGCGCGTGCTGGAGATTTCCCTCGACGGCGTGCAGCGCGACGGCGCCACGGCCTGGGCGCAGGGCCGCAATTTGCATGACGTGAAGCGCGTCGGTTCGGGCCTGCTGATCCAAAGCGCGGACAACCGCGTCCTCGCGCGCACCGAACTGAAGACGGTGACGCGGCGCAAACCGACCGACGCGCAGCTCGACGACCTGATGTTCGCCTGGACGGTGGCGAAGTTCGTCAAATCGAACGCGATCGTGTTCTGCCGGGAGGGCGCCACGGTCGGCGTCGGCGCCGGGCAGATGAGCCGCATCGACAGCGCGCGCATCGCCGCCATCAAGGCGCAGAACGCCGGGCTCGAGATCAAGGGCTCGGTGGTGGCTTCCGATGCGTTCTTCCCGTTCCGCGACGGCCTGGACGCGGTCGTCGACGCGGGCGCCGCCGCGGTGATCCAGCCCGGGGGCAGCGTGCGCGACGACGAGGTGATTGCCGCCGCCGACGAACGCGGCATCGCCATGGTGTTCACGGGCGTACGCCACTTCCGGCATTGAAAATGCACGCTTACATGCCTCGCGCGGCGCTCGCGCCCCGCGCTGAACTTCAGAACAAGCAATGAAGTTGCTGGTCATCGGCGGCGGCGGACGCGAGCACGCGCTGGCCTGGAAGCTCGCGCAGAGCCCGCGCGTGCAGAAAGTGTTCGTCGCACCCGGCAACGCCGGCACCGCGAAGGAGAGCGGCTTGGAGAATATCTCCTTGTCTTCTGCCGAAGAGTTGATTTCTTTCGCAAAGAAAGAGCAGATCCATCTGACCGTCGTCGGCCCGGAGGCGCCGCTGTCGGCGGGCATCGTCGACGCCTTCCAGGACGCCGGACTGAAGATCTTCGGACCGGTGAAGGCCGCGGCGCAGCTCGAGGCCTCCAAGGATTTCGCCAAGCAGTTCATGGCGCGCCACGGCCTGCCGACCGCCAGGCACGCCACGTTCACCGAGGCCGCGAAGGCCAAGACCTATGTCGAACAGCAGGGCGCGCCCATCGTCATCAAGGCCGACGGCCTGGCCGCAGGAAAAGGCGTGGTCGTCGCCGCGACCGTCGCCGAGGCCAAGGCGGCGATCGACCTGATGCTGGTGCAGAACAAGCTGGGCGCGGCCGGCGCGCGCGTGGTGATCGAGGAATTCCTCGAGGGCGAGGAAGCGAGCTTCATCGTCATGGCCGACGGCGCGCACGCGCTGCCGCTCGCCACCAGCCAGGACCACAAGCGGCTGAAGGACGGCGACCAGGGACCCAACACCGGCGGCATGGGCGCGTATTCGCCCGCGCCGGTGGTGACGCCGCAACTGCACGCGCGCGTCATGCGCGAGATCATCCTGCCGGCGATCGCCGGCATGGCGAAGGATGGCACGCCCTACACCGGCTTCCTGTATGCCGGGCTGATGATCGACAAGGCCGGCAATCCCAGGACGGTGGAGTTCAACTGCCGGCTGGGTGACCCGGAGACGCAGCCGATCATGCTGCGGCTGAAGTCCGACCTGCTGGGCCTGGTCGAGCACGCGATCGACGGAACGTTGAACCACGCCGAGGCGGACTGGGACCGTCGCTCGGCGCTGTGCGTCGTGCTCGCGGCTGCGAATTACCCCGACGAGCCACGCAAGGGCGACGAAATCACCGCCCTGCCGAAAGTCTCCGAGGATTGCCACATATTCCATGCCGGCACGAAGCTGGAGGGCAAGCGCGTCCTGACCAACGGCGGCCGCGTGCTCGGCGTCACCGCCCTTGGCGACTCTCTGAAGATGGCGGCGAAGCGCGCCTATGAAGCCACCGACGGCATCCGTTTCGACGGCATGCAGTACAGGAAAGACATCGGTCATCGCGCTTTGCGCGATCCTGCCGGAGCCTTGAAGAAAGTCTAGCGTGGACACCGCGCCGGTCCGCGAGTATTTCACCGGCCTGCAGGCGCGCATCGTCGCGGCGCTCGAGCAGCTCGACGGCATGGCGTTCGCCGCGGACCGCTGGGAGCGCGCCGAGGGCGGCGGCGGCGTGAGCCGCGTCATCGAAGAGGGCAAGCTGTTCGAGCGCGGGGGCGTGAACTTCTCCCAGGTTTCGGGCGGCAAGCTGCCGCCGAGCGCCTCGGCTTCGCGCCCGCAGCTGGCCGGGCGGCGCTTCGAGGCAATGGGCGTGTCGCTGGTGCTGCACCCGCGCAACCCCTACTGCCCGACGGTGCACATGAACGTGCGTTTTTTCAGCGCCGGCGACACCTGGTGGTTCGGCGGCGGCATGGACCTCACGCCCTACTACGGGTTCGAGGAAGACGCGAAGCATTTCCACGCGGCCTGCAAGCGCGCGCTTGAGCCCTTCGGCGCGGACCGCGGGGCCGACCTGCACGCCCGCTACAAGAAATGGTGCGACGAGTATTTTTTCCTGAAGCACCGCGACGAACCGCGCGGTATCGGCGGCATCTTTTTCGACGACCTCGCCGAGCCCGACTTCGATACCGCGTTCGCGCTCACCCGCTCCGTCGGCGACCATTTCATCACCGCCTACGCGCCGATCATCGAGCGCAGGCGGGCGCTGCACTGGGGCGAGCGCGAGCGCGATTTCCAGTGCTACCGGCGCGGGCGCTACGTGGAATTCAACCTGGTCTACGACCGCGGCACCCTGTTCGGCCTGCAGTCCGGCGGCCGCGCCGAATCGATCCTGATGTCCCTGCCGCCGGCGGTGCGCTGGCGCTACACCTGGTCCCCCGAGCCGGGGTCCCCGGAGGCAAAGCTCTACACCGACTTCCTCAGGCCGCGCGACTGGGCCTGAGCAAGCAAGGACGCCAATCCCCTCACGGCAGTTCGCCCGCGCGGCGGAAGTGCTTCTGCGCCTCGGCCGCGCGGCCTTCGCGGTCGGCGAGGCGCGCGAGCTCCTGGTGCGCGGCGCGCGATTCACCGAACGAGAGGCTCGCTTCGAGGTAGTTCTGCGCCTTGCCCCACAGTTCGGCGGCCATGCACAGGCGTCCAAGCGCGGCGAGCAGCTGCGCGTCCTGCGCATGCTCGCGCAGCCAGCGCTCTGCGCGCTCGATGCGGATGCGCGCCTCGTCCTGGATGCGCTGCGCGTCGAGCTTCGGCAGCTCGCCGTAGAGCTGGGCGAGGCTGCCGCTCCACTCCCTGGCCAGGCTGCGCTCGATCAGCTCGCGCGCGAGCGCCGCATTGCCCAGGGCGGCGGCGCGGCGCGCCGCCGCGGCCGCGACGCGCGGATGCGCCAGGTCCTCGGCCGGCATGCGCCGCAGGTGCGACTCCAGCTGGCCGCGCTCGCCCGCGGCGCGCGCCAGCAGCTCGATCTGCGCCTGCACGCGATACTCCTCGACCAGCGCCGGCGCCAGCGCGCCGCGTTTGTCGAGCAGCGTGGTGAGCCGCAGCACTTCCTCCCAGTCCTGCGTGCCGCGCTCGGCGCGCAGTTGCATGCGCGCCGCCGCGATATTCCTCGGCCCGGCGCCGCGCAGGCTGCGCAGCGCGTCGCGCGCGCCGGCAAAATCGCGCTCGTCGAGCGCGAGCTCCGCCTGCGTCAGCAGGCGCGCCGCGTGCAGCGATTCGCCCGCGCCCTCGGCGCGTTCGAGCCACTGGTCGCGCCGCTCGATTTCATGCATCTGGTGCGCGGCGCGCGCGGCGACCAGCGCCGCGATCCCGGGCGTGGCCCCCGCTTCCCAGGCAAGCGCGGCCTCGCGCTCGGCGCGCGCGTAACGCCCCTCGAAAAAACATTGCAGAGCCGCCGCCAGCGCGCCCTGCGCCTGCTGGCGCTTGCGCCTTTCCCGGTAGGCGCGCACCTCCTCGGGCAGCGCCAGCGTGCTGCCGACGAACCGAAAAACCGCGTAGGCGACGGCAAACGCCGCCACCAGGCCGAGCGCCGCGAGCAGGAGCGAGATCTCGACGCGCCAAGGCGGCACGACGAGCAGGACGTAGCCCCCGCTGAAGCGGCCCGCGACCGCGAGCGCCACGGCCGCGGCGAACACCGCGACCAGCCAGAACAGCGCGCGCATCATGCGCTGCTTTGCGGCGCGCGCATCACGCCTTGCGCTCGCGGCGCGCCTTGAAGCCGCGCACGGCTTCCAGGCTGTCGGCGATGCTCGGCGGCTCGAAACTGACCGACGCCGCCGACAGCTGCTTGAGCAGCGCCAGCGCCGCCAGGGAGTTCTTCGCGCGCGCGTCGAAATAGCGCTGGATCCAGTTCTGCGCCGTGCGCAGGTCCTCGCGATAACCCGCTTCGTCGCGCGTCAAGAGTGACACGCGCGCGTTCAGCAGGCGCAGCTTCAGGTTCTCGCGCAGGAACCAGGCCTGCTGCGGCGGCACCAGCGGCGGCTCTGCGCTGTCGACCCTGCGTACCGTCACCAGCTGGCGCAGTTCGCGCCACAACTCGCCACCGAAGCGCATGAGGAATCCCTCTTCGGGCACGGCCGGCGCCGGCTTGGCCGCTTTTGCGGCCGCCAGCCGCTCGATGCGCTCCTCGAACGCAAGCGGCAGCGCATCCACCGACGCCGCCAGCCGGTCCAGCGCGAGCGACAGCCCGGGCACGTCGAGCGAGGGCAGCGCCTTCAGGCGCTCGATGTCGCGCGCCAGCGCGCGGCGCACCGGCAGGAACTGCGGCCGGTCGGCGCGCGACAGGCGGCTCTCGGCAAGCTGCAGCGCGAGCAGCGCCGCACGCACGTTGCCCGAGAGCTGCAGCTGTTGCTGCGCGATCGCCAGCACCTGCTCGATCTCGGCCAGCTGCCACTCGTCGCGGTTGCGCGCGAGTTCCTGGTACAGCGCCTCCAGCGCCACCTGCTGGTTCTGCGATTCGGCGAGCTTCGACTCGAGCGCGCCGATTTTCGCCTGCGCCTCGCGCAGACCTTCCTGCGCCTGCCGGCCGAGCGAGCGCGCTTCGCGGCTCTCGGTCTCGATGTCGCGCAGGCGCTTGGCCAGCTCGTCCTGCGTCGCGTCGATGCGGCCGCGCGTATCGAGCCAGAGCGCGGCGACGATGAGCGCCAGCAGCACCAGCATGACCGCGAGCAGGCGCGACGGCCGGCGCGGCGCGGAAGCGGGGGCCGGGGAAAGCGTCGGTTCTTCCATGCGACCTGTATTATCGCGCCGCGCCGAAATGCGCAACCAGCGCGGCGGCCACCTCGGCGTCGCCGGGGCCCGCGACGATGGCGCTCGGCAGTCCGCGCCGCCGCGCCTCGCCAGCCACGCGCGCATGCGGCACGAAAAGCGCGACGCCCGACAGCCGGCGCGCCGCGTCATCGCCCAGCATGGCGATCAGGTTCGCCAGCCCTTCGGCGGAGGACACCGTCACCGCGTCCATGCCGGGCGCCCAGGCGCCGCGCATGCGCGTGCCATCGGGCATGGCGCGGCGATAGCAGGCCGCGTGCTCGACGCTGGCCCCGCGCGCGGCCAGTTCCTCGCCCAGCAGTTCGCGCCCGCCTGCGCCGCGAAAAATCACGATCCGGCGTCCGCGCACGTCAGCGAGCGCCGGCAGCGCCAGCAGCGCCTCGCTGTCGAACCCCGCCGCGGGCACGACGACGTTCGCGAATCCACGCTGCTCGAGCTCCGCGCGGCTGCCTTGACCGACGGCCGCGATCTTCAGGCCGGCGGGCCAGCCTCGGCTGCCCAGCAGATCGAGCGCCCGTCGCACCGCGTTGCGGCTGACGAAGATCGCCAGATCGAACCCGGCGAGGCGCGCCGCCAGCGCGTGGAATGGCGCGGTATCGACGAGCGGCAGGATCTCGATGGCCGGAACGCAGACCGGTTCGCCGCCGGCGTCGCGCACCAACCGTTCAAGCGCCTGCGCCTGTTCCCGGGGCCGCGTGATGAGCACGCGCCTGCCCGCCAGCGGCCCGTTCATGGCGCCAGTGCGGCCAGAATCTCCGCCGCGCCCCGTTCGCGCAGCGTTGCGGCCACGCGCTGGCCGAGTTCTTCCGGGCGCCCGGCGGCGCCCTCATGCTCGGCCCGCGCGATGCGCTTGCCGTCGGGCGAAGCGACCAGCGCGCGCATGTGCAATTTGCCGTCCAGCGCCTCGGCAAACGCGCCCAGCGGAATGGTGCAACTGCCGCCCAGCGCCCGATTGACTTCGCGCTCGGCGCGCACGCAGGCCTCCGCAACCTCATCGCGCATCGGCGCAACAAGCGCGGCTGTGTCGGCGCGCGCCGCCAGGCACTCGATGCCGAGCGCCCCTTGCCCCGCGGCCGGCAGGCAATCGTCGATCGACAGGGTGCTGCGGATGCGGGCTTCCAGGCCGAGGCGCCTGAGGCCGGCCGCCGCCAGCACGATGGCCGCGTACTCGCCGCGATCGAGCTTGGCGATGCGCGTATCCACGTTGCCGCGCAGCGGCCGGATCTCGAGCGCGGGATGGCGCGCGGCGATCTGCGCCTGGCGCCGCAGGCTGGAGGTGCCGACCACCGATCCGGCCGGCAGGGAGGCGAAATTTTCGTGGCGCGGCGATACGAAGGCGTCCCTCGCGTCTTCGCGCGCGAGGATCGCGGCCAGCGCGTAGCCGGGCGGCAGTTCGGCCGGCACGTCCTTCATGGAATGCACGGCGATGTCGGCGCGATCCTCGGCGAGCGCCGCTTCCAGCTCCTTGACGAACAGGCCCTTGCCGCCGATCTTGGCCAGCGAGGCGTCGAGCAGTTCGTCGCCGCGCGTCGACAAGGGCACCAGCGACACGCGCAGGCCGGGGTGCAAAGCCTCGAGCCGCCCCTTGACGTGTTCGGCCTGCCACAGCGCGAGGCGGCTGCGGCGCGTGGCGATGCGCAGTTCGCCCCGCAGTTTTCCCATCAGGACCTGGCTTCCGGCAGCACGCTTTTCACCGCCGGCCACTGGCGCCGGCTGACCGGCAGGCGTTCGGCGATGCCCTCCAGCACCACGTTCCAGTGCGGTTCCTCGTCGGCGCTCCCGGCGATGCGCTCGAAACCGCGGATCGCGGCGCGCGCCACCAGGCAATTGCGGTGCACGCGGATGAAGCGATCGGCGAATTCCTTTTCGATGTTGACCAGCGGCTCCTCGATCAGGTGCTCGCCCACGCGCGTGCGCAGCGTGACGTACTTGAGCTCGGCCTTGAGATAAAGCACCTCGCCGACCGGCACCAGCGCGATGCGGTGGCGCTCGGAGACGGAGAAGAACTCGCGCGCGCCCGCGTGGGCCATCATGCCGGTGCTCTCAAGGCGCGCGCGCGCCACGGGGCCTGCCGCCTGCGCCCTTTTCAGCGCCGCCGCCAGGCGCTCGGCGCGCACCGGCTTCATCAGATAGTCGAGCGCGTTCAGTTCAAACGCTTCGACCGCGTGCCGGTCGTGCGCGGTCACGAATACGATCGCCGGTGCGCTCTCCAGCCGTGCCAGGTGGCGCGCCACCTCGATCCCGCCCATGCCCGGCATCTGGATGTCGAGCAGCAGGACCTGCGCGCCGCTGCCCGGCAACCGGTCGATGATTTCCAGGCCGTTCGCCGCCTCACCCGCCACTCTGGTGGCAATCTCGGCGCGCACATCGGCAAGCAGCTCCTTCAGGCGCGCGCGCGCCGGCGCTTCGTCGTCGGCAATGAACACGCGCAATTCGGCGGCGGCGCTCACGCGCGACCCGTTCTGCCGTTGACGGGCGCGCTCATGCGCGTCCCGTCCTGTACGGCATGTCGATCTCGACGCGGTAACGCCCGCCTGCGATCCGCGTTTCGAGCTTCGCCTCCGCGTCGAAAAACAGCATCAGCCGCTCGCGGATGTTGTCCAGCGCCATGTGGTTGCCCGCGCGCACCGAGGTCTTCTTGTCCTCGCCGCCGTCCGGGCTCACAGGATTCTCGACCAGCACGCGCACCCTGTCGCCCGCACGCTCGATGCGTACCAGCACGTCGCCGATGCCGGTACCGGGCTCGACGCCGTGGTAGACCGCGTTCTCCAGCAGGGGCTGCAGCAACAGCGGCGGCAGCAGCGCATCCATCGGCGCCTGATCGAGGTCCCAGGCCATGCGCAGGCGCGGCCCGAGCCGCAGCTGTTCGATCGCCGCGTAGCGCTCGACGAGCGAGATTTCTTCGGCCAGGCGCACCAGGCTGCGCCCGTCGGAGACCAGCGCGCGGAACAGGTCGGCAAGATCCTCCAGCGTGCGCTCGGCGCGCCGCGGATCGCTGCGAATGAGCGCGAGCACGGCATTCAGGCTGTTGAACAGGAAATGCGGCCGGATGCGCGCCTGCAGCGCCTGCAGCCGCGCTTCCGCGAGCGCCGGCGAATAGGCTCGCCGGTGCAGCGCCAGATAGGCGAGCACGATCACGGCACCCGCTGCGGCAAACGCGAGCATGCGCGCGAGGCTGACATCGGCGAACTGCCCGAGCCCCGAGCGCGTCGCCGCCGCCAGCGCCAGAGCCAGCGCAATAACGAGGATGCACGCCAGCCAGTAAGGCAAGCGGCGCAGCAGCGGCGCAGCGACATAGAGCACGGCCAGGCTGCCGAGCAGCGGCGGCTCGATCAGCACGGTGTTGCGCACGAACGCATCGGCCGCGCTCATCCAGTCGGCTTCCTTTACCAGCGCGGCGCCGAGTCCGAGCAGATTGACCGCCACCAGCGCGCGCGCCACGACACCGAGGTTGCGGAAATCCGGCAGCACGTCCGGATGAGAGTTTTGCCTTATACTGGGCATCGTTAGCAAGCGGTCTTAAACCGCATTCTATTCCCTGCATTTTAGTCCCCATGGCCGCATCGGCATCCAGGCAGCGGAAGAAAGGCAAAACGTGGTCGGGCCGCTTCGCGGAGCCGGTGGACGCGTTCGTGCAGCGCTTCACCGCCTCGGTGGCGTTCGACAAGCGCCTCGCGGCGCAGGACATCGCCGGTTCGCTCGCGCACGCGCGCATGCTGTCGGCGCAGGGCGTGATCTCGCGCGCCGACCTGAAGGCGATCGAAGGCGGATTGGCGAAGATCCGCGCCGACATCCGCGCCGGCAGGTTCGCCTGGTCGCTCGCCAACGAAGACGTGCACGGCAACATCGAGCGCCGCCTGATCGAGCTTGCGGGCGACGCCGGCAAGCGGCTGCACACCGGGCGCTCGCGCAACGACCAGGTCGCCACCGACGTGCGGCTCTGGCTGCGCGGCGAAATCGACGCGATTGCCGGGCATCTGCGCGAGCTGGAAGAGGCGCTGCTCGCGCAGGCGGCGCGCCACGCCGCGCTGGTGATGCCCGGCTTCACGCACCTGCAGGTCGCGCAGCCGGTGACGTTCGGCCACCACCTGCTCGCCTACGCGGCCATGTTCGGCCGCGACCAGGACCGGCTGGCCGACTGCCGCCGGCGCGTGAACGTGCTGCCGCTGGGCGCGGCCGCGCTCGCGGGCACCACCTTCCCG
>Ga0315910_10003145_pt1 | contig 14201 bp, 14 predicted proteins | sample EdamamesoilMG_FD_204470 | JGI IMG/M metagenome (GOLD analysis project Ga0315910, IMG submission 204470) | Garden soil microbial communities collected in Santa Monica, California, United States - Edamame soil | ecosystem: Environmental > Terrestrial > Soil > Garden | place: USA: California...
AGGAAGCGATACCCGGGTCGGACCTCGTGGTCATTCCGTCCGCCTCCCACCTTTCGAACCTGGAGCAGCCGGAGGCATTCAACCAGGCGCTCGCCGGGTTTTTCTCCAAACGGCGCTAGCGTGCGCCAGCCCGCCCAGGCAGGTTGAGGATTTCGATTTCGCGGGGCCGGTCCCTGAACAGGCGCCGCAGCAGTTTGCAGATGTCCAGGTCGAACTGCGGTTCGCAGCGTTGCTCGAGCGCTTCCGACAACTCGGCCATCGAATCGTAACTCCCGAGGTGCTGCCACTGGTCGAAAAGGTGGACCTCGCTGCGGCCGGACACAAGATCGTGCTCGCGGATGCCGATGCGTCCACCGAAAGGCCACGGTTGCAGGCGCAACGCATGGAGGGCCTGGGTCATGCGCATCGCGTGGGCGATGGCCGTTTCCTCGCCGATGCAAAAGCCCTTGCAACTGTTCAGGCGCCGCCCCAGGCAGGGTCCCTTGCCTTGCTCGAGGCCTGCCGCGATGTGACAAAGTCCGTGGGCGTCCGCAAGGTCCCGCAGCGCGTTCAGCGCCACGCGGCGCGAGCGGAACAATCCATAAAGCCCCGAACGATTCCAGAAACCCGGGTCCGCTGTGTCGACCAGGTTCGGGAGCGTCGGCCCTTCGACAGGATCCCAATGGATCGCGCAATGATCCTGCGCCTCGCGAACCTTCCGGTTCTGCTCCGGCTCCAGCTCCCGTATCAGGCGCGCGTGAAGGATTGCGAGCCCGAGTTCTCCCGCGACCGGAAACCATTCGACGTGGCTGGTCTCGGACGCGATCTTCCTGTCGCGCGCCGATCGGGATTCGCCGTTGAAGTGGGCAACGATGCGACTGGCGAGGTTCATGGACTTGCCGACGAACAGCGGGATTCCGCCTGTTCCGTAGACCACGTAGGCACCCGGGCTTTCGGGCACGTCGTCCAGCGCGTCCTTCGGCATGCCGGGCGGCAGCCGCGGTTTCCTCAGCAGCTCTTCCACTGCGGCGTTGACGGCGCCGGGCCCGGGGTCGAGCTGGATCTCCCGTGCAAACTGCCAAAGCACCTGCGCATCGCCCAGGGCGCGATGGCGGTGGTCGCAGACGAGGCCGTGCCGCTCTATGACGCTGTCGAGGTTGTGGCGCGGATGGTGCGGGAACAGCTTGCGCGACAATTTGACGGTGCAGAGAATCTCCGGCTGGTAGCGCATGCCCAGCCTTCGAAACTCGCTGCTCAGGAAACCGTGGTCGAAGCGCGCGTTGTGCGCCACCAGCACCTTGCCCTCGAGACGTCGATGGAGCGCCCCGGCCAGTTCCGGGAAAGCGGGCGCGCTGCGCACCATCTCGTCGGAGATGCCCGTCAACTGCTGGATGTTGGCGGGAATGGCGCGTCCGGGATTGACGAGCGAACTCCATTCACCGATGTACTCGCCCCGGTCGACCTCCACGAGGCCGATTTCGGTGATGCGGTCGAACGAAGGCGAGGCGCCGGTGGTCTCGAGGTCCAGGAAGACCAGGGTCCGATCAAGCATCTTTCGCCCCCGGCCCGGCGGGGGCGGGGCGACGCCTCTGTATAATCCGTCCGAAACAGGCAATCACAAAATGTGCGGGAGGAGATTCAAAGTGTTCGTTCGACCCTTGTTGGGCGTCGTTTTATCCCTGGCTGCGGCCGGGGCACTGGCCCACTCCGAATCCGAAGACCCCGGCTACGCAATGCTCGATTGCGAGCATCCGGCCGAGGGGGTCGCCAAATCCATTCCGGCGCCGATCGCAGGTCCCGCCCACCTGCAGTGTACCCCGGCATTCCAGCAGATCGTGGCCAGCGACGGCTGGACGTGGCGCTATCCCGGCAGTTTTTTCGAGCGACCCTTCATTCCCGCCTACGCGCCGATGCTTTCGCGCGGCATGCGCGGGGCGCGTTACTTTGCGGGGTTTGAAACCCTCGAACTGAAGGACGATGAAGCACGCGAGCACCATGATCGGTTCGCGAAGGCGTTGCCGACGTATCGCGAGAAGGCTCCGCCGGCCCGGATGCTCAAGCTGGTTGCCACCAACGACCTCGGCCACGAAGTCGATGCATTCTTCGGGTTCCGGTCGGAACGCGACGGCTGGGTGGTGATCTGCGCGCCCGACTGCGCGCCGGAAAACATGTTCCTGTTCGAAAAAGCGGAATAAACGAGGAGACGGACCATGGAATTCGCAAGCCAGCAGATCCTTCCGAAGGATGCCGATCGCGCAACCCTGGTCGGACGGGCATGGATTCCCGCCCAGGGCGGCCGGCCGGGCGGTCCCGCCCCGATCGCGGTTTCGGCCGGCAAGGTCCATGACCTGTCGCGGGCCGTTCCGACATCGGCGCAACTGCTCAACAGCCGCGATCCCGTCAGCGTGGTCCGGCAATCGATCAAGACCGGTTGGGGGAAGCCGATCGGCGGGATTGCGGAGCTTGTCGCGAATTCGCACGCTGACCGGCGCGATCCGAAGAAGCCCTATCTGCTTGCCCCCTGCGACCTGCAGGCGGTGCGCGCGTGCGGCGTGACCTTCGTTTCCAGCATGGTCGAGCGTGTCATCGAAGAGCACGCAAAGGGCGATCCGCACAAAGCCGAGGACATCCGCCGGTCGATCGGGTCGGAGATCGGCGGCGAGATCCGCAGCGTCAAACCCGGGTCAGCCGAGGCGATGCGGTTGAAGGAATCCCTCATCCGCCGCAATCTCTGGTCGCAATACCTCGAAGTGGGCATCGGTCCCGACGCGGAAGTCTTCAACAAGTCGCAACCGTTGTCCGCAGTGGGCGTGGGCGCGGAGATCGGAATCCGCTCGGATTCTTCCTGGAACAATCCCGAACCGGAAGTGGTGCTCGCGATCAACCGGGCCGGCAAGGTGGTCGGCGCCTCGCTGGGCAACGATGTGAACCTGCGTGACTTCGAAGGCCGCAGCGCGCTGCTGCTGGGCAAGGCCAAGGACAACAATGGCAGTTGCGCCATCGGACCGTTCATCCGCCTGTTCGACGACGGCTATGGCATCGCGGAACTGCGCCGCACCCACATCCATGTCGAGGTAACCGGCACGGAAGGCTATCGCCTTGCCGGTGAAAGCCACCTCGCCAACATCAGCCGCGACCCGCTCGACCTGGCCGGGCAGGCCGTCAATCGCAGCCACCAGTATCCCGACGGGACCATGCTGTTCCTCGGCACCCAGTTCGCGCCGGTGCAGGACCGCGACGAAAAGGGCAAGGGATTCACGCACAAGCTCGGGGATACCGTCAGCATCCAGGCGGACGAACTCGGGATGCTGGTCAACCGCGTGAACTATTGCGACAAGGTTGAACCCTGGAGCTTCGGCGTGACGGACCTGATGAGAAACCTGGCGGCGAGAGGCCTTCTGTAGGACCTCCTTATCCGCTCAGGGGGCCTTCGCCGCAACAGGATGGCAGTCCCGTGAATGGGAAGGCAATGCGTCAAAGACTGTCCATGAAAGCCGCCATTCTCTGCCGCATTGCTGCGTCGGGAAGGCGTCCGACGCCTGCCATCATGTTGTCCACGAGGTGATGCGGCTTGCTGGTGGCGGGAATGACGCAGGTCACCGCCGGATGGCCGAGGATGTATTTCAGGAAAAACTGGCCCCAGGATCTGCAATCGAACTCGGCGGCCCAAGCCGGAACCTCTTTCCCCCGCACCCTTGAGAACAGGCTGGCCTGCGCAAACGGCCGGTTGATGATGACGGCCGTTCCGGTCTCCTGCGCGACCTGAAGCAGGCTCTGCTCCGCTTCGCGCTCCGAGATCGAATAGTTGAACTGCACGAAGTCGAATTCCTTCGATTTGAGCAGGCGCTCCAGTTCGTCGTAGGCGCCGGAGTGATAGTGGGTGATGCCGGTGTAGCGAATCCTGCCTGCCGCCTTCCATTCCTTGAGCGTCCGGGCGTGAGTCTTCCAGTCCTGCAGGTTGTGGACCTGCATGAGGTCCATGCGCTTGACCTTCATCAGCCGGAAGGAATCCTCCATCTGGCGGATGCCGGCCTCGCGGCCGCTGGTCCAGACCTTGGTCGCCATGAACAGCTTGCCGGTCAGGTCCTGTTCGGCGGCGAGGTCGCCCACGACCGCTTCGGCCGTGCCGTACATCGGCGAGCTGTCGACCAGCGAACCGCCATGCTCGACGAACAGCCGCAGCACATCCTTGAGGGGGGCTCGCTCGGACTCGTTGCCGCCCACGCCGAATGCCTGGTACGTTCCGAGGCCCACCATGGGCAGCATTTCGTTGCTGCGCGGAATCGGCCGCTTCGACACCTTGACCTCTTCAGCGGACGACAGGCCGGGCCGCGCCAGCGGCATCGCCGCCAGCGCCTTCAGCAGCGAGCGGCGCAGCGGGTTCGGGGACGTCGGGTTCATTCTTCCTCCTCAGGTATTCTAGGCGCGCACGCATCTCTTCCTGGCTGCGGCCGAGCATCCAGCCCGTGCCTGCCCACACCATGGCGATCGGAACGGCGGCGAACGCGATGCCCGCGAAGCCCATCCCGAGCATCTGCAAGCCGGCGAACAGCCAGCCGCTCACGGCGTCGCCACCCCGAAAGACGGCTGTGTCGATGAAATTCTTGGACTTGTATTTTTCCTCGCGCGTCAGCACGGTGAACAGGATCTCGCGGGCGGGGCGGGCAATCGCATATTCGCCGGCGCGCCGCAGCACCTGGAACGCCACCAGCACGGCGAGCGTCGGGAAGAACCCGATCAGCAGGAAGCCGGCGATGGCCGTGACGGGCAGGAGCACCAGCGCAAAACCGACGCCGAAGTGGCGGATCAGCCTGTTCACGACGAAGATCTGGCAGACCAGCGTGAGCGCATTGACGGCGAAGTCGATCTTCGCGAACAGCGCGGTGCGTTCGCCCGAAGTCGCGATCTGCTCCGCGACAATGGCCGCCTGGTGAAAATACAGGAAAGTGCCCAGCGCCGTGCCCAGCACGACGTAGAGCGCGATGCCCATCAGGTAGGGGGATTTCAGCGCCAGCGTGATGCCCGCGAATATGCCGCCTCCCAGCGCCTCGCCGCCCGCGCTGCGCCGGCTGACCGTCGTGGCCCAGGCGCCCAGCCTCTGGATGCAGATCGTCGCCAGCAGCAGCATTCCGGCGGAGAGCAGCAGCAGCCTGCCGGGTCCGACCTCGCTCGCGAGCATCGCGGTAATGGACGGTCCGGCGAGCGCGCCGAGACTGCCGCCAGCGGAGATGAAGCCGTAGAGCCTGCGGGCCTGTTCGTTGCGAAACAGGTCGGCCATGAAGCTCCAGAACACCGAGACGACGAACAGGTTGAAGACGCTGAGCCAGACGAAGAACACCCGGGCGGTCGCCTCGACGGCGAAGCCGGACTCGATCAGCACGCTGAAGACAAGCAGGTTGGCGGCGAAGAAAAGGTAGATGATCGGCAGGAGCTTGCGGCGCGGAAAGCGCGTGGATACCCAGCCGAAGAGGGGCAGGGCGGCCAGCATGGCGAAAAATGTCGCCGTGAACAGCCAGGGCAGGTTTTCCACGCCACCCTGAATGCCCATCTCGTCGCGCACCGGGCGCAGGATGTAGTAGCCGCACAGCAGGCAGAAAAAATAGGCGAACGACCACCACATGGCGGCCATCTCGTCGCGGCGCACCTGCACCAGGCGATCGAACACGACATTGGAATAGGGCTTGTTCGTCACGGCCGCGCCATTCTAGCGGTCCGAACCGCCTGTGCGGTTACAAAAGGCAACCGCAGTCGCGCCGGCCCGCCTGCGGAAAAAACAAAAAGGTTGGCGTATGATTTCGCCGATGTTGCCAGGCCGTGCCTCCCGGACGTTCCCGGGCGCCGGCCGCGAGTGCATGTGGTTCGGTATCGGTCCTGCCATACGCGGTTCACCTGTCACTCCAACATCGGGTGCATCCCGTTTTCCCAATTTCTTGCGAGGACTTTGTCATGGCGACCGGTACTGTAAAGTGGTTCAACGATTCCAAGGGCTATGGTTTCATCACGCCTGACGGCGGCGGGGACGACCTGTTTGCGCATTTTTCCGCCATCAACATGCAGGGATTCAAGACTTTGAAGGAAGGCCAGAAGGTCTCCTTCGAGCTGACTACCGGACCGAAGGGCAAGCAGGCTTCCAATATCCAGAACGCGTGAGACGACCAGGCATCGCAACAAGGAACCCGCCGCGGCGGGTTTTTTGTTGCCGGATGGCGACAGTCCCGCTAGATTCCCTTCGAGAATGACCGTTTCCCCACAGGATATCCGCAATGCCGCCCAGGCCATCGAGGGTGCGGTCATTGCCACACCGTGCCTGCTCTCCCGCACGCTTTCCGGCATCGCCGGCGCGCAGGTCTGGCTCAAGTTCGAGAACCTGCAGTTCACCGCTTCGTTCAAGGAGCGTGGCGCCCTCAACAAATTGTTGTCGCTTACGGCGGCAGAACGCGCGGCCGGCGTCATCGCCGTGTCGGCCGGCAACCACGCGCAAGGGGTTGCCTATCACGCCAGCCGCCTGGGCATTCCAGCCGTGATCGTGATGCCGCGTTTCACGCCCAACGTGAAGGTCGAGCAGACGCGGGCGTTCGGCGCCGAAGTCATCTTGCACGGCGAGGATTTCGACGAGGCCAAATCGCACGCGATGAAGGTCATGGCCGATCGCCGCCTGACCCTGGTCCATCCGTACGATGATGAAAAAATCGTTGCAGGCCAGGGCACCATCGGGCTGGAGATGCTGGAAGCCGTTCCGTCGCTCGATGTCCTCCTGGTGCCTGTCGGGGGTGGCGGAATGATTTCTGGCATTGCCATCGCCGCCAGGAGCATCAAGCCCGGCATCAAGGTCATCGGCATCGAGACGCGCCGCTTCCCCTCGATGCATTGCGCCCTCAAGGGCAGCACACCGGAATTCGGCACCAACACCATCGCGGAAGGCATCGCGGTCAAGCAGCCCGGCGAATTGACCCTGCGAATCGTGCGCAATGCAGTCGACGAGATCCTGCTGGTCGACGAGGGCGACATCGAGGAAGCGATGCTCCTGCTGCTGGAGGTCGAGAAGACCGTGGTGGAAGGCGCGGGTGCAGTGGGACTCGCGGGACTGCTCCGGTACCGCGAGTCGTTCGCCGGCCGCAATGTCGGCCTTGTGCTGTCCGGCGGCAACATCGATCCGCTCACGCTCGCGGACATCATCGAGCGGGGCATGGTTCGCACGGGACGCCTCACGCGCCTGCAGGTGCAACTACGCGACCTGCCGGGTGCGCTGGCGAAAGTCACGGCGTGCCTGGCCGAGGCGAATGCCAATATCGAGGAAGTGCACCACGAGCGCGCGTTCACGCACTCGCCGGTGCAGTCCGCGGACGTCGATTTCGTGCTGCAGACGCGCGGCCACGAGCACGTGAAGGAAATCATCGCGGCCCTGGCGGCGGCCGGCTTCAAGGCCCGCCTGCACCACAGCGACTAGTGCCGTGACGGGGGCGTGTGACGGCGCGACGCGAAGGACCGGAAACCAGCCCCGTCACTGCGCCAGGGCGCGATCGACAAAATCGAGCCGGTCCTGTCCCCAGAACAACTCCTTGCCCACGGCGTAGGTCGGCGCCCCGAATACCTGAAGTGCAATGGCCTCATCCGTCAATGCGTCTGCACGCTTCTGCAGGGCTTCCGATTTGGCGGCGGCGATCAGGGCGCCAGCTTCGAAGCCCTGCTCCTTGCATACCTTCGAAACCTCGGCCTCGTCGGCCATGTTGCGCTCTTCGCTCCAGCAGGCTTTCAGGATGGCCCCGGAAAGACGCAGCGCGCCGCCCGGACCCGTTGCGTCCGCGGCGAGAATCGCTCGCGTGGCAAGGCTCGTGTCGTACGGGAAAAACTTCGGTTCGAGCGTGAGTGGAACGCCCAGGTGCTTTTGCCAGCGCTTGAGTTCCATGAAGCGATAAGCCTGGCGCTGGGGCGCGCGCCTGGCGAGCGGCAGACCGCCCGACGCGGGAAAGATCTTCCCGAAGTCGACGGGCTTGACGTTGATCGCTGCGCCATGCCGCTTTGCAATATCCACGAACCGTGCATGGCCGAGGTAGGTCCAGGGGGACATCGGGGAAAAGTAGTAATCAACCGTTTTCATGTTTTTCGTGCATCCCGTATGGATAGAAAGCCCGCAAGAGTCTAACATCGCCCGCAATCCGGCCATTCCATCAGAAGAACAAAACCATGGACCTTTCCGTCGTTTCGCTCCTGGCCCTCACGGCCGTCGTGGTCGCAGGCAGCTTTCTCCCGGTCAATGTTGGTGTACTGGCGATCGCCACGGCTTTCCTGATAGGGATTCCCCTGGCGGGCATGAAGATGCCGGCTGTGGTCGCAGGTTTTCCGATCGGGCTGTTCCTGACCCTGGTGGGAGTGACGTTGCTGTTCTCGCAGGCCCGGGTCAATGGCACGCTGGACCGGATCTCCGCAATCGCGGTGGGCCATGCCCGCGGGCGGCCCGGCATGATCCCCATCGTGTTCTTCCTCCTGGCGCTGGTCTTCGCGTCCGTCGGACCGGGAAACATTGCGTCCACCGCCTTGCTTGCGCCGGTCGCGATGGCGGCAGCCGGCCGCGCCGGCATTCCCGCATTCCTGATGGCGTTGATGGTGTGTTGCGGCGCCAATGCCGGAGCGTTGTCGCCGTTTGCGCCGACCGGCATCATCGCCAACGGCCTGATGGCCAAGATCGGCATCGAGCACGCGCAATGGAGCAACTATCTCGGCCTGCTGGTCTCGCAGGCTTTCGTTGGCTTCGGCGGCTACTTCCTGCTCGGCGGGACGAAGCTGTTGCGCGAGGGCAAAGGCATGGTGGCGCTCGAGGACATCGAGCCAAGGCAGCCTCCCCTGGACTGGCAGCAGAAGCTCACGCTGGCCGTGATCGGCGCCCTGATCCTGGCGGTGTTGTTGTTCAAGGTGGATATCACGATGGGCGCATTCATCGGCGCGGCGGTCCTCTCGCTCGCCCGTGCGGCCGATGAAAAGCGCGCGCTGAAGGATATGCCCTGGGGCGTGACGATCATGGTGTGCGGCGTCACGGTGCTGATCGGTGTCGCCGAGAAGACCGGGGGCATGGAGCTATTGACGTCGATGCTGTCCTCGATGTCCTCGCAGCAAAGCATCACCGGCGTGATTGCGCTGGTTACCGGCGTGATCTCGGTCTACAGCAGCTCGTCGGGCGTAGTCCTTCCGGCGTTCCTGCCGACCATTCCCGGACTGATCGAGAAACTGGGGGGAGGGGATGCGCTGGCAATCGCATCGTCGATCAACGTCGGCGCACACCTGGTGGATGTTTCGCCGCTATCTACGCTGGGGGCGCTCTGCATCTCCAATGCCGCACCGGACGTGGACCGCAAGCGGCTGTTCAACCAGATGCTGGTCTGGGGCCTGGCGATGTGCCTGGTGGGAGCAATCGTCTGCTACGTGTTCTTCGGGCTGCTCTGAAAAACGAATCACCGGCGAGATCTTCTATCGTTCGTCGTTTTTCTCCCGATCGTTGTACTCGACGGTGTTTTTGGCGCGGAATAAACGCTTCAAGCAGCCGAAGGGAAGCAAGCCGGTCCGATCGGCTCGAAGCTTTTGTAGGTCAGGATGAATTCCTGGTGTCCCAGTTCTTCCGACTTGGTCTGCTCGCCGTTGGCCACGCGCAGGATCAGGTCGTAGATCTCGCGGCCGACTTCGTCGAGGGTTGCGCGGCCTTCTAGGATGCGGCCGGCATCGACGTCCATGTCATCCGACATGCGCTTGAAAGTGGCGGGATTGGCGCACACCTTGATCACCGGCGCGATGGCCGATCCCACGACCGATCCGCGCCCGGTGGAGAACAGGCTCAGGTGGCTGCCGCAGGCCATCAGCTCGGCGATCTCCGCGTTGTCGCTGATGTTCGGGAACCCGAACAGCGGCTCGCCGTCGGGAACGACGTCCAGCAGGTACAAGCCGCCCTTGATCGGCACGTCGCCGGGCTTGATGATGCCGGAGATCACGGACTGTCCGGACTTGGCATAGGCGCCCAGCGATTTTTCCTCGATGGTGGTGAGGCCGCCGTCCGCATTGCCGGGACCGATGCTGGCGTGACCGTAGGTGGCGTAGTACTTCGCCGCCTTGGCAACCGTCTTGACGATTTCTTCGCCGAGCACCGGATTCTCGGCACGCTTGGCCATCCAGTGCTCCATGCCGATCAGCTCGCCGGTTTCCTCGAAAATACAGGTTGCGTCTTTCTCCACGAGGAAGTCGAAAGCGCGGCCCATGGCGGGATTCGCAGTCAGGCCGCTGGTGGCATCCGATCCGCCGCAGATGGTGCCGACGATCAGTTCGTCGATGTTCATTGGCGCGCGCGGCGTGTCCTCGAGCTGCTTCAGGGTCTGCTCGATCCAGGTCTTGCCCTCGGCAATGGTCTTGCGGGTGCCGCCGGTGCCCTGGATCTCGATCAGCTTCACGGGCCGCCCGGACTTGCGGATGGTTTCCTGCAGCTTGCCCTTGTTGAAGCCCTCGCACCCCAGCGAGACGAGCAGGGCGCCGCCGACATTGGGATGGGTACAGAGGCGCTCCATCATCTTGTGCGAATAGACGTTGGGGAAGCAGCCGGGGAAGCCGATCAGGTGCACGCCGCTTTCGCGGAAGGGGTAATAGATCTCGCGCGAGACGTGGTGCGCGCATTCGACGAGGTAGGCGACGACCAGGGTGTTGCGGATGCCCTTGCGTCCGTCGGCGCGAAGATAGGCGTTGATCATGTCAGTGCCCTTCCTTGAAGAACTGGTGGCCCTCGTCGAGGGTATAGGTGGGGATGTAGTCGCTGGTGACGTTGTGGATGTGCATGGATTCGCCGGGCGCAATGTCCGCGGTGGCGATGCCGATGGGGGCGCCGTACTTGACGATGGTCTCGCCCTTTTTCACCGCCTTGAAGGCGAACTTGTGGCCGACTTCCTCCTTCTTCTGGAGCTTGACGGCCTGTCCCATGATCGTCAGCGCCGTGCCCGCCGGAATGTCGGACTTCGCAATTGCCACATTGTCGCCGGGCGCCAGGATCAGCACCCGCGGGTCGTTGTTTTCCGCCACAGTTCGTTTCTCCTTTATCCCCGAATCAGGCTCGCAGACGCCCATGTTACCGCGGATGCGACGCCTGCCGCCGCGACCACGAAGCCGAACCAGGCGTATGCGGCAAAGCGTGCCGGCATCGAACGCATCGGCAGCGTGGAAATCAGGAAGGGGCGCCCGTCCGGCGGGCGCGCGATCACATGCGTTTCCCGGCCAATGGCCTGCGATTGCGCCAATTGTTTCGCGGTTTCGTGAAGCTTCAGGAGTTCGTCGACGTCCAGTCGCCCGTCGCCGTTGACGTCGTATTTCCTGCGCTCGGCGGGGTCGAGCCGGATGTCGGCGGCAATGCGCTCGGCCTCTTCGGCGAGGTTGCGAATGTCCTCGAGGCTCGAAAGGTAGCCCAGCACATACAGGGCCTCCCCGCTGTGGATCGATTCAGTCACGGTCTTCCCGTGCGAGCCGTGCTCGACGTGCCGGTTTTTGCAGGTGACATCCGCGCCCTCGGGGAGGATGACGGCGGAAGTATCACCGTCGCTGAAGCAGAACGGCGCCGCGGTCACCTCCAGGGAGGGGGCAGATCGCGAGCGGGTGATCCGTTGCCACACCCAGTGGGGTCGCACGGTGCTGAACTCCGCGGAAAGCTGTCGGGCCCGGCCCTGGAGTTCGACGTAGCCCTGCGGCGCGCTGGCCAGGCGCGCGGTTGCCACGCCGGAGATCGCATGGCGCATTCGCAGGGCGCGCCGCCAGAGGTAAAAACCACAAACCACGCAGACCGCCGAGCCGGTGACAATGAGCCAGGCGCCACTCCGGGTGGCGGACGCGAAGTCCCATCCGAGCCAGGCCACGACCGCCCCGGATATCGAAAACCCGGAGAGCAGCCGCAGGGAATGGGTCCAGTCCATGCGCGGTCCGGGCTACTTGCCGAGCTTGCTGATCCGCCTCACGACGTCCTTGCGCTTGAACACCGAGGGCTGCAACTTCGTGCCCAGTCCCGGCCCCTTGGGCGCGGTGATGTAGCCGTTCTTTACCGGCGGCAGTTGCGTGATCATGTCGCCGTACCAATCGTAGTAGAAGGCCCGCACCATTTCCTGCACCAGGGTATTCGGGCAATTCATCGACAGGTGGACCGATGCAGTCAGCAGGATCGGCCCGGTGCAATCGTGCGGCGCGACGGGCAGGGCGTGGGCTTCCGCCATGGTCGCGATCTTCTTGGACTCGGACAGGCCGCCCGTCCACCCCACGTCCAGCATGCAGACCGATACCGCCTGTTTCTGGAACAGGTCGCGAAAGCCCCAGCGCGTGCCCAGGGTCTCCGACGCGGTGACCCAGACGTTGGTGCGATGCGCGTAGTCCGCCAGCGCATCGAGGTTGTTCATCTTGATCGGGTCTTCGTACCAGAACGGGTCGAACTGTTCGAGCACTTCGGCGATGCGGATGGCGGTGGGCAGGTTCCACATGGAATGGAATTCGACGTGGATGTCCATCTTGTCGCCGACCGCCTTGCGGATCTGTTCGAAGGGCTTGATGGCCTTCTTCAGGTCTGCATTCGAGATGTAAGTGCCGTTGGAAGCCTCCGCGGCTTCGTCGAACGGCCAGATCTTCATGCCGGTAATGCCCATGTCCAGCAGCGATTTCGCCAGGGTGCCGGCATCCGTCTTGAAGGCCATCAGGTCTTCGTAAGGGCGCTTCTTGTCGGCCTTGGCGGGCAACCCGAAGTTCGCCGTTCCCTGCACCGGCTTCGAGCGCACGTACTGATAGCCCGCGCAGGTGTTGTAGACCCGCACCTTGTCGTGCGAGGCGCCGCCGAGCAACTGGTATATCGGTTGGCCGGTGACCTGGCCGAAAATGTCCCACAGCGCGATGTCGATGGCGGAAGCCGCGCGCATCTCGACGCCGACGCTGTTGAATCCGAGGTAGGTGTTGAGGAAGTACCGGCTGTGCTTGTCGATCTCCAGCGGGTTCTTGCCAAGGAGATAATCGGCCCCCGTCTGGTGGATGTGCTCGACCACCGGCGCGACGGCGTAAAAGGTTTCACCGAGGCCGACGATTCCTTCGTCGGTGTGGATATGCACCCACAGCAGGTTGGGGAATTCGCCCAGGGTGATGGTTTCGATCGCGGTTATTTTCATTTTTTAGTCGCTCCTCCAGAGAGATGCGAATTCTAGCAGCCGGAATGATTGCCTGGCATATAGTAAGCTAGGCAACCAATTCCGGGGTAGAATCCGGCCATGTTCAGAGAAGACCTTTCCCGCAATTTCGGCTTCATCCTCAACGACGTGGCGCGCCTCATGCGCACCACGTTCGACCGCAGGGTGAAGGCGCTCGGCCTGACCCGATCGCAGTGGTGGGTGCTCAACCACCTCTTTCGCAACGACGGCGCGACCCAGTCCGAACTGGCCGACATCCTGGAAGTAGAGAAGGCCACGCTGGGCCGGCTGCTCGACCGCATGGAACAGAAAGGCTGGGTCCGGCGCGAAGGCCATGCCGGCGACCGGCGCGCAAAGCGCGTGTTCCTTACGGAAGAAGTCGAGCCCGCCATCAAGACCATGCGCGCCGCAGCCGCGGAAGTTCGCCGCGAAGCCCTCGCCGGCCTGTCGGCCCCGCAGCAGGAACAATTCGTGGATGCGCTGCTGGCGATGAAGGCCAACCTGACGCGTCTCGATGGTGTGCGCCCGGAAAACGGCGCCACTCCTGGCTCTGCCGCGAACGGCAACGGCAAGCGCAAGCGCTGACATGTCCCAGTCCGAACATCGTGCCCTGATCGTCGTCCACCGCGCCGTGCGCGTGGTCCTGCTGGTCGTGGTGCCATTGGTCGCCGTGCTGGGCGGGCTGTACCTCTACGCCACGGGCGGGCAGGAAGTCGAAACCGACAATGCCTACGTAAAAGCCAACATCGTGCCCATCAGCGCCGCGGTGACCGGCCGCGTGATCGAAGTCAAGGTGCAGGACAACCAGCCCGTGGAGAAGGGCACGATCCTGTTCCGCCTGGATCCCGAGCCTTACCAGATCGCCATCGACGGCGCCCGGGCGCAGATGGAAGTCGTGCGCTCCGATGCCCAGCAGCTGCGCGCTGAATATAGAGCCACATTGCAGGAAGCGGCGGAGGCGCGCAGCCGCATCGATTTCCTGGTCAAGCAGCTGGAGCGCCAGGAATACCTGAAGGAAAAGGGCATGAGCCGGGGCGACACCTACGA
>Ga0315910_10003146_pt1 | contig 14197 bp, 8 predicted proteins | sample EdamamesoilMG_FD_204470 | JGI IMG/M metagenome (GOLD analysis project Ga0315910, IMG submission 204470) | Garden soil microbial communities collected in Santa Monica, California, United States - Edamame soil | ecosystem: Environmental > Terrestrial > Soil > Garden | place: USA: California...
CACCTCCTGGAAGGGAGTGGTCCGTCCCTCCAACGCGCTCACCAGCATCGTCGCGGAGCGGGGCGGGAGCTACGTCGCGACCGATGCTGTCGGGGGGGTGTGGCGCTACAAGAACGGAGTCTGGCGATCCTTCCATCTCCGCGGTGAGGGTCTGGTCCGGTTCGTGGATCTCGACAACTGGGTGACCACGCGGTTCGAGCTCAGCAACCCCTTCTTCTACTACTCCAGCGCCGGGGTCATCGACTCCGTGCCCGGCGGTCACCCCTCCGGCGCCTGGTATGCCCAGACCCCCGACGGGAGCATCCGCTCGTTCTTCTACTCGCAGTACGCGCAGGCGGAGACCTCGACCAACGGCGCTCCCTGGGTGACCCGGCTCGCCTTTGCGAACGGAATGGACGGACTGACCGACATCGGGACGGGGGTGATGTACAACGCCGCGGGGGATGAGTTCTTCGCCTACACCACCCCGATCGCCCCGCACACCGTCGGGCTGATCCGCCGGAACGGGACCGACACCATCTTCAAGTCGACGACCGAGGTCCCGACCAGGCTCTACGACGCCGGCGGGGACTCCCTCTTCGCCGCGGTGGTCGGGGCAGGGGGGACGCGGATCGTGAAGATCAAGTATGGGAGCTTCCCCGCCGTCGACACTTCGACCGTCACCGGCACCTTCCCGAGCACATTCTTCTATTCCCCGACCGGGCCGATGTTGGTCCCGCGGGACGAGGGGATGACCGACTGGCTCGCCCTCGACGAGGCCGGGAGGCTCTGGATGTCCCAGGGTGGGGTCTTCTCCGAGGTGGTCATTGGCGCCCCGGGGTTCGTTGACTCCTGGGCCGCGGGTGACACCACCTGGCACGTGAGCGGGACCACCACGGTCACTCGGCTGGTCGGGAACACCGCCTCGACGTTCACCGCGCCGAGCACCGTGAACGCCATCTGGGGGGTATCGACCACCGAGATCTACCTGGCGGGGGCCGATTCCATCTGGAAGTGGGATGGTGGAGCGACCTTCGAGGAGGAGCAGGTCTACGCCGATCCCGGGGGTGGGTTCAACAAGATCTGGGGAGATGCCGGCACCGGGACCATCGTCGCGACCACGTTCGGCGGCAGCGTGCTGCACCGGGTCGGAGGGGCGTGGACCATTCTTCCCGCCGCGGTCCCTGATCCCCTCGCGGTCTGGGGGTGCAGCGCCACGCTCGCCTGGATCACGAACTATCACGGGGACGTGTACCGCTGGGAGGCAGGGGTGATCTCCGAGGATGCGGCCTTCGGAGGCTCGTACTCGCCACCCGGAGGACTCACCTTCACGGGTGGGAACTCGTGCTCGGACGTCTGGGTCGGGGGTGACGGGGCCGTCCTCTACCACTGGAACGGGACGAGCTGGGCCGACTTCGCCGCGAGCACCGGAGGCGGCACCTTCTCGGCGATCCTCCCGCGGGGGAATGGCGAGGTGTACCTCGGAGGGCAGAATGGACTCTTCGCCTTCATCGACGTTCTCGGGAATGCGGACCGGACCACCATGCCAAGCGGCGATGGCCCGATCCAGACGATCGCAAGGCGGGCGAATGGGGAGCTGGTGGTAGGGTCGATGCGGACCGTGATGGTGGGAAGCCGGTAGCGGAAGGCCCCCGCTGGGCGGGTATTCTGGCACGGCAGAATGCGGTGCCGGTGCAGCAAGAGGCGACACTCCGGGTCGCCTCTTGCGCGTGGGACCGGGATGTCGAGATTGGCTGGGTGTTCCGCGGTCCCCCCTCACATCTGCAGGTCATCATGTCCCGCGCCGTTCCCCAGGCGACGCCTGAGAGCCCTGTTACCCCGGCGCCGCGCGTCTGGCGCACGCCGACCATCGTCGATCTCCCCAAGCTCACCTCCCTCACCCTCGCCTCCGAGATCGGCGGCGGCGGCGGCACCGGTGGGGGCGGATCGACCGTGTTCGGCTGGCTCCTCGTCGCCGGCCTCGCGCTCGGCGCGGGGGCCTGCAGCTCCGATCGTGAGCTCGGCGGTGAACCGGGAGAGTCCCCGCTCCCGGCCGGTCAGCTGGTGACCTGCGTCGCCGACCGCGCGACCCTCTCCATCGGCTGTCGCTCTCCCGAAGCGGCCCCCGGGACGATCATCCTCGGTGGGCAGGGGAAGCGGGTCGCCTTCCGGTCGTCGAACGTCTCGTACAATGGCGGCAGCGGGATCCTGAGCGCTGACGTCACCGTGCAGAATCTCAGCGCCACGGCGATCGGGACCCTCGACGGTGTCACGCCGAACCTGGAAGGGATCCGGGTCTTCTTCGTGAGCGGGCCGAACGCCCTTCCGTCGGGGACCGTCACGGTGAACAATCCCACGGGGCTCGCGATCTTCACCTCTGGACAGACGCCGTACTACGAGTGGACCAACGTGATGCTCGCGCCGCAGGCGATCACGGCGCCGATGACCTGGGAGTTCCTCTTCGCCGGCGGTGCCACGAGCTTCACCTTCTCGGTGCTCGTTTCCACGAACGTCCCCTCCCTCACCGCGATCCGCCGGTGGCAGGAGGAGCCGGAGCTCAACCAGACCAACTGGCAGGGGGTCAGCGGGTGGGGGAGCGATGGGCTCGCCCTCTTCGGGCAATACGGCGAGGTGGCGATCCGCGACAGTGGTCGCTGGACCTCGCGGGTCGACCCGTCCGGGAACGAGGCGTCCCGCGGCGGCGTCGCGGGGGGACCGAATGACGTGACGACCCTCACCGGCGCTTTCTCCACCCGTCGGTGGGACGGGATCAGCTGGCGGGCGATCGAGGGACTTTCGGGGGGACCGGGGGACGGCGGCCTGGTAAGCTTCGTCGGGAAGAAGGGGACCGCAGGCCCGGGGGCCTGCGCCTTCGGCTTCGTCATCCGGTGCTTCGATGGCTCGGCGTGGAGCAGCATCGCGCTCCCGGGCGGGGTGAACAAGGCGGCGGCATCGACGGTGATCGACGGAAACCTCGTGATCCTCACCGACCAGGGGCGGGTCTGGTCCCGCGATTCGAGCACCGGGACCTGGACCCAGATTGGCGGAGCGGGGGGCTCGGGGCAGACCCAGGGGCCGGGGATCATCTTCGGCAACTCCCTCACCTCCCTCTGGACCATCAGCACCGTCAACAACTCCGACCCGGTGATCCGCTACTGGGACGGCGCATCGTGGTCGACGCAGGCGGTGCCGAGCGGGCAGGAGAACAACACCGGGATCCCGGCCGGAGGGGTCGCCTTTGAGTGGTACGAGGCCTACATCGTCCGTCCCGATTTCGTCGGCCATGGCCATGTCTGGCAGTGGAACGGGACCAACTGGACCGATGTCTATACCGAGTCCTTCAACTTCACGGGGATCTGGGCGCGCTCCAACGAGGAGATCTACGTCTCCGCGGCGGGGGGACGGATCGTCGGCAAGACCGTGGACGGGTGGGGCTTTGTCCAGGCGGCGCCGGAGCGGGGGCGCTCGACCTGGGTGACGGACGACAACTTCGTCTTCGTCGGCGGGGAGGGGGGAAGCGTTTACCGGTACAACGGGACCATCTGGGAGCAGGTGCACCTGACCGGAGGGCCGATCAAGTCGATCTTCGCCCCCGACACCACCAACGTCGCCATGGCGCATGGTACCGCCGCGCTCTGGCGGTACGACGGCACCAGTTGGGTCGCGACCTCCCCCAGCGCGTACGCCTGGCACGGGACCGGGGGGAGCGGATCGCACGACATCTGGTATGTGGGCCAGTACGGACAGATCTACCACGTCGATCCCGGCGTGAGCGCCGAACTCACCATGGAAGCAGGCGACTTCGGTCCTCTTGATGATCTGTACGCCGTCTGGGCCCATTCCACCACCTTCGCGGTGGCGGTGGGGCAGGGAGGGGCGATCAGAATGTGGAACGGGACGGCGTGGAGCGTGGCGGCCTCGCCGACGGGCAACGCCCTCCGTGCCGTCACCGGACCGAGCCCCACCGACGTCTGGGCGGTCGGGGACGGCGGGGTGATCGTGCACTACGACGGCACCGACTGGACCACCGTCGCGTCGGGGACCGGACAGGACCTGAACGGGGTCTGGGCCGCCTCTGCGTCCGAGGTGTACGCGGTGGGGCTCAACAAGACGCTCCTCATGTACAACGGCGTCTCCTGGAGCCCGGTGGCCGTTCCGTCCACGATCCCGGGGCTCGGCTTCTACGGCGTGCACGGCCTCACGGGGGGCCAGGCCTTCATCGCCGGCGACCGGAGTTTCCGCGGGCTGCGCTGAGGGGTGCGCCTCGTCGGGAAGAGGAGGGGACATTCGTCTCCTCCTCTTTTTCATGTGTTACACGCTGATGCCGCGGCCCCTTGCGCGACGCTCCGGCGCTCGTGACATTGCCCTTGTAGGGCCCTCCCCCATCACCACTGCCTGAGTGAGCTCGATGCGCGACGCCGTCCCGCCGACGACGCCCCAGCCCGCCATTGCGTCCCCGCGCGGTCGCTGGACCACTCCACGTCTCACCGAGCTTCCGAAGCTGACCGCCCTCACCCTCGCCTCCGAGATCGGCGGCGGCGGTGGCACCGGCGGCGGTGGCTCGACGGTCTTCGGGCTTCTCTTCGCCCTCCTGACGCTCGCCGGCTGTTCGGCGGACCGGGGCACCGGGCCCAGCGACGGACTCCCGGCGCCGGTCAAGATGCAGGCGGTGACCTGCCAGGTGACCCTCGCCGACCGGCGTGTGGCCTGCGGCGGTCCCGCGACCGCGGGCGGGCAGGAGATCGTCGGCGGGCAGGGGCAGTATGTGGTGCTCCGCTCGACGAACGTCACCTCGGCCGGCGGGCTCTTCAGCGCGGACATCTCCGTGCAGAACCTCGGCGCTCAGCCGATCGGCACCGATGATGGCATCAACGCCACCGGGTTGTATGTCTTCTTCGCCAGCGGCCCATCGGTGACCGGCGGGAGCGGGAACGTCGCCCTTTCCAACGCGACCGGGACCGCTGACTTCACTGCGACCGGCCAGTCCTACTTTGCCTACGACACGATCCTTGGGGGCCTCGACGAATCGGCGCCCCTCACCTGGGAATGGACCTACGACGTCGGGGTCACGAGCTTCGCGTTCACCGTGCTGGTGGCGGCGGACGTGCCCGAGCTCGGCGGCGCGCTGATCTGGCGGCCGGTGGAGGGGATGGTCTCCGAATGGGTCCAGGTCGTCGCGGCGAACTCTCCGACCGACGTGATGGCGCTGGGGGGAAAGCTCCGGTACCACCGGCGCACCGGCGCGGGGTGGACATCGCACCCGCAGACCCTGCGCGGGGAAGTCTTCGCCCTCACCGCCCTCGGCAGCGGCCAGTACGCCGGGGTGGGGTCCGAGGGCTCGGGGAGCTACATCGCGCGGTTCAATGGGAGCGTCTGGTCCACGGCCCGGACCTTCGCCGATGTGGAACTCAACGCGATCCACGGCACCGGGCCCGGCTCCATCGCGGCCGGCGGCTTCGATCACGTGGCCGGCGCGGCCTTCCTCTCGGTCCTCGACGGGGTCACCTGGCGCGACACGGTGATCCCGGCGATCGGCGCGATCACGGTCATCGATGCCCGGCTGCCCGGCGATTTCGTGGCCGCGACCTCCAACGGTGCGCTCCTCCGGTGGGACGGCGACGCGTGGCAGCTCCTCCACGGGATCCCCGCGGATCCGACCAGGATCAGGGCGATCGAGGTGGACGTCGACGGCGGGTTCTACTTCGGCGGCAGCGTCGATCACGGCGGCGACGACATGGCGTTCGTGGCGCACGACGACGGGGTCCAGATCGACACGATCCTGGTCGGGCCCGAGGGAACGGTCCAGGCACTGGTCCTCCAGGCCGGCGAAGAGCTCCTGGCCCAGGTGGAAGGTGAGGAGATGTTCACCAGCTACACCCTCTTCCGGAACTGGAGCGGCTCGAGCTGGGTAACGGTCGATTCGATCGGCATCCCGCTCGGCCCGATGGTGCCTGATGGGAGCGGGATCTACCTCCTGCCCGCCTTCGGATCTCTCGGCTCCTGGGACGGGGCCGGGGTGGACCTTGAGTTCGCGCCGAGCGCCGGGGAGCAGGAGTTCAATGGCGTGGCGGCGGTCGGGGACCACGTCTACGTCACCGACCAGGAAGGGAACGTCCACCACTACGACGGCACCACCTGGGAGACGACCTCGGTCTCCGGGTCGCACCTCCAGGGGGTCTGGGCGTTCGCGACCAACGACGTCTATGCCGGCGGCGACGAGGGGATGTTCCACTATGACGGCGCCACGTGGACCCAGATCCCCCTCGCGGAGGTCGGCGAGGGGCTCGTGACGCTCTGGGGGACGGGAAGCACCCTGTTCGCAGCCAAGTCGGACACGGTCTTCGTGTTGAGCGGCGGGGTCTGGACCGCGCACCACGATTCCTTCGTGAGCGGGAACTACTTCACCGCGATCTGGGGGACCGGGCCGACCGACGTCTACTTCGCGGGGTATCCATACGGCGTCCGCCATTTCGACGGGGCCACCTGGTCCGACCACGTCCTTCCCGCGCGCGCGCCCGGTGATTCATCGTTCTGGACCGAGGCGCTCGGCGGGACCTCGGGGAGCGACCTCTGGCTCGGCACCGACGACGCCGGCCTCCTCCATTTCGATGGCGTCGCCGTCACCCCCCTCGGCGGGCTCGACCTCGGAACGGTCGGCGGGATCCTTCCCCTCGGGCCCGGACGGGCGTGGGTGACCACGAGTGACGGCGCCTTCCTGGCCGTGCCCTCGGCGCTGATCGCGAGCTCGAACGGCGGCCTGAATGGCGATGTCGGCCTCGTCTCCACTCCCTCCGGCCTCCTCGTGGCCGTCGGAAGTGGCGGGGTGTATTTCGGCGGACGCTGAGCCGCGGACCTGTCGCAGGGAGCGACCCCGGCCATCCAGGCCGGGGTCGCACGTTTCGTGACCATGCTCCGAAGCTCCCGGAACTGCAAACTTGTGCACCGATGGCCACGTGGATCGGGTTGTCACGACTCGGTTCGCCCCCCAGGAGCCGTGCCCCTTCCGGCGTTTCGCGGTCGCGGTGTGGCGTTTTCCGAAGGGGTTCACGACGTGATCGGGGCCACTTGCATTTCCGACCTGCGTTGCGACATTGGGACGGTCCTCCCACGACACCACCCCCAACTCGACGGCCCGACGATACCATGAGCGAGGATCGCAAGACCCCGCCAGTACCCACGAACGTGCTTGCGACCCCGCGGGTCTGGACCGTCCCCCGCCTCACCGAGCTCCCCAAGCTCTCCTCCCTCACCCTCGCCTCCGAGATCGGTGGTGGTGGCGGGACCGGGGGCGGCGGCTCCACCGTGTTCGCGCTCCTCCTCTCGTTCCTCCTCGCCGGGTGTCACGGGGAGGCGAACACCGCCCCCGGCGGCGCACCGACCCGCGTGCTCTCCGCCCCGATCACCTGCACCGCCGACGTGGCGGCCGGGACGGTCGACTGCGACGGGCCGGAGCTGATCGGTGACGCTGCGATCGGCGGGCAGGGTCGGGTGATGGCCCTCCGCTCGAGCAACGTCTCGTACAACAGCGGCACCGAGATCTTCCAGTTCGACGTGACCCTCCAGAACCTCGGCGCCCAGACCCTCGGCGGCGACGGGACCGGGACCAGCGTCTTCTTCGTCTCCGGTCCGACCGTCACGCTGGGGTCGGGAACGGCCGACGTCGACAACGAGGACGGGATCGGGACCTTCTCCGCCCCCGGTCAGCCCTTCTTCCTCTATCCGGACTCCCTGAAGAAGGGAGCGACCTCGGTCGCGAAGACCTGGCAGCTCTCGATGCCGCCGACGGTGACGAGCTTCACCTTCACCGTGCTCATCTCGAGCTGGTTCTTCGATGAGAGCGGGGTGCTGGTCTGGACCAAGGTCCCCGGCTTCTCCCAGACCAGCTATCGCGACCTCGCCGTGAACTCGGCCACCGACGCGATGATCGTCGGCACCAACGGCCTCGTCCTGCGGAAGACCGGGTCGACCTGGAGCACCCTCCCCGCGCAGGTCTCGGGACAGTGGGTGGGTGTGGAAGCGATCGGCAACGGCCAGTACATCGGCGCCACCTCGGCGGGGGGGATCTACCGCTTCGACGGCAAGGTCTGGATCGAGCTGGCGCAGTTCGGCGAGCAGACCTACGCCCTCACCGCCTACGCGGCCGACCGGATCGGCGCGAGCACCGCGTCGAGCCTCCGCTGGTACGGGAACAACGGGTGGTACGTCATCGGGTACGCCGGGCCGCCTCACATCTATATGGGGAACTACGACCTCGACCAGGGGGTCGCGGCGACCGGGGACGGGTCGATCGTCCGGTTCAACTTCAACAGCCCGATCCCGAGCGGCAGTTCGATCGGTTACAACATCACCGCGTTCGGGTCCGGCTATGACATCGGATTCCTCTACGCACTCGACGCCGGCGGGCCCGAGGCCCATCTCTGGGACGACGCGGTCGGCGGCTACATCCTTAACGGCGCCACGGACACCACCATCGTCGCCGCGAGCTATGGCTCCGGCGGGACTCGATGGATCGCCGCCAAGAGCGCGTCCTCGGGGGAGACCCGCCTGATGCGCTACAGCGGCGGGGTCTGGACCTCGCAGGTCACCCTCCCCGACACGCTGATCGGGCTGCAGGCCGACTCGGCCGGCGGGGTGTACCTCCTCTCCGCTTCGAGGCTCCGGCGCTGGGACGGTGCCACCCTCACGAATGACGTGGGCGGCGCCCCGGGGACCCTCACGTCGGTGGACGGGAAGGGGAGCCTCGCGATCGTCGGGACCTCGACCGGCGAGGTGTGGCGCTACGCCGGGGGGGCTTGGACCAGCTGGAGCGTCTCCGGTGTGGGGATCCAGCATGTCGCGATCGCCGGCGCGAACGATGCCTTTGCCGTCGACGACAACGATGTCTTCTACGACTTCGACGGAGCCACCTGGAGCTCGGTCGGCGCGCCGATGGACAACACCAACGGGCTCGCCGCGCTCGGCAGCGGATGGGCCGCGATCGCGGGCGGCGTCGGACCGTCCATTCGGATGCTCCAGCTCTGGGACGGTGCCACCTTCACCCCCGATATCCAGGGGACGGTGCCGAACTGGCGCGCGGTCTGGGGAGGTGACGCCGCCAACGTCTGGGCCGTCTCCCCCGGAGGGCGGGTCCGCCGGTGGGACGGATCGACCTTCTTCGACCAGAATGTGGGCGATACCACACGGGTCCTCACCGCGGTCTCCGGGACCTCGGCCGGCGACGTCTGGGTCGGTGACTCCACCGGTGGAGTGCAGCTGTGGGACGGGAGCAGCTGGAACAGCTGTCCCTTCATCACGCCGGGGCCGATCCGGGGGCTCTGGAGCTCAGGCCCGGCGATGGCGTATGTCCAGGCCGGTCCGGCCGGCGGCGTCTACGCCGTGACGATGCCGTGCAACGTGCGGTGGCTCCCCATCGACTCGACTGCCGGAATGGTCACCAAGATCGCGGGGAGTTCGTCCAACAACGCGTGGGCCCTCGTCGGCGGCCAGTTGTATCACGGACAGCGGTAGCGCCGAGGCCGTCACGGCGGTCACGCCCTATATTCCGTAGATGCTCCTCGGCTTCGCCATCACCGAGCACTGCAATCTCCGGTGCCCCCACTGCATCCGTGACGACGTCACCACCGTCCGCTCCCTCGAGCCCGCGCTCGTGGAACGGACGGTGGATGACGCGCTCCGGATCTTTGGGAACGTCACCGTCTCGATGACCGGGGGAGAGCCGCTCCTGCACCCGGAACTCGAGCGGCTCCTCGCGATCTATGCCTCCCGCAATGTCCCCTGGCGGATGGTCACCAACGCCTGGCACATCAAGCGGGAGCTCCCCCTCCTCGACAAGTATCCCCCGCAGGCGATGCGCCTCTCCCTGTCGGGGGGGAGCGAGGAGACGCACGACCACGACCGGGGGCGCGGGTCGTGGGCCAAGGTGCTGATGGGGGCGGCACTCCTCACCTCGCGGCAGATCCCCTTCTTCCTCTCCCTGGTGGTGGACCGACGCGTCCGTCACGAACTCCGCGCCGCCGCCGACCTCGCTGAGGACCTGGGCGCGATGGGGCTCTCGGTGATCCTCCCACAGCCGACCCCCGGCGCCGCCGCCCGGGACAGCGACCTCTCCCCCGCCGAATGGTTCGAAGTGGCGGATGAGACGAGGGCGATCGGAAGTGAACCGGGGCGCCGGACCCGGGTCGCCCTCGACTACGGCGCCCCCTTCGACGGGGAAGAGAGCCTCTGCCAGACCTTCGCGCACGAGCGGGTCTACGTCGACACCCGCGGCCGGCTCTGCCTCTGCTGTCAGCTCTCCAACCACGGCTTCAACGAGGCCGAGGTGGTGGCCGACCTGCACACCACGCCGTTCGCGGAGGCGTGGCCGATGTACCGCGAGCGGCTCGCGGCCCTGCGGAAGGCACAGACCCCCGATCCCCGCCGTCCTCATCCGACCGACCCGTTCCCCTGCCTGCGCTGCGTGAAGGCGCAGAAGAAGGACACCTGGGTGACGCAGTTCCCACAGAGCTCGTGGCATCCCGACCGCCTGGTCGAAGAGGCGAGCGCGTGAAGCGCGCACTCGTCGCCATCCTGCTCCTCTTCGCGGTGGCGTGCGGAGACGAGGAGGGGACCGACCAGAACAGTCCCTCGGTCGTGCTCCTCGGCCGGGTGGAGCGGAGCAGCGTCGTGGACCGCCGGATCGTCATCGAGGGGGACACGATCCCCGACTCCCTCGTCACCTGGCTGGCGACCGATCCCTCCCGCATCACGCTGCTCGACTCCGCACGCATCCGCTTCGACAGCGCGGGTCCGCTCACCCTCCTCGCCATCGTCGGGACCGACACGATGCGGCGCTCCCGCACCGTGCCGAAGCCGCCGGTGATCTATTTCGACCAGGTCTCCGACTCCGGGAACCGCGACCTCTGGCGCGTCGACCTCGACGGCCGGGCACTCACGCGGATCACCGACCACCTCGCCGACGACCGTGATCCGACCGTCGGCGGCGGGACCGTGACCTTCATCAGCTTCCGCGGCGGGCGCGCCGACCTCTGGAAGGTGGGGCTCAACGGCGGTACCGCGACCCGGGTCACCAACGACGCCACCGAGGAGATGGATCCCGCCGTCTCCGCCGATGGCGAGAAGATCGCCTACACGCGGCTCGTCGGCGGCCTCCCCAAGCTCTATCGCGGCACCCTCACCGGACCGGTCGCCGTCACGACCTCCTTCAGCGACGGCGCGATCGATGGCGCGCCGAACTGGAGCCCCGACGGGGAGAAGATCGCCTTCATCTCGTCGCAGGGCGGCCCGGTACGCCTCTGGGCGGCGACCATCGGGAACGGCGCGCTCGACACCCTCCCGGGCCGCGCGACTTCCGGCGCCGACGTCGAGCCGGCGTGGAGCCCCGACGGGAAGTACATCGCGTTCGCGTCCTCCCGCGAGGGACCGACCGAGATCCACCTCCTCACCATCGCCACGGGCGCCGTCACCCGGCTCACCACGGCGGGAGGATCCAACGGCCGTCCGGCCTGGACCAAGGATGGGCGGATCCTCTTCGTCCGCTGGGTCTCCGGGCATCCGACCCTTCGGTGGCTCGACCCCGCCGCACCTGCGATCGTGCACGAGATCCCCGTCGGCGACGACGCCGACCACCCCGTGAGCCCCTGGTGATGCGGATCCCCAAGGAAGTGATGACCGCCCACCTCGCCGGCGAAGCAGTGCTCCTGCACACGGGTACCAAGGCGTATTTCAAGCTGAACGACACCGCGGCCGAGCTCTGGAAAGGGATCGAGGCGGGGGAGGATATCGAAGGGGTCGTCGCGCGACTCACCGCGGCCTTCGATGTCGATGCCGCGACCGCGCGGACCGAAGTGGTCCGCGTCATCAGCGAACTGGGAACGCGGGGCCTCCTCCTCCCGTGACCGCGGGGGATCTCCTCCGCGGGGCGTGGGCCGCGTTGCGGGTGCCGCGCTGGCTCGCTCCCGACCGTCTCCCCCTCCTTCTCGCCATCCCCGAACTCCCTCCGGGACCTCCCGTCGCCGGGCCGAGCGCCGGGTCGATCCGTGCCGCCCGCGGCATCCTGCGGCGGCTGGAGCGGGTGCCCGGCGGGATGTGGCGGGGGACCTGTCTCTATAGAAGCGCGGCCGAGGTGCTCCTGCGCCGGGCCGCGGGGGAACCGGCGCGCCTCCAGCTCGGCGTGCAGCGCGCGGGGGAGGAGATCGGGGCGCACGCCTGGGTGGAGTGTGACGGCCGTCCGGTCGGTCCCGACGCGGCGGAAGCTGCTCGCTACGCGCCGCTCGGGCCTCCGCGGTGACGATCCACCACCTCACCAGCGACGGAGCTTTTTCCGTCGAGGGGTCGGGAGATCCGCTCGCGCGGTGGCTCCCGCACGGGCGCGCGACCGGCGTTCGCGGCACCGCGCACCTGCGGGTGGGGTCGCGCCCGCTCGGCCTCGCGGCACCGGCCGCGCCGCCGACCCTCTCCCTGCTCGACGTGGGGGCGTGGGTCGACGGCGACCGCGTCCTCCTTCGTTCGGAGGATGGCCGCCTCGATGGTGCCCTCGAGCTCGCGACCCCGGCGGGAGAACTCGGCGTCGCCGCCGACGCCCACCCCGAGCCGCTATTCACCATCGCGACGGCCCTCCTCCTCGGCCGGCTCGGGCGCGCGCTGGTGCACGCCGCCGCCGTGGTGGCGCCGGATGGTCGCGTCTGGTTGCTGGCCGGTGACACGCACGCCGGGAAGAGCACCACTGTCGCCACCCTGGTCCGCGGCGGGTGGAGGTGGCTCGCCGATGATCAGGTGATCCTGCGTGACGGCGGGGCGGGAGTGACCGTGGAGGGGTGGCCGCGCGCGCCGAACCTCGACGCGGGGTATCACGCCGGGGAACTCATCGGACGCCGGGAAGGGGTGGCGATCGAGGCGATCGGCGCGCCTCCCAGCCGCGGGGAGCATCGGCTCGGAGGGATCCTCGTCCCGACGGTCGATGGCCCCATCACCACCCTCACGCCGGTCGGCGGCGCCGATGCGTTCGTGGCGTTGGTGCGGCAGTCGCCGTGGCTCCTGGCCGACGGGGCCGTCGCGCCCCGGGTCCAGGCGCTCCTCGCGGGCGCGGCCGCACTTCCGGCCGCGGGGCTGACGCTGGGGCGGGACTGCTACGGGGTCGCGGCCCGGTTGCTCGAGGTGCTAGCGCCGTTGGTCGGCGGCGAGGACCGCGGCCGCCGCTGAGCGGAGCCGGCGGAGCCGCCAACCCGCCAGCAGGAGTGCCGGCGGAAGCGCCACCATCCGCGCGGCACGGATGACGAGCGAGGACCGGGTGTCGAACTGGTCCTCGAACATCAACTGCCAGCGACGTGAGGACGCCGCGCCCTCCACGGCCAGGTCGAAGGTCCAGCGAGCCGCGAGCCTCCCGACCGCGGTGCGCGGCGCGTGCGTCGTTCCCGCATCGAGCAGGTACCAGAGGAGTGCCGTCTCCTCGGTCGGATCCTCGCCGCCCCCGCCTCGGGCGAGACGGGTCGCGAGCGCCAGCGTGGTACGGAGCGCCCCCAGCACCTCTGGGCCGGCACCCCAGGTCGCGGGGTCCGGCGCGGGATCACACTGGCGCAGCGCATCCGAGAGGAGGAAGAGGTCTCGCAGCCGCCCCCGATGGGAGGTGTGCTGGACCGTCTGATGCCAGGCGAGGTGCCGCACCTGGTCGTGCGGCGCGAGGAGCCGCGCGCCGGGGAGGGCTGGGTGCGGGACCGCGCGCGCGACCACCTCCGGCCCCAGGCCGAAGACGCTCTTGTCCTGCGCCGGATGGACCTCGACCGGCATCCCCCCGGGGCGGATCCGGTCGGCGAAGTGGTGGCTCGGCCCACGGCCCTTTCCCTGCCATCCGGCCTGTTCGAGCGCCGCGACCAGCGCGTGCGCCTCGTCCGGCAAGAGCAGGAGGTCGACGTCGCGCGCGGCGACCGACCGCTCCGGGTCGTGGAGTGCAGCCCCCCCCTTCAGTACGATCGGCTGGACGCCGAGGGGGCGCGCGACCTCCAGCACCTCCTCCAGCTCCAGCCGGAGGAGGAGGATCCGTTGCAGCTCCACCGCGGCGGCTTCGGAGAGGGGGGCCGGGGGCTCCACGGGGAGCCTGGCGCGGAGCCGGACGGCGCACGCCTCTCGCCCAAGGAAGAGCCGCCAACTCCCGGTCGTTGTGTCCGGGGGAGGGGGGAGAGTGCTGATGGGGGTGGAGAGGGCCCACCGACGGAGCCGGAGGGCG
>Ga0315910_10003147_pt1 | contig 14196 bp, 12 predicted proteins | sample EdamamesoilMG_FD_204470 | JGI IMG/M metagenome (GOLD analysis project Ga0315910, IMG submission 204470) | Garden soil microbial communities collected in Santa Monica, California, United States - Edamame soil | ecosystem: Environmental > Terrestrial > Soil > Garden | place: USA: California...
GTCTCAGGTTCGTTCGATCAATCATGCCCAACCGAACTCACAAAATGTCCGCTCAACGGATCGTCCGGGTCGAGCGAACGGGACTTGGTGCTGGAGCGCGTCCGCACCAGTGTGAATACCGCAGGCAGCACAAACAAGGTTGCCACGGTGGCAAACGCCAGTCCGCCAATCACGGCGCGGCCCAACGGCGCGGTTTGGTCCCCGCCCTCACCGAGCCCGACCGCCAGCGGCAACATGCCGGCTATCATTGCGCAACTGGTCATCAGAATCGGCCGCAGCCGGCTGCGCGCGCCATCGAGCGCCGCCGCGTCTGCCGTACCGCCGGTGATGCGCGCCCGCTCCGCAAACGTCACGAGCAGGATGGCATTCGCCACGGCCACGCCAACGGACATGATTGCACCCATCGCGGACTGAATGTTCAACGTCGTGCCCGTGACCCAGAGCGCGAACCCCACTCCGGCGATAACCGCCGGTACGGTGGACACCACGACGAACGAGAGGCGGAGCGATTGGAAGTTCGCAGCGAGAAGGAGAAAGATGACCACCACAGTGATGATCAGGCCGCTGCGGAAACCGTCGAGCAACTGGTTCAACGGCACAATTTGGCCCCGCACATCGAGTTTGGTCTTCGCATCCGGCGGCCCGCCGACTTCGGCAATCGCTTTGCGGAGTTCGCGCAAGGCATGGCCGAGGTCGGTGCCTTGAATGTTGGCTGTGACGCTCACGACGCGCGCCATGTTGTAGCGTTCGTACGTGCCCACGGCCGTGCCGGGCGTCACGTTTGCCACGTTGCGCAATAGCACCGTCTTGTTGCCCTCAGCGGTGACGGGAATGTTTTTCAAATCCTCGATGGTCTGCGTCTTCACTTCGGGAATCTGCACTTGCAGGTTGTAGCTGATGCCCGAACCGGGATCGGCCCAGAAATTCGGGACGGTGAAACGGCTCGATGTGGTCGCAGCGACGAGCGACTTGGTCACGTCGTCCACTTTCACGCCCAGCACACCGGCACGTTCGCGGTTGATGTCCACATTCACCGTGGGGAAATCCAGCGTCTGCGCGATTTGCACGTCGCGCAGGAACGGAATCGCTTTCATGCGCTCGAGAATTTTTTCCGCGTAGGCTTTGCTCACACCGATATTCGCGCCACTGACCGCGACTTCGATTGGTGTCGGCGAACCGAAGCTCATGACGCGTGTCACGATGTCCTGGGGCTCGAACGACAGGCGCACGTCGGGTAATTCCCTGGCGAATGAGGCACGCAGTTGTTCTTTGAACGCCTCGATCTTCACGCCAGCCGCGCGCTTGAGTTGCACGGCGAGCCAGCCTTCCTCGGGACCGCCGTTCCACAGATGGACGAGATTCACCGGAAAGCTGGAGTTGTGAACGCCGACCAGGCCGATGCTGAATTCCACCTTGTCCGCGCCGCCGGCTTCGCGGGCGATGGTGGCGAGAATCTTCTGCGCGATTTGTTCCGTAAGGCCCACCTGTGTGCCGCTGGGTGCGCGAAAGCGCAGCGCAAACTGGCCGGTGTCCGTCTTCGGAAAAATTTCTACGCCAATCCGGGTGCCGCAAAACCAGATCACGGCACCGGCGGCAATTGCGTACGCGGCAACGACCAGCCAACGAAGTTTGACCGTGCGTTGGACAATCGCACCGAACCCGCTGGCCATGCGGTCGAAGGTGCCGCGCGCTTGCGTGGCAGTTTCGATTTCCTCTTTGCGATGCGCTCGGACCATCCAGACCGCCAGCACCGGCACCAGCGTGCTGGACAGGAGATAGGACGCGATCATCGAGAACCCGACCGCCAGCGCCATCGGCACGAACAGCGCCTTCGCCGCCCCGACCATGAAGAACGCCGGAATGAACACCGCGAGGATGCACAGCATCGCGAGCAAACGCGGAATGGTGGTTTCTTCCGTGGCATCGCGTGCGGACCGTGCCACACCGGAGCCGCGCGCAAGGTGCGTGTGGATGTTTTCCATCGTCACCGTCGCTTCATCCACCAGAATCCCCACGGCCAGCGCCATGCCGCCTAGGGTCATGAGATGAATGTTTTCTCCCGTGAGCCACAGGCCAAACGCCACCGCCGCCAGCGAGAGCGGGATGTTGATCACCACGATGAACGCGCTGCGCCAGTCGCGCAGGAATAGCAGCACCATCAGTCCAGTGAGAATCGCGCCAAGTCCGCCTTCCTTGAGCAAGTCGCGAATCGAACGCGTCACCACGGGCGATTGATCAAACTCGTAGCTGACCTTGATGCCGTCGGGCAGAAGTTTTTGGAACTCCGGCAAATTCTTTTTCACCAGGTCCACAACCGCGAGCGTGGAAGCGTCACCGCGTTTGGTCACCGGCAAATAAACGGTGCGCCGCCCGTTAGCCAGCGCGTACGACGTGACGACGTCCGCGCCGTCTTCGACCGTTGCGATGTCGCGCACGAACACTGTGCCGTTCGGCCCGCGCTTGAGCGCCACGTCTTCGAGGTCTTTGATATTCGAGACAATCGCATTGACCGGAACGATGGGATACTTGTCGCCGAGATTCATGTTGCCCGACGGGCTGATGGTATTGCCCTTGGCGAGCGCTTGCACCACATCGTCCGGTGACAAGCCCACCGCGCGCATGCGGTCGGGATTCACATTGACGATTATGCCGCGCGAACTGCCGCCGAACGGCGGCGGCGCGGACACGCCAGGCAAGGTTGCGAATGCGGGCCGCACCCGATTGAGCGCCTGATCTTGCATCTGACTGAGCGTGACGTTCGGATCATCCGTCGAGAAGACGAGGTAGCCGACCGCCACACTGCCGGCGTCGAAGCGCGTGATGAACGGTGCGGGCGTTCCGAGCGGCATGAAGGCACGGGAGCGATTGACGTAGCTGACCGTCTCGGACATCGCCTGGCTCATGTCCGTGCCGGGATGAAACTGCAGCTTCATGATCGAAGCGCCCTGGATGGACTTCGATTCCACGTGTTCGATGCCGCTGATGTAAAGGAAGTGATACTCGTAGCGGTAGGTGAGATAGCCCTCCATCTGTGCCGGGTCCATGCCGCCGTAGGGTTGCGCGACATAAATGGTCGGAATGCCCAGTGGCGGGAAGATGTCGCGCGTCATCCGCTGGATGGAAATCCACGCCCCGAGCGCCACGGCGATCACGAGGACGAGAATCGTCAGCGGACGGCGCAGAGCGAATTGGACCAGGTTCATTCGGTTGGGAGACGATGCCGACTGCGGAAAAGGTTGCAAGGAGATTTCGGCGGCGGCGGTTATTCACTCACGCGGACGCCAAGTGCCGCCGCGAACAACCCGATCACTGCACCGCCGATAACCAACCATGTCGAATTCAAACGCCAGTGGAAAAGTAAAACCATGCTGACTAACGCGAGGCCAGCGGTCAGCCAGTCACGGACGGCAACCACCCCGAGTTGCCACGTCACCACCGCCATCAAAGCGAGCGACGCGGCGTTCACGCCGTCCAGAAACGCGGCCGTGGCCGGCCAGCGGCGCAGGCGGGGCACGAGCGGCCCGCTGATGGCCACGAAGAAAAAGGCTGGCAGAAAAATTCCCACCGTGGCCACGACCGCACCCGGACCGCCGGCCAGCAGGTAACCGATGAACGTGGCGGTGGTGAACACCGGGCCGGGCGTGACCTGGCCCACGGCCACGGCATCGAGCAATTGATTCTCCGTCAACCAACCCCAGCGGTCCACGAGATCCGCCCGCAGGAACGCCAGCAGCACATAGCCGCTGCCGAACAACACCGAGCCGACTTTCAGGAAGAACAGGAACATCGGCCACAGCCCAAAACTGGCTGCGGCTCCGGCAGCGCCCGCGCTGGCAGCCAATGGCAACGCGGGCGACGCGCCCAGCAGAGCGGGGCCGGGTGGAGGACTTGTTCCAGCCGGTCGGCGGAGAAAGAGGAGAAGGAATCCCGTTCCGAACAGAATCAGAAGTTCGTTCACGCCATAAAAATTCAGCGCCGCCGCCGCAATGGCGATGGCAGCCAGCGTTTTGGTTTTCAGCGCTGTGCGGCCGAGTCCCAGCAGCGCCTGCGCCACGATGGCGATGATGACGGGTTTGACGCCGTAAAGGATGCCCTCAACCCGCGGCAATTGACCGTAGCGGACGTACGCCCAGGCGATGACGCTCACAATGCATGCCGCCGGCAGGATGAAACACACACCCGCCACCACCAATCCCGGCCAGCCCGCGCGACGATGACCAATGTGAATGGCCATCTCGGTGGAGTTCGGGCCGGGGATGAGATTGGTGGCGCCGAGCAGGTCTAGGAATTCCTCGCGAGTGAGCCAATTGCGCCGGCGCACCACTTCATCCTCCATCATCGCGACGTGCGCCGCGGGGCCGCCGAAGGCGGTCGTGCCCAGGCGAAGAAACAGTCCGGCCAGTTCAACGAGCGGACGCTCAGGTTTTACTTCCGTCATGTTTGCCACTCCGCTTTTGCAGCCATGCGTCCAGCGACCAAGCGCCAGCGCCGACCAGCAACAGAAACAGCGCGCCCAGCGTCATGGCAAAATCGGTGCGGGCATCATGCGCCATTTTCCAGAAGCCGGATTTGAGCAGGATGGGAATCTTGGTTGTGTAAATTGCCACCGCCATGATGGTGAGCAGGGGCAAGACCGCGAGACGAGTGAACAGCCCGAGCAACACCAGCGCGCCGCAGGCGATTTCAAAACCGCCGACCAACGGACCGAGAATTTCCGGCGACGGCAATCCGATTTTATCGAAGCGTCCGCTGCCGACTTCCGCCGGGAACAGGAATTTCTGGATGCCTTCGGAGAGGAACACCGCCCCCACCATCAGGCGCACCAGCAGCACGGCGCGGGGTGCGTCGGTGGCAGGGATTCGATTCATGACGCTGCAAGGCTACCATATCCTACAGATTTCGAGTCAAGGCTCGGGAATCAGACGATTTGGCCCGTCACACAATTGTAACAATTCCGCCTCCAAACCGTCACGACTGGCCGGCATGCTTGGACTGAACTCTGAACTTCAATGACGAATGAACAAACAACATGTGGGTCTGGCCATCGGCGCGGCGGCCATGTTTTCGCTGGCTCTGGCTGGCGAGAATGTCACTCCGCCGCCTGCCCAGCCGGTTGCGAGTGATTCTAATTTGGCTACGACACCTGCTGCATCCACGGCCAAACCAGATTCGATGTTTGACCGAATCTGGAGTTACGCCACGTGGTATGAAAACGACGACAACCCGGTAATACAGAAATTTCAGTTCACGGGTCGTTACCAGTTGGATTTTGCGTGGGTAGACCAGAATGACTATGACGATTGGGATACGCGGCGCTGGCGCATGGGCGGGAAGGCCACCCTGTTCCATGATTTCACCGCGCACGGCGAAGTAGAATTGTATCCCGACGATCAGGGGTATTACCAGCGGCTGACCGATGCGTACGTGGCGTGGAGCCAGTCCGAGACGCTGGAACTGACACTGGGAAAACAGAGCGCGGCGTTTACGATGGACGGATCGACGTCCTCCAAGGAGTTGTTGGCCATTGACCGCAGCAACCTCGCGAACAACCTGTGGTTCACTGAAGAGTATTTCCCGGGGTTAAGCGCCGGTGGTGAGGCGGCGGGCTGGAACTATTTTCTGGGAGTGTTCTCGGCCGGGGCAAAAAACGAGGAGTTCGGCGAATTCGACGGCGGCGCCTTTGTGCTCGGGACTGTGGGTTTCGATTTCGCAAAGCAACTCGACGTGAAGAAAGCCGAACTCAACCTGAACTACGTTTACAACACCGGGGATGAGCCCAACAGTTTCACCCGGCCATTGGAGCACGTGGCTTCCGTGAACTTCGATTTCGATGCTGGCAAATGGGGATTACGCACGGATGTGTCCGGCGGTGCCGGTTTCGGCACCCAAAGCGACCTATGGGGCGGCATGATCATGCCTTACTACAATCTCACCAAGAAACTTCAGGCCGTTACGCGTTACACCTATCTCAAAAGCGTCGATGACAATGGGATTCGTTTTGCCAGGTATGAAAACCAGGTGATCTCCGGACGGGGCGACCAATACCAGGAATTCTACGCCGGCCTGAATTACTATTTCTACAAACACAAACTCAAAGTGCAGACCGGCGTTCAGTACGCCGACATGAACGATCAGGCCGGTGACGGCGGCGCGTATTCCGGTTGGGCCTGGACGACCGGCTTTCGTATCAGTTGGTGACGTGCGTTTATCTTCCTCAAAACCAAACCCTGATGATTTAAATATGAATATGAAAACCAAGTTGACCCGATTAATTACGCCTTTGGCGCTGACAGTTGCCATCTCCGTGCCCGCGCTGGCGCACGCAGGCTCCATCACCGTCAAAGGTTCAGACACCATGGTAATCCTCGCCCAAAAATGGGCCGAGGTTTACATGGGCAAACAACCGGAGACCAAGATTCAAGTGACCGGCGGCGGCACTGGCACAGGCTTCGCCGCGCTCCAGAACCGGACCACGGACCTCTGCAATGCTTCGCGCAAAATCAAAGCGGCGGAGCAGGGGAAATGCATTGAAGCCTTTGGCGCGCGCCCAACGGAATACAAAGTCGCACTGGACGGCCTCTCGGTTTACCTCCACGCGGACAATCCTGTGAAGGAACTCTCCCTGGAACAGCTGGAGAGCATTTTCACCGGCAAGATTAAGAACTGGAAAGAAGTCGGTGGCCCGGATGCGGCGATCACCGTTTATAGTCGCGAAAACAGCTCCGGCACGTACGAGTTTTTCAAGGAGCACGTGCTCAAGGGTAAAGATTTCATGGCCAGCGCGGAAACCAAGCCGGGCACGGCAGCCGTCCTACAGGCCGTTGCCAAGGATAAGGGCGGCATCGGCTACGGCGGGGCCGCTTATGGCGCCGGCGCGAAGCATCTGTCGGTAAAGAAGGACGGATCTTCGCCGGCTGTGGAGCCAACTGAGGAAAGCGTTGTCAACGGCAGCTATCCGATTTCGCGGCATCTGTTCATCTACGTGAATCCCAAACTGGACCAGGGTGAAACCGCCGCCTTCCTGAAATGGATTCGGAGCGACGAAGGCCAGAAACTTGTCCAGGAAGTGGGTTACTATCCGTTGCCTCAGAACCTTCGGGCAAAATAAGACGCGATTGTTGCTCAGTTTCTCCCTGAGACATCAACGAGGCGGGCCTATCAGCAAACAGAAAAGCCCGCCCTGACGATTCTTCAAGCGAATGTCGGAACACTCACAGACTGGCAAGCGACCCATCGGTTGGATGGGCATTCACCGCGGGCACAAGGCGCGTCCGCTGGAATGGCTCGCGGAGAAGTTCATCTTCCTCGTCTCGCTCTCAGCCATTCTGGTTATCTTTCTGATCTTCCTCTTCGTCGCGCGCGAGGCGTTGCCGTTGTTCCTGGGGCGGATGGACAGTGCTTTGGTGAAGCCTGTCATTCCGCCGGGGGACATGGACAAGCACACGCCCGAGGAGTTGCGCCAATACCTCGGTTTGGATGCGGCGAAATTCAAAGCCATGGACCGCGAAACCTTGCAGTTGCTGATGGAGGTGAAGGTCGAGGCGCAGAATGAAATCCCGGAGAATTTTCGCAACGACAAGGATGCCCGGATCAACACGACGCAATGGCGCTACCTGGTGCTGCCGCATCAATGGACGGGTTACGACCAGCCGGAGTACATCTGGCAACCGGTCGGTCAGATTCACAAATACAACATCGTGCCGCTCTTCGTCGGCAGTTTGAAAACCACGCTGATCGGCCTGCTGTTTGCCGTGCCGCTCGCGGTCGGCGCCGCCATCTACGTCTCCCAACTCGCGAGGCCCCGGGTGCGGGAAATCCTCAAACCGACCATCGAACTGCTTTCGGGAATTCCTTCGGTGGTGATTGGCTTCTTCGCTCTGCTCGTGATGGCAACGGCGTTTCAGCACGTCTTCGGTTATGAGACGCGGTTGAATGCGTTCGTGGCCGGCATTGCCCTGGGTTTTGCAATCATCCCGATTGTGTTTTCGATTTCCGAAGACGCGCTGACAAGTGTGCCGCGCAGTTACACTCAGGCGGCGTTGGCGCTGGGCGCCTCGCGCTGGCAGACCGCGTGGCAGGTGGTTCTGCCCGCCGCGTTGCCGGGCGTGTTCGCGGCGGTGATCCTGGGCTTTGGACGTGCCATGGGCGAAACGATGATCGTGTTGATGGTCTGCTCGGCCAGCGTGATGTCCTGGAGCATCTTCGATTCGGCCCGCAGCATCACCACCACCATAGCTGCGGAAATGGCGGAAGCGGTTTCCGGCGGGCATCATTACCGGATACTGTTCATGCTCGGCGTCCTGCTCTTCGCAGTGGCGTTTGCGTCGAACATGATCGCGGACGTTGTCATGCACCGCTTGAAGCATCGGCTGGAGGGCAAGCGGTGAGATACTCCAAGCACCAACCTCCAAGCTCCAAAGAAGCTACAAGCTCCAAGCTTCAATGCGGCGTGGGTGGGGCGCGTCACTCCGTGCGCGCCGGGGTTGATTTGCTTGAAAACGGCCCGCACGGAGTAACGCGCCCTACCGGATTGGCGTTTGGAGCTTGGAGTTTCTTTGGGGCTCGGTGCTTGGAATTTGGAGCTTTGCCATGAAGCACCGTTTTCAAACCCAAAAGCTCGACGTTGCGTCCGTCTTTTTCAGCGGGCTGACGGGGCTGGCGACGTTACTCATTCTGGGAATTCTCGCCATCATCCTGTTCAATATCATCATCAATGGCCTGCCCGCACTGTCGTGGCATTTTGTTTCCTCGATTCCCAAGAAGGACTTCTTCGACGTGGATACGACCGGGGTGCTGCCAATGATCGTGGGCACGACCATCCGCGTATTCGTGATGACAATCTTTGTGTTGCCCGTCGGGGTGATCACGGCGATCTATCTTACGGAATACGCTTCCAGTGGCTCGCCGATCACGCGCATCATCCGCGCTGCCATCAACAATCTTGCGGGCGTGCCTTCGATTGTATTCGGGTTGTTCGGGCTGGGGTTCTTCATCAATTTCATTGGTAAGAATCTGGACGCACTGCTGCAAAATCCCGGGCCGGTCTGGGGCCAACCCGCTTTGCTTTGGGCCTCGCTCACGCTCGCGGTGATGACCTTGCCGGTGGTGATCGTGGCCACCGAGGAATCGTTGCGGGCCATTCCGATGGGACTGCGCGAAGCGAGTCTCGCATTAGGCGCGACCAAACTGGAAACCATCATCAAGATCGTTTTGCCGCAGGCGTTGCCCGGCATTATGACGGGAGGCATCCTCGCCGTGAGCCGCGCGGCGGGTGAGGTGGCGCCGATTCTGTTTACCGGCGTGGCCTATTACATGGCGTCGCTGCCGCACTCGTTGAGCGACCAGTTCATGGACCTGGGCTATCACGTTTTTGTGCTTTCGACACAATCGCCAAACATCGAGCAGACGCGGCCGATTCTTTACGGCACCGTGCTGGTGTTGTTGCTGCTCACGTTCGCGTTGAACTTTGTGGCGATTCTAATTCGTGCCCGGGTCAGGAAGAAACTCCGCGCACTTAGCTGAAACATTTTATGCAACAATGGATGAATACAGCGCAGCGAAGCCGCATCGAAAGGAGCGCGGACCGCCGAGTCCGCGAGTTGCTGGCGTCGGGCTTGGAACGCGCGGACTCGGCGGTCCGCGCTCCTTTGCCTGGCAGTCCCCGCTTTAATCCATGTCCATCCGTGTCCCTCCGTGGTGAAGGAAATTTCCATGCCTGAAATCACCCTCAAACCCATCGCCATGGACGCCGCGAAATCTACGCCGCCCGCGAGTGCACCGTTCATTGAAATCGCCGGGCTGTCGCTCTATTACGGCCCGGCGAAGGCGCTCAAAGGAATCAGCCTTTCCATCCGCGAGCGCGTGGTTACGGCGTTCATTGGCCCGTCCGGTTGCGGCAAGTCCACGTTGTTGCGCTGCCTCAACCGCATGAATGACCTCATTGACGGCGTGCGTATCGAGGGCAGTGTCAAAATCGGTGGGCACGATATTTACGCGCCGGACGTGGATGCAATTGAACTCCGCAAACGCGTGGGCATGGTGTTTCAGAAATCAAATCCGTTTCCAAAATCCATCTACGACAACGTCGCGTACGGCCTGAAGATTCAAGGCGTGAAGAACAAATCCGAGTTGGACGCGGCCGTGGAGCAAAGCCTGCGCGGGGCGGCGCTATGGGAAGAGGTGAAAGACCGGCTGCATGAGAGCGCACTGGGTTTGTCCGGCGGCCAGCAGCAGCGGGTGTGCATCGCCCGCGCCATTGCGGTGAAACCGGAGATCATCCTCATGGACGAACCGGCCAGTGCGCTGGACCCGATTGCCACGTCCAAGATCGAGGATTTGATTCTTGAACTGAAGCGGGATTTCACCATCGTCATTGTGACGCACAACATGCAACAGGCGGCGCGCATCTCGGACGACACGGCGTTTTTCTACATCGGCGAACTGGTGGAGCATGCCGCCACCAAAAAGATTTTCACCAACCCGGCGCAAAAGCGGACGGAGGATTACGTGACCGGGCGGTTTGGGTAAACTTCTTTGTCTTACTCTTAATCGTAATCTTAATCCCCGGGGAATCAGATTAGGATTAAGAGGAAGATTAAGATTAAGAACGTATAAGAAAGCTATGGAACGACACTTTGACCAAGACCTCGCGGAACTGAAAGAGAAGCTCCTCACGATGGCGAGCCACGCCGAAAAGGCGGTGAACGAATCTGTAAACGCTTTGGGCAACCGCGATCTCGAACTGGCGCTTCAGGTCAAAGCGAACGACGAAGTGCTCGACCGGTTTGAGATCGAGATTGACGAGACAGCGATCACTTTACTGGCCAAAGCACCCCTCGCAACCGACCTGCGGCTCGTCACAGTGGCCATGAAAATCTCCCAGAACCTGGAACGCATTGGCGACGAGGCGGCCAAGATTGCCAAGCGCGCCCGTGATCTGGCCAAGGAGCCACCACTCAAGATCGCGCTGGAACTGCCCCGCATGGCCGGCCTGGCGCTCGGGCTGCTCAAATCCGCATTGGATGCGTTCGTGAATCGCGACCCTGCCGCCGCCCGCGCGCTGATCCCGCGGGACCGGGAAGTGGATTTGCTGCACAAGCAACTCCAGCAGCAACTCATCGCGCACATGAAGGAAACTCCGGATAACATCGCGCGCTGTTTGCATTTCCTTGTCGCGGCGAAAAGCCTGGAACGCATCGCCGACCACGCCACGAATATCGCCGAGGAAGTGGTCTATCTCTACGAAGCCCAAGACATCCGACACAGTGGGAACGGGCCGGTGACAGCCGTCACGTAGATTCATTGGACCGCGTGGAGCTCTCCGGTTGCCAACTGGCTGAGGGGCTGCGAAGCGATGGGCCGGAACTCCAAGTCAATTAAATGCTGGCCGCCGCGCCAGGTCCACCGACATTCCCAGACGTGAAACCGTGGTGATGATTTGAACAGGCGATTCCTCACGCCAACAGAACGCTCGGGCTTGAACCACACCGGCGCTACCCGCACACTGGTCGCGTTGTGAATCCAAGCCCAATCGAAATCCTGGCCTCGGTGTTTTTTGGCATCGCTGTGCTGCACACATTTTGCGTGAAGCGCTTCGCGCACTGGGCGCATCACAGCCCGTCGGACTCCGTACGGCGGCACCTGCTGCATTTTCTCGCCGAGACCGAAGTGGTATTCGGTTTGTGGGCAGCGGCCTTGTTTCTTGGCATCGGAGTTGTGAAAAAATCGTTTCACGATCCCGTCGCCTACATTGACAGCCTCAACTTCACCGAACCCAAATTTGTCTTCGTCATCATGGTGATCGCCGCCACCCGGCCAGTGGTAAAGCTGGCGGAAGCGCTGATCTCCCTCGCGGCGCGGATGCTGCCGATGCGGGAAGGGTTATCATTCTATGTGGCGGCTTTGATTCTTGGCCCGTTGCTCGGATCGTTCATCACCGAACCGGCAGCCATGACGCTACTGGCGCTCGTGCTTAAGCGGCGTTACTTCGACCACGGCATCAGTCAGAAGCTCGCCTACGCCACGTTGGGACTTCTGTTCGTGAACGTCTCAATAGGCGGCACGCTCACACATTTCGCCGCACCGCCGGTCTTGATGGTCGCGGCGAAGTGGAACTGGGATACGGCCTACATGTTCACGCATTTCGGCTGGCGCGCGGCGTCGGCCTGTGCGATTTCGGCAGCGGTCATCGCGTTGTATTTTCGCAAGGAACTTTCGCAACTCGAACCCGTGCGGGATGCGAGTGCCGGCATTCCCGTCTGGCTGACCGTCACGCACCTTGCGGCCATGGCGTTGGTGGTGACGTTTGCGCATCATCCGGATCTCTTCTTCGGTGTGTTCGTGCTGTTCCTGGGCATTGTTACCGCGACCCAAAGGCATCAGGACGCACTCAAACTTCGGGAAGGTTTGCTGGTGGGATTCTTTCTGGCCGGACTGGTCACGCTGGGTTCGCTTCAGGCCTACTGGCTCAAACCGCTCATCCAAAGCCTGGGCGGCAGCGCGCTCTTTTACGGTGCCACCGGCCTGACTGCCATCACCGACAACGCCGCGCTTACGTATCTCGGTTCATTGGTCGAAGGCATTTCGGACGAATTGAAATACGCCCTGGTTGCCGGCGCGGTGACGGGAGGCGGACTGACGGTAATCGCGAACGCGCCGAATCCGGCCGGGGTCGGAATCCTGCACAGCGCCAAAGTCTTCAAAGGTGAAGGCATCAGCCCGTTGGGATTGTTTCTGGGCGCGCTGTTTCCGACGGGCGTGGCCATTGTGTTCTTCTGGATGCTGCATTGAAGGGTGGCGTACGGGCTCAGGACGCACGACATTGAGGCTGTACTTATGACCTGGTTTGAATGGGCTGAAGCCTTGAGTTACATCGTGACCATCGTGGGTTTGCCGATGGCGATTCTCGTCTTCATGTATGAACAACGCCGGGAGCGCCAGAACGAGGAGGAGGAAATCTATCAGCGGTTGTCCGACGAATACACCGAGTTCCTCAAGCTGGTGCTGGGCAATCCCGATTTGCAGATGCTCCGCCGGAGTGCCACCGCGGCGCCGCTCACCGAGGAACAGAAGGAGCGCAAGTTCGCCCTCTTCAACATCCTGATCTCGCTGTTTGAGCGCGCCTATCTGCTGGTGTACGAGGAGAAGATGGACCGCCAGAGCCAGCGTATGTGGCAATCGTGGGAGGATTACATGCGGGAATGGTGCGCGCGCCGGGATTTCCGGGAGGCGCTGCCGGAATTGCTGAAGGGTGAGGACGAGGATTTTTGCGCCCACATCCAGAAAATCTCCGCCGCCGAGGCCACCGCTCAGTCGTGAGTCTGGAGACCGGGGGGCGGACATCCTGTTGCCGGCCAAGAGTAATTTGCCGTGGGTGCAATGGGCCGCGACCGCTCATTGGCGGCAGATGCTTGAGCGTGGTTGCCGCATCTGGCTTGGTCCGCACGCGTGGAGTGCCGCACCCGCCGCCGCTTCCTCCGGCGGGACGCGGGTCTATGGCGAAATCAGATCACCAATTCTAAAGAGCACCATTCTTTCTCCACTGCCGCCGCCCGGAGAAGGGTAAACGACGATCGCCAGTTGCTGGGTTGGATCGGTGGCCGAAAAGGGGAAATATTCCACGGACTTGAGCGTCAGCCAGGTCTCCGCGCTCGCACTTAGTTGCAGTTCGTTGATGAACGCTCTCCGGCTCAATTTGCCGTGGTCGGGGTGAGCCCTACGGTAGTGGGTGTACTTGGTGATGACCTCGTCGCTCCGCATTGCGATGCCGCCTGAACCGCCCAGGTGTTCGCCAAGTCCACGCGCCTTGCGCAAGCCCTTCGCCAGGGCGGGAAGCATCAAGCTCACCAGGATGGCAATGATTGCCATGACGCAAAGCAGCTCAATTAAAGTGAATCCCCTGCGGCAGCGTTGCAGAAACTTCAACATAACAACACTTGGACAGGGATAGCGCGGGGGTCGTCACGCGAAGAAACGGCTAAGGACAGTTCAAAGGTGCGAGGTCGACGGATTGCCCACCGGATAGCCGAGGCTCTTGAGGGTGAAGCGCACGGCGTTGAACGCAGCGACCTCGCCCGCGAATTAGCCGCGCTGGACAAGATGTACTCGCCGTCCAAACGATGAACCCGATGCTACCGACTTGAGTTCACTGACCTGGCGGCAGGACGGCACGGAATCCCAGCTCGTCGGCCGCGATAG
>Ga0315910_10003148_pt1 | contig 14196 bp, 8 predicted proteins | sample EdamamesoilMG_FD_204470 | JGI IMG/M metagenome (GOLD analysis project Ga0315910, IMG submission 204470) | Garden soil microbial communities collected in Santa Monica, California, United States - Edamame soil | ecosystem: Environmental > Terrestrial > Soil > Garden | place: USA: California...
TTGTCAACGCGTACTTGCTCAGGTCGCTGCCTTACCCGACCGCGCAGCGCGTCTATCACCTGCGATACGCGCCGCCAGGCCCATACGAACCTCGCGGGATGACGGCAATTGACTGGAAGCTGCTTGAAGATGTGGTGGAAGACACCATCACTTCATCCGGACAAACTTTTTACCAGATGGACGGTGGTTCGATTACGACCACGCGAAGCATGAGGGTTTCGCGCGGGTTCATTCGTGGTCTTGGCGTCCAGCCGGCGGTGGGTCGGCCATTTGTTGAGGATGATTTCAAGGAGGGCGGTGAAGAGGCGGCGATGATCGGTCATGATTTGTGGCGGAATCGTTTCGCCTCGGACCCGCAAATCGTTGGGCGGCGATTTCAAATGAACCGGGGCGAGCGCGGTGAGGAAGCCGTAACACTGCGCGTCGTGAGCGTGTTGCCGCCCGGGTTCTGGTTTGGCCGCGACAGTAGTGCCAAGGTTGATGTGATCACGCCACTCCGCACGCGCGCCCGGGCGTATATGGTCCGTTTGCGCGAAGGCGTTCCCGTTGCCTTCGCCGAAAAGCGGATTACCGAAGTAGCGAGAAGCGTCGGCTCGGATTTTCGTCCCGGCTGGAAGGGCGTGGAACTCGAATCCGTGCATAACCGGTACGTTGAATCCATTCGGCCGGTGCTGATTGGCGTTACCATCGCTGTCGGCGTGGTGCTCGTGCTGGTGTGTGCGAACGTCGCCGTGTTGATGCTGCTACGCACGATGCGCCGGCAGAAGGAACTGGCCGTGCGCGTGGCGTTGGGGGCGGAATGGAAACACATCCTGCGCATCCTGGGTATGGAAGCATTTCTGATTTGCGGTGCCGCGCTGGTGATGGGGCTGGCGTTGACCGGGATGACGCTCCGCTTCCTCACGCCGCTGGTTGAGAATCAACTCGGAAAGCCGGCGCCAGTCGGGCCGTCGGCCATCGCCTTGGATTCAACCGTCCTTTTCGGAATCGGCACCGTGAGTCTGTTCATCGCATTGTTACTGGCCATCATTCCCGCGCTGGCGTCCTGGCGCGGCTGGTTGGCGAACGCGTTGCGTTCCCAAGGCGCGAGCGCCACGGACGGTCCTTCCATGCGCCGGCTGCGGAGTTCGTTAATTGCGTTCGAAGTCGGCGGGTCACTGGTGCTGCTCGTGGGTTGCGGACTGATGATTCGGAGCGCGGTGAATCTGATGAACACGGACTTGGGATTCAACCCGGAGCGAGTTGTTCGAGTTGGCGTCCGGCTGCCGGCCAACACGAACGCAGCGGCGCTTTACGGTTTTTTTACGTCGTTCACAGAACGGCTGCCAAAGGACCCACATTCGCGCATCGCGCTGATGACGGCTTTCCCGCCGTTCTACCCGGCGAACACGCAACGCTTCGAAGCGGCAGACGCGAAGAGTGACGAAACTCCGGCAGGCATGTTGAAGGTGGGCGCGGGTTACTTCAACGTTTACGACGTTCAGCTCCGGCAGGGGCGCGAATTCACCACTACCGATCGTCTGGGGAGCGAACCCGTGGCCGTGATCAGTGAGACGCTGGCGCGACGACTTTGGTCGGAGGGCAGCGCCGTTGGCCGGCAAATCCGCGTGGTCGAAGGAGACATGCCGGAATCGCTGATAGGTCCTTGGCGGACAGTTGTAGGTGTGGTGGGCGACATCCGGCAAGGTTACGATGACGCGGATTTGCGCGACATTTACCTGCCGCTGCTTCAAGCGCCGAGCCGCTTCGCCTCGGTTCACGTCCGAACGGATCGCTCGCTTTCGTTCTGGCAGGAAAGTGTCCGCGCTGCGGCGAGGGAGCTTGATCCATACGCACTCGTCGGTACCGCAACCACGATTGTGAGTGAGGATCGGAAACGAGCGGGCACACGCTTCCTGACCTCGATGCTCACTGGCTTTGCTGTCTTCGCAGCGTTGCTGGCCGTGCTGGGCATTTACGGTGTAACCACCTACGCCGTCCAACAACGCGAGCGCGAAATCGCCATCCGCGTCGCCGTCGGAGCGGACCGAGGCATGATCGTTCGACTTTTCCTCAAACAAGGCGTGCGCGTTCTGGCAGTCGGCTTGGGGCTGGGCTTATTGGGAGCGCTCGCCGTGGCGAAGATTCTGGCGAACCAGGTTTACGGCGTGAAACCGTTCGACCTCGCAACGGTGGCGGTTGCGTGCGCTCTGATGTCCGCGGCGTGCCTCATCACCATTTGGTGGCCGGCCTGGCGCGCGGCAATGCGGAGTCCCACGCTGGTATTGAAAGAAGGATGAGCATGAAACAAACCCGACTAACCAATTGTTTCATCCGCGTATGAACCCGATCAAATGGATCTATCAGCGACTCCGCTCTCTTGGAAAACGAGGCGTGGTCAATCGGGACATTGATGAGGAACTGCGCTCGCACTTGGAATTGCGCACGGCGGAGTACACCGCGGCAGGTATGTCCCCGGAAGAAGCGGCACGCGAGGCGCGGAAGCGCTTTGGGAATTTGCAGAGCGTTCGCGAGCAATGCCGCGAGAGGCGCGGTGCTAGTTTGGCTGAAGCGACGTGGCAAGACATTCGGTTCGGTCTGCGAATGCTGTGCAAGAATCCGGGGTTCACCACAGTCGCGGTGCTCACCCTCGCGCTCGGCATAGGCGCGAACACCGCGATCTTCAGCGTGGTCAATGCCGTCCTGCTCAGGCCGCTGCCCTATCCCGAACCCGGCCAACTGGTGCAGTTGCGCGCAGACCGGTCAGGCAGCCCCAGCACTTTTATTGACAGCTCCACGTTCGTTGCAGTCAAAGCCCAGAGCCGGTCGCTGGCGCGCATCGCCGCTTATGGTGGCGGCGACATGACCCTCACAGGGGCCGGATCGGCGGAACGAGTCGTGGCTGGCGCAGTGACGGCGGATTTCTTTCCACTGCTCGGCGTCCAGCCGGCGTTGGGACGCAACTTCACCCGGGAAGAGGACACGCCCAACGGCCCCAAGGCGGCCATTCTCGGACACGGCCTCTGGCAGAGCCGATTTGGCAGCGACGCGGGCGTGCTGGGCCGGACGATCACGTTGAACGAACACAGTTACACCGTCGTGGGCATTCTTCCGGCGCGCTTTCTATATCCCGAATCGTTTCAACTTTGGACCCCGATGGCACTGGGTGAAACGGGGGGAACCTTCGTGATCCATGGTGAAGGCATGCTTCTGAAAGCCATTGCGCGATTGAAACCCGGCGTGACGCTTCAACAGGCGCAAGCCGAGTTGCAAACAATTGCGCAGCGCATTCAGCCAGGAGGACCGACCGCGACTCCGGGCGGCAATCGCGGGCCGCGCGGCGAGGGCAACAAGGGCAACGAGGGCCGCGAGGGCGGCGGCAGCGATGATAGTGTCCTGACGCTGGTTGGCCTGCACGAACAGGTCGTCGGCGATGTGAAGGGAATGTTGCTCGTGTTGATCGGCGCGGTCGCGTTTGTCCTGCTCATCGCCTGCGCGAACGTCGCCAATCTTCTGCTCGCGCGCGCGGCCTCGCGTCAACGGGAGATGGCCGTTCGCGCCGCGCTCGGCGCCGCGCGGTTGCGCGTCGCGCGCCAGTTGCTCACGGAAAGCGTGCTGCTTTCCCTGGCCGGGGGCGGTTTGGGTTTAATGATGGCGTTCTGGGGCGTCCGGGCGCTTCGGCAGTGGAGCGGCGCAAGCCTGCCAACGCTGCACGGGATTGGCATTGATGGCTGGGTGCTGGCGTTCACGCTCGGCGTGTCGGTTGTCACCGGATTGGTGTTCGGACTGGCGCCAGCGTTTCAGGCGTCGCGAGCGGACGTCAACGCCGTGCTCAAGCAGGAGGGCCGTGGCGACACTGGCGGGCACCGCAACTGGCTTCGGCATCTCCTGGTCGTGTCGGAAGTGGCGCTGGCGCTGGTGCTGCTCATTGGGGCCGGGCTGTTGATCAAGAGCTTTTCGCGGCTGACGAACGTGCATCCCGGCTTCCGGACCGATGGCGTCTTGACGTTCCAGGTAACTCTCGCGGAGGGAAAATCCTCGCCCCAGAGAGTCAACTTCATTCAACAAATCGTCGAGCGGTTGAAGGCGCTGCCCGGTGTGCAGACGGCCGCCGCCACGGACACCCTGCCGCTCACCGATTTTTCGCGCATTGGCGTGGCGGATGTCGAGGGCCGGCCGCCGATCGATTTTCGAACGGCGAAACGAGAGGACGTGATTCCGCTTTCAAGGCCAACGGTCACTCTCGATTATTTCAACGCGATGGGCATTCGGTTGAAGCGCGGGCGCACGTTCACGTCGCAGGATGCGCGTCCACTGGGAGGATCAGTCGTCGTTAACGAGTCGTTTGAGAAACAATACTTCCCCGGCGAAAGCGCCATCGGCAAACGCATCCGTCTGGGGGCTGGCCCCGGTAGGACGGCGCGCTGGCAAACGGTGGTGGGGATCGTCAGCGATGTGCGGCAGAGCGGATTGGCGGGAGAGGTCATGCCGGAAGTGTATAGCCCGGAGCTGGAAGACGCGGGAGACGCGCTGAGCTTCGTCATCCGCGTCACCGGCGAGCCGGCCGGTCTGATCTCTGCCGTGCGGGGAGTGGTGGCCGAGGTGGAACCAAACCAACCGCTCCACAACGTGATGACGATGGAACAACGGCTGACGAACATCACGACTTCGCGGCGACTGAACACGGTCTTGCTGGGCAGCTTTGCGGCGGTCGCGCTGCTGCTCGCCGTCGTGGGCATTTACGGTGTGATGTCCTATGCGGTGACGCAACGCCGGCGCGAGATCGGCGTGCGGATGGCCTTGGGCGCGCAAAAGAGCGATGTGCTGGGTCTCATAGTTCGCGGTGGACTGCGGCTTGCGCTGGCCGGGGTTGTGATCGGGCTGATCGGTGCATTTGCTTTGACGCGCTATTTGTCGAGCCTGCTCTACTCAGTTAAAGCCACCGATCCGTTGACGTTCCTGATCGTCGCCGTTGCGCTGACGGGAGTGGTCCTGCTGGCCAGTTGGCTGCCCGCTCGCCGCGCGGCGAAGGTCAGCCCGATGGAGGCGCTGCGTTATGAATAAAACTCCGCAAGGCGAAGCCGCCATTGAAGTTGTCGCTTACGATCCGCTGTGGCCATCGAAGTTCGAGGCTGAACGTGAGTTGTTGCAGACGGTGCTTGCTCCGTGGCTCGCCGGGCCAATCGAACACATGGGCAGCACAGCGATTCCCGGCATGCCCGCCAAGCCGGTTATCGACATCATGGCCGCAATGGACAGTCTCGAAGCTTCACGCCCCGCCATCAACGTGCTCGCCCAAGCTGGCTACGTTTACTATCCCTACCGACCGGACATCATGCACTGGTTCTGCAAGCCTTCCGCCGCCTTCAGAACACACCATCTCCATCTCGTGCCATCCGGCAGCAAACGCTGGGTCGAATGCCTGGCATTCCGCGACGCAATTCGCGGGGATCAAGCGCTGGTCGCTGAGTACGCCGCACTGAAGAAGCGACTTGCGCAAGAGTTCAAGTTCGACCGCGAAGCCTACACCGAGGGCAAATCACCCTTTGTCGAGCGCGTTCTGCGGAGCAGAGGGACTGACACCGTCACGCCGTTGTTCAATCGCAACTCACAAATCTAAAAATCGCAAATCCATGAGCGATCTTTACTTCGCCTTCCGCCAATTGCTGAAGCACCTCGGCTTCGCCGCTGGGCTCGCGTTCGCGCTCAGCGCGGGATTTGGCGTTTCGCGCGGCGCGCAATCTGAGCCCCGCGATACTTTTGCCGGCACCAAGGCCGGGGATGAAATCACGGTCAGCGACGTCAAACTTTGCTGGTGTCCATCGGGCAAATTTGTGATGGGCAGCCCGCGCAGCGAACCGGAACGGCGTCCCGGTGAAGATCAAGTCGAGGTGACCCTGACAAAAGGTTTCTGGATGGCCAAGTTCGAGGCGACGCAAGGCGATTGGAATCGAGTCATGGGCAAGTTGCCAGGCCCGCTCACGACGGAGTTGCCCGAGGGGGACGACTTTCCGGTGGGGAACGTCAACTTTGCCGAGACGGAGGCGTTCTGCCGGAAACTCACCGAACTCGCCCGCCACGCCGGCGGCCTCCCGAAGGAGTGGGAATTTCGCCTGCCCACGGAGGCGCAATGGGAATACGCGTGCCGCGCCGGGACTACGACGGCCACGTCGTTCGGCGATCAGCTCAGCAGCAAACAGGCAAACTTCAAAGGCAAGCCTTACAACGGGGCCGAGACCGGGCCATCGCTGGGCCGGGCCGCCAAGGTCGGCAGTTACCCCGCCAATGCGTGGGGATTGCACGACATGCATGGGAACATCTTCGAATGGTGCCGCGATTGGTATCGCCGGACGCTGCCAGGCGGCGCAGACCCGGATTTGTATTCGGCTAATAACTCTGCGACGAAAAGCGAACACGGCGGCACCTCGCGTGTACGCCGAGGTGGCTGTTGGGCCGACGAGGGCTGGCCTTGCCGGTCGGCCTTTCGTTTGCGCTTCGAGCCCGAGCGGCGCTACGACCACATCGGCTTCAGAGTTGTCCTGGTCAGGCCATAACGCTGGTGCACCCTTATGAAGATACTCAAATTCTCTTTCCGCCAGTTGCTGAAGAACCCCAACTTCACCGCCGTGGCCGCGTGCAAATGATGGCAACATGAAAGCTTTGCGAACAATTTGGCTGTGGCTCCGCTCGCTCGTGCAACGACGAGCCGTGAAGCAGGAGATTGATGAGGAATTGCGTTTCCACATCGGGCAGCGCACGGCGGAGAACATTGCGGCGGGCATGTCGTCCAAAGAGGCGGACCGCGAGGCGCGGAAGCGGTTCGGTAATTTCCAGAGCGTTCGGGAGGAATGCCGTGAGCGGCGCGGCGCGAGTTTTGGTGAAACAACGTGGCAAGACATTCGGTTCGGTTTGCGGATGCTGCGGAAGAATCTGAGTTTCACCACGGTGGCTGTGCTTACGCTGGCGCTCGGCATTGGCGCGACGACGGCACTCTTCAGCGTGGCGTATGGCGTGTTGATCAGCCCATATCCGTACGCGAAGCCAGGCGAAATCTGGTCGCCGGGCGTGCGCAGCCCCGGAGGAAACCAAGTGATGCGGCACTATCGGCTGAGTGAGATCGAGGAGATGGCGAAGATGTCCGCGTTTGACAGTGTGATGGCGACTGCGCCGGGCGGCGTCCTGCTGAGTGGCGAATACGCGCCCGAAAACGTGACGGGCATTCGCGTGACGGGGAATGCCTTTTCGTTTCTCGGTGTGCCGTTGCTGCTGGGGCGCGGCATTCAGCCTTCGGATATTTCTTCCGCTGGCGTGCCCGAGCCGGTGGTCGTGTTGAGCTACAAACGATGGCAAAGGCTTTTTGGAAACGATCCCAATGTGCTCGGTCGCACTCTGCGTCTGGACGATCGCCCGCACACGATCATCGGGGTCATGCCGCCGCGGTTTGGTTGGTGGACGGATGATGGGTTCTGGCTGCCGCTGGGAACGGAGACGCGCGATTCAACGCGGGCATTCCCGATTGCGCGGCTCAAGCCCGGCACTCCGCCGGCGGCGGGCGAACAACAGTTGAACGGTTATTTGCAGGAACGGGCAAAGATCACGCCGGCTGATTATCCCAAGGAAGAATTCTCCGCCATGCTGACCAACTATCTCGACATGACGGTGGCCAGCGGAGAGATGCAACGCAGTCTGGTTCTCTTGTTCGGCGCCGTGGCGTTCCTGTTGCTGATCGCCTGTGCGAACGTGGCCAACCTTCAGCTCGCGCGTGCGACCGTGCGTTTGCGAGAGATGGCGAACCGGCTGTCCGTCGGCGCGGGCCGGGCGCGGATCGTGCGGCAGTTGCTCACCGAGAGCGTGCTTTTGTCGAGTCTGGCCGGCGGATTCGGTTTGGTCTTCGCCCTGGGCATCACGCGACTGATGGTCATGTTGATGCCGGGCTTTTACATTCCGAACGAGGCGCGGATCGAGATCAATGGCTACGTGCTGGGTTTTTGCGTTCTGGTTTCGATGCTGACAGGAATCTTGTTTGGTTTGGTGCCGGCGCTGGAATCGTCGAAACCGAATCTGGTGAAATCTTTGAAGGATGATTCGCGCGCGTCCGGCGCATCGGCGGGCGGGCGATTGCGCGCCGGCCTGGTCGTGGCGGAAGTGACAATGGCGGTGGTGTTGCTCGTCAGCGGTGGATTGACGCTGCGCAGTTTCATCGCGCTGCAAAAAGTTGATGTGGGATTCCACGCGGCACAAGTCACGACGATTGATATTGCGAACCGGCGCTTTGCGACCTGGGAACAGCGGAACCAATTTGCGCAGGAGTTGTTGGAACATGTGCAGAATCTTCCCGGCGTTCAGGCGGCGCAGATCGGCAACGGCGGGTTGCCTTTCGGCGGGCCGACCTCCCGGTACGCCTTGGATGGCCAGGCGGAATCCGAAGCCGACTCCATCATCTTCAATCTGGTGAGCGCGGATTACTTGCAGACGCTCGGGGTAAGGCTGCTTCGCGGTAGAATGCTGGAGGAAGCGGAAGTGCGCCGCGCGGATCGCGTGGCCGTGATCAACGAGGCTGCCGCGCAGCTTTGGCCGGCGGGCGCGGATCCCATCGGCAAACAGTTGCGGCTCGACTCCCTGAAGAACCCGGGCGGTCCGGTGCTCGCGCCGACCAATGCGTCGCCTTACGTCACCGGTGTCGGCATTGTGGGCAACACTCGAAACGATGGTCTTCGCAACGAAACGAGACCCGCGGTGCTTTTGCCTTTCACTTTGCTTGCGCCGACGGGGCGCACTCTGGCCATTCGCACGGCGGGCGATTCCGCTGCCGTAATCAATGCGCTGCGGTCGCACATGCGGCAGATTGACCTCCAGACGCCGCTCCAGAATCCGCAACCACTCGAAGCCGCGCTGGTCAATCAGCGCCTACAACCGCGATTCATCATGGCGTTGTTCACGCTGTTTGCCGCGTTCGGACTCATGCTGGCGGCGATGGGCATTTACAGCGTGCTATCCTATCTGGTCACGAGGCGCACGCGCGAGATCGGCATCCGTGTCGCGCTCGGGGCGCAACACCGGGACGTCATCCGCTTGATCTTCAGGTCGGGCGGTCGCTTGGTGGGGATTGGAATTGCAGTCGGAATCGTAATGAGCCTGGTCGCCGCGCGATTACTGGGCAGCCAGTTGAACTTGTTTAAAGTCACCGCCGCTGATCCCGTTACGTTCGTCACGGTGATCATCCTGCTTGGCATCGTTGCCACAGCGGCTTGTTTCATTCCTGCGCGCCGCGCCGCAAGAGTGGATCCCATGGTGGCTTTGAGGTGCGACTAAGCTCATTAACAATCAACCCAAATCAAATACATCTGAAACAACAATCCGAAACTACCCATGAACAACATTAAAAACAATGGACCGCTCGTGAAGAAGGCTAGCACTTTTGCCGTTCTCCTGCTTTCCCTCGCCACGAGTTTCGGTCAATGTGACAAAAACGTCACTCTCACTTGCCCGAAGACCGAATACTTGAATGCAGAAGGTGTGGTTCAGCGAACGGTAGAGGAAGAGTGCGTGATCAAGGTCAGCAAGACGGAAATCACCATCGCTCCCGGCGACCATGCCAAAATGACCGGCACCGTGACCTCGAATGTCTGCGAATGGAAACAGCCGTTCAAGGTGGGAAAGACAACCCTGGAAGCGACCTTCAAGAATGAAAATGGCGCCACGATCAACGGCACGATTACCATCGAAGGCAAAGATGGCAAGATAACCTGCGTGATGAAGGATAAGGAAAAACCGGACCGCGTGATCAAAGCGACTGTCAGCAAGTTTGAGGAGCAAAAGTAGTCCACGACGTACCAACGCAGCGCAAAGCTTAGCCACATCGAATCATGAAAGACATTATTGCCAAAACCTTGGGTCTCACAACCCTCTCCCTCTTGTTGGCGGTCGGTGCCGGCTGCGGAGAACATAAACCGACCAGACGGATGTCCACCAGCAGCACTGGCGGCTGCGAACTCGCGGTGGCGATTGACGGACGCGCGTCGTTCGAGAAAGAGGGCGACGATCACGTCATCACGTTTGGCAGGCATAAACTAGTGGTGAGGAAGGAATGGTTGCTGGTGGATGGCGATAAAGGGCGGTTCGGCATTCCGCCTGAAGCCCGCAAGGTCGAAGTCAAATTTGCTCGCGGCATCCTCACCCTTACCGTCGATGGCTCGAAGCTGATCAGGACACCGATTTGAACAGGAAACAAAGTCAAAAGACGAAATAGTCATTTAGCCATGCAAGCATCCATTCCCCTGATCCAAATGGAGAACATCGAGAAGGTGTTTCTCACCGATGAAGTCGAGACGCACGCGCTTTCCGGCGTGAAGCTGGAAATTTATCACGGCGATTACGTGTCCATCTCCGGGCCGTCGGGCTGCGGCAAATCCACGCTGCTCTCAATCCTCGGCCTGCTCGATTCGCCGACGAGCGGCAATTACGAACTGCGCGGGGAACCGGTGGCGAATCTCGACTACGCGAAGCGCGCGCGGGTGCGCAATCGTGAGATCGGATTTATTTTTCAAAGTTTCAATCTCATCGGTGATCTCACGGTGTGGGAGAACGTCGAGTTGCCGTTGACGTATCGCGGCTTGACCAAGGACGAACGCCGCGAGCGCGTGGACGAGGCACTGGCAAAAGTCGGCATGACTGCGCGGGCGAAACATTATCCGGCCCAACTGTCCGGCGGCCAACAACAACGTGTGGCCGTCGCGCGGGCGTTGGGCGGGCGTCCTTCAATCCTGCTGGCGGACGAGCCGACCGGGAATCTGGATTCGAAGAACGGCGATGCGGTGATGAAGTTGCTGGGTGATTTGCATGCGGAAGGCGCGACGATTTGCCTCGTGACGCACGATCCGCGTTACGCCCGCGACGCACAGAAGCACATTCACCTGTTTGACGGCCAGGTTGTGAACCAGGATCCGGTCAACGCATAATGATCACTACGCCGCAACGCTCCGAGTCATTTGACCGCCAATCACGAATGGACAAGCCCATCGCTTCGGAAATACTTCGCCGCCGCAAGCAGCGGCGCTGGTTAACGGGATTGTTGGTGGTCGTGGTTCTGGTTCTGGGAACGCTTGGACTGTCCCGTCTCAAACCCGCCGCGCCGCTCGTGGAAAAATCTTCCCTCTACATGGATACGGTTAAGCGCGGCGAGATGTTGCGCCAAGTGAGCGGCCACGGAACGCTGGTGCCCGAAGACATCCGCTGGATTCCGACGATCAACGCGGGCCGCGTCGAACGCATCTTGGTTTTGCCCGGCACGGCCGTCAAAGCTGACACCGTGATGGTGGAGTTGAGCAATCCCGAACTGGAGCAGGCCGCTTTTGAAGCGGAATCGCAGGCCAAAGGTGCCAAAGCAGAGATGGCAAACCTGCGCGTGCAATTGGAGTCTCAAAAACTGACGCAACGGGCGGCGGTGGCCAGTGCCGAGGCCAATTACACCAGCGCGAAACTTGATTTTGAAGCGAACGAGGAACTGGGCAAGAGTGGCTTGGTCGCGGCGTTGACCGTGAAACAGTCAAAAGCGAGGGCCGAACAACTGGCGACGCTCCTCGAAATCGAACAGGACCGTTTGAAGATGAGCGTCGAAGCGGCTCAGGCTCAGATCGCGGAGCAGGATGAGAAGATGGCGCAGCTTGCCGCGCAACTGGAGTTAAAACGCCGGCAGGTCGGGGCGCTCAAAGTCGTTGCGGGCATGGATGGCGTGTTGCAGCGATTGGGAGACTCCACGAGTTCGCTCCAGATTGGCCAGCAGCTTTCGCCCGGAGCGCTGGTGGCCCGAGTCGCGAATCCCGCGAAGTTGAAGGCGGCGATCAGAATATCAGAAACCCAGGCTCGGGATGTTCAACTGGATCAACCCGTCGAAATAGACACCCGCAACGGGGTGATTCCCGGCCACGTCACGCGCATTGATCCCGCCGTGGAGAACGGCACGGTGACGGTGGACGTGGCGTTGGACGGGCCATTGCCCAGAGGCGCGCGACCGGACCTGAGCGTGGATGGCACCGTTCAATTGGAGCGACTGACGGACGTGATTTATGTGGGACGACCTGTGCAAGGCCAACCGGACAGCACCGTGGGGCTTTTCAAAGTCGTGGACAGTGGCAAAGGCGCCGTGCGGGTTACCGTCAAGTTGGGGCGCTGCTCGGTGAGCACGGTTGAAATCGTGGAGGGGCTCCAAGTCGGCGAACAGGTGGTGTTGTCCGACATGTCGCAATGGGATGCGCAGGAACGAGTGCGATTAGAGTAAATGAAAACGCCCCGAGCTTGCGCTCGGGGCGTTCCTTGGGGACAAATCCAATTACGCGCCGACGCTCGCCAATTCTTCGTTCGTGGTTACATTCTGAATCTTGAATTGTTCGGCGTGCATGCCCGGGTCGGCGCGGAAGGAGAGTTTGCCGAAGTAACGCTTCTCCATCTCGATCAGATGTTTTTCGTCCTCGGTGCGAAGACGTTCGAGCACGGTCGGGTGAACGACGATACGCAGTTGGAAGTCGTTCTCGTCGCGCGTGCGCTTCTTGAGAATTTCCTGAAGCTTGCGCTGGATTTCCACACTCATCGTGAGTGAACTCTTCACCTTGCCACGGCCTTTGCAGTAGGGGCAGTCGTCATAGACGGCGGCGCGCACGCTTTCGGAATGGCGTTGCCGCGTCATCTCCATCAGGCCGAGTTGGGAGATGGGCAGGATGTGGGTCTTGGCTTTGTCACGGCGCAGACCTTCCTTCACGCGTTGATAGACCTGTTGCTGGTCGCGCCGGCCTTTCATGTCAATGAAGTCGAGCACGATCAAGCCACCCATGTTGCGCAGGCGCAACTGGCGACATATTTCATCCGCAGCCTCCAGGTTAACCCTTAGAATCGCCGATTCCTGATCCTTGCCACCCTTGTGCCGGCCCGTATTGACGTCAATGGCCACCAGCGCCTCGGTCTCGTCCACGACGATGTAGCCGCCGCTTTTGAGATGAACTTGCCGGGCAAAGGCGTTCTCCAACTGCTTGGTGATTTGGAAGCGGTCGAAGATTGGCTGTGAGTCGGTGTAAACCTTCACCTTGCTCGCCGCGCGGCGCGCTTTGATCTTGAGCATCATTTCGCGCATGCGTTCGTAGGCTTTCGGGCTATCCACGACGATGCGTTCGACGTCTTCGGTGAGGAAGTCGCGCACGGTACGTTCGATGAGGTCTGGCTCCTGAAACACGCAACTGGCCGGCGGTTGGGTTTTGATCTTCTGCTGAACGCTCTGCCATTCTTCGAGCAACAACGCGAGGTCACGGACGAAGTAACGAAGCTGTTGACCTTCTCCAGCGGTGCGCATGATGACGCCCATGTTCTCCGGGATGTCGAGTTCGCGCAGGATGCGCTTGAGGCGTTTGCGTTCCTCGGGGTTCTCGATTTTGCGCGAAATGCCGCTCTGGTCCGAGTTGGGCAACAGCACCAGATACCGACCGGGCAATACGACGTTCGTCGTGATGCGCGGACCTTTGGTGCCGATCGGACCTTTGGTGACCTGTACGATGATGTCGCTGCCGGGCGGGTAAAGACGCGGGATATCCTTCTGCGTGATCTTGGGGCGATCCCGGCGCTTGTTGCTTTCGCGTTCGACGATTTCCACGCCGCTGTCGAACTGATTGGGCACGATGTCCCAGTAGTGGAGGAACGCGTTCTTCTCGAAACCAATGTCCACAAAGGCGGCTTTCAGTCCGTCTTCGAGATTACGCACCTTGCCCTTGAAGATGCTGCCAACGAGCCGTTCATCGTTGGTGCGTTCGATGTTAAATTCTTCGAGGCGTCCGTCTTCAATCACCCCGACACGCGTTTCCAGCATCTCGGCGTTGATGATGATCTCCTTGCAGATTTTCTTCTCCTTGCGAATCAGTTTCTGGACCCGTTTGACGATGTTCGAGGCAACGCTCTTGATCGTTTCGACGAGACCCTTGGGTTGATCCTTGATGGCCACCGGCTCGAAGGCCTTTTCTTCTTCAACGCGGGCGGGTTTGTGCAAGTCCGGTTCGCGGAACTCGCGTTTGGTGTGGTCCGTTGGCGCTGCCTCCGGCGCGGCGCCTTCGGGTGGCAATCCGGCCGCGACGTTTTCAGCACGCTCGATTTCGCCTTGATGGCGGCGTTCGAAAACCCGCTCCGGGCCGCCCGTGGTTTCGCCGACGGCCTCGGCCCGCGCCTGCGTGGCATCCCGGT
>Ga0315910_10003150_pt1 | contig 14189 bp, 14 predicted proteins | sample EdamamesoilMG_FD_204470 | JGI IMG/M metagenome (GOLD analysis project Ga0315910, IMG submission 204470) | Garden soil microbial communities collected in Santa Monica, California, United States - Edamame soil | ecosystem: Environmental > Terrestrial > Soil > Garden | place: USA: California...
CCTCGAGGATGAAAGGATCTTGCTCGACGAACGCCTGCGCCGCTTCGCGGCTGCGGAAGATCGCCATGCTTCCGGTCCTATCGGCGAAAGGACCGACTCCTATCACGTCACCTCGCGCGATGAACGCGTCCACCACGGTTTTGTGGCGCGGAAACACCGCCATGATGGCCTCCATGCTCGCGCCGCTGCCGACTCCAATCACCACTGCTTTCATGCCTGACCTCCGATGAGAGCGCACAAGCTACCATGCTTTCAGGCCGACACAGCAGGTTGCCAAGTGCCTCGGGCGTCATGGGCGCATGGCCGCTGCGGTTTCGAAGTACAACACCCGCCAGGCGTGGGGCTCAGCTGGGCGCGTCGACAGCGAGGCCCGTCCCTCGGTGAAGTCCTCAACGACACGGTTCCAGAACGCGAGCGCAGCCGTGTTCCCTTCAGACACACGCACGGTCCACTTTCCGGGCCGCGCCTGCCACAAGAGCCTGGCAGCTTGGCGCCCCACACCGCCGTGGCGGTAGCGCCGCATCACGAAGAACTCGGCGATGTCGTGCACGTCGGGATCTTCCATGACCGGCGAACCGAGCCTGGCCAGCGCGAACCCAGCCACATGGCGCCCGCTCCGAATCACATAGGCAAACCTTCGCTCGGGCTCGGACCAGTAGAGCGGGAGGTGGGGATAACCGAAGCGCCCGTCCGCTCCCAGCTCGACCTGGGTGAATACGTCACTGAGGTCATGGATGTAGAGCTCGAGCAGGTTCGAGAGCAGGACCGCATCGGCCGGCGTGGCCGGCGTGAGCACCACGGCTTCTGAGCTCAGCGCGCGGCTAGTCACCGAGGCCGAGCCTTGCGTGGATTTTGCCGAAAAACTCCGGTGCGAGCTCTGGCGCGGGCAAGCCAGCGACTTGGCCGTCGCCGAGCTCGACGATGGTCCAGCCGCCACCTTCGAGGAAGGCCACGTCCATCGTGAAATACCGGCTCGGCACTTGCGCTGCGATGGGCCGAATCTCGTCGAACGGCAGCGGCACGTCGAAGGCCGTGAGGTCGCCCCAGTAGCGATGCGACAGAATCGGCTCGCCATCGAGCCAGAAGATCCTGAATTCCGCAGCGAGCGGCATGTCACTCTTCGGATGCTTGCCCACTATCGCGAGCGGGACGAACTCGCGAAACACGAGCCCCTCAGCCAACTCTTGGCCTTGCAACTCGACGAAGCGCGACACCACTCGCTCGACCGCGCTGCGGTCGTTGGCCGCGGGAATGAAGCACGCCTCGGTCCAGTAGTGCTTCTGCGACTTGACGAAATCTTTGACGACGACAGGTCCCTCAGCGAACGGCACGAGCAGGCGCATGACCTCGTCGAAGTCGATGGCACCGCGCAGCGGCAGCCATACGGATCTCGGGGTGTGTCCTTCGATCCAGCGGTAGCTCTCGGGTAGGTAGTGACAGGTTCGGTACTGCTCGGGGCTGTTGATCAACGGAGTTCCGCGCCCTGCGAGCGCCGCATACGTCGCCGCATACTGGCTCGGAGTGAGCATCCAGCCGCGGTACACGGCTGTACCCGCGTTTTCGGGGACCCGCCCGACGGCGCCTGCTGTCTCACCCTCGACGACGCGGGTATGGTCCAGTAAACCCGTGGCGAAGCCCGCGGCCCGCGCAGCGACGCGCTCTCCCTCGAAATCTGGATCGATCTCGCGCGGAGTGAAGGGCTCTGAAGGGAACAACACCAACACCATCGCGCGAGTCTACGTGGACACCGCGCATGGAGTCCACCCTAGCCGACGTCGAGCCTGATGTTGGCAGCGATCGAGGTGTCAGCGATCGGGTAAACCTTCTCGATCGGCGTTCGCAATTGCTCCCACCCGGCGTGCTGCGCACGCTCTCGCTCCGTCGCGACGAACGGCGTCATATCGATGACCTCGATGATTTCGCTGGTGGCGTAGGCGCGTAGCGTGGCGCCACGCAAACCCAGCTGAAGCGCGCGACGTTCCATGCTGCCCCCCGCGGGACTGTGATCCGGATCCCACTGTAGCCGCACCTCGGAAGCGCGCAGCCGGGCCTGCCACTCGTCGCGCGTTGCTTCGGCGTCACTCGTATGACTGGAAGCAACCGCGCCGCGCAAGACCTGCTCGAAGAAGCTCCGCGACAGGCGGACCGCGAGTACCATCTCTTGGCCTTCGGCCGTGGCCCACGCGGAGCGGTACATCATCCACAGGAAGTTTGGCTTGATCCAGCTCATGCGCGAGAAGCTGAACTCGGGGCCGCCGAAAGCGCCGTGTTCGAGCGCATACTGCGCGATCGCTGGGCGGTACGCTTGGTACACGACCACCGACGCCTCGTCCCAGTGTGCCAAGATGTGGCGCCCCGCTCGAGGCCAACGCGCCGCCTGCTCGACGTACGGTTGGGTCGGGAGTGGTGTCGGAAGTGTCTCCACCTGTTTCTCGTAGTATCATGTTGCCACGCGCGTGCGACACCACTTTGGCGATCTACTCGACCGAGACGGCGGCTACTGGACGATAGTGCCGAATCGCGAGCGCCACGACTACCGCATCGGCGACGTTCCGCTCGGCAGCCCGGAGATCACCATCGTGACCATTGGCAAGGCGGACGCGAACTGGGCGCGCGTTGCGACCTTACCGAACCTCGAAGAGCTCACACTGCACGAACCCACCAAAGAACAACTGGCCGCCGTGAGCGAGCTCTCCTCGCTGAAGCGGCTCAGAGTTACGCACGCGCGCCCGAAGTCCATCGACTTCATCCAACCGCTCGAGAACGTCGAAGAGCTCGTGCTCGAATACGTTTCCGGCTTCAGCGATCTGTCTCCCTTACGCAGTCTGAAGCGGCTCCGGGCTCTCCATCTCGAGAATCTGCGGCGAGTCAGCGACTTCAGCGGTCTTTCCGGCCTGGCCAATCTCAAGTACCTGGCGATCGACGGTACGCTCGATTGGAACCAGCCGATTGCGGACTTCGAGTTTCTGCGCGGCCTGCCTGCCCTCGAAGTGCTGTCCCTTTGGTCGTTCAGCAACAAGACACCTTACCCAGCCTTGTTGCCAGCACTCGCTCTGAAACAGCTGAAGAAGCTCATGCTGGGGGGGCGCTCACTCGCCACGCCGGAATACGCACTGCTCGAGGTAGGCCTGCCGGGGGTCGCTGGGGCGAGCTGGGGCCCCTACGAGGTCGTCACGCACAAGTGGATCTCGCTTCCGAAAAACGACGTGCGCGCGCATCTTCCCCGAGAAACACTCGAAGCGAATCACCCTGAAGTCACGATCACGTTCGATGGCAGGCGCGAGATCGCGGACCCTGCGTCGCAGTACTTCGAGTTCACGGGCAAAGGCGCCAGCAAGATCAAGACTACGAGCCCCGACGCCGAGGCCAAGTGTCGCAAGCAAGCGGAAGCGTTCGCGGCGCTGAAGGTCGCCGCCCGCGCGCTCATCGGGTAGCGCAGCATGGGGGCGATTGCGACCGCACCTGTCACTTAGGCTAGCGTGGCAGTGAGGGGTCGAACTTGGAGATGTCGATGGGCATCTCGAACCGAACGGTGACTTCGTACGGCCACATCTCGGGCCTGTCGCCGGGCCGATCGTCGACACGCTCGACCTCTGCCAATGTGCTCTCGCCAGCGCTCTCTTCATCCAGATGCAGCGTCAAGCGGATGGTCCGACCTCGCTCAGCACGATGGCGAGTCCACAGCACCGCGTGCGTTGAACCGATCTTCGCGATCAGCGCAATGTGGTTGATGTCGCGGCGGCCGTTGATCGAGGCGGGAATCGAAGACGAGCGCTCGCCTTCACGAGTGGTCACATCGGAAGAGCTGTAGGCGACTACGGAAGGAATCGAGCGCCTTTCCTCACCGACACTGGCGCACTTGCCGCTGACGCCGTGCGCGATGACGGCGAACTCTTCGGCCACCGACGCCACGGCAGACGCCCTGAACGCGCGATCTTTGTACGTCGTGCGATCGAACCATTCGTCGAAGCCCGCAGGAACCCGCGCCACGCTCGAAGGCTTGGGAAATGTGTCGTGGCAAATCTCCGCAATCACGTCGAGCGTCGAGCTGGATTCAATGGGTAGCTGGCCTGTTAGGCACTCGAAAGCGATCACGCCAAGCGCCCAAATGTCGGCGCGCGCATCGACGTTGCTCGAGCCGTTCAACTGTTCTGGGCTCATGTAGTTGAGCGTGCCCAAGAGATGCCCGGTTTGAGTGATCAGCTCGGACTGCCCGTGCTCACCGAGCAACTTCGCGACCCCGAAGTCGAGCAGCTTCACGGTGAACCCCGGACTCTCGTCGACCAGAAAGACGTTCTCGGGCTTGAGATCGCGATGCACGATGCCCAGCTCGTGGGCGCGCCCGAGCGCCTTGCAGACCTGAGCGATGAGCTGCGCGACATCCTCGACGGGTAACCGGCCCTCGCGCTCGAGACACTTCGCGAGAGTCTCGCCGTTCAGCAGCTCCATGACGATGTAGGGGTCGCCACGATCGATGCCGTAGTCGAACACATGCACGACATGTGTGCCCTGAAGCGCTGCGGCCGCACGCGCCTCGCGCTTGAAGCGTTTTCGCGCACGCTCGTCTGCCGCCAACCTGGGATCGATGAACTTCACCGCGGCGTTGACGCCGAGCTCGACGTGCTCCGCCACCCACACCGCACCCATGCCCCCTTTCCCAATGGGGTAGAGCAAGCGGTACTTGTTCCCAATGACGCGACCCAGGGCCGTCATCATTTCAGCATGGCCTGGCTGCGAAATTGCCTCAAGCCCAATCCACCGTTGCCCGCGAGGTCCCGCTCCCCGAGCTCCACCCGCTTTCTGGGCCCGCGTTTCATTCCGAGACGCAGCGGCTCACGCTCCGGATCCAGCGCCGAATCGGCGGTGCCGTATTCCGCCAAGCTTGGGTGAGCGTTTCTCACTTTGCTTGCGCAGCGAGCGGCCGACACGGAACGCTGAAATCGACGTGGTAGTGTTCGTCGTGACGAATCCAGGGCGGTTTGGTCGAGAACGGCAGGTCCCGAATCTCCGCCCACGCTTGCGTGCGCGGAAGGCGAGCACGCAGCCTCACGTCGAAGATGACGCGCGCGATACCCACGCGGCGGCTCGCGGCTGCACGCTTCAGCGCGGCCAGGTGCAGGGCGATCGCCTCGAAGTCGATGCGAAGCTCGTCCAGCTTCCCGGTGTCGTCGAACTCCAGGCCGTAGCCGAACTTCTGCAGCGCCGACGTCGGCAGCTCGACGATCGCATCCGTGGCGTCGCGCACTGGCACCATGAAGTCGACGGAGAGTCCGTTCTGGTGGGTGCGGTGCGGCTTGAACGAGCCACCCGCCGCGAGGCCTGTCTCACCGTACACGAATCGGTACTCGGGGTGCTCGGTCGCGACGCTTTGATACGCATCGAGCACGACCGCGTGCACGGCGCTATGGACGAAGGTCCGTCCCGAGAGCCACGGGACGACGGCGTAGGCACGAAAGTTTGCTCCGCTGCGCGGTAGCTTCCAGCCATCCCGCAGCGTCCCCTCCACGGTGGTGCCGAAGCAGGTGCTCGGGATGTCGCTCGAGCTACCCCTCATCCACAGCACCACGGCGACTGTGCCGATCATCAGCACGGCCCCGCCGAGCAGCCCATTCCTGCGCCAAGGACGAGAGCCGGAGCGCGCGGGCATTCCGATTAGTTTAACACTTTCGATTACTTGGGAAAAGAAACCCCGGAGCGTCGATTGGCCCGCGGGTCGATCGTCGGGTTGGTGAAGGAACGGCAGTGTGCCGGTCCCAAACTCTCGAGCTAGTCCAACGCCCGAGCGAGGAGTCGAACCATGCGATTGATGATGATGCACAAAAACGATCCGCACACGGAAGCCGGCGAACCTCCCCCCATGGAGATCGTCCACAAGATGGGCGCCTTCATCGGCGAACACTTGAAATCAGGGAAGTTCGTCGACGGGGCCGGCCTGGCGGGCAGCAGCACACGCACCCGCTTGACCTTCAAAAACGGGCAATGCACGAAAAAGCAGGGCCCCTACCGCGGCGCGCACGAGCTGCCTGCGGCAACGCTGCTGCTCAAGGTCCGCACGCGCGAAGAAGCGATCGGTTGGGCCGAACGCTACGGCAAGATCCTCGGCGACGGCGAGATCGAGCTCGGCAAGGTGAACGAGCCCTGGGACATCGGCCTGATGCCCGCGCCCGAGAATCCACCGCTTCAGATGCTGCTCATCGACAAAGCTGACAAGGCCAGCGAAAGCAACGGCCGCAGCCCACAGCAGAAAGCCGCGCTGTCTCGCCTGAAGACCGAGATGACCAAAGCCGGCGTGCTCGTGAAGTCGCTCAAGCTGCAACCGAGCTCCCAGGGCAAACGCTTGGTATTCACCCACAACGACCTGCGCGTGATCGATGGCCCGTTCCTAGAGTCGAAGGAACTCATCGGTGGCTTTTCCGTGATGGATCTGTCCGGGCTGGACGAAGCGATCGCGCTCTGCAAGCCGTACGCAGAGATCCTGGGCGGCACGCTCGAGATCGACATCAGGGTCGTCGATCAGACAGAGGACGAAGCCTCCTAAGGGGGCTTCGGGGGCTCCCTTCAGGCCGGCTCGAGCCACGCGTCGAACTCGGCGCGCTCCTCCGCAAGGTCAGCGAGGACATCGCGCGCTGCGTCGCGCAGGGTTTCGATGTGCCACTGGTTCTTGGGACCCATGGCGTTCACCTCGCCCACGATCGCGCCCACTCGAACATCAGTGCTGTCGGACCTGGGCGCTTCCTAGCGCTGGGGGGCGCCCGCTGCTACTGTCATCTTCTTGGCAGCGCTGGGGCTCATCTGCGGAATCGCCTTGGGGTTCACGCTCCTGACTGGGTGCGGTGCCACCACGCGCTCCAGCGCCACCGACAGCGACAGTACCGACAGCACGAGCAGCTCTGGGGGCAACAGTGGTTCTGGCGACCTGCGTCACGTGCCCGCGGCGTGGCTGGCCTGCAGCCAACCCTCCGACTGCACGGTCACGTTTGCGGGCTGTTGCAGCTGCGGCGAAGCCTCGGTCGACACCAGCATTGCCATCGCCAGAAGCTCCGTCGACGCCTACCGCGCAGACGCGTGCGGCGACGCGAGCGTCTGCACGGCCTGCATCTCGATAGCGAACCCCTATCTGCAGGCGGGCTGCATCGAAGGCAGCTGCACGCTGGTCGATGTCGACACGCCGCCCTACGTCAGCTGTTCCGAGTCGAGCGACTGTATGCTGCGCACTGCCACCTGCTGCGCCTGCGACCAATCCGCAAGTCGGATCGCCATTGCCGCCGCGTCGGAAGCCGCGTTCAGCGATCTCATCTGCGACGAGAACCCGATCTGCCCCGACTGTGCCGGCGTTCCCGCAGTCACGGACCTCGATGCTTTGTGTCACGAAGGCCGCTGCATCGTGCGGGGTTTCGAACTTTGACGCCGGGGGGCGCTCGTCGCGCGCACCCGCCTCGCTAGCGCGTCATTTCACACAGCGAGGGTCTGCCAGGTCGGTGTTGCCATCGCCATCGTTGTCGATGCCGTCGCCGCAGATTTCCTCACTACATTCGTCAACCACGCAGTTGCAGTTGTTGTCGATGCCATCCCCACAGACTTCGGTGGCCTGGCACACCGAGCAGGTGTCTTCGTCGGCCGACCCGTTGCAGTTGTTGTCGATGTCGTCGCCGCACACGTCGACGCATTTGCAGAGCGTCTCGGTATCCTCCGCGGAAACGGTCCAGAACGCGCGATGGTTGCCGTCCTCGATGTTCTGGAAGGGCGCCCAGAACGCCGAGTAGCTGAGGTCTCCGTCCAGCTCCGGATCGATAGCGGCGATCCAGATCTGATCTTCCTTGTCGTCTTGCGGCCGCAGCGTGGCGTAGGCGCGCAGGCTCGAGAACGCGACCCAAAACGTCCCCACTTCCGTGCTGGGCGCCCAACGGGGCATCGAGTTGCCGATGCCCGTGACGCCATCCTCGTTGTTCACCCGCTCGTTGAGACGCGTCAGCAGGATGGGGTCCCCACCTTCCGCCGAAACGAGCCTCAACGTGGCTGTCGTCGCGTCCTTCGACTTCTGGCTCGCGTTCACGTAAGCAATCAGGCTGCTATCCGGACTCCACGCGGGGAAGAAGTTGTTGTCACCATCGCCCGCGCTAGCCACCAAGATCTCCGCCTCACCCCATTCGCCATCGACGTACGAAATCACCGCGATCGACGCCTGCTCGATGTCCTTGGTGCCTGCCCGGGCTCCGAGCGCGAAGGCGACCTTGTCACCCAGAGCCGACCAATCGGGCATGTTGGCTTTCATGCCGTCGGGCAAGGGCACCAAACCGTTGTTGGGCCCGATGGGCTCCCCCGTTTCCACGTCGAGCAAGGTCATCTTGCCATCGGCAGCATAGAGCAGCATCGAGGCGTCCGGCGAGAACGTGCTCCAGCCCACCTTGACCTCTGGCTGGTCGGGCAGCGGCAAGAGTGTGCCTAGATCTTCCGTATCGATCACGCGCAGCTTTTCACCGTCGTAACCTACGGCCATCTTCTTTCCGTCGCGAGAAAGCGTGTGGCAGGCGACGCAGGTGTTGGCATCGTCGCCCATCGGGTCGGTATAGAACTTCTCGGGTATCGGATCAGAAATCCTAGCCCGCATCACGCCTTCGCTACCGGTAGACCAGTAGTAAATGGCCCCTGGCACGGCGGCCTGGCTGAACAGCAGCGTGATGCTTTCGGAGGCGTAGGCCACGCTCGGATCCGCCTCGTCGAGGGCCGTCACCGTGAACTCCACGGAAGCGCCCCGGTTCGACTCGGCGATCCAGTCCCACTCTTCTTCGGAGGGTTCCCAGTTGGTGCCCGTTACGTAGACCTTCACGTCCGTCTTCGGGCCTGCAAAGTGCAGCTGGAACAGCGTGTTCCCGTTGCCGCCCGCCCATTCATGGCGAATGTGGCTGACGTTCACCGGGAACATGGTCTCGTGCGACGGGTAGACGACGTGCGGCTCGCGATCGGCGCCGTCGCCTGGCTGCTGTGTGTCCGCATCGTCAAACAGGTCCTCGGCGTCGTCCGGTGCATCACCCGCATTGAACGACTGATCGCCCTCGTGATTGGCGCAGGGCTCGCCGTTGCAGACTTCGTCCTCCGGAATCGTGCCGCCACCGGCGCTGCCACCGCTGCCGGTCGACGAGTTGCCGACCGTGAGCCCGGTCCCCACGCTGCCTCCATCACCAGCACCAGTGCTGCCGCCGGTACCAGTCGGAGACCCAGTAGTGCTGCCTCCACCCGAACCATCTGAGGAACCTGAGTCGGCGCTGCCTCCATCGCCTCCACCGCAGGCATACGCGGCAAACGCAGAGACGCAAAGACTCAGCCCGAGAACAGCCGTGTGCGTGGAAGCCGAAGCTAAACTGCTGCGCGCGGGTCGAAGGACCCCTCGATGATTGCCCATAACGAACTCAACGGGCTGGTGGGAGGGAACGTTAGCAGTGCGCCAACGAGTGTCGGTGCGCGGGCCCCAGCGTAGCGCCCGGTACGACATCCCGCAGCACGAGCCGCAGGCCTGGAAAATAGCGGCCCACAGAATCGTGAGCGTGGACTCATGGTCACATTCACATGCGCGAACCGCCCTGTGGTAGGTTCCGCTGCTGTGATTCCTGCTGGTGCGCTGCGAAATCCATGGTTGGGTGTAGGGTTGCTTTCGAGCATAGGGCTGCTGTGGTCGTGCGGGTCGGGTACCGAGCAGCTCCGGAAGCGAGCCGCGTTCGACTTCGATTGTCCCGAGGATCAGATCGAGGTTTACGAGCTGGATGCGCGAACCCGGGGCGTACGCGCCTGCGGACACCGGGGGACATACATCGACACATGCGGCCCGAGCGAAGCCGGAGACGGATGCACCTGGATCCTCAACAGCGATTCGACACCAGCACCAGGGACCCCCCCCACGAAGCCCGCACCCGAACCGGTCGCAGCAGCGAGCGAAGCACCCCCTCCTCCGCCCCCAGCGGGAGTCGCCCCGGCCGATGGCAGCGTCGCGCGCGCCATACCGGTGGTTGGAGGCATCGAGTTGCGTCTCGGAGGTCGCCCTGCCCAGAATGGCAGCCAAGCGCTGCTGATGCTGGGCCTGACGGGAAGCCCGCCCCAAAGCATCAGCGCCTGGGAGACGTGCACCGAGGCTCTCGCAATTGCCGACGACAGGACATTTCCGATCCAGAGCCTGAAGATAGGAAAGCAAGGCTACGGCAGTGCTGCCCTGCTGACGGGCAGACTCCGCGTCGGTGAGCTCATCCACCTCGCCAAAGCCGAACGTGATTCGGCGATCATCGTTTGTGGCCAGCGCAACGAGATCGAACCATCGGGCCGTCGGGTGCTCCTGATGTTTCTGCGGGACTTCAAGCAGGCCGCGCTGAAGTCAGGAACCTGGGACCCGTCACTCCCGTCGGACACAGCGGCGCCGCTAGACGCAGCGGAACCGACGGACGCGGCGGGCACCGCTACCGCCGAGTGATCGCGCTACGCGGGCGGCGGCAACTCGTCGAACTGAGGCAAGCCGTCGTCGACGGTGTACCACGAGGCTTTGCTGGCCATGTGGATGTGAGCCTCGGGTCGCGCGCCTGGGTCTCCGTCGAATAGCCCCGCTGGGACGAGTACGAACGGCACGTTGTCGCGTTCGACGGGCGCGCCGCCACCGCACTGCGTGCAGAAGCACAGCATGAAGCGCTCGGCTTCGGGCGGCTTGTACTTGAGAACCAGGTCGCGGCCGCTGATCCACGTGAACTGGCCAAGCGGAAAGAACGTGTTGCTGCCGTGCGCCGCGCTGCGCCCGCGGCGACAGCGCGAGCAATGGCACTGCATCCAGCGCGCAGGCGTCCCGCTCACGGAGAAGGTGACGCTGCCGCACAAACACGAACCGTGTGTCGCCTCGGACAGCGCCGGCACCGTCGGCCGATCCTGCTCGAAGCTCCACCCAGGCGCCGGTCCGTCGTAGCGCGGCAGCGTGTCACCGATGAGGTGCCATGGCGCTTTCGAGCCCACGAACATGTGAATGCCGCCGTCGACCCCGAGGTCGCCGACGAGATTGCCGGCGGGCACCAACATTCGGCCTTCCACCAGCGCCGGCGCCACGGACCCGCACACGCCACAAAACGCGCGCGTTCGGTGGATCGAGGAGGCGTAGGTGAAGACCGCGTCCTCCGCACTCAGCCAACGGAACCTATCCGCGGGCACCTCCACGACGGTCGCGAACGGCGCACCGTGGTGCTTGCGGCACGTGGCGCAGTGGCAATGCGTGAGGGTCGACAAGGGGCCATCGATTTCGTAGCGAACGGCCCCGCAAAGACAAGCACCTGCGATCATCGGCTCGAGTATCTCACAGCTCGACGCCGCTGCCTACGCGGGCCCGACTCCACCAGAACCATCATGTCACCCGGACTAGAGGCGGCTGACGAGGTGCTGGAGAACGTTCGGCCGTTGCGCTAGAAACACCTGAAACGCGGCCGCGACGCAGCGCTCCACCGACCGCTTGGCTTCTGGGGTCTCGAGCCGAGATTTGGTGGGGGCGCCATACGAGGGATCGTTCAGTCGTACGCAAACCACAGCGACGAGTCCCATCGATAGTGCCTTGATAACCGCGGCCCGCGACCGGCCCTTGCAGACGTCTGGAGCAGCTTTCTGAAGCCCGATTGCCAGGCCGCGCAGCATGCCTTGGACGTGGGTACCACCCTCCGTAGTCCGTTCGACGTTAGCGTAGCTCTCAATCGATGACTGATGGGAATAGCCCCAGCCAGCAGCAACCTCGACCGCGATCGCTGCTTCGGTACCGGACGCCGCGAACGACGCCAAGGAGCGGCGACCGCAAAGTCGCGCCTCGACATTCGCTTCGAGGCCGCGGGGCTCCTGGAATAGGTGCCGTCGGTGATCACGAAACGAGAACGTGAGCCTCGGCAGCAGGTAAGAAAGCTCCTGCAAGCGCGCCAACACTGGAGCCGGGTCCGCCCATACCCTCGGGAACACTTCCGGATCTGCGAACAATGGCCCGCCAGGTGCTCGTCGACGGAATTGGCGACGACCTCCCAGAGCATGTGCAAGAGGCCGCCACCCATAACGTCGCCTATGTACATCCCCGGCCGACGCCGAATGGCCTCGGCTTGGTCCACTGGATCGGCCTGCATTGGTAGATCCTGTCCTTTCACCTTGTGTTAGTCACTAGCGAAAGGGCAGGACCCCCTTTCAAACCGTGCGTGCGGTTTTCCCGCACACGGCTTACCAGTGGTCTGTCGACTCGCAGCATTACGCGACCTCCTTGTAGGAGCGCTGCTCCGGGTACTCGACGGTTCCGCGTACTTGATAAAGACCTAGGTTGTAGAAGCTCTCACGCGACCAGCGTTTCACTTCACCTGGTTTCAGATGCCGGCCCTTGCGTTTGATACGCAAGGCCAGCAAACGTCGCCAGACATACATGTCGAGCTGGTTGAAGCGCTTAGCGGCATTGCCATTGCGGAAGTAGTTGGCCCATCCCCGCAAAACGGGGTTCAGGTCAGAGATGACATCGCGGATATCCGCGTGACACTGCCTTCGAAGGGTCAGCTCCTTCACACGCTGCCGGATCCCCCGCATTGCACGCCGACTCGGCCATCGTTGCAGAAAGTAGAGCCGCTGACGCGACCGCTCCCAAACGACGCCCGAGAAGCGTTTACGCAGGTGACAGCCGAGAAAGTCGAATCCCTCTTGTCCCCAAGCGAGTACGACTCGTCTCGTCTTTTCCGGGTGTAGCTCGAGACCGAGACGCTTCAGGATGACCCGGATACGCGCTTCGGCCTGCTCACAATCCTTCCTGGTGCGGCACATCACCACGAAGTCGTCCGCGTACCGCACCAGCGTTCCCAAGGGAGCGCTGTGACGAGTCCACAAGACGTCAAGCACATGCAGGTAGATGTTCGACAGCAAGGGAGAGATGACCCCGCCCTGTGGCGTGCCAGCCACCGTTCTCGAAACGATACCGTCTTCCATCACTCCTGCTTCGAGCCACTGCCGCAGCAGCTTGAGCACCCGCCGATCCGAGATGCGTCGAGCGACGAGCTTCATCAGCTTGTCGTGTTCGATGCTACCAAAGTAGTCCCGAATGTCGGCATCGAGCACGTGATTGCCTCCTTTGGCTCCGAGTTTCCTCAGAGTCTCCAGCGCCTTCACCGCGCTCCGCTTCGGCCGAAACCCAAACGAGCACGGTAGAAAATCCGCCTCGAATATGGGCTCCAGCATCAGCTTCGCCGCCATCTGCACTACTCGGTCTCGGACTGTCGGGATCCCAAGCGGCCGCTTCTTTCCATCGGCCTTTGGGATGTAACGGCGCCGTACCACCTGCGACCGATACTTCCCTGCTCGCAGTTCGGTGCTTAGCTCTTCGATGAAGCGCTCGACCCCGTACTGCTCGACGTCGCGGAGTGACTCGCTGTCCACTCCTGCGGCGCCGCGGTTCCGTCTCACTCGTTTCCACGCCTCCTGGAGGACGTCATCCCTCCAGATGTGGTCATACAGGGCGTGGAAGCGCCTACCCGGTGCCCGCTTGGCTGCGGCCCAAAGCTGCCTTTGCAGTTGTCGCACTTTGTCGCGCGGCCTACGGCCGCCGGGGGTGTTAGGTCCGGACTTGCCGGCCATTCCCTCGCGCTTACCTGCTCCACCAGCATGACCAACGCAGGGACCCTTCCCTCCCGCCGCGTTTTGCTGCACGGCGTTCGTTCCCGCAGATTCCTCTACGAGCTCCGGTACTATGGACCCCTCGGAATCCCGCTGCACAGGCTCGGATTTCGGCTTCGCCTTATACCTTTGCCTTTGCCGCGACGACGGCTGTGCAGACGGGCCTCTCGTGTTCCGCGCTTCTCCTTGCACACATGCTGCTCCCTCTACCCCGCCGGAGTCGACTGCGAGCTTCGGTACTCTCGCTGCCGATGTTGCCTTCGCCGTGACATGAGCGGCTCGGCCTCCAGATTGTTTCTCTGTCGAGGCTGCAGGCTTCACTTGATGTTGCGGCCTGTGTGCTTGCTCCCCGGTGTGCAGCCTCTGCCGCCTCCCGGGCTTTCGACGCCCCGCTCGGGCGCGGGGGTCTCCCCCTCGCACCTGGGGCCTGCTACCCGGTGCACCGATGCTTACCGGGACGGGACTTGCACCCGCTGGAAAAGCGCAGCGAGCTCCGGACACACCTTCCCCCGAGGGAGAAAGAACATCCGTCGCGTCACGACGCACCA
>Ga0315910_10003151_pt1 | contig 14184 bp, 1 predicted proteins | sample EdamamesoilMG_FD_204470 | JGI IMG/M metagenome (GOLD analysis project Ga0315910, IMG submission 204470) | Garden soil microbial communities collected in Santa Monica, California, United States - Edamame soil | ecosystem: Environmental > Terrestrial > Soil > Garden | place: USA: California...
GCTCACGGTCGGGAAGCAGCTCCTCCGCGCCCTCGAGGCCGCGCACGAGATGGGGGTCATCCACCGCGACATCAAGCCGCAGAACATCGTGGTGGAGCCGACCGGGATGGTGAAGGTGATGGACTTCGGGATCGCGCGGCTGGCGGAGGGGAAGCACTCGTCGGACAGCAAGGGGCTCACCGCCGTGGGGAGCGTGATCGGCACCCCGCAGTACATGAGCCCCGAACAGCTGATGGCGACCGACCTCGACGCCCGGAGCGACCTCTACGCCGCCGGCGCGGTGATCTTCGAGTGCCTCACGGGCCGGGTGGTCTTCGAGGCGCCGAACGTGACCGCGCTCATCCTGGCGCAGGTGGAGCAGGCGGCCCCCGACCCGCGGACCCTCAACCCGCAGGTGCCGCACGACCTGGCGCTGATCGTCCTCAAGGCGCTGGAGAAGGAGCGGGAGGCGCGCTTCGCGAGCGCGGCCGCCTTCTCCGAGGCGCTGGATGAGGTGGATGCCCCGGTGGAGCGGGCGAGTTAGTCGTCAGGCGGTGAAGCGGGTCGACGAACGCTCCTCCTCTCCCACTGTCCCCCTTCCCTCATTCGAGGGGAGGGGGAATGTCATTTCAGGGGATCGGAGCCTTCCCGTGAACGGAGCAACTCCCCCTCTCCTCGGATGAGGAGAGGGGGTCGGGGGGTGAGGAACTACGGCCGCCAGCTCCCCACCTGATCCGACAGGTTATTGGCGCCATCCGCGTCGCCGATCAGCACCCGCTGCGCGGTGTACTCGGCGTTGCTGCTGATGTTCGCCGGGACCAGGTAGAGCGTCCCCAGGAAGCTCACCGCCCCCGGGAGGAGGAGGGTCTGCCCGTTCGGCGACCAGTCGGCGGCGAGGCCGTACGGGTCGCTGGTGACCCAGTTGGAGCCCTCGTATCCCACCTGCCGCACCGCCCCGCCGTTGACCTTCACGACGTGCCAGTCGGCTCCCATCCCGTCGCCCGAGTAGTCGATCCGGAGGAAGAGCACCTCCGCCCCGTTGGGGGAGAAGACCGGGAGCCGGTCGCCGTTGTCCCCGAACGAGCCCTGCGGGGAAGTGGTGAGCTGAGTGACCGCCCCGGTGGCGACCGTCAGGAGATAGAGCGAGGTCTCCTGGGCGTTCGGGTCACGGGCCGCGAAGACGATCCGCGTCCCGTCGGGGGACCAGTCCATCGGCCCCACGACCTTGAGGGGGCCGTTCCCGACATCCATCACCGGGGCGCTGAGGATCGCGAGCCCGGTGCCGCTCCGGTCGATCCGGTAGATGGCGCTCTGCTGGTACCCGGTGGTGTCGGCGGTCGAATCGCGGACGATCGCGATCCGCCCCGGCACCGCCGGGTTCCACGCGTAGGAGGTGGGGCCGCTCGAGCGGGTCGCCACTTTGTCGGTCAGCAGCACGCGGGACCCGGCGTTCCCGCCCCCGGTCAATCCGCTCATCGCCCCGGTGACGCCGCCGCCGACGCAGACGTCGCCGGTCTGTTCGTCGTCCTGGATGCTGCCGCACTGGAAGGCGATGTGGGTGCCGTCCGGGCTGTAGCGGGGCCGGAAGGCGCTGATGTCGTTGACGTAGCTGGCGCTGCTGTCCCCCGAGGCCTTGGAGATCCACAGGACGTTGAAGTTCCCGTTGTACGCGCTGTACACCGTCCGCAGCCGGTTCGGCGCCCAGCGGGGGAGCGCCTGCTGGATCCCCGAGGGGCTGAGGGGGACCACCGTGGCGCGGTTGTTCCCGTTCGCCAGGACCTGCCGGATCCGCCCGGTGACGCCGAACGAATCACTGACCCAGATGATCGGCGCCGAGACGGCGTTCGCGATGGTCGCGTGGAAGGTGGTCTTGACCGAGCTGCTGGAGACCACAAAGGCCTCGACATCCACCCCGCCGACGATGGCGCCGAGGATCACCCCGGTCTCCGCGTAGCCGAGGGAGTCGGTGATCACGACGGAATCGGTGACCGTGGTCCCGGTGCTGCCGAGGGGGAAGAACCGCACCGCGACGCCGGGGTTGGGGAGCCCGCCGGCGCGGAGCACCCGCGCGCGGATCGGCGCGGGGAGCATCGTGCCCGCCGGCGCCGACTGGTTATGGCCGCTGGTCCGTTCGATCGCGGTCGCGGCGGCCGGGGCGGTGACGAACACCGTGTCGCTCACGCTGTTCGGGATCAGCGCGATCACCCCGACCGTGCTCCCCGCCATCGCCGGGCGGAAGGTGAGCTGGCCGGTGTAGGTGATCCGCGCCTTGGTGGTGTCGGTGGTGCGCCACCCGATGTAGGCGGTGTCGAGCTCGACGCCGGACTGGAACGCCGTCGCGTCGAACTGCAGGGTGTCGCTCACCTGGGCCGTCGTGTCCCCCTGGGTGATGTCGACCGAGTCGGCGAGGTAGCCGGGGCCGATGTAGTAGACGTCGATCGGCGGGAGCACCACCCGCCCCCGCACCGGGTCGAGGTCCAGGTATCCGTAGAAGAGCGCGTTGGGCCCCGAGCTCATCAGGAGGTAGAGCTGGAACGCGTGATGTGGCGGGATCTCCGGGAGCTCGAACGAGAGCGGCAGCGTCTGGTCTGCCGGGTCCCAGTAGAACGTCTCGGCCACGAGCACGGTGTCGAGCCGCCCCGCGGCGCTCACCCGCGCCGATCCCCCAGGCGGGGTCGGTGCACCCGCCTGGCACTCCACGCACTCGGTGGTGTCGTAGACGTAGATCTCCACGAAGACCGAGTCGATGACGAGGTTGAACGTCGCCATCGACGCCCCGGCGGGGAGCCGGGGAGCGATCTGGAGCGGAGCCGTGTGGCCGCTCGGCCCCAACGGGCGATCGATGCAGGCGACCGAGAGGGCCAGGAGCACAGCAGTTAAGTGCTTACGGGACAACGACATAGGCGTTCTGTTTCGACCCTGCCCGGGGTGCGGTCGGGTCGCTCGGATTCGGGGAAAGGCGAAGGGCGGCTCGCGGCCGCCCTTCTTATTAGAGGAGAATGGGGCTCCGGTCAAGCGACCGGCGTCACACGGTGAGCCTGGTCACGGGGCGAAGGGGTTCACCGTGGCCCCGCTGAGGCCTTCGAAGTACACCAGCTCGCCGCTCGATCCCTGGTTGGTCCCGATCTGGACGCCGAGGAACGGGAGGCTTCCGTCGTAGTCGGTCGCCACCACGTAGCGGCCGGCGTCGCCCCCGCCGGTATCGAGCTGGGTGAAGGTGAAGTTGGACCAGACGTACGCCCCGGCCGCCTGGCCGGGGAGGGTGACCAGGAACTGGATCTCGTCGGTGAGGAAGTTCTGGAACTCGATGATGTCGATGCTCGCCGTCACCGGCGACACCGCATTCTCCAGGTGGAACTGGAGGTGGTCGAAGGTGATCCCCTGGATGTTCACCTCGCGCGCCGTGAGGGTGCGGAGCACCGGAGCGGTGTTCTGGAGCACCGGGTCCACGTACCCCGAGGTGGTGAGGGTCCCCTCCACGAAGAGGTCGGTGGCGGTCTGCATCGAGATCCCGGCTTCGGCCGCGAAGGCGAGCGAACCGAAGTACGACCCGCCGCCGCCGGCCGCGGAGGGGGTCTCGAAGCTCACCAGGTGGGCCCCCGACCCGAACTCCACGGTGAACTCCGGCGAGGGCGCGAACGACTCTCCGCTCGTGGTCCCCTTCTGGATCAGGTCTTTCCCGATCACGAAGGAGCCGCGGACCAGGGAGTCACGCGTCGAGGCGCCGTCGAACGTGGCGCTCCCGTCCACGCTCCAGGCCCCGCCGCCGAAGGAGCCGCTCGAGTAGAGATAGGCGTCCTGGTCGACGATCAGGTCACCGCTGGCCATCAGGTTCCCCTCGAAGCTCCGGATGCGCGCCCCGATGCCCCGGACGACCACGTCACCGAGGACGTTGAGTTCGGTGTTCCCGTCGCCGCCGTCGAGCACGAGGTCGCCGGCACCATCCCCGATGTGTCGCGGGTTCCCGGGTCCGGTGATCTCGACGTAGCTGGCGGAGAGCGACTGGCTCAGCTGCCCGCCCACGTGCTCACTGACGATCAGCGTGTCGAACGAGAAGTCCTGGAAGGGGAGTTCGCCCGCTCCGGTGAAGTGGGTCGTGGCGGTGCTCCAGGCGGTCACGTTGGTGAACTGGTCCATCACCGGGCCCTGATACATCACGAGGTTCAGGTACAGCCCGGAGGGTCCCGCCGAGAGCGGTCCGTGGTTCTCGAGGGTGTCACCGCTGATGTGCAGCCCGTAGGCGCTCAGACCGCCCCCCTGGACCACGATCCGGCCCACGATCTGGAGGTCGAGCGTCCCCGCGCCGCCGCTCGAGATCCCCGGGAAGGGGGAGTCGTCGGGAGAGGCGAAGGTGAGCTTGTGCGTCCCGCCCAGGGTCCAGTCGAAGGTGGTCCCGCTGGTCCCGAACGACTGGGTGGCCCAGGTGGAATCCTGGACGATGTCGCCGCCGAACAGGATCGTCCCACCGGTGAGCTGGTCGGCGAGATAGGCACCGTCGAAGTGGGCGGTCCCGTTGATGTTGAGGACGTCCCCGGCGCCCTGCAGCGAGAACCGGGAGGAATCGATCACGTCGAGGCCGCCGGCGTCGACCTGCACGCTCGACCAGGAGGCGAAGGCCGGGGACCCGTTCCCGCCGACCCGGAGCGTCCCCCCGATGTTGGTCGGGTACACGAAGCGGGCCTGGGTCCAGATCTCCAGGTCCCCCAGGTAGTTGACCTGCGGGATGTTCATCGTGTCGGGCGTGGCGACCACGGTCCGGCCCACGTTCCAGGTGGTGCTGCCGTCGGGGGCCGAGCCGTTGCGGAAGATGAACATCGGCATCGAGACCGACGACCCCGACCCCGAGATCATGTTCTGCGCGACGTCGACGCCGGCGTTGCTGTAGAGTGCCGCGCCGGACTGGATGTTCATCTCACCCCAGACCGGGATGATCGCCGGGGCGTTCATCGTCACGATCGCGCTCGGCTGGAGGTTGACGAAGCCGAAGTGCGAGCCGGCATCCCCCGGGGTCGCCATCGTGACGAGCTGTCCCGCCGGGTTGGTGAAGAAGGTGTACATCTGCGAGTCCACGCTGAACGACTCCGGCGAGTTCACGTCGCTCTGGATCAGGTCGCCGGAGAGGGTCAGGAACCCCTGCCGGAGGAGCCCCGCCGTGGAGCCGCCGCCCATGAACAGGGTGTCGAGGATCTGGAGCTGCGCGGTGGGCCCCGCCATCTCGAGGGTCCCGTTCTCCTCGGTGCGGAGCACGTTGCCGGCGTACCCCTGGCCGCTGTTGATGGTCAGGCGCCCGTTGCCGTAGATCCGGGTCCGCGGGGCGATCATCGCCGGCTCCGGCGTGGCGGTCCCGGTGATCTCCACCGTGGCGTAGTTCTGGGTGTCGGGGATGACCATCCCGGTCCCGGCGAACCTGGTCACGACGTTGTTGAAGCGGTTGGTCGGCACCTGGAGCCCGCCGCGGAGGACCAGGGTGTCGAGGTAGAAGAAGATCGTGGAATTGTCGACGTACAGCGAGTCATCCACTTCGAGGACCGCCCCGCCGCTGCTGATGACATCTCCGGCCGCTTCTGCGGCGACGATCATCTGCCCCGTCACGCGGGCGTGACCGACGATCCGGGTCGGGACCCCGCCGAAGCCGCCGTCATTGAGGAGCAGCTTGGCGATGCGGGAACGGCCGTCGCCGGTGGCCATCTGGATCAGGTACTCGGTCCCCCCCGCCGGGGTGCCGATCTGCGTCAGGTGACTCCCGGTGGCGTGGTACGAGGAGTCACTGATCCCGTTGTCCTGGACCAGGCTCCGCACGTGCACCGTGCCAGCCGTCAGGCGGCCGGCCGTCGAGGCGCCGGCGAAGATCGCGGTGTCGGCGAAGATCGCCGTCGCCGGATCGGCGAGAGTGACCGTGGCATCGTCCTGGGTCCGGAAGTTCCGGCCCGCGGTGAGCTGCTGGGCGCCCAGGTCGAGGGACCCGGTGCCGAGGACGGTCACGTCGTTGCTGGCGACCACGTTGCTGTCCATCGCGACGGTGCCGGTGACCTCGATGTCGAAGTAGTTCACCGGCGCGATGAGCTGGCCGGTGCCGGCGTAGCGCGTCACCTGGGTGCTGTAGAACGAGGCGTCGATCTCCAGGTCAGCGTGGAGCTCCACGGTGTCCACGATGAAGCTCGCGGCGGCGCCGGCATAGAGATCGCCCCAGGCGACGACCTTCTGGTACGACGAGGCCTGCACGAACGAGCCGTTGACCCAGAACTCGCCGCCGACCTCCATCGACCCGTACTGGAAGGCGTTGAAGTTCACCGAGGTCCCGGGGAGCACGGTGACGTCGTTGAAGAGGTTCCCGTTGTCGTGCGCCGCGGTGATCCAAAGCTGCTGCGAGGCGGGGGCGGCGAACACCAGCTTGTTCGTCCCCGTCGCGACGAAGGTGGAATCCGAGAGATAGACGTTCCCGCGGGCCACGAGGGTGCCTGCCGTGATCGCGGCCGTCATCCCGCCGCCCAGATCCAGCTCGCCGGCGACGTCGAGCGAGTCGGCGGGATCGTCCATCGTGAAGGTCCCCGTCCCCGTGGTAGTGAAGTTCCCGCCCACGGTGAGGGTGTGGCCGTTGAGGCGGATGTCACCCGGGAACCCCGGCCCCTCGTTCGAGAGGCCGGTGCGCACGTTCCCGACCGCGAGGTCGCTGGTGAGCGTAGCCTGCCCGAACACCACCTCGATGTCCTGGTACGGCAGGTCGGGGATCGCCTGCGCGGTGCCGAAGAAGACGGTGGATCCCACCTGGTACACGGCCGGGGCCGGCTGGAAGTCGAGCACCCCGCCGAGGGCCAGGTCGCTGACCGAGAAGACCGGGACACCGGACTGCACGTGCACGTCGCCGGCGACCCCCGGGCCGCCGCCCCCTTCCACGAGGCTCAGCACGGCGGCACTCACGACGGTGAGATCACCGGCGACCGGGGCGGTGGAGGCGAGGGAGTCGGTCCCGTTGACCAGCTCGAGGTCGCCGAACCGGGAATTGTTGGTGCTGAACGGATCGGAGGACTCGACCGGGGTCATGAAGTTGATGATCCGCTCCTCCCCGCCGGCGCCCACGAAGCGGGTGACGTGCCCTGCACTCGCCCGGAACGACGCGAACGAGCCGCCGGGGATCTGGTCGAAGTTGCCGGTGATCTCGAGGAGACCCGCGGTGAGGAGGCCGTCGGTGCTCCCGCCGCCGGCCATGAAGTTCCCGCCGACCACCAGGGTATCGGCCGCGTCCTGCATCCCGAGCAGGGCGTTGCCGATGACGGTGAAGTCGCCGAGCACGTCCAGGCGGCGCCCACCCATCGAGAGCTGGCCGTCGCCGAGCAGCAGCACCGTGTTCGCGGTGATGCCGCCGTCGAGCAGGGCGGTCCCTGTCACGGTGAGCGTGTCGTAGCCGCTCGAGAGCGGATGGATGGTCTGGCCGGACCCGACGAACATGGTGTGCGCCATGTTGTAGACCCCGCCGAACCCGAGGTCCCCCGCGATCTGCAGGGTGTTCCCCTGCAGGAAGGCGCCGGTGGAGCCGCTCACGTTCCCCGCGATGAAGGTGATGCTGTCGACGATCACCGTGCCGCCGGAGAGGTCGAGGTCGCCAAGGATCGGCACGACCCCCTGCAGGTGGAGGGTGCCGCCGTTCTCCATCCGGAGATGGGCGAAATGATCGCCGATCGAGTCGGGAGTGGTGAAGATGGCGTTCTGGGTCCCGCCGCCGTCGAAGACGACCTGGAACCCGACCCCGGGCGCGAACGCCCCCGGGGTCTCCTCCTGCACGAAGTCGCCGCCAAGGTAGAGCGTCCCGTCGGTGAAGGCGCTCGCGCCGCCGGTGAAGCGTGCGAGGCCGTTGATATCCACCGACGCTCCGGGGTACCCGATGTTGAGCCGGCCCCCCGCCTCGGTGCGGAGCGAGTCGGTGGCGGTGATCATCGCCTGCCCCGGATCGAGCACCGCACTGGCGCCGCTGATGTTGATGCGCTGCGCGGTGAGCTGCTCACCGCTCGGTACGTTGTAACTCCCGGTCACGAGCAGCGCGCCGACCTGGCCCGAGAGCTGCCCCGTCCCCTGCGCGATCAGCTCACCGCCGCCGGAGATCGTCGTCCCCGCGGCCACCGAGCTGTCCACCGCGAGGGTCGCATTGAGGAGGATGGTGGCGCCGGTGCCGATGGTCACCTTGTTGGCGCGGGCCGGGGTATTGACGGTCGCCGACTGTCCCGGCTGGATATAGACGTTGTCCGTCGAATCCGGGATGCCGCCGCTCCAGTTCAGCGCGTTGTCCCAGTCATTGTCCCCGCCGCCATTGTTGAAGGCGGTGGTGGTCCCCGAGGGGAGCGGGATGTCCACGGTGAACGGGGACGACTCCGGCCCCAGACCCAGCTCGGGAGAGCTCGGACGCAGGGTGTACGGCGCGCCGGCGAGGCTGATGGTCAGCGTGTTGAAGGTCGCGACGCCGTTGATCGGATCCGCGGTGTTCCCGCCCAGCACCGCCGCGCCGCCGCTCGGATCGTTCCCGAAGCTCAGCGTGATGGTGTTGGTGTAGCCGTCCATCACCACGCCGCTCGGGTCGACCGCGGCGACCTCCGGGTTCGGGAGCGCGGCGATCCCTTCGACCACGATGCTCGGCTCCACCTGCCAGACGAGATGGCTCCAGAGCACGTTCGGCTGGTCGCCGATCGACCCTTCGATCTCCGTGAACGCCGAGCCATTGAGCGGCGACGAGTTGTAGAAGGCGACATTCGCCACCGCATCGTTGGCGGCGCTGTCGGCCACGTAGAGATACCCGCCGGTGGTGGGCACGCCGTCGAAGCTCACGTTGGTGAGCTTCACGGTGTCGCCGGTCTGCCCCGGGAGCTCGAGGGTCAGCTGGACGCGGGTCGGGTCCTGGTTCTGGAACGCGACATTGTCGAACTGCGCCGCGTTCGCGACCGAGTTCATCTGCACCCGCACCCGGTCGAAGAAGGCGCCGTCGACCGCGAGCCCGGCGGTCCGGATGATCCGCTGGTTCACCGGCGACTGCAGGATGACCGGCCCGCCCGCGATGGCGAGCGCCCCGTCGGCGGTGAGGTCGGACCCGAGCGTCAGGACCGTGCTGTTCTCGACGACCAGCTCACCGAAGTGCGAGATGTTGGGCGCCGAGAAGGTGACGGTCCGGGGCGCGGCGTTGTGGAAGATGGTCCGGTGCGGGGCGTTCGCGATGAAGTTCTCGAAGGCGCCCGAGACCTGGTTGAAGTTGCCGCCGATGCGGATGACGCCGGCCACGAGGTCCCCGGTGCCGTCCTCGCTGGAGTTCACCATGAAGTCGCCGCCCACATCCAGTGAGTCGCCGGTGGCGAACATCCCGAGGTTGGCGCTCTGGGTGAAGTTCCCGCTCACCACGAGGGAGTGACCGGTCAGGTTGAGGTACCCGTTCCCGTTCACCGTCAGGTTCCCGGTCACCGACATCGGCGCCGCGACGAAGAACGAGTCCGAGAGCGTCAGGTTGGTGGTCAGGGTGTCCGGGAGCGACCGGAACGGCGCCGCGACGATCGTGTTCGCCACCCGCCAGCCGAGGTGGCTCGCATCGCTCAGGTCCCCGAGCAGGGTCGCGGTGCGGCCCACGCCCACGATCCGCCCGCCCGTGGTCATCGAGACCGGGCCGATCGCGGCGAGGGCGCTGTTGAGCGTCAGCGAATCGGCGATCGTGAGGATGTTGAAGTGCGATTGCGTGGGGCTCGCGGACGAGAAGCTCACCGCGTGCCCGCCGCTCCCACCGAAGACGGTCCGGTGCGCGTTGTTCGGGGCGAAGTTCTCGAACGCCCCGGAGGTCTGCGTCATCCCGCCGCGCAGGAAGAGCACTCCTTCGGTGAGGTCGCCGATCCCGTTGGCCGAGCTGTTCACGGTCAGGGTCCCGCCGACATCCACCGAGTCGGCGGCGTTCAGCATCTCGAAGGTGCCGGTCTGCGTGAAGTTCCCGTTCACCGCGAGATACTGCCCGCCGACCGTGACCGATCCGCTCCCGGTGATCACCAGGTTGCCGCCCACCGTGAAGGGATGGGTCAGCGGGAAGGCCGTGCTCACCGTGACGTTGAGCGGGAGCGAGTCGGGGTAGGTCGCGGGGGTGGCGGTGAAGATGGTGGTCCCGACCTGCCAGGCGGTGTTGTCGGAGACCAGCGCCCCGGCGAAGGTGGCGGTACGGGTCGGGCCCACGACCTGACCGGCGGTGGTGGTGGCGGTCCCCGCGACCGAGAAGTTGGTGTTGAACTGCACGTTCGCGGCGTTGGCGAACTCCACGTCCTGGAAACGCGACTGCGCGAGGTTGCTGGCGCTGAAGCTCACCGGCTGCAGCGCGGTCCCCGCGAACCGGGTCAGGTGGGTCCCGCTCGGCTGGAAGTTCTCGAACGCCCCCGAGGTCTGCGTCATCGCGCCGCGGAGCACCAGGAGCCCGGCGGTCAGGTCGCCGATCCCCTGGGGGGAACCGTTGACGGTGAAGGCCCCGCCGACGTCGACGGTGTCGGCCGCCGAGAGCATCCGGAACTCACCGGTCTGGGTGAACGCGGTCCCGATCTTCAGGTTGTTCCCGGCGATCTCGAGCGCCCCGGTGCCGGTGATCGTGAACGCGGAGTCGACCGTCAGGTCGTGCGCCAGCACCCAGCTCTCCGCGAGGACCACGTTCCGCGGGAGCGAATCAGGATAGGCCGTGGGGGCGCTGTCGAACCGGGTGATCGAGACCTGCCACGCCGGGTACGGCGTGCTGAGCGCTCCGGCGAAGTTCATCGTACGCCCGGTCCCGGTCAGGGTGCCGACGGTGACGGTGGCCGAGCCGTAGACGGAGAGGTTCGACCCCATCGACACGCCGGCCGGGTTGGCCACCTCCAGGTGCGCGAACCGCGACTGGGCCGGGTTCGAGGCGTTGAAGGTGACGGCCTGCGGCGAGGAGCCGGCGAACCGGGTGATGTGCCCGCCGCTCGCCTGGAAGTTCTCGAACGCCCCGCTCGTCTGGGTGAAGTTCCCGCCGACGATGAGCAGGCCGTCGGTCAGGTCGCCGATCCCGCTGTTCCCGGAGTTCACCGAGAAGGCGCCCGCCACCAGCAGGGTGTCGGCGGGGTCGTTCATCCGTAGCGACCCGGTCTGCGTGAAGCTGGTGCCGACGCGGAGGGCGTGGCCGGCCAGCGTGAGGTCACCGGCGATGGTCGAGTTCCAGCTGCTGTCGACCTGGAACGGCTTGCTGAGGGTCCAGGCGGCGTTGAGGATGACGTGCCGGGGCAGGGAATCGGGGTAGTTCGCCGGCGCGGCGTCGAACCGCGTCGTGGAGACGTGCCACCCGGCGTGCGCGGTCACCAGGTCGCCGAAGAGGTCGGCGGTGCGACCATTCCCGGTGACCGTGCCCGCCGTGACGGCGACGTCGCCGTCCACGGTGAAGTTGGAGCTGAATGAGACCCCCGCCGGGTTCGCGAACTCCACGTTCCCGAACCGCGACTGGGTCGGGCTCGGCGAGCCGAACGAGACCGTCTGCGGTGTGCTGCCGGCGAACCGCGTCACGTGCACCCCGGACCCGACGTAGTTCTCGAACGCCCCCGCGGTCTGCGAGAACCCGCCCCGGAAGATCGCGAGCCCCGACGTGAGGTCGCCGTTGGAGTCCTCCGAGCTGTTCACGGTGAAGGCGCCGTTCACCTCGAGGGTGTCACCGGCATTGGCCATCGCGAGGGCGCCCGACTGGGTCATCGTGGTGCCGACCCGGAGCCGGTTCCCGTTCAGGGTGATCCCGCCGGTCGTGGTGATCACGAACGAGGAGTCGACCTTGAGGTCATGGTTCAGGTTCCACGGCGCGGTCACCTGCACGTGCCGCGGCAGGGAGTCGGGGAAGACGGTCGTCGCGGCCGAGAAGATCGTCGTGGAGACCTGCCACGCCGCGTGGCTCGCCGCGAGCCCCGACGCCGCCGTGACGGTGCGTCCGGGGCCGTTGATGGTGCCGCTCAGCACCGAGATCTGCCCCAGGGCGACGGCGTTGCTGGAGAGGGTGACCCCCGCCGAGTTGCTGAACTCCACCCGCGCGAAGTGGCTCTGCGTCGGGCTCGGCGCGTTGAACGAGATGGTCTGCACCCCGGACCCGGCGAAGCGGATGAGGTGGCTGCCGGTCGCGGCGAAGTTGTCGAACGCCCCGGAGCTCTGGGTCAGGTTGCCCCGGACCACCAGGATCCCCCCGGTGAGCCGCCCGGCGCCGCTGGCGCTGGTGCTGAAGGCCGTGGCCCCGCCGACGTCGACGGAGTCGGAGGAATTGTTCATCGCCAGCTGACCGGTGGCGGAGACGGAGAGATTCCCGCCGATGGCCAGCGTGTGGGCCGCCACCGTGAGCACCCCGCTCGAGATGGTGAGCGCCCCGCCGGTGGCGAGGTCACCGCTCAATTGCCGCGTCCCCGAGATGGTGACGAACGCATTCCCGATGCTCCCGCGGAGCACGTTGGAGCTCCCGGTGATCGTGATCCCGCCGGTGCCGGTCAGGCTCCCGCTGATGTCGATGTCGCCCGAGATGGTGAGGAGTGCGTTCGCCGTGAGCGTGGCCGCGCTCTCGATCACCAGGTCCCCGATGGTGGTCGCCGCGTTCAGCAGCGGGCTCGGCGCCGAGGCGGGGACGAAGATGTTGTCGGTGATCCCCGGGGCCCCCGCGGGGCTCCAGTTGGAGCCATCGGTCCAGAGGTTGCTCGAGGCCCCGGTCCAGAGCTTCGTGGTCCCGCTCGGCGTCGCCGTGGCGTCGAAGAGCAGGGTGTCGGCCGGGACCGACGCGGTCGTCGCACGCACCTGGTTGAGCCCGGCGGCGCCGAGGGTCCAGGTGCCGGCGGAGGCGAAGCCGTTGATATCGGTGGTCGACGTGGCGGAGTCGATGCTCCCGCCGCCGGCGGTCACCGCGAAGGCGACCACGGCGCCGGGGATCGGGTTCCCCTGGGCGTCGGCGATCCGCGCGGTCGGGGAGGCACCGAGCACCGCCCCGGCGGCCCCGGTCTGGCCGTTGCCGTCGGTGATCACGAAGCTCGCCGGGGCCCCCGGCGTGACGGTGAGCGCGAAGAAGGCGGTGTCGGCGACCCCCGCGAGGGTCGCGATGACGCTCACCGGACCGGCTGCGGTCCCCGCGGTCACGGCGATGCGGCCTCGGCCATCGACGCCGGTCAGGGCGGTCGGGCCCGAGAGGGTCGCGCTCCCGCTGGCGACCTGCCAGGTCACGGTGGCGCCGGGGACCGGGTTGGTCCCGGCGTCGAGCACCAGCACCACCAGGGAGTCGGTGAAGAGGGTCTGGATCGGGGCGCTCTGCGCGTCGCCGCTGTCGGCGGTGATCGAGGCCGGTGTGGCCGAGATGGCCTGGGCGGAGAAGTCGACGAAGGCCGAGGTCCCCGCGATCTGGGCACGGATCGAGTCGGTCCCGACCACGGCACCGAGGGTGTACGCGACGCTGGCGTCACCGTTGGCGACCGTGAGGACGGTGTCATCGGCGAGGGCGCCGGTGCCGACGGTGCGGGTGAAGACGACGCCGACCCCGGCCACCGGATTGCCGAACGCGTCGGTGACGCGGGCGACGAGGGGGAGGGGGAGGGTCTTCCCGATGGTGTCGACCTGCGCGTTGCCGCTCTGGATGGCGATGGAGGTCGCGGCCGCGGCGTTGGCGTCGGCGGTGAACTGCGCGGCGGGGAGACCGGTGCCGAGGGCGGTGGCGGAGTAGACGTAGTCGGTCGCCACGGTGCCGAGGAGGGCGCGGGTGCGGGCCCGGCCCTGGGCGTCGGTGATCACGACGGTGTCGCGGACGCGCGCGCCCTGGGCGGAGTCCACGGCCACGAAGCGGACGGCGACGCCGGAGACGCCGAGGGAGTCGGCGGCCTTGACCCGGGCGACGAAGAGGGCGCCGAGGGAGTCGCCGGCGACGCCGACCTGGGCGTTGCCGGAGTCGGCGGTGATGATCACCGGCGACGGGGCGACCGTGATGGTGCTCGCGTCCGCGATCCCGGTCGGCGTGGTCCCCGTGATCACCGCGGTGCCGCGCGCGCCACCGGCGACCACGCGGCCGGCCCCGTTCACCTTGGCGATGGTGGTGTCGGAGCTGGTCCAGGAGACGTAGAAGTCGGTGACCGGGTTCTCGGTCGAGTCCTCGGCGGTGGCCGAGAAGAAGGCGGTGTCGCCGAAGGTGATGGTCGTGTCGGCGGGGGAGATGTCGAGGAAGCCGATGTCGCTGCCGGGGCC
>Ga0315910_10003152_pt1 | contig 14183 bp, 10 predicted proteins | sample EdamamesoilMG_FD_204470 | JGI IMG/M metagenome (GOLD analysis project Ga0315910, IMG submission 204470) | Garden soil microbial communities collected in Santa Monica, California, United States - Edamame soil | ecosystem: Environmental > Terrestrial > Soil > Garden | place: USA: California...
TTCAGTGAGTTACCACACCCAACACTCCCCGGCCGTCGCTGGAATTGCTTTCGCCCTCAACACCGGTGGCAGTCCCGGAGGCTGCTGTGGCATGGCCTTTCACGCCCCTGCCCGTGGAGCTTTGGCTGGAGCCCAGGACTCCGTATGTAAAACCCGATAAAAGTCCCGTACTTCCCCAAATCCCCGTTTCGCCGCTCTGCGTGTATCCGAGAATCGCAATGCCGCTGTCACTGTTACCGCGCACACCCACACCCGTGGGGGATTCGCCCTGTACGCCGTAGCCATTCGCCTGAGCCACGCCCCACACGCCGTAGGACTGGTCGCCGTGCGCATCGCCGAACACACCCACGCCGAAGTTGGCGTAGTTCCGACCGGTAACAATGGCGCTGGTCTCCGCTGGCGCGCCATTGACAATCAGTGGATTGGCCAGGTTGGGATGATTGGCAAGGGCGTAATCCGAGGCGGGCAGCCCATTCAGCTTGGTGGCGTTGATGGCGTAGGGCGCTGCGGTGAGTACCTGCCGCGGTACCAAGCGAGTAAAAGCTCCCGCGCTGGCGCCCGGACGCACCCATATTTCAAGGAAGAGGTCGCTACCGGAAAATGGCGGGAGGCCAAAGTCCAGCGCAACCGTAAACACCCCGCTTGCCACCGGCACATTCTCAACCACCTGGCTGCTGCCTACCTGGTCGTCATTTCCTGCCGAACCGTACAATCTGAACTCCAGGTCATAACTGCCATTGGCCGGGTTGCCCTGGTCCTGCAGCGAGCCCTGGTAGGTGAATGTACTTTGGTTGGCGTGAACGCTGGCAGAAGCCAGCAATGAAGCTACGAGGCAGAACAATACGACCTTCCACATCACACAATGCTCCTGTGTTGCGAAAATCCCGGACTGCTTGAAATTCGCGGCAGGTAGAATCCCTGCCGTTACTGGGTAGAACTTGTAAAGCTTCGGATCATTACACGCCTTTCAGGAAAATTCCGCAACATGGCGCCCTTCAGCGTGTGGGCGTCGTACGCAGGTATTTATCCAGCATCTGTTCAAAGTTTTCGAGTAGTACGGGTTTGCTCAGGTAGTCGTTCATGCCCGCATTGATGCATTTCTCCCGTTCCCCTTCCAGCGCATGGGCCGTCATGGCGATGATGGGTATTCCGGGCGCGCCTTGCTCTCGCCGGCGGATTTCCCGGGTAGCCTGGTAGCCATCCATTTCCGGCATCTGGCAGTCCATGAAAATGAGGTCGTAAGGCGCGGCACTCACCATTTGCAGCACCTCAACACCATCAGCCGCCACGTCTGCCTGGTATCCCAGCGCCCGCAGCATCCTGACCGCCACCAACTGGTTGATGGTATTGTCCTCGGCAACCAGTACCCGGGCCCTTGTCGACCCCGCTGGCCTGGACTGCTGCGCCTCCCGTCGGCCCGCCGATCGCACCAGCGACCTCCGTGTCAACAGACCAATACTCCGGCCTTCCAGATGTGCCGACCACAGTGTTTCCAGCATGACCATCAGCTCAGCGGCGCGCACCGGCCTGACCAGGTAAGCTTTGAATCCGGCCTTTTCGAATTTCGCCGGATCACCCGTCATACCCGTGGACGTCAAAGCGATCAGGATGGTGTTGCTCAGGTCCGGGTAACCCGAAATCAACTGTCCAAATTGCTCACCATCCATTTCCGGCATTTGCTGATCAACTATTGCAAACCGGAAGGGATCATCCTGGGCCTGGGCATCACACAAGGCAGCGAACGCCGCCTTGCCGCCCGAACAGACATTCGCGCGCATGCCCCAAGCCGTAACCTGTTCGACAATAACGCTTCGATTTGCTTCCTGGTCATCTGCGACAATAATGCGCAAACCTTCAAGTTGCCTGGGCTTGCGGACCTCAGGCCCGGTTTCCTTCACGCATGGCAACCTGAGTGTGAACCAGAAAGTTGATCCTTCACCCGGCCTGCTCCTGGCTCCGATTTCGCCACCCATCAATTCGACCAGTTCTCTTGAAATGGCGAGCCCCAGCCCGGCACCGCTGAATTTCCGCGTGGATGAAGAATCCTTCTGTACGAACTTTTCAAACACCCTTTCCAGCTGGTCTTCTTCTATCCCGATACCGGTGTCACTCACTTCAAAGCGAAGATCCACCGTGCCCGGTTCTGGCGAACCTGACATCGAGGTTGCTTCCACGTTGATCAGCACATGGCCTTTTTCCGTAAACCTAATCGCGTTACTGACCAGGTTAGTGAGCACCTGGCCAATGCGGCCGGGATCGCCTACCACTTCTGTTGGCAGGTCCTGATCAAACCGTACAGCGAGATCAATGCCGCGCTCCTCGGCGCGCACTGCCAGAATCTCAGCCGCTTCGCCAACCGCGTTCCTGAGATCGAAAGCCACCGGCTCGATGTTGAGCCGACCAGCCTCGATCGTGGAGAAGTCCAGAATATCGTTGATCAGGCGCAGCAGGGTTTCCGCGGAAATCAGCGCCGTCTCGGCGTACTCACGCTGTGATTCATCGAGCCTGGAGTCCAGCAACAACCCCAGCATGCCGAACACGCCATTGAGCGGAGTGCGGATTTCGTGGCTCATGTTCGCGAGGAAACTGCTTTTCGCCAGGGACGCCGATTCCGCCTCATCCCGGGCTTTGCGCAATTCTTCCTCGGCCTGCTTGCGGCTGGTGATGTCAACAACAGCCGCCAGCACAAAAGCGCCTTCATCGATTCTCAGCGGGTTCAGCCCGATTTCCACCGGGAACTCAGAACCGTCTTTCCTTCGGCCAAACAGGTCCCGCCCCGCGCCCATGGCCCTGGACTGGGGATCGTCGAAGTAGGACTTGCGATATTGGGCATGCCTTTCATTGAACCGCTCGGGCAGGAGGATGCCGATGTTCTGGCCAAGCAGCTCATCCCTCCCATAGCCAAAAAGCTTCTCAATCTGCGAGTTGAGCAGAACGATCCTGCCATCGGAGCCCACCATGATCATGCCGTTGGGCGCCGCTTCGATCAGCAGGCGACCCCTTGCTTCGCTGGATCGCAGCGCCTCGTTCAGCTTTTCCAGTTCCAGCGTCCTTTCATTGACCTTCTGTTCCAGCCCGGCCGGGCCCTCAAGGGCCAGGGCCTTAGGCACCAGCGGAACCAGCAGCGCCGCCGTCGCCAGGGAAATTACCGCCGTTCCAGCCTTGAGCAAGCCCTCCAACGCATATTCCGGATGCCATATGGTGTAGATACCGAACAGGTGGGTTCCGCCACAGGCGAAGATGAACATGCCGAACAGCACAAACATCCAGGGATAAGGAATATCCTTGCGCTGCCGGATGAAGTAGAACAACACCACCGGAATCGCAAAATAGGCCAGCGCGATGCCGGCATCGGAAAGGATATGCAACCAGAGTATGTCTTCTCTCCACAGGTAACAGTGCCCATGCGGCATGAATCGCTCATCAGAGAAAAAACGCAGGAAGTCAGACATTTTGGCCTACCCAGGTTTTGGCATCGTTGAAGTATAGTTCAAGCCAGTTCCAATACTTCCAGGCAGGTCAGCGGCGGTTATATCACCCGGAACATTGTGTTACATTGCGAGTCATGCCCTGGCACGTTTGAGGGCAGAGCCAGAACAGGATGTTCATGGAAACTTGGCGAACCAATTCGGGTGAAAGCCCCATACGCGTCGTCCTCGCCGACGACCACACTTTGGTGCTTGAAGCATTCAAGACCTTTCTCTCCGGCCAGGTCGAAGTGGTGGGCACGGCCCAGGACGGGCGCGAATTGATCAAAGTGGTGCGCGATACCAAACCGGACGTCGTGGTAACGGACATTTCCATGCCTGGCCTGAACGGCGTCGATGCCAGCACAAAAATTTCTCAATACTTACCCGGCGTACGATTTGTCTTCCTGACAGTGAGTGATGATGCTGAAACAGTTGCGCGAAGCATTCGGGCCGGCGCGCATGGGTATTTGCTCAAGAGTTCTGCCGCATCTGAGCTCCTCAAGGCCATCCATGCCGTTGCCAAAGGAGAGCAGTATTTCACTGCCGCTGTCGCCGGAGTCGTGGAATCCGAGTTGTCTGGAGAAGATCCTGGGGCGGCTAACGACCAGCTGACCATCCGCCAGCGGGAAATACTGCAACTGCTGGCTGAAGGTCGTTCGATGAAAGAGGCCGCCGGTGTTCTCCACCTGACACCCCGCACCATCGCATTTCACAAGTATCGCATCATGGAGGCCCTGGGCATTGATACCAACGCCGGTCTGGTGCAATACGCCTTGAAACACAAATTGGTGTCCTGACGGTAGCACGGGTATTCGCTTCTATTGGCGAGGGTTGGTCATGGTTTCAGTCCCGGCTTTTTTCAGCACAATCCAGAAGTCCGATCCTTTTCCATAGTCGCTGTCGAAATCGATGCGGCCACCCATCCTGTTCATGAGCAGCTGCGAAAGACCGAGCCCGATTCCCGAACCTTCGACGCCCTCATTGCCCAGCCGAATCCGTCCGAAAGGGTTGAACAAATCGGAGCGCAGCTGCGGATGAATGCCCCTGCCGTTGTCCACAATGTGTATGCGCAGCTCGCCGCCAGCAACTTCCTCCCCGCGAATGGCAACCCATCCTTCCCTGCGGTTGTACTTGATCGCGTTGGTCAGGAGGTTGACCAGCACCTGCTGCAACCGGTGGGGGTCTGCAATCACCCCTGGCACAGACTCACCGGGGGGGCGTATCTGGATGCCGTGCTTTTGCGCCATGGGTGAAACCAGCGCGATGGTGCGGTGTATCAGTTCCTGGGCATCAACGGGCCTGATGGCGAGCTCGAGTTTGCCTGATTCAATCCTCGAGAGATCCAGGATGTCTTCAATCAGGCCCAGCAGGTGGTTGCCGCCACCGAGGATATGTTCAACGGCTTCACGTTGTTCCAACGTCAGATCCGAGCTGTTTAATTGCAGCAACTGGCCAAAGCCCAGGACTGCGTTCAGCGGTGTGCGCAGCTCATGGCTCATGTGTGACAGGAACACCGTCTTCGCCTGGTTGGCCCGCTCAGCTTCGTCCCGCGAGTTTTCGAGTTGTTGTTCAAACCGCATGATGTCCGTGATGTCCGTCGCGGTGCCGATGTAGCGCGCTGGTCCGCTTGCCACGCGCTCAATGGCCAAAGCGTTGCTCGAAACCCACACTTCCCTCACGCCATCCGGTACGAATCGAAAGCTCAGGCCAAATGACCCTTTCCCAGAAGCAAGCAGTTCCCAGCTTTCGATAACCTTTCCCTGATCTTCAGGGTGAATTTGTTGCAACCAGCCCTTTCCAAGAAACGAATCGTCCGTCACTCCCGCGAGTTCGCGCATTTTTGGATTGGCAAACAGGCAATTGGCGTCTTCATCGGCAATATAGATGCCCACGGGCGCATTGATGGCCAGTGCGTGGAACCGGTTTTCGCTCTCCTGCAGTTCCTGCCGGGTTGCAATATGGGCAGACACATCCCTGTAAAACAGCACAATGACTGAAAAGTTTTTGAGAACCAGCCGGCGGAAATCAATGTTTGAGTGAATCAGCTGGCCATCAAGGCGTTTTGAAACCCAACTGAAACTGGCCTCACCGTGCTCCATGCAATGATCGACGTAGGCCCTGATCGCAGTGTCTGAGTTTTGTCGGTCGGGTTGCTGCTCCGGGGAAAATTTGCCGCCGATGGCCTGACCACGGATTTCCTCCTTGGACTTCAAGCCATACAGGCTGAGCATGGCGTCATTGCAATCGAGGTAGGCGCCGTCCTGCAAAATGGCGATGGGATTGGGTGAAAGGTTCAGCAGCGACAGGCCCAGCCTGAGCTCCTGCGGCAATTCACACTGTTTAACGACGCTGTCCAAGTTCAGCACTCACTCGCCGCAGACCCTCAATGACTTCCATGAGCGAATTGGTCGTGGCTGGCACGTCATCGGCCATGGCGCTGCTTTCAAGCTTGGCGGCAACATTCGACAAATGCGCCAATGCGAAGACATCAGCGGCACCACGAATTTTATGCGCCAGATTCCGCACCGCCGCCCAATCACCGCTTTGTGAGAGCAGCGCCAATTCGGACTCCCACTGCCGGGCGTCCTCAACCAGCCTGCCCGCCAGGGCATCCGCGACGCTCTGCTCCAGTTGCTGGTTGTCCTGGTCATGTTCCTGCACCTGGAAAGCAGGCGTGGCCGCATTCCCGCCAGTTTCCGAACTTCCAGCAATCAGCTTTTCAACCCGTTCAAACAGCAACGCAGCCTTGATGGGTTTGCTCAGGTAGTCGTCCATGCCGGCTTCCAGGCATCTTTGCCGGTCGCGTTCAGTGGCCAGGGCGGTTGTCGCCAGGATGGGAATATCCCTGTTAAAACCACTGGAGCCATTACTGCGAATCAAGCGGGCTGTTGCGAACCCATCCAGCTTCGGCATCAGGCAGTCCAGAATCAACAGGCTGTATTTGCCCATTTTCAAGGTCTCAATGGCTTCAAAGCCGCCATCGACCACATCAACCTCGTATCCACGATGCAGCAGCAGTTCGCGGATGACCTGCTGGTTAATCCCGTTATCTTCAGCGACCAGGATTCTTGGCTTGACAAGGTGAGACAAACGCGACCTTCCTGCCTGTGTGATGGTTACAGCGGGTTTGCTTGGAAACGCATCCTACTCTCTGGCCTTCGCCGATTGTAGTCCAGACCCCATGAAATCATGGGTGGCGTGAAGAGTCTGTCAATTTTGACAGTTTGCAAGGTAGTCTGAGGTGTTGATTATGTGCTCAAGGAAAGGAAGTCCTGAGCACGATCAGGCAACGGATGGAGGGCGTCAAGCCCGGCGTTTTAAGCCGGATTGACAAGGGTCAAAGGGGTCAGATCAAGCAGTCAGGGTGGCTGGGCTACCAGAGCGGGCGCCGTTGCGACGAATGGCAGCGGGTCGCGCATGGTACTTCCCGCTGGGAAGTTGATACCAGCAGAGCAGACCTTAGCGTTGCCGAAAAGGGAGAGTGGTATGTCTGCAGTCAATAATGTAGCCAGGTTGCTGGCGCTATCCGGCATGTTGCTGGTCCCTGGCCTGGTGCAAGCCCAGGACGCCTCCGGATCGGCATTTGGAGAAAGCATAGACCTCTCCATCGATTCTGCTTTCAGCCTCGTCACGGTCGACGCCGAGAGCGGGCCCTTACCATCGGTTTCCGGTTCAACCCCGCCTCCCTACAATACTTCTGCCTCCCTGCTGAGCGTGGATGTGAATGCCAACATCGTGCTGGCTGCGCTGGTGCCCGCCGCGATGGTGGACATCCTGGAAACTGGCACGCTGAATGCCAGCACCAGTGGAGATGCCAGCCCGCAATCCAATTCCTCAGCCAGCGTTGAGGACGTCAATCTCGAAGTGCTCGGCAACATCCTGCTGCCACTGGTGCTGGGCCTGGAAGCGGATGCCATCGAATCAACCGCGACGGCTGGTGGTAGTTGCAAATCCGGGCTTACGGCCAGCGGCACGACCACCCTGGTCGGCGCATCACTGGCCAGCGCGCTGGGGCAGCTGGCTGGCATCGTCGGCATCCTCGAGGTCAGCCCCGCACCAAACACCGTTCTGCTTGACCTGTCCCTGCTGGGTGGTCACCTGCGGATCGTACTTAATGAACAGATCATAACCGGAGATGGCGCCACCAGCCGCGGGATTACGGTAAACGCCATTCACATCACATTGGATCAACTGCCAGTCGCCGCCATCATCACCGATGTCACAGGCGACGTGATCATTTCCCAATCACATGCTGAAGTAACCTGTGCTGAGGCCGACATCGCTGTGGACATCAGTGACAGTCCCGATCCGGTTGAAGCGGGCCAGGACCTGGTTTATACGCTGGAAGTCAGCAATGCCGGCCCCGATACGGCCCCCAACGTGGTGCTTGAACAGCTGTTGCCGGCCGGCGTCACCTTTGTTTCAGCGGTACCCGACCAGGGTTCCTGCGGTGAGTCATCCGGCACCCTCAGTTGCGACCTGGGTGACCTGGCCAGCGGCGCCAGTACCACGGTTACCGTGACGGTAACCCCAACGGCACCAGGCGGAATCAACACTTCAGCCACCGTCAGTTCGGATGCGCACGATTCCAACCTGGCCGATAACGAGGACTCTGAAAGCAGCACTGTCACCGTGGCGCCCGGTTCTGCTGATCTTGCGATCACTCTCACAGACTCGCCCGATCCGGTGAACGCCGGCCAGCCGCTGACGATTACGCTGGACATTGAAAATAATGGTCCGGATGCCGCCGAAAACGCCGTAGTCCAGTACACGCCGCCTCCGGGTATTACACCGGACTCAGTCACGCCTTCCGTGGGAAGCTGCAATGTGACTGTGTCCACCGTCACCTGCAACCTGGGAACCCTCGCAAACGGCGCGACACCCAGCATCGTCATAGTCATGACGCCACCGATTCCCGCCACCCTGCAACACAGCGCCGTTATCAGCTCTGGAACGGACGATCCAACCCCGGGCAACAACAGCGCAAACGGCAGCACCACCGTGCAGGCCGTACCCGACTCCAACGCCGATCTGTCCATGGAAAAGAGCGACAGCCCTGATCCGGTCGTGGTCGGCCAGCCACTGACTTATACACTGACGGTGACCAACAACGGCCCGGACGCAACGAACACAGTGATCGTCACCGACACCTTGCCCGCCAGCGTGCTGTTCCAGTCTGCGAATGCCAGCCAGGGCAGCTGTAACCATTCAGCCGGTACAGTGACGTGCAACCTGGGAGCCTTGCTGGATCAGGCTGTTGAAGTAGTAACCATCGTGGTCATTCCGCAGGAAGCCGGCCCGGTTTCCAATACTGCCGCGGTTACATCTGACATAGATGATCCTGACCCGGATGACAATTCCGACCAGGAAGACTCCACGGTAAATCCGGGCTCATCCGACCTGAGCATGACCAAGACAGCTTCCGCCAATCCTGTGCTGGTTGGGGACACATTCACTTACACCCTGACCGTATTCAACGACGGCCCTGACGACGCCACGATGGTGGTTGTAACCGATGACCTGCCCGACAGTCTTGATTTTGGATCCGCGCTGCCCAGCCAGGGTAGCTGCAATGAGGCTAACAACCTGGTCACTTGCCAGCTGGGCACCATTCCCAACCAAGGCAGCGCCAATGTCGTGATCACGGTCACGCCCACCGTCGCCGGGCCACTGGCCAATGTTGCCGTGGTGGATTCGCAGTTGGACGATCCTAACCCGGATGACAATGAAGAAGGGGAAGAAACGGAAGTGGATCCGAGCGAGGCTGACCTGGGCCTGAGCAAGACATCTTCCATGGATCCGGCCTTTGTTGACGTTCCCTTTGACTATATCCTGACCATATACAATGATGGCCCGCAGAACGCCACGCTGGTTGAGCTGGAAGACGAAATCCCGGGCAACCTGGTCATCGGCACCATCAGTGCCAGCCAGGGATCCTGCAATGCTTCCGGCAACACGGTGACGTGTACCCTGGGCACCATCAATGCCGGCGCCAGCGTCAATGTGACCATTGAGGTGACGCCAACTGCTCTGGGAACGCTGAACAATACTGCCGTGGTGGACTCGGAAACCGAGGATCCCGACATCTCCGACAACACGGCGACGGACACTACGGAGGTAGCAACCGGACGCGCGGCGTTTGAAGTTACCAAGGTGTTCAGCGATGGCAATCCGGGCGAAGTTGAAGTTTCCATCGATTGCAACACCGGGCTGATCCTGGACCAGGTGAAGTTGATATCCCCAAGCCGGGGTGTGACCTTCGTGGTAACTGATTACACGTCGGGAACGCTGGATTGCACCATCACCGAAACGGTTCCTGCTGGCTACGTACCAGACTACTTCGACGGCACGGCCAGCAATCCGGATTCCTGCTCCTTCACGGACATTGAAAGCAACGAGGATTTCGCCTGTGTCATAACCAACACGGTACAGGCGGTAACCGTCGCCATTGAGAAGCAGTGGATTTACGAAGGCTCCGCCAACGGCGTGGATGAAGGCTACGAGCTGCTGGTGGAATGCGCTGGAGAAATCGTCGGCGGAGAGACTTCCTGCGGACCAGAATCACCCGCCGGCTTCGACCCCCAGACCTACAGTTGCCTGCTGCTGCAGGGCGAAGGTAATGCGGTATTCCCGGTTGAGGTGGTTCCGCACTACCCCTCTTCCGGCTGCCAGGTTACCGAGCATCCCTATGACGATGCGGTTGAAATCAACAACGGCTGCCAGGACCTGACTGTTTGGGCGGGCCAGGGAGCCAGCTGCCTGATCACCAACACCGTGTACTTTGAAGGAATACCGGTGCTGGATATGCGCGGTTTGATCCTGCTCAGTGTGCTGATGCTGGGTATGGGCTTGCTGGCATTCCGGAGGATGGGCGCTTAAGCCCGGAACCTGATGCCCCGAAATAAGGGGTGATTGCCTGGACATGGCCTGGATATGGCCTGGAAATTATTTGCCGGGCGTTTACAGAGGAGTTTTGACTACCAGAATATTTCAGTCACAGGCCGGAAAACGTGCAAGAGGGGCGGTTGTTGTCACTTCCGGCGCAAGTAAGGGGAAGAATATGGCCAGAAGGAATTGGTCTGTAACACCACCAGGGTACGGCGTCACCTGCACACTTCCCGCCCGGGCGGGATCCAGGCGCCAGCGGGGTTGGTCCATTGCTGAGTTCATGGTTGCGTCCTTGCTCAGTATCATCGTATCCGGCTCAGCAGTCATGGTGCTCAGCAACGCGCTGGGCAGCAACGCCCTGATCATGCAGCGCGTCCAGCTCACTCATGAACTGCGCAATTCCATGCAGATGATGTCCCGCGATGTGCGTCGCGCGGGCTATTCGGCCGGCGCCATGTGGTGCCTGGCCAATACCGTCTGCCTGCCCAGCGCCAGTATCGACCTGCCACTGGATGTGGGCTTGCCCCTGCTTGGGACCATCGACATGCCAAAGGCAATCCAGATCAGCGAGGCCAACGACTGCTTCAGTTTTGAGCTTGACCGCAACCAGGATGGTACGGTTTCCGCCGACGAGCACGGCGCCTACCGGCGAAGGAACGCCGGGGGCGTCGGCGTGATGGAGGTCTGGATGGGCGCAAGCGCGCCGGACTGTGGTGCCGACAGCGCCGACTGGGCGCCAATCACGCTGGCCTCAAGAATCGATATCAGCAATTTCAGGGTAGACGATGATTTGTCCATAGCCCAGCAAGTGTCGGTCGACATTCTTGGCAACGAAACCAACCAGCAGATCCGGCGCATTCGCCTGCAACTGACGGGCCGGCTGGTGGACGATCCTGACATCACGGAATGGCTGGAACACGTTGTGGATGTCCGCAACGACATCCTTTTGTGAAGGGCTGCGTGACCATGAACCTCCGTCAATCCAGCGCATTCAACAGGTACCACAACCTCCACCACGGCATGCGTGGGACCATCACCGTCTTTACCTGCTTCATGATCCTGCTGCTGATGACCACCATGCTGGCGTATTCCAGCAACACCAGCATGCGGGAGCAGAACCAGTCAGCTAATGAGTTACGCCAGAAGCGCGCCCTGCATATGGCGGAGTCAGGCCTGAACCTGGCCAGAGAATGGCTGGTAGCCAACAACACGTTGATCAATGCCGACGTGGAAAACATGCTGGGTTCAGGCCTGGATGGCTGGATGGTCGCCGGTTCGCCCCGCTGGGTGCAATGCGGCGACGCGAACTATGCCAGCGACAAGTCTCACCCCTGCTGGGGCGACCCCAACGAAAACCGGCGTGACCAGAGTTATTTCTACTACTGGGAAGGTTCCACCGCACTTCCCATCGACAGCGCGCTGGTTGGCGCTACCGATGGCCGTGTCCGGGTGGAGGCCTTGTACTGTTTTATCGACCTGGACCTAGGCGTGGTCACCGAATTGTTGTCGCCCGTACTCGGTTGCCTGACCAACCCGGCCCTGGTCGATGGTTCCAAGTTCCTCGTGACCCTTCTGGCTCGCGGCGAAGTGGACTGCCATAACGGCGTGTGTGGCGCGCAAGCGATGCTGAGCGAACAGGTCTCGAACTTCTCGATTTCGGCCAAAGCCAAGGCACCCGGTGTGCCGCTGGTAACCAATGGCAATTTCCCGGATTCGGGCCTGCTGGAAGTTGTATCCAACCCGGACGGCCTGGGAACCGGTTTGCCGCTTTCCATCTGGGCCAACAACAACACAAGCTGCCCCGGTCTTCCGGTTGACCTTGATACCGAAAGCTTCTCAACCTGCTCGCCGCTGGAGTGGTACGGGCTGGAACTCATACCCCAGGATGCGGTTTGCACGCTGCTGGATTGCAGTTGCCCGGTCGATGAGCTGCTGGACCCCATCATCAACCCGCTGCTCGGACCCTTGTTCGATGTGGTTGATGAGCTGGGCGCCGACGTGCTGCTCGACGAGGCTTTCCCCTGCGATCTGTTCCAGTTCTATTTCGGCATTGCCCGCGGCAATTACACCAGCCTGCGCGACAGCATCCAGCTGATTGATGACTGCAGCACGCTGGATGAAAACTCTGCGGGCGCTTACTGGGTGACTGGCGCCAGCTGCATTTTCAATGCCGGCACCGTGGTGGGTTCGGCTGAGCATCCGGTGATGCTGATCAGCGCCGCCGAGCTGACCCAGCTGCAAAGTGGCGTTGAACTCTTCGGCATGCTGTTCCTGACCGACGTCGAAAACGAAAATGCGGAGTTCAACACGACCGGCAACGCAACCGTGTTTGGTTCGGTTGTCTCAGATGGTGTGGCCGGTGACCTCAACGGTACTTTCCAGGTGGTTTACAACGATGACATCGTGGCCGATGCCTCGGTCACCGGCGGCTTGGGCGCCATATCGGGGAGCTGGACCGACTTTCACAAGGAATGGCAGTAAAAAGGGGAATACAGGGAATGGCAGAAACAAGGGGGGAACCATTATGAATCGCTTTATCCGTCAGAACGCTAATGGCAAGGGCTTTTCACTGCTCGATGTGGTTATTGCCATTGCCGTGTTTTCAATCGGTGTACTGGCCATGGCGCAGTACCAGACCAGCCTGGTTCGTTCAAACCTGGATGCCCGCTTGCGCACCATGGCCAGCAACCTGGCTGAGGAGACCATCGAAACCCAACGACGCTTCGTACGGCTGGACCACGACTCAAGCGGTTCACAGTTTGCCTACAGCGACATTGTCGATGCGAGTTCAACCCGTACTTTCGGCGGTGTGGACTTCAGCATTACGCAGACGGTAACCCAGTATTACTGGAGTAAAGCAAACCAGCAGTTTGAAACTACGCCGGAAACCAGCCGGCCGTTCTCGGATTTCAAACTGCTGGAAGTGAGTGTCAGCTGGGAGAACCCGCTGCAGTTCAATATCGGCGGCAATTCCGCAGCCACAACCGCGCTGGGTACCGGCAACGCCAGCATCAGCAGCATCATTTCTTCCAACGTCACCGCAGCAGGCAGGCTTGCCCTGATTGACGACCTGAGCGGTAACCCACTGTTCCTGCCGCTTTCCGCTTTGCCGCCATCTCTTGCGGAAGTAGTGCCGGAGGTGGAACTGGATCCCATCGTCGAGCCGATTATCACCATTCCATTGCTTTCTGGCGGATTGCTCGGCGGCAGAAGATAAGTTTTTAGGAGGGAACCAACATGCCCATGCCCGGTTACTGCAAACCGCGTCAGCATTGTCCTGGCCAGTCCGGATTTTCCATCCTGGAGCTGGTGCTTTGCCTGGTCTTGTTGGCTGTTGCGACCGCCATGGCCCTGCCCTCGTTTGTGGACATGATGGAAAAGCGACGACTGAGCCATGATGCGGAAAACATCCTGTCATTCATCCAGAAAGCGCAGAGCGAATCGATCAAGCGCAACCAGGTGATGACGATCTCCTACACCCGGGAGTCAGATGATGAATGGTGCCTGGGCGCCGTACTGGGCTCGAGCGGTTGTGATTGCACGGTAACCGAGACAGGTTCCGAGGACTTCTGCGGCCTGGACTCCAATTCCAGCCTGACCGGCAGCGGGGTTGGCAATTACACCAGCCTGATGCGTTCGATGAGCGGTGATGGCGTCCTGCGTCTCGACCCGGTGCGCGGCATGGCGCTGGATTCAGCGGACACCCTGGCGCTGGACCTGCGCTCGCCATCGGAAAGTTTTCGCCTGCTATTGAACGTCAGCAATACGGGCCTGACGGAGCTGTGCTCCCAGGATACCGATCACCGGACGCCGGGTTACGACCTT
>Ga0315910_10003154_pt1 | contig 14181 bp, 11 predicted proteins | sample EdamamesoilMG_FD_204470 | JGI IMG/M metagenome (GOLD analysis project Ga0315910, IMG submission 204470) | Garden soil microbial communities collected in Santa Monica, California, United States - Edamame soil | ecosystem: Environmental > Terrestrial > Soil > Garden | place: USA: California...
GATCACCTGCGGCGGTACCTGGCCGGTGGTGAGGCCCGGATTCTCGGCAAGGGACGCGACGTGCGCGTCCGCCATCGCGACGGCAGCGAGTTCTCGGTGTTCCTGAGCGTCGGGCAGATCCCCGGCGCCGATCCGCCGCAGTTCGTCGGCTACCTGCACGACACTTCGCTGCGCCGCAAGGCGCTGGCGACGCTCGAACACGAGCGGCACCTGAACCGCCTGTATCTCGATCTCGCCCAGGTCATGCTGGTCGCGACCAACCGCGTGGGGCTGGTGCAGCTCGTCAACCAGCGCGCGCTGCGCGTGCTCAAGGTCGATGAAGCGCAGATCCTGAACAGCAGCTGGGTGGATGGCTGCGTCGTCCCCGAGGATCGCCCGGTGGCGCGCAACGCCTTCCGCGCATTGCTGATGAGCGGCGGCGACGCGCCACAGAGCTGCGAGTATCACGTGCGCGCGTCGGACGGCGAGGACCGCTTCGTGACCTGGCGCGGCGTGGCGCTGCGCGACGCCGACAATGTCGCCACCGGCGTCCTGCTTTCGGGCGAGGACATCACCGACCAGCGGCGCGCCGAAAACGAGGCGCACCGGGCGCTGGAGCGCATGAACAACGTTTCGCGGCTGGCGACCATGGGTGAAATGGCCGCGGGCATTTCTCACGAACTCAACCAGCCGCTCGCCGCGATCGCCAACTATGCGCAGGCCGGCGCACGCCTGCTGCGCCTGCCCGCGCCGGACATGCCGGAGATCTCCGGCGCGCTGGAGCAGATCTCCGGCCAGGCGCTGCGCGCGGGGGAGATCATCCGCCGCATCCGCTCGCTGGTGCGCAACGAGGACGTGCGTCGCGAGTCGCAGGACATCAACGAGCTGATCCGCGAAGTGCATGCGCTGCTGGCCAGCGACGCCCGCGTGCACGACGGCAAACTCGAGCTGGACCTGGCGCCGTCGCTGCCGCCCGTCACGGTCGACGGCGTGCAGATCCAGCAGGTGCTCATGAACCTGGTGCACAACGCCTTTGAAGCCCAGGTCAACGAGGCGGTACGTCGCGAGCCGGGCGGAATCCCCGCCAACGGCGCGGCCCTGGAGGTGCGCATCGCGACGCGCCCCACCGAGAGCGGCGACATCGAGGTGTCGGTCAGCGATCTCGGCCCGGGGCTGGTCGGCGAGCTGGAGCAGCGGATCTTCGAGCCGTTCTTCACCACCAAGCCGACGGGCACCGGCCTGGGACTCGCGATCAGCCGATCCATCATCAAGGCGCACGACGCGCGGCTGGGTTATCGCGCCAACCAGCCGCGCGGCGCCTGCTTCTACTTCGTACTTCCCGCGCAATTGGAGACGCCGAGATGAAAGACCTTCCCCAGACGGTGTTCGTGGTCGACGACGACGACGCGGTGCGCGACTCGTTGCGCCTGCTGCTGAAATCGGCGGGCCTGGCCTGCGAGGTGGCTGGGTCCGCGCCGGAATTCCTTGCCACCTACGACCCCGCGCATCCCGGATGCCTGGTATTGGACGTACGAATGCCCGGCATGAGCGGCCTCGAGCTGCAGCATGAGCTCAACCTGCGCGGCGCCACCATCCCGGTGATCTTCATCACCGGGCACGGCGACATTCCGATGGCGGTCGAAGCGATGCAGCACGGTGCGTTCGATTTCCTGCAGAAGCCGTTCCGCGACCAGGAACTTCTCGACCGGGTCCAGCGCGCGCTGGCGCGGGATGCCGAGTACCGCGCACGCCTGCGCCACACGGACCGCATCCGCGAAAGACTGGCGACGCTCAGCCCGCGCGAGCGCGAAGTGCTCGATCTCGTGACACAGGGGAAGGCAAACAAGATGGTGGCGGGCGACCTGGGCGTGAGCCAGCGCACCGTGGAGATACACCGCGCGCACGTCATGCAGAAGATGGAGGCCGGCTCGCTGGCAGAACTTGTACGTATGATGATGGCCGTGGCGCCCCGGCCGTAGGTCGCCTGCGAAAGACACGAGAAAGTACGTATTTGAGCAGACGCGCCGCAATGCAATGCTGCCGCGGCGATGGCGGGGTCAGATCAAATCGACGGCAGTGCCGCGAACGGCGGCGGCACGCGCAAGGCACGCACCGTCATCGTTGCCGGCCAGTCTTCCGATCGCACGCGCGACGTGCTGCACGCGCTGCGCGGCTTCCACTCCGTCATCTGGCCGAAATCGCTCGAGGCCGCGCTCGAATGGACCGGAGCCGCCGACGTCGCCTGCCTGGTGATCGCCGACGACCTGCGCGAGGAACCCATCGACGAGTTCCTGCGCGAGGCGCGCGAGATGCATCGCAACCTGCCGATATTCGTGATCACCGAGCCCGACGACGTCGCCGAAGCGGTCTCCGCGATGCGTCACGGCGCGACCGCCGTCATCGAGATTCCGCCGTCGTACGCTGCGCTCCGCGAAGAAGTCGCGCGTGCGTTGCAGTAGGCGCGCGCACCTCGCGGAAACTTCATCCACTCTTCATCTCGCGCTCACGTTCCGCGGGCAAACTGTTAGCGGTCACTTGTTTCCGGCGGCACGGATGTAGGATTCGTCCGTATTGACGGGAATGGTGGCGAAGCAAAGACTCATTCGCCCCTACATCTCGACGCAGCGGACCGCGCCATGTCAGCCCAACTCGCCACCGTCGTTTCGCTGCTGCCCGAACCCGCGGCGCGCGGCCTCATCCTGCACGTCGACGACGACCAGGACCTGCGCCGCTCGACCGGGTTGCTGCTGCGCTCGGCAGGGTTCGAAACCCGTGAAGCGGCCTGCGGCGAGCAGGCTCTGGCGCAGGTCGAGGCGCTGCGCGACCGGCTCGACGTGCTGATCGTCGACTACGATCTCGGGCTCGGGCTCACCGGCACCGAGGTCGCCGAGGATTTCGCAAGGTTGTTAGGTCATGCGGTGCCAACGGTGATGCTCACGGGCGATCCGGCCAATGCCGAGGTGCCGTGGCTCACGGACGCGCCCGTGTGGGTGGCGCGCAAGCCGCTGAATCCGGACACGCTGCTGGCCGCCCTGCCGCCGCTGGTCGCCTTCCGCCGCGCCGTCGCGGCGGTGGCCGCGCACTAACTACACTGTTTTTCTGCTCAGCTCTTCTGGGTGTAGAGCGGCAGCACGCGCGGCAGGTTCTTCTCGATCCTGCGTATGCGGTCGTCCGGCGACGGGTGAGTGCTGAGGAATTTCGGCGTGCCCTTGCCGCCGGCGGCGCTGCTCATCTTGTTCCACAGGGTGACCGCGGCGCGCGGATCGTAGCCGGCGCGCGCCATGAGCTCGAGACCGATCGTGTCCGCCTCGGATTCCTGGTCGCGGCTGAAGGGCAGCTGGAAGGTGACTTCGGCAACCATGTTCGCGATGTTGGCGGTGCCTTCGCTGACACCCGCCACGGCGGCGGCGCCCGAAACCAGCAGTTGTTGTGCATATGCGCGCGACACGCGCTCCCGCGTGTGCTCGCGCAGGGCATGCGCGATTTCGTGACCGATGACCGCGGCCAGCTCCGCGTCGCTCACGTCCAGCGACTCGATGAGCCCGGAATACACCATGATGCGTCCGCCCGGCATGCAGTAGGCATTCAGCTCCGGGTTCTTCTGCACGTTGAACTGCCAGTTCCACCCCGCCGCGTCAGGCCGGAACGTGGGCGTGGCGGCGACGAGGCGCTTGGCGATCGTGGTCACACGCGCCAGCTGCGCCTGGTTGACATTGAGCGTGCCCTTCTCGCGCGCCTGCTTCAGCTCCGCGTCGTAGGCCTGGGCCGCGCCCTGCTCGATGGTCTCGTTCGGCACGAGCATCTGCTGCTTGCGATCGACGCCGACCGCGCCGGCGCTGGTGGTGCGGACGGACTCACAGCCGCCGGCAATAAAGATGGCGGCCGCCAGGCCTGCGCCCAGCGCCACGTTCCTCAGTGTTCTGCTCATGCCTCGCAATCTGAACCTGCCTTTTCCGATTTGCAAAGTGGAAAGATGGTACATCGGCCCTTAGGACCGTGCGAAATCCGGCGGTGCTCACCTCCTACCGGTAGGGGCACCAAACTACTGCACACACCGACGTCGCGTGCATAAGACAAGTCCGCCCGCCGGCGTCGGGGGGCCGTTCGAGGCACGCGGTAACCTGGCCGAGTGAAAACAAGGCCTTCCGGGCGCGGCGGGCACCGGGGTTGCCACCGGTGTCATTTTTGTGGGATAAAGCCCTCCCGCGGCCGTGCATCGCGGCGGCCGCGACCAGCGATCCAGTCGTTTGGCGTCCTGGAATCCGGGCGTAATCAAGGGGGGACTCCCATGTTCGATTCGAGTGAAATTCGCGGGAAAAATCTGCAGATATCCCGTGCCGTCCGATTGGCTCTCGCGGGCGCACTGCTGAGTGCGTCCGGTATGGCAGGCGCCCAGAACGGCTCGGCCGCGCAGGGGGAAAGCGATCCGGAGGCCGTCGAAGAAGTGGTGGTAACCGGTTTCCGTTCCAGTCTCAATGCCGCACTCGCGGACAAGCGCAGCGCCACCTCGGCGATCGACTCGGTCCGGGCCGAGGACATCGCCAAGTTCCCGGATTCGAATCTCGCCGAATCCATGCAACGCGTCCCCGGCGTCTCCATCACCCGCGATGCGGGTGAAGGCCGCAACATCGCGGTGCGCGGCCTGGGCTCGCAGTTCACGCGCGTGCGCATCAACGGCATGGAGGCGATGAGCACCACCGGCGGCACCGACAGTTCGGGCGGCACCAACCGCAATCGCCAGTTCGACTTCAACGTATTCGCGTCGGAACTGTTCAGCAGCCTGACGGCGCGCAAGACCGCGACCGCCGACGTCGATGAAGGCTCGCTCGGCGCGACCGTGGATTTGCAGACCGCGCGTCCCTTCGACTACGACGGTTTCACGATGGCTGGCGGCCTCAAGGCCGCATACAACGACCTGCAGGGCGACGTCGATCCTCGCGCCACGCTGCTGGTCAGCAACACCTTTGGCGACGGCAAGTTCGGCGTGTTGTTCTCGGCGGCCTATGCCGAACGCACGCTCGTCGAGGAAGGCAGCAGCACGGTGCGCTGGGACCTCGGCACCAGTGTCGGCGGCTTCAATGCTGCCTCGACGCCGACGGGCGTGACGCTCGCGCAGGCCAATACCGCGTTCCACCCGCGCATTCCGCGCTACGGAAAGCTGACGCACGAGCAGGATCGCCTCGGCCTCACCGGCGCGCTGCAATGGCGGCCGAACGACTCGAACCTCATCAACCTCGACGTGCTCTATTCGGACTTCAACGCGAACCGCGACGAGAATTTCCTCGAGGCCTTCTCGTTCAGCCGCAACGCGTCGCAGGGCGGCAAGCCGCAGTCCGTGCTGCTCGCGGGCGAGATCGATTCGAACGGCACGCTGGCATACGCCGAGTTCAATGACGTCGACATCCGCTCGGAGTCCCGCCACGACGAGCTGGAGACGATTTTCTATTCCTTCGCGCTGTCGGGCGAGCACCAGTTCAACGACCAGTGGTCGTTGAACGAGCTGTTCGGCTATTCGCGCTCGGATTTCAACAATCCGATCCAGACCACGATCACTCTCGACCGTCCCAACAGCGACGGCTACTCGTGGGACTACCGCGGCAGCAGCCGCCTGCCGGCCTACAACTACAACTTCGACGTGACGGATGCCGCGAACTGGGGCTTCCAGAATTTCGGCGGCGGCTATTCGTCGGAGATCCGGCTGCGCCCGCAGGGCGTCGACAACACCTTCCAGGTCGCAAAGGTCGACCTGCAGTTCAAGGCGACCGAAGACTGGTCGTTCAAGCTCGGCCTCGACTACAAGAAGTACAACTTCGTGTCGTGGGAGCAGCGCCGCGCTTCGGAAACCACCGTGCCTGCACTGCCGACCGGCACAACGCTCGCGAGCATGACCCAGTTGCTCAGCGGCTACGGCGACGGCCTCGGCATTCCCTCGGGAACGCCGACGTCGTGGCTGATCCCGAACCTCAACGCCTTCGCCAACACCTTCGACATCTACTGCAATTGCGGCACGTTCACGCTCGGCGACGTCAACGTCACCGCGGCGCGCGGCAACAACCGCAGCGTCGAGGAAGAGGACCAGGGCATCTACTTGCAGACGGATTTCTCCATGGACTGGGGCATCCCGGTCCGCGGCAACCTCGGTGTGCGCTACGTCGAGACCGAGATGACGTCGCAGGGCTACTCGACCACCGGCGCGCTCGTGCAGGCCGGCAATGAATACTCGGACGTGCTGCCCTCACTGAACATGGTGTTCGAATTCACGCCCGAGCTGCTGATGCGCGTGGGCGCGGCCAAGGTCATGACGCGGCCGGCCCTGGGCTCGGTTTCGCCGGGCATCAGCAACATCAGCCTGGTCGGCAACCTGTCCGTCACCACCGGCAATCCGACGCTGGATCCGATCCGCGCGAACGCCTACGACCTGGGACTCGAGTGGTACTTCGGTGACGGCGCATTGCTCTCGGGCGCAGTGTTCTACAAGGACATCGACAGCTTCGTGCAGACGCTGGTCGAGTCCATGCCGTTCGTCGACTCGGGCCTGCCGCTGAGCCTGCTGGCCGGCACGACGCTCACCGGCAATGAAGTGTTCAACTTCACACGCCCGGTGAACACCGAGGGCGGCCCGGTGAAGGGGTTCGAAATCAACTACCAGCAGCCCTTCAGTTTCCTGCCGGGAAAATGGAGCAACTTCGGCACGCTGCTCAATTACACCTACGTCGAATCGACCATCGACTACGTGACGTCCACCACGGGCGCAACACCGCCGGTGGAGAACGACCTGGTGAATCTCTCGCCGAATGCCTGGAACGCGACGCTGTACTACGAGGGTGACGGTCTCAGCATCCGCGCGTCGGCGGCGTATCGCGATGCGTACCTGACCAACGTGCCTGCCGCGAACGCGCCGCAGAATCCGAACAATCCTGCGCAGCCCTTCCAGGATGCGGAAGGCACGAACGAGACGCTGTTCGTGGACCTGTCGGCGTCCTACGCGATCAACGACAAATTCACGGTGTCGTTCGAGGCGCTGAATCTCACCGACGAGTTCAACGACCAGTTCATCGACACTTCCTCCAATCGACTGGTGGTGTACACGCACACGGGAAGACAGTACTTCCTGGGTGCGCGCTTCAGGTTCTGAAGACGTTTGACAACCGGGAAAGTCCACACGTCGCAGCGCGCCCACGGCGCTGCGACGTGGCTGGACACACCGGCCGCGGTTCATACTCGGCGGATGAACTTGCCTCGCCTCTTCGCACGCCTCACTGTTGCGGCACTGATGCTCGCGAGCACCCAGGCCCAGCCGGCCGCAATCCCCACCGCCGATCCCGGCGGTGAAACCATCGAGCTCTGGCCCGGCGGATCGCCGGGCGCCGCGCGCGTCGCGGTTCGCGAGGCATTCGTGGAACGCGCTCCGGTTGGGCCGCTGCGCGATCGCTTCGTCGAGCACGTGACGCGGCCGACGCTCACTTTGTTCCCTGCACGCGGTACGCCCAACGGCGTCACGCTGCTGATCGTTCCGGGCGGCGGCTACGTGCGCGTGGTCATCGACAAGGAAGGTTTCGAGTCCGCCGAGTGGTTCGCGGCGCGCGGGTTCGACTGCGCGGTACTGCGTTATCGCCTGCCCGCGGATGGCTGGGAAGCCGGCGCCGACGCACCGGTGCACGACGCGATGCGCGCGCTGCGCGTCCTGCGCGCACGACGGCCGGGGTCGGGCACCGCCCATCCGGCGCGGATTGGCGTCATGGGATTTTCCGCCGGCGGCCACGTGGTCGCGCGGCTGATCACCGAGCCGTCACTCGCCTATCCACGAGTCGATGCCGCCGACGAAGCCACTGCGCGGCCGGAATTCGCCGTGCTCATGTACCCGGTGATCGCCACCACGGGCGCGGCCGCGCATGGCGGTTCGGCGAAACAGCTGCTGGCCGCCGGAGTCGCGCCGGGAAATCTCGAACGGCTCGAGCCCTGGCGGCAAGTGAAGGCCACCGTGCCGCCGACTCTGCTGATCCATGCGGCCGACGACGATTCAGTCCCCGTGGAGAACTCGCTGCAGATGTTCGCCGCGCTCCGCAGCGCCGGTGTGCGCAGCGAACTGCACGTCTTCGATCGCGGCGGACACGGCTTCGGCCTGCGCGGCGTGACCGGCAAGAACATCGCGGCCTGGCCGACGCTGGTGCAGAACTGGGCGCTGGGTGATGCAGGTTCGCGTGACGGAGCGCATTGACACCGGCCGGCGCGGCCTGCTTGCCGCCGCCGCGGCCCTCGGCGCCTGTTCTCTTGCTGGCGCGGCGGCCGTGAAAAGGCCCATGGTCATGACGCGCGCCGGTCGCGTGCGCGGATTCGTCGACGCCGACGTGCAGGTGTTTCGCGGCATCCGCTACGGCGTCGCGCAGCGCTTCCAGCCGCCGCGCCCGCCGGAGAGCTGGCGCGGCGTCGCCGATGCGCTCGATTTCGGCGCCGCGAGCCCGCAGGCCGGCGCCGAACCGACGCAGTCGGAGGACTGCCTGTTCCTGAACGTGACCCGGCCGCTGTCCGATGCGCCGCGACCGCGGCCGGTCATCGTCTACATCCATGGAGGCGCCTATTCGAGCGGTTCTGGCTCGAGCCCGCTGTACGACGGCAGGCACCTGTGCCGGCGCGGCGACGTCGTGGTGGTCACGCTCAATCACCGCCTGAACCTGTTCGGCTATCTCTATCTACCCGGGTTTCCGGACTCCGGCAATGCCGGCACGCTCGACCTGGTGCTGGCGCTGCGCTGGGTGCGCGACAACATCGCGGCGTTCAGCGGGGATCCGGGCCGCGTGACGCTGGTCGGACAGTCGGGCGGCGGCGCGAAGATCGCAACCTTGATGGCGGTGAGCGAGGCCGCGGGGCTGTTTCACCGCGCCGTCACCATGAGCGGCCAGCAGCTGACGGCCTCGGGGCCGCTGCATGCCGCGGGCCGCACGCGCGTGCTGCTCGACAAGCTCGGCGTTCCCGAGAATCGTGCCGCCACGCTCGCCGACATGACGGTGGCCGAGTTGCAGCAGGCGCATGCCGCGACCGTCGATCCCTATATCGGGCGCGGCGCGGTGTACATGGGACCGGTGCTCGACGAGCGCACGCTGACGCGGCATCCGTTCTATCCGGACGCGCCGCCGCAGTCCGCAGGCGTGCCGATGATGATCGGCAATACGCGCGACGAAACGCGCTCGCTGATCGGCCGCGGCGACCCGGCCGTCTGGCAGATCACCTGGAAAGACCTGCCGCGCCGGCTCGAGCAGGAGATGCGCGTCGACATCTCGGGCGACCGGGTCGTCGATGAGTACCGGCGCCTGTATCCCGGGATCTCGGCCGTCGACCTGTTTTTCGCCGCCACGACGGCGGGGCGATCCTGGCGCGCGGCCATCGTCGAGGCCGAGTTGCGCGCCGAGCAGGGCTCGCCGGCCTACGCCTATCAACTCGACTGGCGTTCGCCGGCTGACGGCGGCAAGTGGGGAGCGTTCCACACACTCGACATCCCGCTGATGTTCGGGACACTCGACGCGCCGGGCTCACTCACGGGAACCGGCGAGGACGCGCGCCGTGTGTCCGACAGCATGCAAAACGCATTGCTGACTTTTGCCCGCGCGGGCGACCCGAACTACCCGGGGCTCGCGCGCTGGCAGCCTTACTCGCTGTCGCGCAGGGAGACCATGATCTTCGACGTCGAGTCGCGCCTGGAGGATGATCCACGAGGCGCGGAACGCCGCCTGTTCGCCAGTGTGCCCTTCATCCAGCAGGGCACCTGAAGTCACTTCGGGGTCATCGTGTCGAGGTCCCACTTCGATGGATCGACGGGCTGCTGCGTGGGCTTTTCCTGCGGATATCCGCCCCACTCCGACTGGCTGTCGATGATGTAACCCCGTCCTTCGATGGTGTCGGCGACGATGCGCGCGTCGATGGCGTCGCGTGGAAACGCCCCGGCGTTGCGGATGACCGCGTCCTGCACCTGGCTCGCGGGCAGCGGCTTCACGCCGAAGAGCTTCGGCGCAGGTAGTTTGAGCACCTTCACCGGCGCGGTGGTGTAGCTGCCGCGCATCGGCAGCGGGCGTCCCCAGCGATCCACCGCCAGGTTGTCCTGCTCGTACAGCGCCAGGTCCCCGGATCCGCCGATCATCACCAGCGGCAGTCCCGGCTCGGTCGACTGTCCGCCGCGCAGCACGTTGCCGATGATGGCCATCTCGCCGGTCTGGTACGGACGGTCGCCCCACTCCTCGGCAATCAGGTTGTAGTGGATCGCCCGCTGTCCGGGGTCGTAGATGAGATTGTTGACGATGGCGCCGCGCGCGCCGCCCTTGAACAGCGGGGTACGTTCCTTGTCGTGCGCGTACAGGTTGCCGACGATCAGGATGTCGGAAGTGTTGTCGTGGATCAGCGAACCCTTGGAATGTTCGCCCTTGACGTGCACCGAGTCCGCAAGCCCTTCGGCGATGATGTTGTTGCTGAAGGTGATGCGATGCGAAGTGCCCCGGCGCCATTCCTCGGGCGTGTTGCCGGTGAATCGCGGCCCGGACGCGGACAAGTTCTCGTCCGTAGCCCAGGTGAGCGAGCAGTGGTCGACGATCACGTCGTGCGCGCCGCCCACCGTGGAGATGGCGTCATAGTCACTGCCGGAAAGCCGCGCCCGCCCGCCGTCGCCGGGCCGTACCCGGATGTGCCGCACCACCACGTCGTGAGTCGCGATATCGATGCCGCCGCGGATCAGCGTGATGCCCGGCGCCGGCGCCGTCTGGCCGGCGATAGTTAGAAATGGCTCGTCGATCCGGACGGTGCTCTCGGCCAGGTCGATGACCCCGCCGACCTCGAACACGACGATCCGCGGCCCCTTCTGTCTGACCGCGTCCGTGAACGAGCCCGGCCCGCTGGCGGCCAGGGTGGTCACCCGGATCAGCTGTCCTCCCCGCCCCCCCGGCGTGGTGGCCGCGGCGCCCTGCGCGCCCGGAAATGCCAGCTGCGAGTCGGCGGCCGCCGCCCAATTCGCCAGCAGCAGAGCCCCCAGCGCCCACACTCGATTTGCCATGAAATGTCCCCCTCGAAACGTTGAAAATGACACCGGTTTCCCTATATAACACCGCTTGCCGTGCCACGCCTGAAAAAGTAGGTCCGTACCTTGGTCTCCGCCTTCGCCGATCGCAGCTTCGATGCCAGGAGAGCAGCAGCCGAGTTCGTGAAGGCGCGCCGTTCCGCCGGTGCTTTCGAGACTTATCCGGGCCCCCTTCCTTCGGACCTGGACTCCGCCTACCGCTGCCAGGACGAAGCCATCGCGCTCTGGGACGACACCATAGCCGGATGGAAAGTCGGCTGGATACCGGACCCGTTGAGCCAGCAGTTCGGCTCGCAACGCCTGGTCGGTCCGATCTTCAGCCGGGCGCTGCGGCACGTGAAAGGCGGCGACAAGGTGGAGGCGCCGATGTTCGCGCGCGGATTCGCGGCGATCGAGGCCGAATTCGTGTTCAGGATCGCCAGGGATGCACCGCCAGCCGTCGCGGACTGGACCCCCGAAACCGCGCGACGCTTCGTCGACGGCATGTTCGTGGGCATCGAAATCGCCAGCAGCCCGCTGCAGAACATCAACGACTTCGGACCGGTCGTCGTGGTCAGCGACTTCGGCAACAACGCCGGACTGTTGCTCGGCCCCGAAGTGCCCGGCTGGCAGTCGCGCAGCCTCGAATCGCTTCATTGCATGTCCCGGATCGACGGCGTCGTGGTGGGCGAAGGCACGGCCGCCGCCGTGAGCGGCGGACCGCTGGCCGCATTGGCCTTCGCCCTGCGCTGCAATGCCCGCCGCGGACGGCCGCTGCGCGCAGGCGACTACATCACCACCGGCGCAACCACCGGCATCCACACGATTGCCGCCGGGCAGTCGGCCGAAGTCGTGTTCTCGGGCATCGGCAGCCTGGACTGCGTGGCCGTTCCGATGACACCGGTTTCATGACCTGCCTTGTTAGGGGACAAGCCTGCCGCAGAGTCGCGGCCTTCCGTACAATCCCCTTCCGATGACACGCATTCGGAAAAAGAAGGCTCCCGCTCCGCCGAAGGCGGCGAGCATCAAACCCTCCGGAATCCGGCCGGGCCGCAATGCGACCATCAACGACATCGCACGGCTGGCGAGCGTCTCTAAGAAAACCGTGTCGCGCGTCATCAACCAGTCGCCGCTGGTGCAGGAAGAAACCCGCGCGCGTATCCAGGCGGTCATCGACAAGTTCGGTTACGTGCCGGATCCGCAGGCCCGCGGACTGGCGTTCCGCAAGGCGTTCCTCATCGGCCTCGTCTACGACAACCCGAACGCGCAATACATCGTAAACATGATGGAGGGTGTGCTCGACGCGGTGCGCAACACCGAGTACGAAGTGCTGGTGCATCCCTGCGATCGCAAGAAGCCGGACTTCGTCGCCGGCGTGCGCCGCTTCGTCGAGCGCCAGAAGCTGAGGGGCGCGATCCTGCTGCCGCCGATTTCCGAGAACGACGAGTTGGCGCATGCACTGGAGGCAGCCGATTGCGCCTACGTGCGCATCACCTACACGGTGCTCGACGACGCTTCGCGGCTGGTGATCTCCAACGACCGCCTGGCGGTCGCCGAGGTGGCAAACTACCTGATTTCGCTCGGGCACAAGCGTATCGGCTACATCGCGGGCCCGTCCGGATTCCGTTCGGCGGTCGAACGCCTCGCCGGATTTCGCGAAGCGCTGGCTGCACGATCGATTCCTTTTCCGGAAGAGCTCATCGTCGACGGTGGCTACACGTACGAAAGCGGCGTGGCCGGCGGCGAGAAACTGCTCGCGCTCGATCCGCGTCCCACCGCGATCTTCGCCAGCAATGACGAGATGGCCGCGGGTGTCTATCGAGTCGCCAACCGGCTTGGCCTGTCGATTCCGGGCGACCTGTCGATCGTGGGCTTCGATGACGGTCCGCTGGCGGCACGGCTGCTGCCGTCACTCACCACCATCCGTCTGCCCATCCGCGAGCTCGGACGGCTCGCCGCGAACAAGATCCTGCATCCCGAGGCGCCGGGCGGCGCGCACGCGATGGTCACGCCGCTCGAGCCGCACCTGGTCATTCGCGATTCCTGCCAGCCCCCGGCACGTTCCTGAGGCGTCCCGGTAATTGACACCGGTTTCCCTGCGGGCGCCAAGCGCGTAGAATCGCCCTCCCCGACCCGACCGGACCCCCAGGATCATGAAGTTCGAGACACGACACGCGAGCCATCCGACCATCATCGCGACCGCGGACACCGCGAAGCTGCGCGAGCTGTACCACGTGGCGGGAGTCTTCGTGCCCGACGATGTCAGCCTGACGTTCAGTCACGTCGAACGGCTGATCGTCGGCGGCGTCATGCCGGTAACGAAGAGCGTCGAGGTCAACGAGGTACCGGAGCTCAACAAGGGCCCGTTCCTCGCGCGGCGCGAGCTCGGCGTCATCAACGTCGGCGGGCCGGGCAAGGTGACGATCGACGGCAAGCCGTGGCCGCTCGCCGCCCGCGAAGGCCTGTACATCCCGATGGGCACGCAGACGCTGGCGTTTTCGTCGGACTCGTCCGCGACGCCCGCGAAGTTCTACCTCGCCAGCACGCCGGCACACGCACGCTACGAAACGGTGAAGATCGACCTGGCGCGCGCCAATCCCATGCCGGTGGGCTCACCGGCGACGGCCAACGAACGCACCATCTACCAGTACATCAATCCCGACATCTGCAAGTCGGCGCAGCTGCTGATGGGGCTCACGTCGCTCAAGGAAGGCAGCGTCTGGAACACCATGCCCTGCCACCTGCACGAGCGGCGCTCGGAGACCTACTTCTACTTCGACCTCAAGTCCGACGCCCGCGTGGTGCACATCATGGGCGAACCGCACGAGACGCGGCACATCTTCGTCGCCAACGAAGAGGCCGTGATCGCGCCGCCGTGGTCCATCCACACCGGCTGCGGCACGACCAACTACAGCTTCATCTGGGCGATGGGCGGCGAGAACCAGGAGTACAAGGACGTCGCCTGGGTGCCCATGAATGCGCTGAAATGAGCGGATCGCCGGACGCTGCGCCCTTCGCGCTCGGCGGGCGCGTCGCCGCCGTGACCGGCGCCAACACCGGCCTGGGCCGCGCCATCGCGGAGGCGCTGGCCGCCGCCGGGGCCGACCTGGCGCTGGTCGGACGCAGCGATCCGGCCGAAACACTGGCCGCGATCAGGTCGCTCG
>Ga0315910_10003155_pt1 | contig 14179 bp, 10 predicted proteins | sample EdamamesoilMG_FD_204470 | JGI IMG/M metagenome (GOLD analysis project Ga0315910, IMG submission 204470) | Garden soil microbial communities collected in Santa Monica, California, United States - Edamame soil | ecosystem: Environmental > Terrestrial > Soil > Garden | place: USA: California...
GACGTGGACCAGCGCCGTCGCCAGCGCCGCCAGCGCCGCGGGATCGGCCGGCGCGAGGGCGGCGCCCTTCGGGCCCGGCGGCACCGGCTCGGCCGGCTTCGGCGCGCTCGTGCTGGACGGCGGCGGCGCGGAGTCCACCCGTGCGCCACTCGGGGCGCCACTCGGGGCGCCACTCGGCGCGAGCTCGACCCGGCCCTCGAAGGGCGCACCCGCGGCGACCCAGGCGCGGAGCGTGGCGAGCTCCTCCTCCGTCGGCTGGGGCTTGCCCTCGGGCGGCATGTGGTCCTCGTGCTCGAGCGGCAGCGTGGCGCGCTCGAGGAAGTAGCTCCCGCGCACGTCGCCGGCCACGAGCGCCGGCCCGCTCGTGCCGCCCTCGAGCATGCCCTCCGGGCTGTCGAGACGCAGCGCGCCCTTGTGCTTGCTGGCGCCGTGGCAGGTCGTGCAGCGCGCGCGCAGGATGGGCGCGATGCGTTCCTCGTAGGTGGAGAGCTCGGCCGGCGCGTGCACGACCGTCTCCCCCGGCGCGTCGCCGTTCGCGCTGGCCAGCGGGTCGAGGCGCGCGCCCGAGAGCGCGCTCGCCTCCGTGCGCGCCGGCCCCGCGCTCCAGGGCCAGATGAGCCAGTCCGCGCCGTGGCTGAGCACGGACCCGAGGTGCCCGGTCGGCACGAGCAGCGCACAGGTGGCCCCCAGCATCAACCGGTAGAGCCCGAGGCGCACGGCCGAGCGCGCGCCGCCGCCGTGCAGCAGCGCCGCCACGACGGCCGTGCTCGCGACCGCGATGCCCAGGCGCTGGTGGCGCGCGAGCACCTCGCCGCCGTAGTCGCCCCGATGCGCCAGCACCCAGCCGGCGGCCGCGCTCACGACCGCCGACAGCGCCGCCAGCCACAGGATCGCCGCCATGGCGCCGCGCTCCACGCGCCCGCGCGCGCACAGGACCTCGAGCACGAGCGCGCCCACGAACAGGCCGATCGGGAGGTGCAGGACGAGCGGGTGCAGGCGACCGAAGGCCTCGAGCAAGACGTCGGTGTCCATCGCTCAGGCCAGGAGCTCGGGCACCACGCGCCCCGACACGTCCGTCAGCCGGAAGTCGCGCCCCTGGTGGCGGAAGACCAGGCGCTCGTGGTCGAGCCCGAGCAGGGACAGCATGGTCGCGTGCAGGTCGTGCACCTCGAGCGGATCCTCGACCACGTTGTAGCTGTACTCGTCGGTCTTGCCGTAGGTGATGCCGGGCGCGATGCCGCCGCCCGCGGCCCAGATCGAGAAGCAGCGCGGATGGTGGTCGCGGCCGTAGTTGGTCGTGGAGAGGTCGCCCTGCGAGTACACCGTGCGCCCGAACTCGCCGCCCCACAGGACGAGCGTCTCGTCCAGGAGGCCGCGCCGCTTCAAATCGATGAGCAACGCCGCCTGGGGCTGGTCGACGGCGCCGCATTGGAGGCGGATCTCGCCCGGGAGGTTGCCGTGCTGGTCCCAGCCGCGCATGTAGAGCTGGATGAAGCGCACGCCGCGCTCGGCCAGGCGCCGCGCCAGGAGGCAGTTGGCCGCGAAGCTGCCGGGCACGCGCACCTCGGGGCCGTAGAGCGCCAGCGTCTCCTCGTCCTCGTCGCCGAAGTCGGTCAGCTCGGGCACGGACATCTGCATGCGGTAGGCCATCTCGTACTGCGCGATGCGCGCGCGCACCTCGGGGTCGAGCGAGCGCTCGGCCTCGCGCTCGTTGAGCTCGGACACCAGGTCGAGCATGGCGCGCCGATCGGAGCGCGTGACGCCGGCCGGATCGCGCAGGTACAGCACCGGGTCGCCCGCGCTGCGCAGCTTGCAGCCCTGGTGCTCGCTGGGCAGGAAGCCCGAGCCCCAGAAGCGCGCCGAGAGCGCCTGCATGTTGCCCTTGCCCTGCGTGATCATGACCACGAAGGTGGGCAGGTTCTGGTTGGCGCTGCCGAGGCCGTAGCTCACCCAGGCGCCGAACGAGGGCCGACCCGGCTGCTGGTCGCCGGTCTGGAAGAACGTGATGCCGGGCTCGTGGTTGATGGCCGTCGTGCGCATCGAGTGCACGAAGGCGATCTCGTGCGCCAGACGCGCGGTGTGCGGCAGGAGCTCGCTCAGCCAGATGCCGTCCTGGTTGTTGCGGTACTTCGCGAACTTGAAGATCGAGGGCGCGACCGGGAAGCGCGTCTGGCCCGAGGTCATGCCGGTCAGGCGCTGGCCCTGGCGGATCGAGTCGGGCAGGTCCTGGTCGAAGCGCGCGCGCAGCTCGGGCTTGTGGTCGAAGAGGTCGATCTGCGAGGGCGCGCCCTCCATGTGCATGTAGATCACGCGCCGCGCGCGCGGCGCGCGCAGGGGCCCGGCCCCCGAGGACGTCGGGGGGGACGCCGGATGGACGCCCTCGCCCAGGCAGAAGCCCAGCGCGCTCGTGCCCAGGGCCGCGCCCAGCGAGCCCGCCGCGCGCCCGAAGAAGCGCCGGCGCGTCAGCGTCAGGCCGAGCTCGTGGTCGGGGTCACCGGGCCGCATGTCGCTGCGCTCGCTCACGGCTGGCCATCGTAGCGACGTCCCGACCCGGACGGGACCACGACCGCTCGTGAAGGCTCGGCAAGGCCAGGACTCCGTTCACAGGCCTCCGTTCAGCTGCGGGTGAGCACGGCGTCGAGGCTCAGGACCGCATTCGCGAGCATGGTCCAGGCCGCGAGCTCCACGGGATCGAGCTCGGCCGGCGCCATCGACTCCCCCACCTCGATCAGCGCGCGTGCGTCGTCCGGGGCGGCCGCGTAGCGCGCGCGGAAGACGGCCAGGGTGTGCGCCAGGGCCGCGAGCTCGTCCGGGTCGGGCGCCCGCGCCGCGCAGCGCGTGAACAGCCGCGCCAGGCGCGCGCCATCCTCCGCGAGCCCCTCGCCCAGCACGCGCGCCGCCAGGGCGCGCGCCGCCTCGACGAATTGCTCGTCGTTCCACAGCACCAGCGCCTGCAGGGGCGTGTTCGTGCTCGCGCGCCGGATGGTGCAGAACTCGCGCGTGGGCGCGTCGAAGGTCATGAGCGAGGGCGGCGGGCAGGCGCGCTTCCAGTACGTGTAGAGGCTCCGGCGCCAGAGCTCGTCGCCCATGCCGCGCACGTACTCGCGCGTGTTCGACTGGGGCATGGCCACCTCCTGCCACAGGCCCTCGGGCTGGTAGGGCTTCACCGACGGGCCGCCGGCGCGCTCGACCAGCAGACCGGCCGCGTACAGAGCCTGGTCGCGGATGGCCTCGGCGGCCAGGCGCTTGCGCGGAAGCCAGGCAAGCCAGCGGTCGTCGGGATCGCGCTCGACGACCTCGGGCCGCGCGCGCGAGCTCTGGCGATAGGTGGAGCTGGTCACCATCTGACGCAGGAGCCGACGCACGTCCCAGCCGTGCTCGCGGAAGTCGAGCGCGAGCCAGTCGAGCAGCTCCGGGTGCGAGGGCCACTCGCCCTGGTAGCCGAAGTCCTCGCTCGTGCGCACCAGGCCCGTGCCGAAGACGAGCTCCCACAGCCGGTTCACGGCCACGCGCGCGACCAGCGGGTTCTCGGGCGCGACCAGCCAGCGCGCGAGGCCCAGGCGGTCGGCGGAGGCGCCGGGCGGCAGCGCGCCCAGGGCGGCCGGAACGGCGCGCGTGACGGGCCGCTCGGGATCGGGGCGGTCGTACACGCCGCGCATGAGCACGAAGGTCGGACGCGGCTCGGCGAGCTCGCTCATCACCATCGTGCGCGGCGTGGCGGCGTCGAGGGCGGCGAGCTCGGCCTCGGCCGCGTCGATGCGCGCCACGCGGGCCTGGTAGTCGGGCGAGAAGGCCGAGCGCCAGGCGCGTGCCAGGGCGGCCGCGCGCTCGGGAGCGCGCGCCGGGTCCGGCAGGAAGGCGAACAGGAGCTCGCCCGCGAGCTCGTGCTCGCCGCGCGCGGGCTTCCAGGCGAAGCCGGCCGCGCCGCCCGTGTTGACCACCTCGAGGACGAGCGTGTGCACGCCGGCCGGCAGCGCGAGCTCGACCTGGTCCTGATCGGCCGCCAGGGAGCGGTCGACCTGGCGCGAGCCGACCTCGGCGCCGTCGAGGAACAGGCGCCAGCCGTCGTCGCTGCCGAGCGCGACCTGGAGCGTGCGTGCGCTGGGAACGAACAGGCGCCGGCCGAGGTAGTGCACGTTCACGCCCGCCTCGAGCTCGCCGTTCAGGCGCCCGTCGGGGAAGCGCTGCACGAAGCGCCAGGACTTCCCGCCGAAGTCGCGCGCGCGGTCGAGGGCGAGGTCGAGCTCGGGCCCGAAGCTCGCCGCGTAGCCGGCCGGGCTCGGATCGGTGGCGAACGGGCCGGCCACGAGCCAGTCGCTCGCCGTCAGCGGCAGCACCTCCAGGCCGGCCTCGGCGAGGCTCGCGAGGCCGAGGCGCACGCGGCCGAGCACGTGCTTGGCGTACTGCGAGCGGTAGGAGAGGCGCACGTGCACCTCGGTGCCACCCGCGAAGCCGAAGGGCTGGTCGGCGAGGAGCAGCGCCACGCGGCCGCCGTTCACGCGATGCGCGTCGACCGCCCAGCCGGCCGAGGCGGGCGCGGCCGGATCGATCGCGTTGGCGATTCCGAAGTCGCCGTCGGGCTGGTCGTGATCGGCCCAGATCCAGGTGAAGCCGAGGGCGCGGCGCTGGCTCGGATCGCGCACGGACACGGCCTCGGCCGTGATCCCGGAGAGCACGGCGTTGCCGTTGGGCGAGCGCCCGACGCGGCCCTCGAAGAAGCTCGGGTCGCCCAGGGCCTCGAGCGCGAGCAGGCGCAGGCCGCTGGCGCTGGTGCGCAGGACGAGCTCGTGCTCGTCGTGATCGGGATTCGCGCCCGAGACCAGCACCGAGCCGTCCGGCTGCGGTGTCAGCGTGGCGCCGCCGGCCGAGGTGGCGCCCACGAGCTCGGCCTTCGCCCAGGCGAGCCCGCTCGTGCGCTCGAGCTCGGCGAAGAAGGCCGCGCGCGCCTCGTCCTCGCCCGGGGCGGGCACGTCGAGGGCGGCCTTCTCGGCTGCGAGCTCGCCGTCGAGCTCGGTGCGGCGCGCGGTCTGCGGCGGCGTGGGCACGACCAGGAACGGCTCGAGGGCGCGGTTCGCGTCCGGCACCTGCGAGTACAGGCCCGGCTCCTCGATCGAGTTGAAGAAGGAGTAGAAGCGGTAGAAGTCCTCCTGGCTGATGGGGTCGAACTTGTGCTCGTGGCAGCGCGCGCAGCCCAGGGTCAGCCCGAGGAACACCGCGCCCGTCGTGGCCGCGCGGTCGACGGCGTACTCGACCAGGTACTCCTCGGCGATGGCGCCGCCCTCGTCGGTCGTGACGTGCTGGCGGTTGAAGCCGCTGGCGATCCTCTGCGCCGGGGTGGCATCGGGCAGGAGGTCGCCCGCGAGCTGCTCGGTCAGGAAGCGGTCGAAGGGCAGGTTCTCGCGGTACGCGTCGAGCACCCAGTCGCGCCACAGCCACGTCTGACGTCCGGCGTCCATGTGGATGCCGCTCGTGTCGGCGTAGCGCGCCTGGTCCATCCAGGGCGAGGCCATGCGCTCGGCGTGGCGCGTGCGGTAGGGCTCCTCGGTGAAGAGGCGCTCGACCCAGCGCTCGTAGCGCGCGGGATCGGGATCGGAGAGGTAGAGCGCGAGCTCCTCGGGCGTCGGCGGGAGGCCGGTCAGGTCGAGGAACAGGCGCCGGAGCTCGCTCTCGGGCGGGGCCGCGGGCCCGGGTACCACGCCCTCGCGCTCCAGGCGCGCGAGCACGAAGCGGTCGATCTCGTTCCGGCACCAGGCGGCGTCGCGCACCTCGGGCACGGCGACCGGGCGCGGCGGCACGAACGACCAGTGCGGCTCGTAGGCGGCACCCTCCTCGATCCAGCGCCGCAGGAGCTCGCGCTCGGGGGCGCTGAGCGCGCGCCGGTTCGAGTCCGCCGGCGGCATGCGCTCGTCCGGATCGGCGTGGTTCAGGCGCGCCCACAGCAGGCTCGCCTCGGGCCGACCCGGGACGATGGCGGCGCCGTCGGTGCGCGCCGCGGTGGCGGTCTCGAACTGGTCGAGGCGCAGCTCGGCCTGGCGCTTCTTCGCGTCCGGTCCGTGGCACGGGAAGCAGCGGTCCGCCAGGATGGGGCGCACGTCGCGGTCGTAGCGCAGCGGCGCGGGCGCGTCCGCCCCACCCTCACCGAGCCGCCCCGCCCCGACGGCCGCGAGCAGGACGAGGGTCGAGAGCGAGCGAACGGACGTCGAGTGGACCAGCACGGGCCCGCGATCGTACCGCCGGCCGAGGCACCGGCCAGGGCCATTTCCGGGCCAGGGACGATCCGGCGGACGGGTGGCGCGCAGGGCCTCACTCACGGGCCGAGCAGCGCCGCCGCGGTCTCGAGGTCGAGGCCGTGGTGGCGCTGCCAGCGCAGGAGCACGGCCAGGCGGTCGAGCTCGGCCACCGCGATGGCGATCGCATCGCCCACGCGCTCGCCGCGGCCGAGCAGGCCGGCGGCGTAGACCTGCTCGACCCACACGAGCTCGACGCGGTAGCACTCGGCCGCACCCGCCAGCGTGACGAAGGCCTCGCCGCGGATCTCGAGGAAACGGCTCATCGCTGGCTCCCCGCGTCGGCCGGGCGGCGGCCGGCGAGCTCGCGCAGGAGCTCGCGCTGGCGAGTCGTGAGCTCGGCCGGGAGGACGAGGCGCACGACGGCGTGGAGGTCGCCGCGCCCGCCCGGGGCGAGCGCGAGGCCCTGGCCGCGCAGGCGCAGGCGCGTGCCGGCCGACGTCTCGGGCGGGACCGTGACCGTGGCCGTGCCGAGCGGCGTCCGCAGCTCGGCCTTCGTGCCCACGAAGGCGTCCCAGGGCGTGACCGCAAGATCGGTCTCGAGGTCGTTCCCGTCCACACGGTAGCGCGCGTCGGACTCGAGGCGCAGCGTGAGCAAGAGGTCGCCGCTCGGCCCACCTTCGCCGGGCTCGCCCAGACCGCGCAGGCGCAGCTCGAGGCCGTCGCGCGCGCCCTCGGGGATGGTGAGCTCGACCTCCTTCTCGCTGTGCACCTGTCCGACGCCGGCGCAGGTCGGACACACGTGCTCGCCCACGAAGCCGACGCCGCCGCAGCGCGGGCAAGCCGTCACGCCCGGCACGGTGAACGAGCTCTTGCCGCGCTCGACCGCGCGCGTGGCCGGCAGGCGCAGCTCGGCGCGCACGTCGGCGCCGCGCTGCCGGAAGCGCTCGTGGCGCGCGCGCGCGCCGCCGAAGTCGCGCCGCAGCTCCTCGCCGAACAGGCTCGAGAAGAAGTCCGAGAAGCCGCCGCGGCCGCCGAAGGCGCGCTCGAAGTCCTCGCGGCTCATGGTCGGCTCGCCCGGCGGCGGCGTGAACTCCTGGCCCTGCTTCCAGTGCTCGCCGAAGCGGTCGTAGCGCTTCCTCTTCTCGGCGTCGGAGAGCACCTCGTAGGCCTCGCTGATGCGCTTGAAGCGCTGCTCGGCCTCGGCGCGCTTCTCCTCCGGGTGGCGGTCGGGGTGCCACTGCAGGGCGAGCTTGCGGTAGGCCTTCTTGATCTCCTCGGCGCTCGCCGAGCGGGCGACGCCCAGGGCCTCGTAGTAGTCCTGGAACTTCACGGGGGCGGGATTCTAGTGTTCCACTCGTCCGCGGAGTCGTTCAGCGGCTTCCGAGGGCCGCTTCGCGCACGAGCGCGTTCTCGTCGCGGCGCAGGGCCTCGAGCGACACGTCCCGGGCCAGGCTCGGCGCGCGGCCGGCGATCTCGGCCGCGTACAGGCGCGCCCACCAGCGCGGGTGACGCGCGAGCCGGCCGAGCTCCTCGATCGCCCCCGGCTCGAGGCGCGCCACGTCCGTGGGCGCGACGAAGCCGAAGTCGAGCTTCCACAGCGCGTCGGCCACTTCGTGCTCGGCCCACAGGAGCGGCCGCAGCTCGTCCTGTCCGACGACCTGTGCGCGCGCGACCAGGCGCAGGGCCGCGTTGGGCTCGGTCTCGAACAGGTAGCGCGCCAGACCGGGCGCGAGCTCGCGCCCCTCGACGTGGTCGCGGTAGGCCTGGAAGTCCGCGCCGTCGAGCGAGCGGCGCTCGACCGCGGAGAGCACGCCGCCCAGGGCGCGCCGGCGCGCGGCGTCGGCGCCCTCGAGCAGGGGCAGGAGCGCCTGCACGAGCCGATCCTCGGTCAGGGGCAGCTCGTGCACGACGAAGGCCAGGACCATGGCCGCGCGCGTGTCGCTGGCCTCGTTCGAGAAGAGGAAGAGCTGCGGCACGAGGCGCGCGGGCGGAACGGCGCGCAGGGCCTCGAGCGCGGCGCGCTGCTCGGCCTCGCTCGCGGCCGAGAGCACGCGCTGGATGGACTGCTGCAGCACGGGATCGGCCTCGAGCGGCGCTGGCGTCCCCTGCGGCGGCGCGGCGGGCGCCAGCGTGGCGGCCACGAGGGCGAGGAGCACGGCGATCTTCGTGGGGCTCATGGGGGTTCAGCGCGCCACGCGCGCGGCCAGGTTCAGGTGGATGAAGTCGCTCACCTCGTCGAAATCGTCGACGACGAAGTGCGTCGCGCCCACGCCCCAGAAGATCGTCTCGACGTCGAGGCCCGTGGGCGGCGGCTGCGAGCTCGGCACGGCTCCCCCATCCAGGAAGAAGTCGGCGAAGGTGCCGCGCTGGTAGTGGTTGGCGTGATAGCCGCTAGAGGGTGGCCGGCGCAGCTCCATGTCGATGTCGACGTCGGAGTCGTTCTGCACGCCGTCGACGTAGGAGGTGAAGCCGATCGCGAAGGTCCCGATCGCGAGCCGGAAGGCGTCGAGACGCTCGCACAGATCGTGGGTCGAGCCGCCGCCGTGGCTGTAGCCGAAGACGGCGATCTCGGCCACGCCGCGCTCCTGGATCGCGTTCACGACCTCGGTGTACACCGGCCCGGCGCCCGCGGCGTCGACCTCGTCCTCGTCGCGCATGAGCACGTCGTAGCCGCGCTGCTCGAGCTCGATCCCGATCACGAACGTCCCGTGGTTGGGATCGACCGGCACCTGCGGCGTCTGCCCCTCGCCGCCCAGGGCGACCACGAGGCCGCGGAAGGCGTGGAAGCGCAGGCGGTCGAGCAGCGCGTCGCCCTCGAGCGCGCGCAGCGTCAGCGCCGGCGTCGCGCCGGCCGCCCCGGTCCATTCGGCCCACAGGGTCAGCGTCTCCGCGCCGCCGAAATCGAGCTCGGCCGTGCGATTGCCCGTGAAGGCGAGGCCGGTCCCGACCTGCTTCGTGCGCGTGGTCCACAGCGCGAGCTCGGGCGCGCCGCGTTCGAGCACGAGGGAGATGACGCCGCGGCCCCCCGGACCACCGGCGCCGCGCAGCGCGCGCACGACCGTGACCTCGACCAGGTCGTCCTCGCCGGCCGGATCGCTCTCGCCCGGGCCGTTGACGCGGATGCCGGGGCCGCGCTCGAGGTCCTCCTCGAGCAGGTCCGGCACGGCGCTCCTCGGGAAGGGCGCGTAGCCGGCGCCGTGCTGTGGCCGGAAGGCCGTCAGCCCGCCGGGGCCGGGCCGCGCGCCCTGCGCCGCGAGCGGCGGCCCGCACAGGGCGAGGACGAGCAAGACTCGGGGAGTCGACATGGTGCGGGAAGGACGGACGGGAGCGCGTCGGGTGTCAGTCTACTCGTGCGCCGCGCGGGTAGCATGGGGAGGTGGAAGACCGCCGCGACGGCCCGCGCTACCGCGTGAGCGACGAGGAGCGCCAGCGCTTCCGGCGCGACGGCTACGTGCATCTCCGCGGCGTGCTCGCGCCGGCGGAGCTGGCCGAGATCGCCGCGGTCTACGAGCGCTTCCTGCGGCGCGAGATCGCCGTCCCGGGCAAGGACCTGTGCGACATGTCGGGCGACTACGGGCGGCGCTTCGAGGAGTACTCGATCGTCAACGTCATGCTGCCGCGCCGCTACCACCCGGCCTGGCAGGGGAACCTGTACGAGCTCCGCGCCGCCAGCATCGCCGAGCAGCTGCACGGCCCGGGCATGGCCCTCGACTACGACCAGCTCCTCGCCAAGCGCCCGCACAAGGACGACGCCGTCTTCGAGTGGCACCAGGACCAGGCCTACTGGCCCGTGTTCCCCGACCCGCGCACGGCCACCTGCTGGCTGGCGGTGGACGACTCCACCCTCGAGAACGGCTGCATGCGCTTCGTGCCCGGCTCGCACCGGGGCCCGATCCGCCCGCACCGGCCGCTGAAGAGCGACCGCGGCGAATCGCACACGCTGCTCACCGACGTCGATCCCGAGCGCGACGAGATCCGGCCCGTGCCCATCGCGCGCGGCGACGTGACCGTGCACGACGAGCGCGTCCTGCACGGCTCGGGCGGCAACCGGACGTCGGGCTGGAGGCGCGCCTACGTGGTCGCCTTCCGCGCGGTGGCGACCATCGCCGAGGAGCGCCGCCTGGGCTTCACGCACTCGCACAACGACGAGCGCGAGGTGCTGGACGGCGTGGGCCGCGACGAGCGCGGGCGCGCCGCCCGGTGAGCGCCCGGCGCGAGCCCTGGGGCACGACGCGCGCGGGCGATGCGGTCGAGCTGGTGACGCTCGAGCGCGGCGCGCTGCGCGCGCGCCTGACGAGCTTCGGGGCCACGCTCGTGGCGCTCGAGGTGCCCGACCGCCGCGGCGAGCGCGGCGACGTCGTGCTCGGCTTCGACGGCCTGGCCGGCTACGACTCGGCCGCGAACCCCTACTTCGGCGGGCTGATCGGGCGCTGCGCGAACCGCATCGGCGGCGCGCGCTTCGAGCTCGGCGGCCGCGGGCACTCGCTCACGGTCAACGAGGGCCATCACCATCTGCACGGCGGCGTGCGCGGCTTCGACCGGCGCGCCTGGACGCTCGAGCTCGGCGCGGACGCGGTCACCTTCCGGCGTCGCAGCCGCGAGGGCGAGGAGGGCTACCCCGGTGCCCTGGACGTGGCCGTGACCTACGCGCTGCTCGAGGACGCGCTCGGCATCGAGGCCGAGGCGCGCACGGACGCGCCGACGCTCTGCAACCTGACCCAGCACAGCTACTTCAACCTGTCGGGCGCGGAGACGGTGCTCGACCACGAGCTCGCGGTCGACGCCGCCCACGTCGTGGCCGTCGACGACCAGCTCGTCCCGACGGGAGCCTTGGCCGCGCTCGCGGGCACGCGCTTCGACCTGCGCGGCGCCGCGCGGCTGCGCGAGCGCGTGCGCTCCGGAACCCCGAGGGGGGCAGCGGGCGGCATCGACCTGTGCTACGCCGTGGGCAAGCTCCCCACCGGGCACGGAGCGCCGCGCCCGGTCGCGCGCCTCTCCGAGCCGACCTCGGGGCGCACGCTGGCGATCGAGAGCGACGCGCCCGGCCTGCAGGTCTACACCGGCCACTACCTGGACGGAGTGTCCGGCAAGGGCGGCCGCACCTACGGTCCGCACGCCGGCCTGTGCCTCGAGTCGCAGGGATTCCCCGACGCCGTGCACCACGCGGCCTTTCCCTCGGTCGTGCTGCGGCCGGGCGAGCCCTACGTGCAGCGCACGCTCTGGCGCTTCGGGACGAGCTAGGCTCCCGTCACGGCGCCTTCGCGCCCGCGCGCACCTCGGCCAGCGCGGCGAGGTCGGGGTCGGCCTCGCTCCAGCGCTCGGCGAGATCGGCGTAGGTCGTGCGCGCGAGCTCGGCCTCGCCCGCGGCCCGCGCCGCGCGCGCGAGCCCGAGCAGCGCGCGCGCCCGCCCCGGCGCGCGCCGCAGCGCGGCCTCGAAGTGGGTGCGCGCCGCGGCCGGCTCGCCGGCGGCGAGCAGCCATTCACCGAGGAGCTCGTGGGCCGGCTTCACCACCGTGGGCGGGCCGAAGTCGAAGCCCATCGCGTCCTCGGCCGCGGCGGCGGCCTCGAGCTCGCGGCGCACGACCGCCGCGTCCGAGCCGAGCACGGCGCGGAGCTCGGCCTCCATCACGGAGAGCGCGCGCTCCGACGGGCTGTAGGCCGCCTGCCCCGCGGGCGAGCAGCAGTCCGCGGGTGCCGCCGCCTTCTTCGGGTCGCGCTCGCGCACGAGGGCGGCCAGCGTGTCCACGGCCGCGCCCGGCGCCTCGCCGCGCCGCAGCGCGCCGTAGCCGCGCACGAAGGCCTCGGCCGCGGTCGGCGCGCGCTCGAGCCCGGCCACGTCGACCTCGAAGCGCGCCAGCTCGCCCGCCCAGTCGTCGGTCGCACAGACGTAGGCCGCGCGCATCAGCACGAGGTGCGTGCGCGTGCGCTTGGACGGTCCGGCGGCGACGTCGCGGCGCATCTCCTCGAGCCGCCGGCGCGCCTCGGCCACGCGGCCGAGCTGCAGCTCGCTGTAGCACAGCCAGTAGAGCGAGTGGTACGCGCGCCCGTCGAGGCCGAGGCCCTTGCGCGCCCGGCGCGCGTCACCCGCGGCGATCGAGGCCACGTTGGAGGCCACCGAGTCGCGCCACAGCCCGAGCGCCACGTAGATGTGCGAGGGCATGTGCAGCGCGTGCTCGGCCGCGGCGGCCACCACGCCGTAGCGGCGCGCCATGCGCAGCCCGAGGGGCGCGTGCACGGGGTCGTCGTAGGAATGGATGGCGTAGTGCAGCGCCCCCGGGTGGTCGGGGTTGTGCACGAGGATCTCTTCCGCGATCGCGGCCGCGCGCATGTAGGTCGGGATGTCGCGTCCGTCGGTCGCCGAGCCGAGCAGCGCCACGGCGTGGAAGGCGGCCAGCTCGTCGTCCTGGGGGAAGCGCCCGGAGAGCTCCCCCATCGAGCGCGCGTAGGCCTTCCAGCGCGGCGCGCGCTGGCCCTCGCCGAAGAGGATCTCGGCCGCGGCCAGGAGCCCGCGCTCGCGCTCGGTCGGCGCCTTCTCCGCGCGCGCCGCGGGCGTGGGCGCGAGCCGCTCCAGCGCCGCGCGAGCGGCCGTGAGGTCCTCCTCCTGCCAGATCGGGTGGCAGTGCGTCATGGCCTCGCCCCAGAAGGCGAGCGCGAAGCCCCCATCGGCGGCCTCGGCCGCGCGGAAGGCCTCGGCCGCGTCGTCGTACTCGAAGCTGTGCAGGAGCAGCATCCCGCGCAGGAACTCGGCCTGCGCGGCGGGTGCGCCGGAGTTCGGGAAGTCGATCTTGCCGAGACCGGGGGCGGGCGCCTGCAGGGCGAGCGCGAGGAGCAGCGGGAGGAGCAGCATGCGCGCCAGCAGAGCGCGGCCCCCGCCTCCTGACAAGGCGCGGGGCCCGCGAGCCCTCAGAGCAGGCTCGCCAGGGTCGACGGAAGCTCGTGCCCGCCCTCGAAGCGCACGAGCTCGGCCGTCGCGCCCGCGCCGCGCAGGCGCTCGACGTCGCGCTCGACCGAGGCGGCGTCCACGCTCGTGTCCTCGCGCCCGAGGGCGAAGGACCAGCGCACGCGCGCGACGCGCTCGGCGTGGCGCGCGGGCTCGAGATCGGGCGGGAAGGCGCAGCCGACGAGGACGCAGCGCTCGACGTCGGTGGCGCCCAGCACGGCCCAGCGCGCGGCCGCCGCGGCACCCTGGGAGAAGCCGAGCGCGTTCAGGCCCGCCGGATCGGGCCCGAGCTCCTGCTCGGCCACGAGGTCGAGGTAGCGCAGCAGGTCGGCGATCTCGTCGGCGCGCGCCTCGCGCGTCATCCACGAGGCGCCGATCTCGCCCGTGCCGCGCCGGAGGTAGAAGCGCGAGAGCGCCTCGGGCACGACGATGCGCCGGCGCGCGCTCGCCAGCGCCCGGAACGGCTCCAGGAAGGCGCCCGCGAGCTGGCCGTAGCCGTGCAGGGCGAACCAGCTCTCGCTCGTCTCCTCGCCGCCCAGCACGTGGTAGCGGGCCGTCCTCGGGACGGTGATCGTGCGCGCCTCGGACACGGGCGCGAGATCCTAGTGTCCTGACCCAGAAGTTCGCTGACAAAAAGCAGCGACGCTCGCGAGGATCTGGTCTGCGGTCTTGGTCCAGACGAAGGGTCGTGGATCTTCGTTGTAGGTGCGCAGGTACAGCTCGATTGCCTGCTCGAGCTGAGCTGTGGAGCGGTGGACCCCGCGTCGGATCTGCTTGTTCGTGAGGTCGGCGAACCAGCGTTCGACCATGTTGATCCAGGACGCGCTGGTTGGTGTGAAGTGAACGTGGAAGCGCGGATGACGCAGCAACCAGCGTCGCACGGCTTGAGTCTTGTGAGTGCCGTAGTTGTCGACGATCAGATGAACCTCGAGATCGCCAGGCACGCTGTCGTCGATGCGTCGGAGGAATTGCTGGAACTCCTGAGAGCGATGGCGTCGAAAGCAACGGC
>Ga0315910_10003156_pt1 | contig 14178 bp, 18 predicted proteins | sample EdamamesoilMG_FD_204470 | JGI IMG/M metagenome (GOLD analysis project Ga0315910, IMG submission 204470) | Garden soil microbial communities collected in Santa Monica, California, United States - Edamame soil | ecosystem: Environmental > Terrestrial > Soil > Garden | place: USA: California...
GCCGCGGCCTGGCGCCACAGCTGTCGGGCCGCAGAATCAGCGGCGTCTCGGTGCGCGAGCCGCGGCTGCGCTGGCCGGTGCCGAGCGAGGTGCTGTCGCTCGCCGGCCGCACCGTCGGCAGCATCCGCCGCCGCGGCAAGTATCTGCTGGTGGATTGCGGCGACGGCCATCTCATCCTGCACCTCGGCATGTCGGGCAGCCTGCGCGTGCTGCCGCCGGAAACGCCGGCCGGCAAGCACGATCATTTCGACCTGCTGCTCGGCGACCGCATGCTGCGGCTGCGCGATCCGCGACGCTTCGGCGCCGTGCTGTGGGCGGCGGGCGACATCGCCGCGCATCCGCTGCTCGCGCACCTCGGCGTCGAGCCGCTGTCGCGCGCGCTTACGCCGGCGCGGCTGCATGCGCTCACGCGCGGCCATCGAACCGCGATCAAGCATTTCCTGATGGACGGCCGGCGCGTGGTCGGCGTGGGCAACATCTACGCGAGCGAGAGCCTGTTCCGCGCGCGCATCAATCCTCGCATGCCTGCGAGAAAGCTGTCGCTCGTACAAGCAACGAAACTAGTCACGGCTATCAAAAACACGCTGAACGCCGCGATCCGCGCGGGCGGCTCGACCTTGCGCGATTTTGCCGGCGCCGACGGCGCCGCGGGCTACGCACAGCAGCGCCATTACGTGTATGACCGCGCCGGGAGGAGTTGCCGCCGCTGCGCGACGCCGATCCGCAAGCTGGTGCAGGGACAGCGCTCGACCTACTTCTGCCCTACCTGCCAGAAGTAGCTTTGGCTTTCAGGCGTTTTTCCACCGAAGGGTGGACGAACTCCGAGACGTCGCCGCCGAGCGCGGCGATCTCGCGCACCAGCGTCGCCGAGATGAACATGTGCTGCTCGGAGGGCGTGAGGAACATGGTCTCCATCTCGGGGTAGAGGTTGCGGTTCATTCCCGCGAGCTGGAATTCGTACTCGAAGTCGGACACCGCGCGCAGGCCGCGCAGCACGACGCGTGCCCCCTGCTTGCGCACGAACTCGGTGAGCAGGCTCGAGAAGCCGACGACTTCGACGTTCTTCATGTCGCCCAGCACCTCGCGCGCCATCGCGATGCGCTCCTCGAGCGTGAAATAGGGCTTCTTCGCCTTGCTGTCGGCGATGGCGAGCACCAGCTTGTCGAACAGCGTGGCGGCGCGGCGCACCAGGTCTTCGTGGCCGCGGGTGAGCGGGTCGAACGTTCCCGGGTAGACCGCCTTGATCACGAGCTTCTCCATTCGAACAGCTGGTAACTCACCTGGCCGGCGCGCGCGCGCTTCAATTCACGCCACGGCTCGCCCGGCGCGAACGGTGCGTCCGCTTCCACGTACACACGCATTCCGGACGCCCCCTTCAACTCCCGGAATACCGCCGGCAGGGCATTCTGCCTGAACGGCGGATCGAGGAAAACCACGTCGAACGTTGGCATCCTTTTGAGATACGAGAACGCATCGTCCAGCACGGGCTCGACCTGCAGGGCGCCGATCTCATCGCGCGTCTTCTTCAGCAGCTCGAAAACCGCGCGGTCCTGTTCCACCAGCACTACGCGCGCGGCGCCGCGCGACGCGGCCTCGAAGCCGAGCGCGCCGCTGCCGGCGAAAAGGTCGAGGCAGGCGAGGCCGTCGAGCGACTGGCCGAGCCAGTTGAACAGCGTCTCGCGCACCCGATCGGGCGTGGGACGCAAATCGGCATGGTCCGGTACGGGGATTTTCCGCCCGCGGTACTCACCGCCGATGATCCGAATTTTTCCTTTGTTAGAATGCACCGATTCATGGTAGCGACTTCGTGGGCCGCGCGCCTCAAGGCGGGACTGGCGCGCACGCGGGACGTCCTCAACACGCCCGTTTCCGAGCTCTTCACCCGAGGCAAGATCGACGAGGCGCTCTACGACGAGCTCGAGACGCTTTTGTTGCAGGCCGATTGCGGCGTGCCGGCCACCGAAGCGCTGGTGCAGGAAGTGCGCCGCAAGAAGCCCGCGGACGGCACGGCGCTGAAGGGCGCTCTCAAGGAGGCGATTGCCGCCCTGCTCTCGCCGCTGGAGAAAAAAATCGATCTCGGCGCCGCACGGCCGCTGGTGATCATGATTGCGGGCGTCAACGGCTCCGGCAAGACCACCTCCATCGGCAAGCTGGCGAAGTGGCTGCAATCGCAGGGCAAGAGCGTGATGCTCGCCGCCGGCGACACCTTTCGTGCCGCGGCGCGCGAGCAGCTCATCGCCTGGGGCGCGCGCAACAACGTGCCGGTGATTGCGCAGGAGTCCGGCGACCCGGGCGCGGTGGTGTTCGACGCGCTCGGCGCGGCACGCGCGCGCAAGATCGATGTCCTCATCGCCGATACCGCCGGGCGACTGCCGACCCAGCTTCACCTGATGGAGGAAATCCGCAAGGTGAAGCGCGTCGCGGCGAAGGCGCTCGACGGCGCGCCGCACGAGGTGGTTCTCGTGCTCGACGCGAATACCGGGCAGAACTCGCTCGCGCAGGTGAAGGCCTTCGACGGTGCGCTCGGCCTCACCGGCCTCATCCTGACCAAGCTCGATGGCACGGCCAGGGGCGGCGTGGTCTGTGCCATCGCCAAGGAGAAGCCCATTCCGTTGCTTTTCATCGGCGTGGGCGAAGGCATCGACGACCTGCGGCCGTTCGCCGCGCGCGACTTCGCCGAGGCGCTGGTTGGTTAGCTTCTCCGCGGTCGCCAAGCGCTACCCCGGCGGCCTGGAAGCGCTGAAGAACGTGAGCTTCTCGCTGGCGGCGGGCGAGCTCGCGTTCCTCACCGGCCGCTCGGGCGCGGGCAAGTCGACGCTTCTCAAGCTGATTCCGGCGATCGAGCGGCCGAGCGCCGGCTCGGTGGTGGTCAACGGCCAGAACGTCGCCTCGCTGAAGCGCTCGGCGCTGCCCTACCTGCGGCGCAACATCGGCCTCGTGTTTCAGGACCAGAAGCTGCTCTACGACCGCAGCGTCTACGACAACGTGATGCTGCCCCTCGCCTTCTCGGCCCATGCGCCCCGGGAAGCGGCACGGCGCGCGCGCGCGGCGCTCGACAAGGTCAACCTGCTGGCAAGGGAAAAGGCGAACCCCATTCAGCTCTCCGGCGGCGAGCAGCAGCGCCTGGCCATCGCGCGCGCGGTGGTGAACCGGCCTGCGGTCCTGGTCGCGGACGAGCCGACCGCGAACCTCGACGCCGAATCGGCGATCCGCATCCTGGAGATCTTTGTCGCCTTCAACCAGGTCGGCGTCACCGTGCTGATCGCGACCCACGATCAGACGCTGGTCGCGCGCTACGGCAAGCGGGTGCTACGTCTCGAAGGCGGGCGCATCGTATGAGGGCATGGCTGCGTCACCACGGGCACGCGCTCTCGCAGGGGTTTAGAAAGCTCAGCGTGCTCAATGCCCTGGTGATCGGCATTGCGCTCTCGCTGCCCGCCGCGGGCTACGCGCTGCTCGAAAGCCTGCGCCCGGCCGGCGCCCGCCTTGCGCTTGAGCCGCGCATCGCGCTTTTCCTCGCGCCGCAGGCGCGGCGCGCCGACGCCGAGGCGCTGGGCGCGCGGCTGCGCGCCGACCGGCGTATCGACAGCGTGCGCTTCGTGCCGCGCGAGGAGGCGCTGAAGGACATGAGCGCGGTGCAGGGGCTCGGCGAAGTCATTGGCGCTCTCGGCCGCAATCCGCTGCCCGATGCCTTCGTCGTCACCTCTCGGCAGGACATCGCCGGCGAGCTCGGCAAGCTGCCCGGCGTGGCCCACGTGCAGGCCGACGCCGTGTGGGCGCGGCGCCTCGCCGCGGCCGGCGCGATCGCGCAGCTCGCCATCGGCGTGCTGGCGGCGCTGCTCGGCGCGGCGCTGGTCGCCGTAACCTTCAACACCATCCGCCTGCAGATCCTCACGCAGCGCGACGAGATCGAAGTGTCCAAGCTGCTCGGCGCGACGGACGCGTTCATCGGCCGGCCGTTCTATTACCTGGGTTTGCTCCAGGGTATCGTCGGTGGAGTGCTTGCCCTAGGTATCGTGGCCGGCGCCCTGGCGCTGCTCAACAGCGAAGTCCGCGTGCTCGCCGAATCGTATGGGTCGAACTTTCGCTTCACGTTTTTGCCTCTACCAGAGGCCGTTCTGGTGGTGCTGGTGGCCGGGGGTCTCGGCTGGCTCGGCGCTCAGCTTTCGGTTGGCCGGCACTTGCGGGCCATCGAGCCAATGTAAGCGCCAGCTATCGTCGTAACGCACTGATGTTACATGTGAAATGTCTGGAACTGGCGACCGCATTAGCACTCTAAGTAATGGACTGCTAAAATTTAAGCCTAGGAGGAAATGAGCCCATGCAAGCGACGACGGCCCTGCCTGTTTCGGTCCCCATGCCGATGCCCACCGGGAGCCTCGAGGCGTATGTGCAGACGGTCAATCGCTTTCCGATCCTGACCGCCGACGAAGAGCGCGCGCTCGCGCACCGGTTTCGGTCGGAAAACGACCTCGATGCCGCGCGCCAGCTCGTCGTGTCCCACCTGAGACTGGTGGTGGCAGTCGCGCGCGGCTACCTCGGCTACGGCCTGCCGCACGCCGACCTGATCCAGGAAGGCTCGATCGGCCTGATGAAGGCGGTCAAGCGCTTCGACCCGGACCGCAATGTGCGCCTGGTGTCGTTCGCCATCCACTGGATCAAGGCCGAGATGCACGAATACATCCTGCGCAACTGGCGCCTGGTGAAGCTGGCCACCACCAAGGCGCAGCGCAAGCTGTTCTTCAACCTGCGCTCGATGAAAACGGGCCTGGCGACGATGAGCGCAAGCGACGTCGAGCGCGTGGCGAGCGAGCTTCGGGTAAAGCCGGAGGAAGTGGTCGAGATGGAGACGCGCCTCTCCGGCCAGGACATCGCGTTCGAGGCCGACAGCGATGACGACGAGGCGGCCTATGCGCCGGTTCATTACCTCGCCGCCGACCGCGACGCCGAGCCGCTGCACCAGCTGGAGGCCAGGGAGTCCGAGGAAGGACGCGCCGCCGGCCTGGAGCAGGCGCTGGAGGCGCTGGACCCGCGCAGCCGCCGCATCATCGAAAGCCGCTGGCTGCGCGAGAAAAACGCCCTCACCCTGCACGACCTTGCCGCGGAGTTCAAGGTTTCGGCCGAGCGCATCCGCCAGATCGAGGTGAAAGCCCTCGAGAAGATGAAGAAGGCGATGCCCGCCTAGGGCTTTTCCGCCAGCAGGACTTTCAAGTCGTGCGGCAGATCGGATCCGATCCGGTCATGCCGCACCAGCAGTCGCAGCCGTCCCTGTGGGTCGATGACGTAGCTTTGCGCGCTGTGATTGACGGTGTAGCTGTCGCCGGTCTTGCTCTTCTCGAAGTAGATCTTGAATTCGCCGGCCACTTTCTTGGTCGCCGCAAGGTCGCCGCGCAGGGCGATGAAGCGTGGGTCGAAGGCGGTGACGTACTTCGCCAGCGCTTCCAGCGTGTCGCGCTCCGGGTCGACGCTCACCATCAGCACCTGCACCCGATCGGCGTCACGGCCGAGCGTCCTAACCGCCTGCGCGATATCGGCTAGCGTGGTCGGACAGATATCCGGGCAATGCGTGAAGCCGAAGAACAGCACCACCGCCTTGCCGCGAAAATCCTCCAGGCGGCGCGGTTTGCCGTGATGGTCGGCGAGCTCGAGCGTATGCCCATAGGGTGCGCCGGTGATGTCGGTGCTCTTGAATTGCGGAGCGCCGTCGCAGCCCGCAATCAGACTACAGGTAATGATCGACCAGAAGAGCCGCGAATAGCAGGGCAAGATAGGCGATCGAATAGCGGAAAGTGCGCCGAGCCAGCGCGTCGCTGTAGGCGAGGTAGATACGCAAGGCATAGGCCAGGAACACGCCGCCCAGCACCAGCGCGGCGACGAAGTACAGCGCGCCGCTCATGCGGATCACGTAGGGCAGCAGGCTGACCGCGAACAGGATGAGCGTGTAGAGCAGCACCTGCAGGCGCGTGTACGGCTTGCCGTGCGTCACCGGCAGCATCGGCACGCCGGCGCGCGCGTAGTCCTCGGTGCGGTAGAGCGCGAGCGACCAGAAGTGCGGGGGGGTCCAGGCGAAGATGATGAGGAAGAGAAGCAGCGGCTCGACCGTGACCTCGCCGGTCACCGCCGCCCAGCCCAGCACCGGCGGCATGGCGCCGGACGCGCCGCCGATGACGATGTTCTGCGGCGTGGCCGGCTTCAGGATCACGGTGTAGACGACGGCGTAGCCGACGAACGTGGCCAGCGTCAGCCACATGGTCAGCGCATTGACGAAGTGCATGAGCAGCCAAAGCCCTGCGCCGCCGAGTACGCCGGCAAACACCAGGGTCTGCGCCGCCGACAGCTCGCCCTGGGGAAGGGGCCGCCATTGCGTGCGCTTCATCACCGCGTCGATTTTGTGCTCGACCAGGCAGTTCACCGCGGCGGCCGCGCCGGCCACCAGGAAAATTCCCGCGGTCGCGGCGAGCAGCGTGCCGAGGGGCACCATTCCCGGCGTAGCGAGGAACATGCCGATCACGGCGGTGAACACGATGAGCGACACCACGCGCGGCTTGGTCAGCGCGACGAAGGCGCGCAAGCGCTGGGAGAAGCTCGGAAGGAGAACCTGTGTATTCACCGGGGAGGACGCAAGCCGCGAAAGGCGAAAAAGTTTAGCACGACGAGCGCGGCGAGCAGCGCCGCCGCGCCGGCGTTATGCGCCGCAGCCAGCGCGAGCGGCACGCTGAACGCCACATTGGCGATCCCGAGTGAGAATTGCAGGGCCAGCAGCGCGCCGATCAACAACCCTAATGCCCGGTAGAGCTTGCTTGCTCGGATGGCGGCCCAGGCCACGACCGCGACGACGACGAGCGCGAACATCCGGTGGCTCCAATGGATCGCAATCAGCGCCGCCTGCGGCAACAGGTCGCCATCGTCCGTGCGTCCGAGCTCGCGCACCATATGAAAACCATTGGCGAAATCCATCGGCGGCACGGCCTGTCCGACGCACAGCGGCAGGTCGGGGCACGCGAGCGCGGCGTAGTTCGCGCTCACCCAGCCGCCCAGCGCGATCTGCGCGGCGACCGCGGCCAGCGCGAGCGCCGCTGCGCCTCGCATGGCGCGCCCTTCCGGCGCAGCACCATGGTGCAAGCGCTCAAGGCAGAACCAGACCATGAGGGCGAGCAGCGTCATGCCCCCCAGCAGATGGGCGGTGACGATCACCGGCTTGAGCAGCAGCGTCACGGTCCACATGCCGAGCGCCGCCTGGAACACGACCAGTGCGGCGATGGCCGTTGCCAGCCCGGGAGATTGCCGGGTGCGCCACGCGCGGAGGAGGAGTACGAAGAGCAGGATTCCGAGCGTGCCGGCGAGCCAGCGGTGGGCCACTTCCTTCCACTGCTTGGCATGTGCCTGCGCATCGGCAAGTTTCTCCGGGATCGCCTTGCCGTAACAGAGCGGCCAGTCCGGGCAGCCGAGCCCCGCGTCGGAAAGCCGCACGTAGGCGCCGACCACCACGACCACGAAGGTCAGCGCGAGCGCGGCGAAGGCGAGGCGCCTCATCCGAAGCGCGAGTATTTCATCAGGCGCTGCAGGTCCTTGATCATGCGCGAGGGGTCCGGATCGCGCGGGAAACTCATCATCAGGTTGCCGAGCGGGTCCACCAGGTAGATGTGGTCCGAGGCGTTGCCCGGAAAACCGAAATGCCCATTCCTGGAGATTCGGGTTCCTTCGCTCGCGACCATGACATCCGCGCGCGGCTTGGCCGCGTCGGTCAGCACCCACAGGCGCTCGATGCGGTCCATGTCCTTGCCTTGGGCGCGCCGCACCTGGCGCATGACGTAAAGCTTGCGCTCGCAGTAGGCGTCGCAGGCGCCGGCATCGAAACTGACCAATACCCACTTTCCGCGGAATTCATCCAACGGAGTCATCCGTGGCGCAATGAGCTCGCCGTAATTGGACGGCGCACCGGGACTCCAGCCCAGCATATAGGCCGCGGTACCCAGCACCAATGGCGCGACGCAAACGGCCGCCACCCACACCAGCTTATTGCGCAGGAGGCGCAATTTTCTTGCGGAACGAGAACACGAGGCCGAGCACCACGGCGAGGGCGGCGAGCGAATACCACTGGAACGAATACGCCTGGTGCTTCTCGATGCCGGCGCCCGGCGGCGGCCAGTCACGCGCGAGACCGTCGGCCGTGCTCGAGTGCTGCTCGATGACGAAGGACTGCAGCGTGAGGCCGGTTTCGGCGGCGAACTCCTTGAGGTCCACGCTTTGGCGCACACGGCCCTTCGCGCCTTCCCCGATCTTGAGCGGCTGCGGCAGGCGCGCAAGCACCACGCCCTCGATCCGTACGCGCCCGGCGGGCGTGACCACCTCGGGCAGCTGGTCGCGGCGCGGCGGCGCCTCGATCCAGCCGCGGTTCACCAGCACGTGGATGCCTTCGGCGAGGCGCAGCGGCGAGACCACCTCGTAACCCGCGCGATGGTTGCGCACCTTGTTGTCGAGGAGCACGGTGCGCTCGGGCAGGAACTCCCCGACCACCGCGATGCGCTGCACGTGCGCAGCCAGCGCGCGCTTGTCGTCGGCGCGCCGCGCCTGCCAGTTGCCCAGGGCAATGCCCGCGGCGCACGCCGCGGCAGCAAGCGCCAGTGACCAGAGGCGCGGACGGAAAGAGTATCCTCGCGGCATGCGTTACGTAGTGATCGCCATGCTGATCGCGATCGTGGTGAGCCTCGGCTCGGCGCTGTGGGCCATGCTCAAGCCCGGCAAGGACCCCAAGCGCATGGTGAAGGCGCTGGCGCTACGCGTCGGCCTTTCGGTGACGCTATTCCTGATGCTGATGGTCGGTTACTACTTCGGGCTGATCCAGGGAAGACTTTAGAGCCAATAAACGAAGATAAACAGGCCAAGCCACACCACGTCGACGAAGTGCCAGTACCAGGCCACGCCCTCGAAGGCAAAGTGATGCTCGGGCGTGAAGTGGCCCTTCAGGCAGCGGAACCAGATCACCGTCAGCATGATCGCGCCGATGGTGACGTGGAAGCCGTGGAAGCCGGTGAGCATGAAGAAGGTCGAGCCGTAGACCCCGGTGTGCAGCGTGAGGTTGAGCTCCTCGAAGGCATGCACGTACTCGATCGCCTGGCAGATCAGGAACGCGACGCCGAGCGCGATGGTGGCGCCGAGCCAGAGGATCAGCTTGCCGCGATTGTTGGCGAGCAGGTTCCAGTGCGCGAAGGTGATGGTCACGCCGGAGCTGAGCAGCAGCACGGTGTTGAGCGCGGGCAGGCCCCAGGCGCCCATCGGGCTGAAGGTTTCGGTGAAATTCGGTCCGGCCGAAGGCCAATGCGCGGTAAAGCCCGGCCAGACCAGCGCGTTGCTCTCGATCGTCGCCAGATCGGGCACCGAGTACACGCGCGCCCAGAACAGCGCGCCGAAGAACGCGGCGAAGAACATGACCTCCGAGAAGATGAAGAAGCTCATCCCCCAGCGGAACGACACGTCTTCCCAGCGGCTGTACTTGCCGCCCTCCGATTCGCGGATCACGTCGCCGAACCAGCGCACCATCATGTAGAGCAGCAGCATGAAGCCGGCGGCGATGCTGATCCAGCCCGCGCGCATGCCGTTCATCGTCAGCACGCCGCCGAGCGCCATCATGAACAGCGAGGCCGAGCCCATGATCGGCCAGGCCATGGGCTGCGGCACCGCGTAGTGGCCGCGTGCCTCGGCAGACGCGGCATGCGTGGTTGCGCTGTGGGTGGATGCGCCGTGCGCCATTTTTTCTCCCTGCTCGTTTCTAGTTGACGACCATGCTGACGATGAAGCGCAGCGTCAGGATGAAGAGAACCACGAAGATCACCGCCAGGATGACGAGGTGCACCGGGTTCAGGCTGGCGCGCTCGTGGTCCGCTTTGCGGCGGATGCCGGCCATGCCCCAGAGCACGGTCTTCACCGTGTCGAGGAAGGAAGCGTGCTTCATGACAGCCTCCATCAAATCTTCCCCCCGCGCCCTGCGACTTCGAAGAATGTGTACGACAGCGCGATCGTTTCCACATCGCGCGGCAGCTTGGGATCGACGACGAACACCACCGGCATGCGCCGGGTCTCGCCCGCGGCGAGCGTCTGCTGCGTGAAGCAGAAGCACTCCACCTTCTGGAAATATTCGCCGGCGCGCTGCGGCCCGTAACTTGGCACCGCCTGTCCGGTCACCGGCGCCTCGCGCACATTGACGATCTCGTACTCCACCATGGTGATCTCGCCCGGGTGCACCGTGACGTGGCCGACCAGCGGGCGGAAGCGCCACGGCATGTTGTGCGCGTTGGAATCGAGCTCGATGGTGACCGTGCGCGACCTGTCGACCTGGGTATTGGTGACGACCGACGGCTGGTCCAGATTGTTGATACCGAGCGCGACGCAGATCTGGTTGTAGAACGGCACCAGCGCGAACGCGAAGCCGAACATCACCACCGCGACGACCCCGAGGCGGCGGGACAAGCGGCGGTTTTCCTGCTTCAGCGTCATCGGATCAGCCAGTACTTGGCGATGATGCCCACGAAGAACGCCAAGGCAATCGACGCCAGTATCAACGCCGTCTTTGCGTTCTTAGTCACTTGATAACGGGCTGAACCTCGAAGGTGTGATACGGCGCCGGCGTCGGCAGGTGCGTCCACTCGAGCGAATCGGCGCCCTCCCACGGCTTCTGCGGCGCCTTGACGCCGCCGCGGATGGTCTGGATCACGATGTAGAGGAACAGCAGCTGCGCCAGGCCCATGCCGAACGCGCCGATCGACGAGATCTTGTTCCAGGTCTCGAACATCAGCGGATAGTCCGGAATGCGGCGCGGCATGCCCGCGAGGCCGAGGAAGTGCTGCACGAAGAAAATCATGTTGAAGAAGATCAGCGTGAGCCAGAAGTGCCACTTGCCGAGCGTCTCGTTGTACATGTTGCCGGTCCACTTCGGCAGCCAGAAATAGACCCCGGCGAACGCCGCGAACAGCGCCCCCGCCACCATCACGTAGTGGAAGTGCGCCACCACGTAGTAGGTGTCGTGCATCTGGATGTCGATCGGCACCACGGAGAGCACCAGGCCGGTGAAGCCACCCAGCGTGAACATGAAAAGGAAGCCGAGCGCGAACAGCATCGGCGTCTCGAAGGTGATCGAGCCCTTCCACATGGTCGCCACCCAGTTGAACACCTTAACGCCAGTGGGCACGGCGATGATCATGGTGGCGTACATGAAGAACAGCTGCCCGGTCACCGGCATGCCCACCGTATACATATGGTGCGCCCAGACGATGAACGAGATGATCGCGATCGCCGAGGTCGCGTACACCATCGAGGCATAGCCGAACAGCGGCTTCCTCGAGAACGCCGGGATCACCTGCGAGATCACGCCGAAGCCCGGCAGCGCGATGATGTAGACCTCGGGGTGGCCGAAGAACCAGAAGATGTGCTGGTAGAGCACCGGGTCGCCGCCGCCGGCGGCGTTGAAGAACGTGGTGCCGAAGTGCCGGTCGGTCAGCGTCATGGTGACCGCGCCGGCGAGCACCGGCATCGCCGCGACCAGCAGGTAGGCGGTGATCAGCCAGGTCCAGACGAACAGCGGCATGCGCATCAGCGTCATCCCCGGCGCGCGCATGTTGAGGATGGTGGTGATGATGTTGATCGAGCCCAGGATCGAGCTCATGCCGAGCAGGTGCACGGCGAAGATGGTGAGGTCCATGCCGATGCCCATCTGCACCGTGAGCGGCGCGTACATGGTCCAGCCGACGCCGGGCGCGCCGCCCGGCATGAAGAACGACAGCACCAGCAGCGTGGCGGCGAACGGCAGCAGCCAGAACGACCAGTTGTTGAGGCGCGCGAACGCCATGTCGGGCGCGCCGATCATCATCGGGATCTGCCAGTTCGCGAAGCCGACGAACACCGGCATGATGGCGCCGAACACCATGATCAGGCCGTGCATGGTGGTGAGCTGGTTGAAGAAGTCCGGGTCGACGAACTGCAGCCCGGGCGTGAACAGCTCGAGGCGGATGCCGACCGCCATCAGCCCGCCGATGGAGAACATGGCGAAGCTGAACCACAGGTACATCGTGCCGATGTCCTTGTGGTTGGTGGTGGTGACCCAGCGCATGATGCCGCCATACGGGCCGTGGTGGTGATCGTCGTGGGCGTGACCGTGGTCGTGAACAACAGCGCTCATGATTTATTTCCTTCTGGCCTTGACTTCGGCGGGCTGGACATCGCTCGCCTTGTTACCCCAGGAATTGCGCGCGTAGGTGATGACCGCGGCAATCTCGGTATCGGACAGCTGCTGCTTGAAGGCCTGCATCGCGGTGTTCGGGCGTCCGTTCAGCACCGTATCGATCGGCGGCGCTTCCGGGCCGACGACCAGCTTGTTGCCCGCGAGCGCCGGCGCCTTCATCGCCGGCGTGCCCTGCCCCTGGGCCTGGTGGCAGGCGACGCAATTCGCGGCATAGACCTTCTCGCCGCGCGCGGCGAGCTCTTTCAGGTCCCAGGCCTTGTTCGGGTCGTCGGCGGCGGCGGCGAGCGCCTTTTTCTGCTCGCCCACCCACTTCGAATAGTCGTCGTTCGACACCACGCGCACCACGATCGGCATGAACGCATGCTCCTTGCCGCAAAGCTCGGTGCACTGGCCGCGGAAGGTTCCGGTTTCCTCGGCGCGGAACCAGATGTCGCGCAGGAAGCCGGGGATCGCATCCTGCTTGGCGCCGAGCGCCGGGATCCACCAGGAGTGGATCACATCCGCGGCGGTGGTGATGATGCGCACCTTCTTGCCGACCGGCACCACCACCTCGTTGTCGACCTCGAGCAGGTAATTCTCGCCCTTGGGCGCCGTGCCTTCGATCTGCTCGCGCGGCGTGCTCAAGGTCGAAACGAAGTGGATGCCCTCGCCTTCGCCTTTGAGGTAGTCGTAGCCCCATTTCCACTGGTAGCCGGTCACCTTGATCGTAAGGTCCGGCGCCGTGGTGTCCTTCTGCGCGATCACCGTTTTCGTCACCGGCCAGGCGATGACGATGAGGATCAGCGCCGGGATGACGGTCCAGAGGATCTCGACCGTGGTGTTCTCGTGGAACTGCTCGGCCTTGTGGCCGATCGAGCGGCGGTGCGCGTAGCAGGCATAGAACATGAAGCCGAACACGCCGACGAAGATCACCAGGATGATCCACATCACCACCTGGTGCAGCCAGTCGATCTCGGCCGCCATCTTCGACGCCGGCGTCTGGAAGTACCAGGCGATCGCGTGCGCCGAGCCGGACGCCGCGACGCCCATGACGCCGGTCAAAAGCGCGCTGAGCGTCGAGATGAGCTTACTTACCTTCATGTTCCAGTCCCCGAATAAGTCTGTCGGCGTGTTTTTCTTCCGTGCCGAATCGCTTCGCGTACGCCAGGTAGGCCGCGACCAGCACCAGCACTTCGAGCCCCGCAAACGGCAGCACCAGCCATGCGCCCACCGTGGCGAACCCCGCGCCGATCACCAACACCACCGCTGCCAGCGCCGCATACACCCTCGCCAGGCCAGCCGGGGACATCGAGCAATTGCGCTTCACTTGGGTACGCGAAAGTATCACATCCGGAGAGTCAGTCTCAAGGCATGCGCTTGAAAACACGCACGGTTTTCGACTCTGGTTCGCGTGTGCGGCCCTTCCACGCATGACCGTAAACCACTTCGAAAGTCGCCTTCGGCGCGAGCTTCGCGCGCAGCGCCTCGGAGAAGCGCCGCCCGGCGAGGCCGCGCGGCCGGTCGGTGCGCGCGCTGGTCTGCCCGCTGGCGCGCAGGTCATCGAGCAGCGAAGCCGGATCGCGGTATGCAATATCCAGCATCTCCATGTCCATCACCGGAGCCGTAAAGCCGGCAGCGACAAGCATGTCGCCCAGATCGTGCATGTCCGTAAATGCATGCACGCGCGATGCGCCCGCGGCGGCGCGCAGCTCTTTCAGGGTGTCCGGCCCGAGCGTGCTGAACATCAGCAGGCCCTCGGGCACCAGCACTCGAGCGAACTCGCGCAGCGCGGGCACCGGATCCGACAGCCAATGCAGCGCCATGTTGCACCAGGCGAAATCGATCGTTTCAGGCGCCAGGGGCAGGTGCGTCAGATCCCCGCATACCCGAAAGGGATTGCGGCCAAAAAAGCTTCGTCTGCCGGCCCGCAGCATCGCCTTGGCGAAATCAAGCGCGATCACTTG
>Ga0315910_10003157_pt1 | contig 14176 bp, 8 predicted proteins | sample EdamamesoilMG_FD_204470 | JGI IMG/M metagenome (GOLD analysis project Ga0315910, IMG submission 204470) | Garden soil microbial communities collected in Santa Monica, California, United States - Edamame soil | ecosystem: Environmental > Terrestrial > Soil > Garden | place: USA: California...
CGAATGGTTGACGAATTTGAAAACTTCCTTGACTCCCTGCCGGAAGTTTCAAGACCAGTATCCGTATTAAGCCTTATCAAAGCGTCAAAGCAGGCACTCTACAACAACAATCCCGAATACTATGAACTGCCCTCCACGAAAGAGCAGGGACAGTTTATTCTTCGCTACATGAAAGGCCAGACCGACAACAGCGGTTTATTCAAATCCTTTGTCGATTCAACCTTTACCAGGATGCGCATCTCCAGTCAGATTGCCGATATCGGTTCGGTAAAAATGGACTCGCTTGTCCATGACGTCATTGAGCCGAGAATGAATTCCATTTTTGTCTCTACCGAAAAAGATTCGGTTAAAGTTTCGGTAACAGGCTCTACCAAGATTTTCATCAAGGGAAATAAATTTCTGATTGCCAATCTGCAGGAAAGTTTACTGTTGGCTTTTCTGCTGATCACCCTTTCCATGACCATCCTCTTTGCGAATGTGCGCATGATCATCATTTCACTTGTTCCTAACCTGCTCGCACTGATGATCACTGCGGGATTAATGGGATACTTCGACATTCCATTAAAGGCAAGTACAGCGCTTATCTTCAGCATCACCTTTGGAATCTCGGTTGATAACTCAATCCGCTTTCTTGCCAAGTATCGCCAGGAAATTCTTTCAAACAATTTCTTTATACCCGTTGCTGTAAGCGATGCCATCCAGGAAACCGGAAAGAGTATCATTTACACCTCCATTGTTCTTTTTGCCGGATTCATCATTTTCACCTTCTCCTCGTTTGGTGGCACCATTGCGTTGGGATTACTTACTTCGGTTACGCTGATCATCTCGATGTTCACCAACCTAATTCTGCTGCCGGCATTGATCATGACGTTTGATAAGCCGAAAAAAAATAAGGAAGAGCGTCTACCCATTGATGATTTCGACTCCAGCTTCTATGGCGAATCCGAAGATGAGGAGATCGACCTGGATAAAATTCAGATTCATAACCGGCATTCTGCTGCGGAATAGATTTATGGAATCCAGGCCTGGAAATGTAACTAACAAACTCCGCCAGTGGTGTATGAACATTACGCTGGTTCTGAGTTTGATTACTTTTTCAGGTTGGATTGTTTCTTCTCGGACTTCTCACCAATCACAGTCTGTAAGAACCGAACTAAGAGGTGTTGCTCATTCAACTAAGAAGAGGGCCGTAGTGTATCAACCGGCAAGTGTTGTTCTTCGCATTTCATTTTTTAAAAAATCTGAAAATATACTTCGAACGATACATGCCGAACGCCTCTGTTTTATCATGCTGAGATGGGCCAATACCAATTTCAGTACACACCGAACACAGTTTTCAAATCTCCTACTTAAATATTCCTTTCCCTGCAGGGATAATTATCCTTCAGTCATAAGAAAAGGATAAACCTGTTAGCCCATTCAATCGGGCTACTGGTCAATCATTGCGTCAAACAAACACATGGCTTCCTCAAAGCGATGCTTTATTCTTATGGAAAAAATCAAAAAAGCATTACGGCTTTTCGTAATCATATTCACGCTCATACTGGCCGCCTCCGGTATGGGCATTATGGGCGTGCTCAATCGGGAAAGGTATCAGGACAAAGAAATACAAATCGAGATAGTTGAAAAAAAGAAGATGAAGAGAACGACCCGGAATAGTAATCACCAGTGCCGAAGTCGAAAATTCGGAAAGAATACCGCTTGCATCGACTTTCGGTGTTTCTGACTTTTCGGACTTCCGGACTCCCTAAATTGTAAATAACAAATATCTTTGCGCTCTTATCGAAACGCAGACGCTGGTTTTCAGGCTATGGCAGGAAAGTACAAAGAATTTAAAGAGCTGAATTTTGCGAAAATCGCAGACGAAATCCTTGATTTCTGGAAAAAGGAAGAGGTTTTCAAAAAATCCGTGACCAACCGGGAAGGATCACCGTCTTTTACATTTTATGAAGGGCCGCCTTCGGCCAATGGTACCCCCGGAATTCACCACGTTATGGCCCGTACGGTGAAAGATATTTTCTGCCGTTACAAGACTCTTCAGGGCTTTCAGGTAAAGCGTAAGGGCGGCTGGGATACTCACGGCCTGCCGGTGGAATTACAAGTCGAAAAACAGCTGGGCATCACCAAGGATGATATCGGCCGGAAAATATCCATTGAAGATTATAATAAGAAATGCCGTGAAACGGTGATGATGTATAAAGATCAGTGGGACGACCTGACCATGAAGATGGGTTATTGGGTGGACCTTGATAATCCCTACATCACCTACGAAAAAGAATACATCGAATCACTCTGGTGGCTGCTGCGAAAAATGTATGACAAAAAACTGTTGTACAAAGGATACACCATCCAGCCTTACTCACCCGCTGCCGGAACCGGCCTCAGTTCGCACGAATTGAATTTGCCGGGCTGCTACAAAGATGTGAAGGATACTTCCATTGTAGCGCAGTTTAAGGTGAAGAACGATTCGAAGTCATCTTTCCTCTTTTCAAAACCTGCCGGTGATGTGTTCATCCTGGCCTGGACCACTACCCCGTGGACCCTTCCATCGAATACAGCGCTGACCATTGGCGAGAAGATCACGTACGTTCAGGTAAATACGTTCAACGCATACACCCACAAAGCGATTAGCGTTGTATTAGCGAAAGATCTCTTTGGAAAATATTTCTCTGAAAAGAATAAAGACCTTAAGCTCGAAGATTATAAGGCAGGTGACAAGGCCATTCCGTATCAGATCGTTCAGGAATTTTCCGGAAAACAATTGGTGGGTGTTCGTTATGAGCAATTGATGCCTTACGTTCAGCCGCTTTATGATGCCGACAAAGCATTCCAGGTAGTTGCTGGTGATTTTGTTACCACTGAAGATGGTACTGGTGTAGTACATACATCACCTACGTTCGGTGCAGACGACTTCCGGGTAGCGAAACAAAATGGAATTCCTCCGCTTACGGTTAAAGATGAACTGGATAATGAAGTTCCCACCGTAGACAAGAAAGGAAAATTCATTGCTGCGATTGGCGAAAAATTAAAAGAAGGTGTAGCAAAGTTCAGCATCAAAACACATAGGCCGCTGGGTGCGGACGATTTCTTCGTGAAGAATTATACCGGTGAGGATGAATCGCATCCCGACTACAAGAACACCGATGTAATCATCTCGATCATTCTGAAAGAAGAGAACAAAGCATTCAAGGTAGAGAAGTATGAACACACGTACCCTCATTGCTGGCGTACGGACAAACCCGTGCTTTATTATCCACTCGATTCATGGTTCATCAAAACCACCGCGTTGAAAGACAAAATGGTTGAGTTGAACAAAACCATCAACTGGAAACCCGAATCGACCGGCACAGGTCGTTTTGGAAACTGGCTGGAAAATCTTGTTGACTGGAATTTATCGCGTTCAAGATATTGGGGAACACCTTTGCCCATCTGGAGAACCAAAGACGGCAAGGAAGAAATCTGTATCGGATCACTTCAGGAATTAAACGATGAAGTAGCGAACTCCGTGAAAGCGGGTTTTATGAAAGCGGCACTCGCTGCTGATTTTGATTTACACAGACCGTATGTGGATGATGTTGTTCTGGTGAGTAAATCAGGTCAGGCCATGTATCGCGAGTCCGATCTGATCGATGTGTGGTTTGATTCGGGAGCAATGCCGTATGCCCAGTGGCACTATCCTTTTGAGAACAAAGATGTATTTGAAAAAAATTATCCCGCGGATTTTATTGCCGAAGGCGTTGACCAGACACGCGGTTGGTTTTTCACCCTTCACGCCATCGCTGCATTGATCAGCGAAAGCAGTGATGAGATACAGGCCGTTAACAAGAAAGTGGGCAACAAAGGTGTTGCTTTTAAGAATGTGATTTCCAACGGTCTCGTACTCGACAAGAGCGGCAACAAAATGTCGAAGAGCAAGGGTAACGTGGTTAACCCGTTTGAGGCATTGGCGAAATACGGCCCGGATGTCGTACGCTGGTACATGATCGAGAACGCACCCCCATGGGATAACCTCAAATTTGATTTCGATGGTATCACCGAGGTACAGCGCAGATTTTTCGGAACGCTGCAAAATACCTATTCATTCTTTGCACTTTATGCCAACATCGATGGCTTTGTAAAGGACGAAATGAACAACGTTCCATACAGTAAACTCACTCACCTTGACCGCTGGATCATCTCTAAACTTCAGACACTGGAGGCCGATGTAACAAAGGCATATGAAGAGTATGAACCTACGCGTGCTGCGCGTGCCATCCAGGAGTTTGTAAACGACCATCTTTCCAACTGGTACGTTCGCCTGAACCGTAAACGCTTCTGGAAAGGCGAAATGAGTGAAGACAAGAAAGCTGCCTATGAAACCCTTTATGAGTGTATCATGGTAGTCGGCCAACTAATGGCTCCCATTGCACCGTTCTTCAGCGAGTGGATGTACCGGAATCTCACCGACAACATTCGGGAAGCGGCTATCAAAAATAAAACTCCGCTACGACACATATCTGTGCATTTAACGGATATGTCAACACCGGAAACCAACCGCATCGATCTTGAACTGGAGAAATCGATGGAATATGCGCAACGCATCTGTTCGCTTGTGCACTCAATTCGTAAGAATGCCAAGATCAAAGTACGCACACCGCTTCAACGCATTCTTCTTCCGGTACTGGATGAGTCGTTTGCTAAACGAATCAAATCGGTAGAGGAAATCATTCTGGCTGAAGTGAACGTGAAATCCATCGAATACATGGATGACACATCAGGCGTGGTGGTAAAGAAAGTGAAACCGAATCTTCCCAAGCTGGGGAAACAATTCGGCCCGAAGATGAAAGAAGTTTCTGCCGTGATTAATAGTTTCACGAAGGAAGATATCAATGCCATCGAAAAGCAGGGCAAACTTTCAAAAGGAGGATTTGATCTGGTGTTGGAAGATGTACTGATTTCATCGGAAGATATCCCCGGATGGTCTGTTGCCACCGAGGCAGGCATCACGGTGGCATTGGATATCACGCTAACCGATGATCTGAAAAAAGAAGGTATTGCCCGTGATTTCGTAAATCGTGTTCAAAACCTCCGGAAAGATATGGGCCTTGAAGTGCTTGATAAAATCGGAATTGAAGTAGAGAAAGATGGCGAAGTAGTAACCGCTGCGTTAACCGAATTCAAAGACTACATCAGCACCGAAACACAGGCGCTCTCCCTGGAGTTAAAAGAAAAACTTGCTGATGCCACCGAGGTGGATATGGATGAGTTTATGTTGAAAATTAAAATTAATGTGAGAAAATAAGTTTGAGGTTTGAAATTTAGAGTTTAAGGTTGTTACGACTAATTCTTAAATTTTAAAACATTAAACTTTAAACACTAAACTTTAACGTGTTTGATGAAGATCTTAAAGTATTTCCTCCTCGCTTTTGTGGTTATTCTGATTGACCAGACTTCGAAGTTGCTGGTGCATGAACATATGTATCTGCACCAGGAGATAAACGTAATTGGCGATTGGTTCAGGCTTCATTACTTACTCAATCCGGGAATGGCGTTCGGTATCCGGTGGAACAATGAATTTGGCAAGCTTGCGTTAACGGTCTTCCGCATTGGGGCGATGTTCGGGATCGGCTACTACCTTTGGAAGATGTCTGTGAAAAACGCGCACAGCGGATTTCTCTGGTGCCTTGCATTGATATTAGGTGGCGCCATCGGAAATGTTGTAGACAGTACATTCTATGGCGTGTTCCTTGAGAATCATCCTCCGAACTCACCTACACCTTGGTTTCATGGGCAGGTAATTGACATGCTTTATTTTCCCATCTTCGATTTCGTTTGGCCCGAGTGGGTTCCCTTTGTCGGAGGTACTTACTTTGAGTTCTTCAGCCCGGTTTTCAATATTGCTGACTCTTCTATTTTTATTGGCGTAGTGATCATCCTCGTTTTTCAACGGAGATTTTTTGGAGAAAAGGATCATCAGACTGATCAAAAATCTGCTGAATCCATGGTGGACGAAAATCCTACGGCTAACCATCCGGATGCGCAAACCGTTTCGCAGACTACCCAGTCCACAGATTCGTCTGTTCAACCCGACTAGCAGCAAATACCATCAATATAATTTTATCCTGACAAGGCTAATACACGTTAGCCAAATTCATTATTATTCTTACTTTTAGGGCCTTAACTTTTCTTAAACCTTTAACCTAAAGAAGATATAAATGAGTTTGTTTGTCAAGAAACCCCTGGCTCAACTGCTTGCTCAAGCAGGTGACTCCGATAAAGGATTGAAGAGAACATTGGGCGCAGCAAATCTGGTTGCTCTGGGAATCGGTGCCATTATTGGAGCTGGTCTTTTCGTACGTACCGCAGCCGCGGCAGGTGAAGCTGCTGGTCCTGCAGTAATCGTATCATTCATTATTGCTGCCGTAGGTTGCGCTTTTGCCGGTCTGTGCTATGCCGAATTTGCTTCGATGATTCCTATTGCCGGTAGCGCTTACACCTATGCCTATGCTACCATGGGCGAGATCGTTGCCTGGATCATTGGATGGGCATTGATTCTTGAATATGCGTTAGGAGCCGTTACGGTATCTATAGCCTGGAGTGAATACCTCAATAAGCTCTTCGACAACAGTTTGCCTTTTTCAATAACACATTCACCGTTCGAGTATCAGGTAACACGACTTGTTAACGGAATTCTGGAGAGGGTCACAACTGAAGAGGTACTGGCCGGTGATACAATCATCTCACACGGTATCATCAACATTCCCGCGCTCTTTATTCTGATCCTGCTGACGCTGGTGCTGATTAAAGGCACATCCGAGTCTGCCGGATTGAATGCCATAATTGTATTCATAAAAGTTACTATCGTTTTAATTTTTATTGCCATTGGCTGGAGCTTTATCAATCCGGCAAACTATGATCCGTTTGTGATTCCTGCGGGAACACCGGGTCATGATTCATTCCGTGAATACGGATGGGGAGGCGTACTCGGTGGAGCCGGTATTGTATTCTTCGCCTTCATCGGATTTGATGCTGTTTCTACCGCTGCCCAGGAGGCTAAAAATCCCAAACGGGATATGCCCATTGGTATATTGGGATCGCTTGTGGTTTGTACTATACTTTATGTACTCTTCTCATACGTATTAACCGGTGTTGCCAACTGGACTGAATTTAAATCCGTGGGTAAAGAAGCTTCGGTTGCCTACGCTATCGAAACCTACATGCGTGAATACCTTTGGTTATCCAAAGCGATCAGCATTGCTATCCTGGCTGGATTTTCATCCGTGATCCTGGCGATGTTATTTGGTCAATCAAGAGTATTTTATTCAATGGCAAATGACGGGCTGATCCCAAAAGTATTTGCGGAGTTACATCCCAAGTTTCGTACACCCTGGAAATCAAATTTGATCCTGTTCGTGTTTGCCGGAGTTTTTGCTGGCTTTATGCCGGGAAGCATGGCTGGCGATCTAACCAGCATCGGAACATTGTTTGCCTTTGTTCTGGTTTGTGTCGGAGTGTGGATTATGCGGGTTAAGAATCCGGAGATCCCACGTGCTTTCAAAACGCCTTTGGTTCCGTTAGTACCTATACTCGGCATATTGGTTTGTACTGCAATGATCGTGATGCTAGATCCGTACACATTGCTGGTAGCGGCCATCTGGATGGTGCTCGGGTTGGTGATCTATTTTGGATATAGCAAACGCAACAGCCTTCTTCAGAAGAACAAATAATCGAACAAACAAAAAGAAAGCCGCCTCTGGTCAAGGGGCGGCTTTTTTATTTCAGGGAGGTGAAATCATTTGCATAACAACTACCGGAAGTTGCGGGCTTCTTGTCCGGGTTAGGTTAGTGATTTCAGGCTGCTACAAGGACACCAGGTGTCAACGTTCACGAAAGAATACCTCCGCCAGTTCTCCATTGGATTTCTACGAAACTGTATTGAACAAAAAAAGGGAGTCACGTATGCGACTCCCTTTTACTTTATTCACTTAGTTTCCGTTAAGCGGCTACCGGCTTGTTTTCAGGTGATTTATCCTTTGAGAAATCAACCAATACCGGTGATCCGATACACAATGAAGCATACGTACCGATTATCACACCAATCAACATGGCGAACGTAAATCCTTTAATTGTTTCACCCCCGAAGAGGAAAAGGATGAGCAGCACGAAGAGGGTAGACATACCGGTGATCAGTGTACGGCTAAGTGTGTCGTTCAATGCTTTGTTCACAACACTTGCTGTATCTTCAGAGCTCTTCTTCATAGCGAGGAATTCACGTACACGGTCGAACACAACCACGCTGTCGTTGATTGAATAACCAATCACAGTCAGAATAGCGGCCACAAAAGCCTGATCGATTTCCATGGTGAACGGCATGATTCCTTCCAGTAATACGAAGAGCGACAACACCACTAACACGGTATGGAACAAACTCACCACCGTGCCTAATGCAAACTGCCATTTTCTGAATCGGATCATAATGTACAGGAACATCAAGGCTATGGCGATGATCAGTGACCAAACCGCAGATACTTTGATGTCATTCGCGATTGTTGGCCCAACCTTGTATGAGCTCAGGATAACCGGGTTGTTGCCCAGTTTGGCAATACCTTCCTGGAGTTTGTGTTCGGCATCAGCCGTTCCCTGATCCGAATCATCATCAATCAGGTAGCTTGTTGTTACTTTATATTTTGTGTCGCTTCCATACGTTTTCACCTCAGGAGCTTCACCAAACGGAACGGCAAGCGTTTCACGAAGATCAGCAGCTGATACCGCTTTGTCGAACCCAACGATATAGGTACGACCACCTTTAAAATCAACACCGTAATTAAATCCTTTTACTGCGAGCATCGCCATACCGGCAATGATAATGGTTAATGAAATGGTGTAATAGATTTTGCGATTACCAATAAAGTCGATGTTGATACTTCGAAACAGGTTTTTAGACCAACCCATCGAGAAGTTTACTTGCTTTCCTCTGCGGATATAGTATTCAAAAATCACGCGGGTGAAGAATACCGATGTGAAGAACGAACAAAGGATACCGATAATCAGGGTAACGGCAAATCCATAGATTAATCCTGTACCGAAGATCAGAAGAACAACCCCTTTGATCAGGGTAGTAAGGTTCGAGTCAAAGATCGCCCAGAATGCATTTTTGTAACCGGCACGAATAGACGAGTCCAGGCTTTTGCCTGCATTCAAATCTTCCTTAACGCGTTCGTTGATAAGTACGTTTGCATCTACGGCAATTGCCAGCGATAACAGAATACCGGCAATTCCAGGGAGTGTTAACGCAGCATTTTTCGATGCCAGGACGCCAAGCAAAAATATCAGGTTCAGGAAAACCGCGAGATCAGCTACCCATCCTGATTTATTATACACGGCCAGCATGAACACAATGATCAGGGCAAAGCCTGCTACGATAGAGATGATTCCACTACGAACCGACTCTTGTCCAAGGGTTGGACCGACCGAAGATTCTTCAACGATTTTGGTGGGTGCTGGCAGCGAACCTGCGCGCAGTACATTCGCCAGGTCCTTTGCTTCTTCTACCGTGAAGTTGCCGGATATCTGTGAGTTCCCATTTGGAATTTCACCATTAACCGAAGGAGCAGAATAGACGGTGTTGTCGAGTACAATAGCAATTCTTCCTTTCGGACTCTTGGCGGAAGCCTCAGCCGTCCATTTAGCCCATGTACGTGTTCCGGTGGCATCCATGTTCATGCTTACTGCCGGACTACCGTATTCATCCAGATCATTCCGTGCGCTGGTAATTACCTTACCGGTGAGTTTTGATTTTCCGGAACGACCGATGTCGAGGAAAAACAATTCGAGGCTTTCTGAGTTCTGAATTACGCCTGGTTTATTGGCCCAATAAACACCCACATTTCTGGGTAACAGGTTTTTAATATCAGCACGTGCAAAAATATCGTTGATGGCGGCTGTATCCTTCGTGCTATAGCGGAATGTTCCGGGAGGATTGCTCAACGAAAACAGCGGAGAAATATTCAGATTCTGGAGTGAGTCCAGACCTGTTGATGCATCCGTTGTTGTAGTGTCATTTTCAGTCTTGGTGCTGTCACCCAACAGCGCGGAAAGATCTTCTTCCTTCACCGATCCATCAGCGGCAGTAACCGATGTTGTTTTGCGTGCAGCCTGCTGTTCTTTTACCAGTACATCGTTGATAGCAATGAGTGATGAGTTAATCGTATTGGGTTCAATAACATCCCAGAACTCAAGCATGGCTACGCCCTGAAGAAGTTTACGAACACGCTGTGGATTATCCGCGCCTGGAATTTCCACCTGGATTCTTCCGGTGCCAGAAAGGCGCTGAATATTAGGTTGTGACGTTCCGAATTGATCCAGACGGTTTGTCAGAATTGTAAAAGAACGATCAATGGCACTTTCAATTTCCGTTTCTACTGCACTGATTACTTCGCTGTCACTTGCGTTTGACGCAATCTTTTCGCGTGTTAACGGGTTAGCAAAAATAGAGGCGAGACGCTTATCCGGATTGTCTTCACGAAATGCCTTGAAGAACAAAGTGCTAAAACTCTCGCGACCTTTCTTATGTTCCAGTGATGCTTTGCGAAGTGCGCGGAGGAAAGACGAATCCTGGCTATTGTTGCTCAGCCCTTTGATCACATCCAACTGTGAAACTTCGAGGGTTACGTGCATACCACCCTGCAAGTCAAGACCGAGACTTAGCTCATAATCCTTAACTTCTTTATAGGTGTATTCGGCCATTCCCAGGAAATTGTAAACGGGTACATTCCAGAGGGAATCCAGGTAGGCCTGTTTTTTATTGACGTCAACAACGCCATCTTTTGTAGTGGCCGCAGCTACGGCTTCACGTTGTATCCTGTACGATACAAATGTGAACGAGAGGTAGAAGAAACACAGTAAGGTTATCACTACCGCCAGAAAAATTACTAATCCTTTGTTTTGCATATATAATCGTGAAATAAAAATTAACTAAAAGAGATATCGCTACCGGTGTTTACCGGCAGCCAAAAGGTTGAAGAAAAGATCAGGGTGCGTTAGGCGAAATTATTGCCTCGAAAAGCGTCTGAAAAAGTTTCCCGAGTGGGAGCTTAAAGTCGCTAACTATTTCCGCTATTTCTTCTTCTTCAAAGCGGATCTCGAAAAGACAGAAACTTTCGGATTGAAATTCAATGCAGGCTGGTGAAGACGGCAGCGTACTGGAGGGCAGCGAAATAACCGCGTCATCATCCGTGGATTGACTGGAACCTTGCTCGGTTTTTACGTCCTCCTTGACATGCTGAGGTGCTGCAAAATAAAAAAGCTGGGAAATAACGATCGCCAATGCTGTAACCAGGCCGGTAAGCAGTGTCAATGTTCGTATGGTTGCTTTCTTAGTCATTCAGGGGGTACAAAAGTAGACATTTACGGGTAATGTGCAAGGGTTGGCAAATACCTGCAGGCAACGTGAAAACCCCGGCTGAAAAGGCCTTCGGTTGACTTTAGCCGATTGAAAGTCTGTATTTCAACGACCACGTGAGCAGTTCAATGGCCCTGTCGAAGTGTTGATTGTTCGGAATTACGATATCGGCTGCGTGCTTCAGTGGTTTTATCAACGATTCATATACTGGCATTACGTGATGCTGGTAGCGGTAAAGAACATCATCCAGGTCGTAGCCACGTTCTTCATTATCCCGCCTGATTCTGCGGCTGAGTTTAAGGTGGTCTTTAGCTTCAATAAAGATCTTCAGATCAAGTTCTTTTTCTATTTCAGGAAAATACTGAACGAACAATCCTTCTATGAGAAGAATTGGCGCGGGTTGAAACACGAGCGTTTTAGCCGAGGCTTTTGCGTTGTTAAATGTATACTCTGTTTTGTGAAGTGTCCCGCCCTGTTTCAGTTTCACAATGTCCGCATGAAACGTCTCCCGGTCAATTGATTCCGGTACATCAAAATTCTCAACACCTTTTGAATCCTTATTTTGCAGATGCCGGGGCTTGTAGTAATGATCCTGTGAGATCAGGCATAATTCATCGCTGGCGAAACGCGATGAAAGGCTGTGGATAAAATACGTTTTACCCGATCCGCTACCACCTGTAATTCCAACCGTGAAAGGCTTCTTCATAAATGCTGCATTCAACAGCAATATTACGAAGAAGCATTCAGGCTTTAACAAAGGGCTGCGCCCTTTAGAAAACAGTTCTCTTTATACTAAAGGGGAACCGAGATTAATTCGAGATCGAAAATCAAAATAGTATTGGCAGGGACAGTTAGTGTGCCGCTGGTAATACCCTCCGGACCGTAACAATAAATAGAAGGAACATATGCCCGGATCTTACCGCCTGCGTTGAGTTTGGAAAGTGGTATGGCAAATCCCTGTAAATAATCACACAGCCTGCTGTTCGACAGTGCATTGGGTTCCAGGGTACCTTGCGAAATCACAACCTGGTCATTACTCAGATAGTAGTACTTGTAGCTAAACTTAACTTTATCAAACCAGTATGGATTCAGTCCGACACCTTGTTGGGTGATGGTATAACGGACACCGGTTTCGTCCACTTCATAGTCCGTAATCTCCTCTATCGCAAGGTAGTTTTCAATAGCCGTTGTGTCTGTTTTAAACCGATTAATTTCAGTAGCTGTCCAAACGACCTCATTAAACTCGATGTCAAAAACCAGCGTTGAGTTGGCGGGAATGACAACATTACCTTGAGAATCACGAATCGATGTTGATCCGTATGCCCACGCTGAGGGAAGAAAAAGTTTTGCCTTTGTTCCCTCCGGAAGGCGGGTGAGGCAATAGCGCCATCCGGTAATTAATTTGTTGAGTTTACCGCCTGTGGAGGTATCCGTCTCATCAATATTTCCTTCGTCAAACACTTCTCCTTCGCCAGTTACGGGATGGAAGAAACTGCCAACGTAATCGATATCAATAACACTGTTCAAGCGTGCGGGAAGACCCACGCCCATTTCCTCAACCACTATGCGTATGCCGCTGACATCAGAAATAACATTTTGTGCACCCGAACTTATCAGGTAGTTATCAATGGCTGTCACTTCTTTATTTAACTGGACTGCCGGATCTTCAACTTCGGAAGGCTCCAAACAGGAAGTAGTAATCATGGAAAGGGATATCCATGCAATAAAAAAAATCCGTTTCATATTCATGCTCTTAATCTATTATCGATCATTTAAAATTTACTGCGTATCTCTCAGGTATCGGGCCAATTTCTTAATGGCAATCGCCCGATGACTTAGTTCATTCTTTTCCGCCATTGATATCTCGGCAAATGTTTTGGTAAACCCTTCCGGAATAAAAACCGGGTCGTAGCCAAAACCATTTTCACCTTTCTTTTCAGTGGCGATATGGCCGTAAACGCACCCTTCAAAAGCAACCGGCTCTTTGTCGACACCGATGAGCGTAATTACGGTCCGGAACCTTGCCTTCCGTTCTGAAACGCCATCCAGGTTCGCGAGTAACAATGCCATGTTCGCGTTGCTATCACGGCTGTCTCCCGCATACCGGGCTGAATACACGCCAGGTGCACCCTGAAGAGCTTCAACTTCTAATCCGGTGTCGTCTGCAAAACAGGGAACTTCATAACGGTTAAAAACATACGCTGCCTTCTGCAACGAATTCCCTTCAAGTGTCGCCTGTGTTTCGGGTAACTCTTCATCGCACCCCAATTCACTAAGCCCTACAATGCTGAAAGATTCTCCTACGGCATTTCTGATTTCATCGAGCTTGTGCTGATTGTTGGATGCGAAGCACAACGTCATATGCCGCCCACGTTCGTGAGTTCTAATTCAATCTTCAACACCGTGTTTGCCGGAATTATCGTTTGTCCATTTTTCTTCAGCCCGTCAGGGCCAAAGCAGTACATTGACGGAACATATAAAACAATCTTTCCACCTTCTTTTATCTTCGACAAGCCTATTAAAAAACCCTGTATGTAATCGACCAGTCGGCTATTGAAAACATCCGAAGGCTGTTGTGTCTCTTCTGCAATTATGTTGTCCTCATTGGACATGAACGCATACTTAAAATTGAACGTGGTCTTGTTAAAGAAGGAGGGTTGATCACCGCTCCCCGGCTCCGTAATAATGTATCGCACGCCCAACGAATCGGTTTCATATTCGGTTATGCCCTTGCTGGCCAGGTGAGCTTCAATAGCCGTAGTATCCGTTTTAAACTGCAGAACTTCGGGGGCCGTG
>Ga0315910_10003159_pt1 | contig 14167 bp, 11 predicted proteins | sample EdamamesoilMG_FD_204470 | JGI IMG/M metagenome (GOLD analysis project Ga0315910, IMG submission 204470) | Garden soil microbial communities collected in Santa Monica, California, United States - Edamame soil | ecosystem: Environmental > Terrestrial > Soil > Garden | place: USA: California...
ATGTGCCCGATGACCACAGCCGCGCCCGGACCACCAATCAAAAGCACGCCCAAGATGGCAGCGCGGCGTTGTCCGAGCTGCAGCCAGCGCAGCGCACACCAAATGGCAAACACCGCGACCAGCGGCGCGGCCTCCGGGCGCGAGGCGACCAACAGCGCGCAGCTGAGACCCAGATACACGACCAGGCCTCGCGTGGCCTTGCCCAGGCTAATCAGGCCGAGCAGCTCGTCCCACGCCACATAACACAAGCCCCACAAACCCAAGAAAAGCGCCACTTCCATGCCGCTCCACAGCGACCAGTCCAGGGCACCCACGGAGAAAAAGATAGGTGGAACGAGCAGCGCACTGTAGCCGGGCAAACGCACGAACAGGCGCTTGGCCGCGAGCAGCGTGCCCAAGGTGGTGACGCAAGCAACCACTCCGGCAAAATGCATCAGGTTGAGATCGTCGTAGCCTGCGACGTAACCTGCGGCGAGCACGAACGGGTAGAGTAAGCTGGTCCCGCCGCTCGAGTACCCGTTGCCTGCGATCCACTCAAAAGGGTGGCCCTGGGCGATGGCGCGGGCAAAGTCAAAGTGAATGAACACGTCATCCAAAGGCGCGGACCACGGCGCTGACTGAGCGTGGTGGATGATGGCCTGGTAGCGGTCCGGATCGAACCACAACATCACCTGCTCGGTCTGTGCTTTGAGCGACCCGTAGAAGAGGCGAGCGTTGTACCACACCAGCGCTGCGGCCAAGACGAAGTAGAGCCGCTCGACGGACAACCACCGCGCACCCAAGGCGGCTTTACCGGGGCGAGCCGCAGATTTATCCTGGTTTTTGGGCATGGGGTGACTGGGTCTATCAGCGCGCCGACGCTACGTCGACGGGGGCGTCGTAGGGCGCGCCTGGGCTTGGGACAAGCGGCAAAGACGCGCCCCGGTTTAGGCGTTTTGCTGTTCTTCGTGTAGTTTTGGTGCGGCCATGGCCTGGACCAGAGAACGCGTCGTGATTGTGCCGCTGGTGGGCGGCGTGGTTCTAGCGGTGATCGTCCTGTCGAGCATCATGTTTCGCTCCAGCTTTCAGATGGAGCAGCTGCGTGACCGCTCGGTGGCCGAGGCGACGTTGTCGCTCGCCAATGAAAAGGCCGATCGCCTGGAGAAGCGCATCATCGAGCAGGACAACGCCCTGGCTGCGCTCCTGGGAGCCGATAGCATCGCGACGTTTGGTGAACGTTGGCTGGATGCAGCGGCGGCACAAACGCCCACGGTGCGCGCGGCCTTGCTCATCGACTTGGAAGAGCCGTCGCGTGAGGTGCTTGGCTTTGCGTCGCGTGCCCCCGGTCCGGAGGACGACGCGTTTCGCCGCACCTTGTTTCAGAAGCTGTGGAGCGAGATCAAACTGGGCGGCGAGCAGCCCGAACAGCTGCGACATGTGCACATGAGCGTGGGTGACCAAACCTACTTGCTCAGCCATTGGGAACGCGGTCAGCCGGGGCGACGGGAGCTGGTGCTGGCCTGGCACGACGTGCCGCGCATCGTGCACGAGCTATTTCCGCGGCTGTATTCCAGCGACGAGGCTCAATCGAGCCGCGTGAACGTCGTGGACGCGGAAGGCCGCATCATCTTTGGTCCCCCGCTGAGTCGCGGCGCACTGACCCTGGGACGACAATTCGCCTCGACGCTCTACAAATGGCGCGTCAACGTCAGCATGAACGCTGCGGCTGAGCTCGCGCGCGCCGTGGAACGTCGCCGCATCATCGAGATGGCCCTGGTGGCGATCAGCAGCTTGGTGGTGATCTTTGGCCTACTGGTGATCATCATCGCTGCGGCGCGTGAACAACGACTTGCCCGGCTCAAGAGCGAATTTGTGGCCAACGTGTCTCATGAGCTCAAGACGCCGCTGTCGCTCGTGCGCATGTTCAGCGAGATGTTGCTTTCGGGGCGCGCTCCGCCCAATAAACAGCAACAGTACCTAGAGATCATCGTCAATGAGAGCGACCGACTGAGCGCGCTCATCGACAATGTGCTCGACTTTGCGCGCTTGGAGCGTTCCGTCGAGGCGTATGAATTTGCGCCCGTCAGCATTCGGGAGACGGTGGACCACGCGGTGGAGGTGTGTCAGCCGCGGGCCGAGCGCCAGGCCATTCCGCTTCTGATCCAGCATGAGGTGGAGGCGACGGAGTGCCCGCGCATCGACGCGCGAGCTTTGGAGATTGCGCTCATCAACTTGATCGACAACGCGCTCAAGTATGCTCCGAAGAGCGACCAAATCATCGTCAACCTGAGTCGAGAGGCGGGGTATTTCAAGCTCGGTGTGCTCGATCGCGGCCCTGGCATCGACAAAGATCAACGTAAGAAGATCTTTGATCGTTTCGTGCGCGGCAGCGCAGCACAGACGCAGGCCAGCGCCGAGCGCACGCGCGGAAGTGGCATCGGTCTGTCACTCGTAGCGCAAATTGCCCAAGCACACGGCGGCAGCGCGTGGGTGGAGGATCGCCCAGGCGGTGGCGCGCAGTTTTGGCTCACGGTGCGGGCTAGCCAGCCGTGAGCGCCGGGCTCATTTTTGTACTTCACCCGGGTCACGCACGGACTGCATCTTGAGGAGCTGGTCGTCGCTCAGGAAGATCGCCGAAGGCGCTACGACCTGCGCTGGTTGGGCGGGCGGGGCGATTGGGGTGGGTGCCGGGGAGGCCGCCGCGGGTTGGGCGGGGGCCCTTTGTGCGGGCAAAGGTCCAGGTGGGGTGGCAGGTGGGGCGGGTGCCGGACCCGCGGCGGCGGGCAGGTCAGCTTCCATGTCCTGTTCCTCATCGCTTGCGCTGCCGGGTTCCAGGGTCGGCTGGGCAGGTGCCGCCGCGATGGCCTCGGGCAGGGGGATAGCGTCCAAGATCGGATCGTACTTGGTGCGGACCTCGGCGAAGGCCTCGCGGTGACTCTTGGAGATCACGCGCATGCCGTCCAAATTGAGCGACTCAGGATCGAGGTACACGCCGTCCTTCTTCATGGTGAAGTGCAGGTGCGGCCCGGTGGAGCGACCCGTCGTACCACAGTAGCCCACGGTCTGCATGCGCTCGACGGCGTCGCCCACCTTGAGTCCTTCGACGAAGCGTGACAAGTGCGCGTAGCCCGACTCGTAGCCACCTTCGTGCTTCACCTTGACCAAGTTGCCGCTGGGTCCGCCGTTGCCGATGAAGCTGATGACACCGGGCGAGGTGGCCCCAATGGGCGTGCCGGTGGGTGCACCAAAGTCCGTACCGGTGTGCGGCATGGGCTTGTGGAGCACCGGATGCATGCGCTTCATGTTGAACTTGGAGGTGACGGGCGCCCCCGGAATGGGCAGGCGCCAGCCGCCTTCGTACGGAGCGCGGCCGGTGGTGTCGAAGTGCCCGCCCTCGAGCGGATGAGCATAGTAATAGATGCGCCGCGGCTCTTGCCCCGCTTTGAGGATCTCCATCGCCTCAATGCCCGCATAACGAGAGAACTCGCCGAGCACGGTCACCTCTTGCACGATGATGCGCATGCGATCACCCGCCTTGAAGTCGGACAGCGCAGAGTGGCCACGCAACGCGCTCCCCACTAAGTTGGCGATCCCTGGGTCAAACCCCGCGCGTCGTGCCGACTCTTCGAAGGACTTGCCGTCGTGGGCGAAGGCGCGTCGCACTTGGTTGCGCACCACTTTGAGGTCCAACTTTTGGCCTGCAAGGAGCCCGGCGGCGTTCGGTCGAGCCTGCACCACTTCCTCTTTGCTGATGATGTATTCGAAGCCGAGCAGGGTCTTTCCTCGGCGGGAGACCAAAGCAAGGAACTCGTCGCTGCTCTTGCAGTGGTCGAGATCGAGCAGCCCCTTGAGCGCCGTGTAGGCGCGATACGCCTCGGCCTTGGGCAAGCCAGCGTCCTGGATAGCGCGGAGGAACGCTTGTTTGCCAATGCGCCCACGTATGACTTGGTTGCCTGGTTTTTCAGCGTCGTCCATCACGCGCCATGGTCCTGCCACGCGCGTGCGCGGCGGGGCGGCGATGGCGGGCGCAGCTGGGGCCGCGGACGTGGCCACGGCGCTCGCTACGGACGCAGGCGGGGATGGGGCTACCGTGTCCGCCTTGTCCAAGAGCAGACCCAGCGTCGCGACCAACGTCGTGCCCACGAGCCCGATCAGCCCGGCCAACAGATTGGGTGAGAGGCTAGGTCCGGGGGTTCGAGTCGGAGATCGGCGGGCGATGCGCTCGAGCTCATCCATCACTGCAGCCGGCGCTGGGGTCAGCATGGGCGATGGGCTGGGGTCGCTCTCGGGCACGGACTCGAGGGCGGCGGGCACCACGGGGGCAGGAGGCGCAGCACGCGGCACCTGAGCTGGCGTCGGGTTCGCTGCGGCGGCGACCGCCGGAGCCGCTGTCGCTGGCGTAGGCGTGGTCGCCTGGTTCAATTCTTGGGGCAGCGCCGTCAGGTCCAATGGTCCCACTGGTAGCTCACGCTTTTCTGGGGGACTGAAGGCCGCGTGATGGGTGGCGGACGTTTGTGCATCGGGTGACCAGGAGGGCCGCTCGGATGGTCCACCCTGGGCGTCGGAGCGTGTCATGCGCGCACGCTCGAGCAAGCGAGCGCGCACCGGGTGCATGGTCTGCTCAGCGCGAAAACTGGGTTGTCCGGTGGGGTGACCCAGCGGGGCCGTGTCAGAACTCGCTGCGCCCTCCGCGCGCTCGCTGCGCCCTGATGGATCAGCCGGAGCGCTCTGCTCGGCGAGAAGATCGTGATCGGGATGCTCGGACACGGGCAGCGGGTAGCAGCTCAAATCCCCTGATTCAAGCGCGAGGGTGCATCAGCGCGGTGGCGAGCAGGCAACTGCTTAGACGTTTGCGTTAGCAATGGAAAAGTACTCCTCAATGCGGGCCCCCAGCATTTGGCTCGGGAGCTGTTCGAGATCAACCCAGTGTGGCTGATCGGCACCAAAATGTACGTTGAGGTGACCTAGGGCAAGCCGCGCTGACTCTTTGAGAGGAGGACTGCCCCCGGTCAGTTGTTGGACCGAGGTCACGCCGTATTGTTTGATGCCGCACGGCACGATCAAGCGAAACAGCTCCATGTTCGTCGATAGGTTGAGGGCAAAGCCATGGCTGGTGATCCAACGCGAGATGCGTACGCCAATGGCGCCGATTTTGGCTGGCCGCTGCAAACCGTGCTCACCAGGAAAGCAGTCGCGCTCGGCTTGGTCAACCCACAGGCCAATGAGCTCTTTGATAGACCCCCCCTCGAGCCCGTAGGGTCGAATGAGTTCATTCATGACGGCCGTGAGCCCCTGCACGTATTTGCGTACGTCACAGCGATCAGGTTTGAGATCGATGATCGGATAGGCGACCAACTGCCCAGGGGCGTGCAGGGTCACGTCGCCGCCGCGGCCAGTCTCCACCACCTCGACCCCCATTTTGCGCAGCTGCTCGCCGCTCGTAAGGATGTTTTCCTGATGGGCGCCGCGCCCCAGCGTGATGACCGGCGCGTGCTCCAACAAGAGGACCAAGTCGCCTACGCGCCCTTGCCGACGCGCTTCAAACAGCTGCTCCATGAGCTGTAGGCTGGGAGTGTACTTGCGGCGGCCGAGGTAAAATCCGACAAGGGCGCTCCGCGTCATTCCGGTATCGATTCTCCCGAGGCGCGTTGTTCCTCGCGGAACTTCTCGATCTGCTCAGCGAAGGTGTTGGCGATCTCCGGGTCAAACTGGCTCCCACTGCAGCGCTCGATCTCACCCAGCGTCACCTCATGAGGCAGGGCTTTTCTGTAAGCGCGGTCGCTCGTCATGGCATCGTACGTATCCGCAACGCTGATGATGCGAGCGATGAGTGGAATGTTGTTGCCAGCCAAACGCAGAGGATAACCGCGCCCATCCCAGCGTTCATGGTGCAGGTGCACACCGGGGATCACCGGACCCAAAAACTGGATGGGGTCCAAAATTTCCTTGCCGTATGTGGGATGTTTTTGAAACATCTCGTACTCGGTCGAGGACAACTTACCCGGCTTGTTCAGGTTCATCACGCAGCCGATTTTGCCGATATCGTGCATGAGCGCGGCCTGACGGACGACCTCGATCTCAGCCTCATCCAAGCCCAGCCAGCGTGATAGCCGGACCGCGTACAGGGCCACGCGTTGGGAGTGTCCGGCCGTGTAGCGGTCCATCTTGTCGATGGTGTTGGCCAGACTTTGGATCGTCTGCTGAAAGGTCTGCTGCAGGTCCTCGTACAGACGAGCATTCTCGATGGCGGCGGCGGCGCGTGAGGCGATGATGCTGAGCAGCTTGCGTTGTCCCTCGGTAAAGCGCTTGCCTAGCGTGAAGGACGAGAGAGTGATCCAACCGATCAAGCGCTCGCGCATGCGCAGTGGGGTAGTGACGGTGGAGATGGCGGGTTTGCGCAACTTCTCTTGAAACAGCGGCGCGCAGTCCGCGCCATGGATGAGTAAGGCAACCTCGTCATCGATGCGATTTCTGATCGCGGAGGGGTCGAGGGAACCCGGATCGGCAAACGCGACGGGTCCGCGCCCCTGGTCGCGGGGCGGCGCCATTTTGCGCACGCGCTCAAAGAACTGGCCTTGCCCATCATCGAGCCAAATAAACACGCCATCTGCGCTCAGCTCCTCGAACGCGCTCTCCTCAATCGTGGCGATGACGTCTTCCAGACTGAGGCTGGCGGTGATGGCCTCACTGACCTTGTAGAGCGACAGGGCCTCGCGCAGGCGCAAGTTCTCCGCCGACAGGCGTTGCTTCTCCAAGCCACGCTGCACCACATGCACGATCTCCTCCACCTTGAAGGGCTTGAGGATGTAATCGTAAGCGCCGTGCTTCATGGCATCGATGGCCGTCTCCACGGTACCGAAGCCGGTCATGATCACCGTCAGCGCCTCGGGCTGTAGCCGCGCCACGTGTTGGAGCAGCTCCAGCCCGCCCATCTTGGGCATCTTCAAATCGCTGATCACGAGCGCGAAGTTGGAGCGCGACAGCTCGGTCACCGCTTGGGTGCCGTCGTCGGCAGTGCGCACGGCGTAGCCTTCCATGGTGAGGAAGTCGGCCAAAATGTCCCGAATGAACTTCTCATCGTCGACGACCAGGACGCGCGGCTGTTCGGGCGGTGTGGAAAGTCCGGATATCATAGTCAAATGCGCTGACCGAGAATACCACCGATGGTGCGTGAAGCGGGCCGTACTTGGTGGACCTGCAGAAAACGAAGGTTCATCCCGTTGATGGTTGCGTGGGCCACGATGGGACCCAAAAGTGATCCAGTTGCTTCAAAAAGAAAGCCAAAGACTAGGCCCATGATCATCGCCCACAACACCCAAGTCCAGCGCGAGCGCCCCGGAAGTTGGTGGGCCATGCCGAAGACCAACGCCTGGATCCAAACGTTGGTGACCGTTTGCAGCACTGACCGAAACAAGATCTCTTCGCCCAAGGAAGAAAACACCGCTACGGCGATGATGCCCGGCAGGGGCATGCCCGTGACGCTGGGCTGGAGCTCGTCGTGCAGCACCTTGGCCCAGGTGGTGCGCTTGACGAGGATCAACGTCGCACCCACCCCAAGCAAGCCCACGGTCAGACCGAGCAGCGCGCTGTACGCGTGGGCAGCGAGGGGGCTGAGCGCGATCCACGGCTCCGGGTGGGTCCAAACTTCTCCCCGAACGTAAATGGCGACGACGCCGAAAACGAGGCCGACGACCGCGTAAAACGTGGTGAGGACTGTGGCTCGAGTCATCGCAGAAGACTATGGCATGGCGCACGCCTCCTGGGTATGGTGGCTGATATGGAGGGCACCAAGAGCCGCCAATCGACGCCTCCGGCTTCGTCCAGGGAGCTGGAGGAGCTGCTGGAGAGCGGCCAGGGGCTCGTCGAGCACCTGGTGAACCAGGTGTACACAGAGATTCTGGGCGCCATGACCCGGGAGGATTTGCGCGCTTACGGACAGCAGGGATTGCTCGAGGCAGCGCTGCGCTTCGACGCGGCGCGCGGGGCTAACTTTCGAACGTTTGCTTACTTCCGGGTCCGCGGCGCGATGATTGACGGCTTACGGAAAATGGGGCCGTGGAGCCGCCGCGGCTACGAACGGATCGCTCTGCTGCGTGCCGCGAACGGTGCCAGTCAAAGTTTGCATGAGGAGCAGCAGGATGTCTCCGGCCTCTCCGCTGAGCAGGCCGCGGAGCGGCTACGCAAACACATGGCGTCGATGGTGACGGCGATGACGGTGGGGGTATTTAGCTCCGGACGCTGGCAAAAGGACGGCTCCGACGACACATCTCCACCGGCTGGACGTATGGTGGCCGTCGATGAGGCCCTCAACGCTGAAGAACAGCTGGCCGACCGTCAGATGGTGGAGTGGGTCACGCAATTGGTGGACAACCTGCCTCATCCGGAAAATGAGGTCGTGCGACGCTTCTACATCGACGGCGACAACATGGACGCCATCGCGCAGACGCTCGGCCGCAGTCGCTCATGGGTCAGCCGTGTCCACACCCGGGCGCTCGGCAAGCTGGCCGCACGTTTGCGGCGCGAAACGCGCGATTCGTCCGGCTAAACTAGCCTGGGCCCGAGGGCCGTGCCACAACTGGCTCCGCCATCGCTGGGCAGTGCCACTGCCTAGCCGCGTCGGCCCGCCGCGTCAGGAGCCCAACATCATGAAAGAACGTGTCATCGTAGCCATGAGCGGAGGAGTGGATAGCTCAGTCGCTGCGGCCCGCTTGCTCGAGCAAGGGTACGATGTGATTGGCGTGACGCTCCACCTGTGGGACTACCCCGACGACGGGAGCGTCAAAGGCCGCTGCTGCGCGCCAGAGGACGTGCACGATGCACGCCGCGTCGCCGATGCTTTGGGTTTTCCTCATTATGCGTTCGATCGCCGTGAGTTGTTCGAGCGCGAGGTGGTCGCCCCATTCGTCAATGACTACTTGGAAGGCGTGACCCCTAGCCCCTGCGTGCGCTGCAATCGGGGGGTCAAAGTCGCTGAGCTGATCGCGCTGGCCGATCGTTTGGGCGCCTCACAGGTCGCTACCGGTCACTACGCGCGGCTGCAGACGACCGAGGCTGGTCGGCTTGACCTATTGCGGGCGCGCGACCTCAACAAGGACCAAAGTTACTTCTTGCACATGCTGCCTGACGCCACCCTGGGGCGTTTCCTCTTTCCGCTCGGAGAACTCGACAAGCAAACGGTGCGGCAGCAAGCCGTGGACCTCAAGTTGCCTGGTGCGGGCAAAGGCGAAAGCCAGGAGCTGTGTTTCGTTCCCACCGGCCGCTACGATGAGTTGGTGGAAAAACGCGCCGGCGGCCGGGTGCGGCCGGGACCCATTTTGGGCGAAGATGGACGGGTGGTGGGCACGCATGAGGGCCTGCACCGCTTCACGCGCGGCCAGCGCCGCAACTTGGGGGTCGCCGTGGGGCAACGGGCGTACGTCGTCGACATTGATCCCGAGACCCACGCGGTGCGCTTGGGAACCAAAGAAGAGTTGCTGCGCTCGGAGCTGACGGTGAGTGAACTTTCATTGCGCGCGGGGGTGACGTTGCCCGTCGAGGCCGACGTGGTCATCCGCTACCGGGGCACCCCAGCGCGCGCCCGCATCGAGCAACAGAGCGCTGAGACGGCGCGCATCGTCTTCCACGACAAAGTGAGCGCGCCCTCCCCAGGACAATTTGCCGTGCTGTACGAGCAAGAGCGCGTCCTGGGAGGTGGTATGATCACGGCGCTGGGAGCGTAACCGGGATGAAGCAGCACCACGGCTTGACCAGTCACGGGTTTGCACGGGGTCACTCCTCGCGCAGTTACGTGGCGTGTTTGGGCTTGGGCGCAGCTGCTCTGGGCTGTGGGGTTTCCCATGGCGAGGGAGAGGTGTCGAGTGACCACCTGTACGCGGCCGACTGCATCGATGGGCCGTTTGACTTGCGGCCCGATTATTTTGCCTCAAACCCTGAGCTGGATACACAGCTGATCACGCTGCAGCATGGTGACCGGCTGCACGACCTATCCGATGGCGTTCTGATTTCTGTCTATCAAGTTTCTAACATCATCGACGAGCACCTGGGCCAAGCAGTGGAGGTGGCTTTGCCCCCAGGGGTCACTCCACCCGGGCACGCGCCGAGTGAGCAAGAGCTGCCATTTGCGGCGCTCACGCTGTACCTCAACGACAGTTGCCATGAGCAAGATGTGTCGCTGCAGGCTATCTCCGGCACCATCACCTTCGACGCGCTGTTCTCTGGCGATCTGTCGGACCGCAAGAAGTCGGAGCGGCTCATCGAGGCGCAGTTTGACGTCGTCGTCGCCGACCCGCGGCTCTTGCCAGCGGATGGGAGCGACCCCGATCCGTCGCTGCTCAGCGAAGTCCAGGGCTCGTTTCGCTTCTACTTTCGGCGCGGTCCCACCGCGCAGCCCTTTCCTTGAGCACCGCAGCTCCCCTGAGCAGCGCAGCCCTTCCTCTGAGCCGAGCTGGCATGAAAACCAAGGTGACCCCACAGTTGTTGCAGGAAAGTGAGCAGTTTTGCCTGCAGTTTGCCTGTCAGCATTGCGCCTATTTCGAGCCCAAAAGCCGCAGCTGCTCGGAGGAGTACCCCAATCATGAGCACCTGGATGCGCGACTGATTGAGCCCGAGGTGTTGTTCTGTAAGCTGTTTGAACTCAAATGACTGGCTCGAGTCATCCGAAAGCGCTGCTCACGTTCGTTAGAAACGCGCTCGGCAAGGTGCGTGACCCAGCCGGCCCTACGGCGCTCTCGGTAGCCGTCTCTGGTGGAGCGGACTCCATGGCGCTCTTGCACTGCTGCATCCTGCTCCGTGAGCAATTGCAACTGCAGCTGCTCGCGGTGGCCGTCGATCATGGTTTGCGTCCGGAGGCGCAAGCCGAGGTGCGTCAGGTGGCTGAGTTTTGCGGCGCGCACGCGGTGGACTTCGTAGCGTGTCGTCTGCAATTGCCCGCCGGGGGCAACGTGCACGCGCGCGCACGTGAGGCGCGTTACCGGGCGCTGTGGGCGAGCGCTCACGCCAAGCTGGGTGCAGCTGCCTTTTTGGCCACGGCCCACCACAAGGACGACCGCGCCGAGACGGTATTGCTGCGGCTTTTGCGCGGCACCTCGCTCGAGGGTCTGTCGGTCTTACCGCCCCAGACCGAGCGGCTGCTGCGTCCGCTTTCGATGGCGCGCCGCGCGGACGTGGAGCTGCACGTGGCGCGGCACCACATCCCCTATGTAAGCGATCCGTCCAATGCTGATCCGCGCTACTTGCGCAGCCGAGTCCGGCATGAGCTGCTGCCGCTCCTTGTGGAGTTGGGGCCGGGCATCGTCGAGCACCTGACGCACCTCGCGGACGAAGCGCAGCAGCTGCCTGAGCCGCTTGGCTTGAGCCACGAGCACCGCCAACAATTGCGCCTGGCGCTGCGCGACATAAAACGTCCGGTGGATGTGCGCTTGTCTGGCGGGTTGCGGCTGGTCCGCGCACCGGAAACGGACCCCAAGTAGGCGAATTTTCGGATTTTGCCCCAGGGCCGAAAAAAACCGCCTTGGGGGCGGGCAATAATGGCCCACAAAGGCTAGGATCGATAGCGAGCGGGTGAGTACTGGCGTCGACCGAGGCTCACAAAATATCCATTCGAGGTTTCAACGTGAAGCAACCCCAAAAGACCCTCCTACTTTGGGTCGTCGTGATTGTCACCCTGCTGGCCGTTTGGCAGCTCTTAGGCGAACAAGGTAAGGGCCGACAGCCGATGAGCTACAGCGAGTTCATCACCCTCGTCCAGGCGCCGGAAGGTGAGCGTCGCGTGACCGAGGTGAGGATCCGCGAACGAGACTACAGTTTCGACATTCTGGAAAAAGACGGCAAGAGCGTCTCACGTGGCGTCACTGTTGGACCACCTGATGCTGATCCGGATGCGCTGCTCAAATCGGGCATCAAGGTGAAATACGAGAAGGACGACGGCGGTGCGTTTTGGATGAGTGCGCTCACCATCATGCTCCCCATGTTGTTCCTGTTGGTCATGTTCTACTTGTTCATGCGCCAGTTGCAGGCCGGCGGCGGCAAAGCGATGAGCTTTGGCAAGAGCCGGGCGCGGCTGCTCAACGAAGCCCAAAACAAGGTGACCTTCGTGGACGTGGCGGGCGTGGACGAGGCCAAGGACGAGGTCGAGGAGATCATCGCCTTCCTCAAAGATCCCAAGAAATTTCAGCGCTTAGGCGGTCGCATCCCCAAGGGCGTGCTCATGATGGGTCCGCCCGGTACGGGCAAGACGCTGCTGGCCCGCGCCATTGCCGGTGAGGCGGGCGTGCCGTTCTTCAGCATTTCGGGTTCGGACTTCGTCGAGATGTTCGTCGGCGTGGGTGCTAGCCGCGTGCGCGACTTATTTGAGCAGGGTAAAAAGCACGCACCTTGCATCATCTTCATCGATGAGATCGACGCAGTCGGTCGTCACCGTGGCGCAGGCCTGGGCGGCGGGCACGATGAGCGTGAACAGACGCTCAACCAACTCCTAGTGGAGATGGACGGTTTCGAGTCGAACGAAGGCGTCATCATCATCGCCGCCACCAATCGGCCAGACGTGCTCGACCCGGCCATCTTGCGGCCCGGCCGTTTTGACCGTCGCATCACCGTCCCGCGTCCGGACGTGCGTGGTCGTGAAGGGATCCTGCTCGTGCACACCAGCAAAGTACCGCTCGGCGACGACGTGGATCTCAGCATCATCGCCGCGGGCACCCCGGGCTTCGTGGGCGCGGACTTGGAAAACCTGGTGAACGAAGCGGCGCTCTTGGCTGCACGTCAGGATAAAGAAGCCGTGTACATGGAGGACATCGAGCTCGCCAAAGACAAAGTCCTCATGGGCGCGGAGCGGCGCAGCATGGTGATGGGCGAGGCCGAGCGCAAAACGAGCGCCTGGCACGAGGCCGGCCACACCGTGGTGGGGAAGCTGGTGGAGGGCAATGATCCGGTGCACAAGGTCTCCATCATCCCGCGCGGCGCCGCGCTCGGTGTCACCATGTTCTTGCCGACGGAAGACCGTCACTTGATGACGCGCAAGCAGATGCTCGCAAAAATTGCCATGGCGCTCGGCGGGCGCGTGGCAGAAGAAGTGGTGTTTGGTGAGATCACCACCGGCGCGTCCGACGACATCAAGCGCGCCACCAACATGGCCCGCGCCATGGTGTGTGAGCTCGGGATGAGCGACAAGCTGGGCCCCATCGCTTACGGCGAAAACGAACACAACGTGTTCTTGGGGCGTGAGATGGCCCAGCGCCGCGAGGACTACTCAGAGTCCACGGCGCGCAACATCGACGAGGAAGTGGCTCGCATCGTCACCGAGCAGCACGGCTTGGCGCGGCAAACCATCCGCGACAATCGCGACAAATTGGACCGTCTGGCGCACGCGTTGCTCGAGCGCGAAACCCTGGATTCCGAGGAAATCTTCGCCTGCATGGAAGGGCGTGACTTGCCGCAACGCAGTCGGGTGATCATCCCCACCTGGGCCGAGCGCAAGAAGAAGGAAACCAAGGAGCGTAGTCCCATCTTTGGCGCTCCGGCCAAGCCCGCCACGGGCGAAGCCTGATCTTGGCGAAGAGCAGATTTTGAGTTGGAGTCAGCTGCGCAGCTAGGCAGCGGCTCCGTCGCCGTGTCTTTTCCCGGTCCGAGCAGGGGGAACGTTGTGGAGGCCAGCGGCTAGCGCTGCGACGCTGGGTACTTCGCATTTTGAGGCATGTCTTGCAGATGGGGCCACTCATTGTCGGTCGGGGGGGCGGAGTTCATACTCCTTCCCTCTTCACGAAATGGACCCATCATGAACTATCTTTCTCGCCGCCTGCTGTGCGTTTCTTTACTTTGCGCTGCCCCCTTGGCCTGCTCGTCCGAGCCGGCTGATCCTATTTTGGGCAGTGGTGGGGCCGCGGGCACGGGCGGGAGCACGGCAGCGGGTGGCAGCGGCGCGGGCGGCGGCGGCACGGGCGGTGCGGCGTCGGGCGCAGGCGGCGCGGGCGCAACCGGGGGAGCGTCGGCCACCGGTGGTGCGGCCTCAGGCGGCGCCCAGAGCAGCGGTGGGAACAGCGCGTCAGGTGGCGACAGCGCGAGCGGTGGCGCAGCCGCTACCGGTGGCGGCGATGGCTCGGGCGGCGACGGCACGGGCTCGGGCGTGCAGGTCTACATCCTGTTTGGGCAGTCCAACATGTGGGGTGAGCCCCTGCCGCAGGCGCAAGACATG
>Ga0315910_10003160_pt1 | contig 14167 bp, 13 predicted proteins | sample EdamamesoilMG_FD_204470 | JGI IMG/M metagenome (GOLD analysis project Ga0315910, IMG submission 204470) | Garden soil microbial communities collected in Santa Monica, California, United States - Edamame soil | ecosystem: Environmental > Terrestrial > Soil > Garden | place: USA: California...
TTGAGTTCCAGGAGGTCACTAGCCAGAGCCCGGTTCGGACCATAATCGATACCGCCGAAGACAACATCGTCTCGTTTCTCAACGGAGAAGGCGGTCGCATTCTATGGGGCATCCGGGATGTGGACCGCACAGTGGTTGGGGTCGTTCTTGATGCACCTGCGCGCGATGAGATCCGCAAGGGGATCGCGAACAAGATCCACATTGTTCAACCAGCCGTCGATCCGTCGCGCTATCGCCTCGAGTTTCATCCGATTGAAGGCGAAGGAGTGCCCATCGACCTTTGCGTAGTCGAAATCTCAATCGCGCACATACCCGTATCTGATCCCTTCTACAACCACAGCAACGAAGCATTCGTTAGGATCAACGGAGTGAAGCAGAGACTCGCTGGACCCAAGCTTACAGCCTGGATCAAGACCCGTCTGCAGCGCGATGCCCCGCCCCCAGGGTCGATAGACGATCCCAAGCTCCAGGCTCTCGTTCATCGCATTCGCCGAATCTTCACCGAGCACGGGCTTGAGCCCGCACACCTTAGCCGATTTCTGGAAATCCGAAAAGCGCCGTTCACAATCAGCCTTCGAGATATCCAAACTGACTCCACCCTGCTTCACTGGCTTGACGAGCAGAAGATTGATTGGATCGCGTACACATTCCTTATCCGGCGCGAATGGATCGACGGCGAAGACGAACGGATCCACGAAGAATTTCAGTTCGACAAGCAGCCCGAGCGGTTCTTCAGCACGGTCAGCCAGCACGTGGACCCAATGATCTGGGACGAAGTCCACGACAACCCCACCGCTCATTTCCTGCGGCGCGGCGTTGGCAAGGACTGGGATCGAAAGGGCGGCCAGGATGTGTTCTTCATCCTTGCCGTTCCGCTCGCGCGATTCAGCAACGAGAGGACGATCTTCAAGTACCTCACAGACCAAACCGCGTATCCGTGGCGTTACGGTCGCACGAACATCCAACTGCGCGCATGGGCCAGACTTCTCGACATCAACAAACGAATTTACTGTTCGACAGATGAGGTCTCCCTTGAGGTCGCCAGCAAGGTCGAAGGGAACTCCATTTTCCTCCGCGATGTGATCGAAAATCGTCGTGTCAGGTGCCGCGACGACTGGCACATCGAGGACTACGGCCTCTACCGATCTGAAAGTGCGCAGGCGAAAGGAACCGAGCAATTGCCCGATGTCATCGAGTTCCTAAAGCGCCACAATCTCCCGTGGAAGCAGACGCAACTCGCCCCCCCCCCTCGATAGCAATGCCCATCAAACACGCCATCTGGACCATCGGTGACAAACCCGCGCCGCTGGCGCTAGGGCAGAAAGGAGCCGTCGGCTCCATCTCTCGTTGTTTGCATCAGACTGCAGACAACTGGCGAGGCAGCGCGTGGTCCATGCTGCCGTGCAGTTGCCGCGGCAGCAGATGCGGGTGCGCGATCGGACGAGCGGCAGCTCGAGGACATGATCGTGACGGATCCGCGCATCGTCTCCGCGAAGTGGATGCTGATCGGGCGACAGGAGCACACACCGCTTGGCGGCATCCTCGATCTCCTCGCCATTGCGTTCAGGCGCTCGGCCAAGCCGGCCACCGGCGAACTTGCCTTCGCTTTCCGGTTGTCCATGGTGACGTGACTCGAATCTGCACGGAAATGGAGGCCTGTCGTAAAACTGGTTGAACGCACTTTTCGCCTCACGGCACCCGAGGGGCTCGGCCGCAAACCGAGGCCTGAATTGATCGGACCGGTGCTCACGCACCTACACGCCACGCTGCAGGATACCGTGCGCATGGGTTTCCTCCACTCCAGCCGGGCACGCGGCCGGATACCCGGCGTGCTGAAGCGCGCAGCCGAGGTCCTCTACACCGGGCACTCCGCCGACGGCGCGGACGGGACGCTGCTGCATTTCGAAGTGGCGCCATTTGGCGAGGTGGCGAGCGAACTTTTCAGGCAGCAGCTCCTCTGGGACGACGGGCCTAGAGCCGAGCAAACGGCCTTCGAACTGCTCGCCGCATCTCTGGACGACATCGCGGCCCGGCGTACCGAAAGCAATCGTTTCGATTCCGGATTGCTCAACCGCGTGCGCAGCTACGGGCGCGTCGTCAGATCCGGTCTATCGACGATCGAACTTCCAGACGCTCAGGTGCCCCATGGCGGTCGTATCGACGCCGCCAGCGTGGCCGCGGCTGGAGCGCCAGCCGAAGGGGACACGTCTTGACTCTTGACTCGGACGCTGTGTCCGCGCGGACGCGCCTAGCCGATCGACAGTCCTTGGGTTCGGCCGAACTCGCCTCAGTGGAATCCTCCCTTGCGGCCTGTTGACTCTACCGCCACCCTACCCTCTCGGCTCCGCCGGTCCCTCTTCAGTACATAAACCATCCACCGCCGTGAATCTCTGCCGGTGAAAACCGCCTGCGATCTCCTCTGGTTCAATGGCAAAGGCTTTGAAGAATCCGCCATTTTCCCGTCCAACGGCATCATAGTCTCGGATACCGAAAGCCGTGCTGGACGGAGCGCGCAGATGGCCTGCGGCTCTTCCGCTGGCCATCTGCGTCATCAGAGGGACTTCCTGTGCCACAACACCCACAACACAGCTCTAGGTCATGACTAAACCGGCAACACGTCAGCAGCTCGCTACCAGAATGTCGGAAATCGACAAGGAGATCGCGTCGGCAAAGAAGAGCTACCTGGCCGCCGACGGCGACTACGCAATGAACGGAGCAACTCTCGAAAATCGGGTCTCCGCTCACGTGAGCCGGTATCTAGATCCGAAGGAAGACCGCGCTGAAGATATTCGGATTCGTGCTCAGGAGGTACTCGATTCATTCAGGCAGTTTAGACAGACGAGGGTAAGACTCGCGACCAGCCTGGCGCTCGTTCTCCTCCAGATGCAGGGTTTGGTGCAGGGCATTACGATCGATGCCTTGCGAGACGTGCTTGTGTCGCCTCCCCCAGAGAAGCCGAAGCCGGGCAGGCCAGCCTTTGTCGACCTCGTCGCTGCACTTCCAGGTTTCGAGAGGGTGGATGCAGCTTCCGTTGTGGCGTTCACCCGTGCCTTGATCATCGGTGAACGCGTCCGCGACGCACTCATTATTGCGGCAAATATCCTGCAGCTGAGGCAGGCGGGCATGGCAAAATACCTCGGCGATCACGTTGTGGTGGACGCAGATCGCATTGTGCGAGAGTTGCGAAAGAAGTTTGTCGACGATGTCAGAGACGAAGGCTTCGAGGCTGCCCTAAAGGTCACGGTTGAGCTTGCCGGATTCGCTTGGGAGGAGGTTGATCCCTACTTCAAGGTCTTCAAGAAAGCGAAGGAGTTTCGGGAGACCATTCTGAAGATTCCCCCGGCCTATACCGGAAAGGGAGACGTGGACGCGTTACTAGAGTTCGCCGCCCAGTTGCGTGCAGAACACGCCACCGCGGAGACCGCCGTTGAGGCGATTGACGATGCCCACGACGCAATGAACGCATCGCCTAAGGCATGAGGTGCGGCCGGCAGCAGACAAAGCCCTCGAAGAACCCGCCCTGCGGACGAGCCTGTGGCCGACAGGCAACGTGACCATCGTCAACGAAGCCGGCCACACCTCCAAGGAATCGCTCATCATCAACCGCGACGACTTCTGGACGACCTGGAGCAGCGGTGTTAACGAACAAGGGCAAAGTTTGGAGCTGCCGAAGGGGACGCTGCCGACGGACGCTGCCGAACGGGACACGTCTTGACTCTTGACTCGGGCGCCGTGTCCGCCGGCCGCGCCTATGCGAAGATCTGGGGCAAGCAGGAGCTTCGCTCCTTCTCTCAGAAAGAGCCGCTACCGCACACTTGCTGCGCGAACTGGCGGAACGCTGAGCGTTCATCTCTCAGCTTTTGCGAAGCAAACGGCTGGCCTACTTGTTCACGAAGATCTGGATCGAGCCTTCGCCTTTGTCGAAGCCCTGTTTGGAGACGGTAGCATTGATGACGTAGGACATGCTGCCGCTGTGGGCGCTGGCGTCGTAGGTATGCCAGGTGGTGCTGAAATTACCTCGCGCGTCCGTGGTTCCGATTGAGCGCGCTGCCCCGGTGGAGTCGAAACTCCCGCCGCCGGCAGCCACCACCACCTGGGCATCGCGAAGCGCGGATCCATCCCGCGCCTGCGCCGTGATGGTGAGCCTCGTGCTGCCCCCGGGGCGCACCGCCAATGGATTGCCGTTTACCGTAACCGTGATCGCTCCACCCATGTCTTCGCGAGCCGGTGCCACCGGTCGCGGGTCGACGTAGTTTTGTTCCGGACGCGGCCGTTGCGCGAGGTTTGCCAAGACCGCCCATACGACCGCTACCCCGAGAACGCACGCCGCAATCCAGACGAGCGGTCTGCGCTTGCGGGGTCCCGGGCGCGAGGACGGATCGATCGCCTGTATCAAGCGTTCGATGTCGCCGGTGAAATCAGGGTCCGTCCGGACCTGGCTCGCATTGATGTAGGAGAGGTCGACGAGGATGCCCTTCAGGCGATTGGGGCCGGGCATGCGCGCCCCACCGACGAGAACGGGAATCACCCGAATCTTTCGCGCGAAAGCGGATTCGATTTCGAGCCGGACAAAATCCGTGGGACTGTCCAGCCGGTGGTTTCCCTGTTCATCGGTGGCGTCGATCCAGCCGGGACCGATCACCGCGATCAGCACGTCGCACTGCTCCACGGCATCCATGAGTGACTTGCGGAAATCGGCGCCAGGGTGGATGGAATCCACGTCCTTGAACACGTTGTCACGCCCGTAGGCGCGCGTGAGGTGATCGTAGATTCTGCCGACGATCGGATCGCTGTCCGTACGCCGGTAGGAGATAAATACTCGTGGCATGAGCGGAGGGGGAACAGCTGACGTTGTGTGAACGTGTCCGGACGCTTGAACGAGCGTCACAAAAGCGGGGGCACAGGGAGCTCCCGGGTTCGCGATCGTTTCGATACTCTAGGTTCTCGGATCACAACACCCAGGAGTCAACCCGCCGTCGGTCCCACTGGACCGTGCGGCCCCGCGGTCGAAGCCACTCGATCGATCATGGCGAAGCCGAAAGCGCCAGGCGGTAAAGAGCAGAACGGGTGGCGCTCGAACAACTCCGTGAGCTCCGCGAACGCGGGGCTGACTCCGCTTGCTCGGGCTGCGCTGTGGTATCGCAAGCGAGGTCGTTCGGTCGACCGACATCCCACCATCCCGGCGACTGATTTCGCGTTCCCAAGCGAAGAGGACACATCTTGACTCTCGACCGGGACGCCCCGTGCGCCGGCCTCGTCCAGCCGATCGACAGGCCTAGGTTCCGCACGCACTCACTTCGGTGGAATCCTCCGTTGCGGCAGGTTGACTCTACCGCGACCCTACCCTCGCGGCTCCGCCAGCCGTGCCCGTCATACATCCCAGCGCGCTTGAAGAAAACCTGACGGAGTCGAGCTGCACGCGATGAGTATCCAAGGCGTTGCCTACTTCCGCGCTAGAAGATTGGTTTGCCCCGTGGGCTGAGTGTATCTACAGATCCCGCACACTGACTGCTTCCGATTTGAGGCGGCCCCGGATTGATCGGGGCGAACCTGGCTCGAATCGTTGTCCGACCACCCTGCTCCGGGCGGCGGGTCGTTTCCGATCCGCACGCTGACAGACCGTTTCCCGTCCCTTTCCGTCATGTCCTCTGTTCTTTTCCTCTGCCTCGCCGGCATGGCGATCATTTGGCTGATGATCGTCGCCCTTCACACCGCACCGCGTGCCCGGGCGCTTCGGCCCACCGCGACCAAGGGCTCCACCACGACCATTCCACCGGCGCGTGCGGCCTACATCGAAAGCCGTCCTCGCGACGGCCGCCCGCCGATCTCCTGCTCGTTTGTGGAGTTCGACGAGCGCGGCGACTACCTCGACTTCAAGCAACACCCGCGCGCCTACGACAAGGTCCGCGAGCTGGCCGCATCGGACTCGCCGCTCATCTCGGTCGTCTTCGTGCACGGCTGGAAGAACAGCGCGCACTCCGGCGATGTGGTGGAGTTCGTGAACTTCCTCGAGGATGTGGCCTGCGCCCATCCCGGCAGCCGGGTGCACGGCACGTTCCTCGCCTGGCGCGGCAATTCGTTCCGCCATGCGCTGGACAAAGGCTCCGCGGCGTATGCCCGCACCTGCGAGCTGTTCGGCGGGCCGATCGTGGACGCGTCGTACGCGCGCCCCCGCTGGGCCAACCTCTTCCTCTGGCTCCCGGAGCAGCTCAGCTACTGGTCACGCAAGTCCGGCGCCGAATACAAGGTCTCCGGCCTGCCCATCATCCGCACGGTCTTCGTCGTGGGCCAGGTCGCGCGGCGCTTCGGCAATGCGCATACGCGCTCCTTCCTCGTCGGCCATTCCTTCGGCGCACTCATGCTCGAGCAGTCCTTTGCGCCGGCGACGATCTCGCGCCTGATCGACGAATGGCCCTGGGGTGACCGCCCCGAGGACTGGAAGGCGTCGCCGAATCCCCTGCCCTTCGACCTCACGCTCCTGATCAACTCCGCCGCGCCCTCGATCTACGCGAAGCAACTCGCGGGATTCATGATCTCGCATCAGCGCGCGCTGGCCAAGGACGGCGTGGTCGGTGCCGACGCCCCGGTCATCGCCTCGATCACCTCGGAGAAGGATTCGGCCACCGGCCTCATGCACAAGTATGGCAATCTCCTCGCCTGGATGATGCCCACGCTCTGGCGGCGCTACGCCGGCTTCGGGGAATTCCTCCTCCACGCTCCCTCTCCCACGACCACGGGCAAGGCCGCGAAGGAGATCCATATCTGGCAGTGGTTCTTCTACCGCCGCACGCCCGGGCACAATCCGCTCCTTGTGAACATGTGGATCACCCCGCGCGGCGCATCGGCGACGCCCGCGCCGGATCCCGCGCAGATGATCATCCCCCTCGGCGCGGGCTGGCAGGCCACGAGCGTGCCACCCCGGCCGGAATGGTCACGGTACCGTGGATACGATCCGGTCTGCATCACGCCCCGCGCGCGATCGACCTACTGGATCATGCGTTGTCCCGGCACGATCATGAGCGGGCATAACGACATCTGGAACAAGACGGCGCGCGAGACCTACGAGCAGCTCATCGCGGCCGTCACGACCCTGCGTCAGCAGAAGCCGCGGCCGTATGTGCCGTGACGGGTGCGTGAGGTAGAGGGAAAATGGCGCGGAGGCGAGAATCCGCAGACAGTTTAACCACGGATGAACACGGATGGACACTGATGGAGAACACCGATCGTACGATCTTCTTTGGTCACAGAGGGCACAGAGGACGATCCCGAGGGCACGGAGCGATGCTAGAAGGCTTTCGGCGAGCCCTTCATTCGAAAGGTGAACGTCCTGGCATGCAGTACCCACGACACATTACGCGCTCCGTGAACTCTTTCTGATCTCTGTGCGCTCTGTGGCACCTTCCGACTGCATTCGTCTTCTCCGCTTTCTCCGCGGCCTCCTGTAGAAATGGTCCGAGAATTTCGGGCTGATGCCGGGGCCGATTCGCCGCTTGCGGTGCGCCGTGCGATCGGTCGGGCACGCGCGATTCGTTGCGCGATCGTGTGTCGGGGTGGCCTTTGGGATCTTCGTTTCATCCTGTGAGACGTCTTGTCCGGGATCGCACCTTTCGTCTGCGCGGCGGTGCGGGAGCACCGCCCTCCACGCTGGCGCGTTGATGGCATACCTGGAGAGCCGCGCTCCCGCGCGGCCGCGGACACGGCTGCGTCCATGCACGACGGTCAGCCCACGCCGAAGCGCTTGCGCATCGGAGTGGCCGCGGGACGCGGCCGACCACCTCGGAACCGGGCTTCGTCCCGGATGCGGGCGGGTTTGTCCCCGGACGATTGGCTCGCGGGCAAGCGTGCGTGTCGTCGCGGCATGCCAATTTCAATACACTCGTACCGCAGACGCCGCGCGGTCGCCTGCCTCATTTTTCTCGCCGGGTTTCTCACCGGGCTGATCCTTGTCCGGGGCGACGACGATGGCGGACCCGAGCATCACCTCGCCACCACACTGGAATACTGGCGGCCGGACGACCCGGACCGGCGTGACATCGACATGGTCGCGCTCACGGCCGAGTACCAACTCCGCTTCCGCCACGAACTGCTCCGGCCATTCAGCGTCGGCGCGTCCGCCTCCCTCGTGCAGGCCAACGGCACCGTGATCCTCGACGACGGCCCGGACGCGGTCGCCCTCGACTCCGACACCACGGGCGCGAGCCTCGCGCTCTCGTGGCGTGTGCATGGCTTCGAGAATGCGCGCACCGCGATGTGGTTCGACCTCTCGGGCGGCGTGCTCTGGACAGCCGACGACTTCCCCACCGGCGGCTCGGACCTCAATGGCATCTTCCGTTCCGGCATCGGCTTCTCCCATCGGATGAACGAGGCGCTGTCGCTCGTCGGCGGCCTGCGCTACGGCCATGTCTCCAACGGCTCGGGCCTCGGCGCGCAGAATCCCGCCTACGACGCCCTCACGGGTTACCTCGGCGTGCGCGTCGCCCTCGATCGCGAAGACTCCACCGATGACGAACACGACCCTGCCGCGCCGTGGCCGGCCCGAACGACCCGCGCGGCCCGCGGGTCCGTCGAGATGGAGTATTTTCATTCGGTGCACGAGGCGCACCGCGAGGTGGCCATGTATGCGATGTCGGCGGTCAGTGAATACCGCGTCCCGGCCGTGCCCGCCCTCGGCGTGACCGTCTCGGGGACCTTCTACTACGTCGCCGGACACGATCACGTGCCGACGACGGGCATGGGGATGTTCAACGCCGGCAGCGTGGGCCAGAGCATCGACCTGGGTCTGCGCCTCTACCCGTGGCGCGGCGAGCGGCTCTCGTGGTTCATCGAGGCACGGGCGGGGGCCGTGGTGGCGGGCCATTTCACGCGCGCGTGGCCCTTCCCGCCGGAGGGCGAGGACCACGCATTCGTCGACCCGCGCACGTGGTCACTCGCCGCCCGCCTGGGCACCGGCCTGGAGTGGAGCCTGTCCGAGGATCTGTCGGTGAGTTTCGGATACCGACGTCTCCACCTCGACAACTACGACCACGCGTCGACGCCGGACTACGCCGGAGACGGCTTCTTCCTCGGCCTGGGCCAGCGGTTTTGAGCGCGGGTGTTACGTGAATCCCGGAAAGTCCGTGGGAGGCCCTGTTCCGGCCGAACGGTGGACGCGCCTGTCCTCAGGCGCGTGGTAAGCGCGCCGCGCCGCGATACGGACGCATAGAACGTCCGTTACGGAACGGCCGTGGGACACGGCCGGCCACCTCGGACCTGATTCCTACGTGCGACCGCCGCTTGCGGGGTGGCGGGTCGAGCGGAGGACGGGTGCACATCGCATGCGCGGCGGCGCGGGAGCGCCGCCCTCCACGCTGACGCGTTGATCGCTGATCTGGAGGGCCGCGCTCCCGCGCGGCCGTGGGACACGGCTGCGTCCATGCACGACGTTCAGGCCGCGCCGAAACGCTTGCGCTCCGGAACGGCCGTGGGACACGGCCGGCCACCTCGGACCTGATTCCTGCGTGCGACCGTTGCTTGCGGGGTGGCGGGTCGAGCGGAGGACGGGTGCACGTCGCATGCGCGGCGGTGCGGGAGCACCGCCCTCCACGCTGGCGCGTTGATCGCTGACCTGGCGGGCCGCGCTCCCGCGCGGCCGTGGGGCACGGCTGCGTCCACGCGCGACGTTCAGGCCGCGCCGAAACGCTTGCGCGACGGAACGGCCGTGGGACACGGCCGGCCACCTTGGGGTGCATGAGTCTTCCGGCTCAGCGCCGGCACGGAAGGCCGCGACGCGCGAGGAAATCGGCCACGCGGCGCATGCCGTTGGCCACCTGGGCCTCCACCGTGTGCTCGGCGATGCCGAGCTGCGCGGCGATCTGCTTCTGCGAGAGGCCGTAGATCTTGCGCAAGGTCAGGACCTGGCGGCACCGGTCCGGCAGCGACTGCACGGCCTGCATGAGCAACTCCAGCTCCTGGTGCTGCGCGGTCGCCTCGGCCGGACCGGGCGATTCCTCGATCGCAGGAAGCTCGCCCAGCGAATCGACAGCCTCGAGGCGCACCACGCGCTCGCGACGCACGTGGTCGACCGCAAGATTATGCGCGGTCGCGAAGAGCAACGCGCGCGGCGAGGCGACGGGCTTTTGCGCGCACACGCGCCAGACGCGCGACACGGCCTCCTGCACGAGGTTTTCCGCATCCGAGATCGACGGGAAACGGGCGCGCAACCAGCCCGTCAGCGTGTCGCGGTGCGTCAACACCTCGTCCACGAAACTGCGCACGGCATCGGGGCGGCCTGGCATGAAGGGTGGCGAAAAGTCGGGAGGATGATCGGGAGCTCCGGCGCGGCTGGTCTCCGGTCTCACACGAACCCGTGTCGGGCGGGTGCGCGGGAACCGGCGATCGGCGTGACGTCAAAGTCGGCGCACGGGTGTAGCGGGGAGGCGCGCCGATGGGTTTGGGTACGATGCGCACAACAGAGACCCGTCCCGCGGAACCGTCAAATTTCAACGAGGTAAACGTTGCCCGACCGGCCAGACGGCCGGTGTGCGAGGGAGGATCGATTCCGGCTAACGGAAGCCTCTGCCTCGCTCGTCTAGGGGATGAGTCGCGTGTCCCTCCGACCGAAACACCCCGCGCCTACGCGTGCGCGGTCGGGCTGGACACGCGCCAGGTCTCGCCAGACACCGTCGCCCACGGTGTCGGCTCCGCCGTGTCATCCCTGCCTTCCATTGTGGATCCGCTTGAAGCCGCCGCCCGCGTCCTGGCCCGGCAGGACCGCGGTTGCACCACGGGCGAAGCCGACGAGATCCGCGCCTGGGTGCAGGCCAGTCCCGGAAACGCCCTCGCGCTCGCGTCCATCGAACACGCGTGGCGCCGGCTCGATCAGCTCCACGTGCTGTGCCCACGCGATCGGGATGACATCGATCCGGACCTGCTGCTCCGGATCGATGCGTGAATCATCCCGGGTCGGGCGGATTCGCCGATCCGGACCGCATGGCCCACCGCAAGTCGGGCCGGATCCCGGGGGCGCGTCCGGCACGGGCGGACCGAGCGGCGCCCCGGACGTGGTCGGTCACTTGCAGCGCCGGGGGATGACGAGTCGGAGCTGCCCACGGATCTCCCCGCCCGGGTACACATCCGAGTGCACGTTGACGTAGGCGTTTCCGCCGAGCAGCTCGGCGACGCTGCCGTTGAACGGGAGGTCGTCGAAGCAGCCGAAGTAGGAGTTTCCAAAGCGCCGATACACGGTGGCGCCGCCGAAGCCGACCACGATCGGGCCGTTCACTCCCGCGGGCGCCTGGTGGATGTGCGAGTCGCGCAGCGTGTTCTTGAAATTGAAGATCAGGATCTCGGCATCGACGGTGTCCTCCAGGAAGTCGTAGCGGACGTGCGCGAGCCCGCGGGCGCGCGACTGCACGTCGGCGACCTCCTGGTCCGGCGTGAGGTGCGCGATGAACTCGGCACTGTGCGGCAGCAGCTGGCCGCGCACCGCCCCCGCCGGAAAGGTGGCCGTATGGAAATTCAAATACGCCCCGCCCGTGAGCAGCTGCGCGGGATCGCCGCCATACTCCCGGCCCTCGATCCGCAGGCGCAGCCGGTCGCCCTTGCGTTCATAGATGGCCTCGCCGCCGAAGCCGACGACGATCGGGCCGTTCACGCCGGCCACGGCCTGGTGGATGTGCGAGTCGCGCACGAGTTCGCTGAAACCCTTCAGCCGGACATCGAGATCGAAGGTGTTGGTCTCGATGTCGTATTTCATCACCGCCTCTCCGGTGGCCGGCGACGTGCTGACGCCGACCTCCTGCGACGCGTCGATTTCCGCGGTGAAGATCACGGTCTGGGCGATGGCGGCGGCCGGGAGTGCGCAGGCAGCCACGACGATTCCGACGAGGATTCGTACTCGGTTCATGGTCACGGGGGTTGTGGGTGGATGGTTCCACCCGGTGAGAGCGCGCTTGCCGCGCTTTCTTCCGCGACACCTTGATTCGATGCGAGGAGGCCGCGGACTCGATGCACCCGCGCGTGACCGGCCCGATCCGGTTCAGTGCGGCATCGGCGGCGGCAGCGTCCGCATCGGTGGCGGCGGCGGCGGAGGCGGTGCCTTGCGGTGACGCCGCACCGCGATCACCACGATCACCACGACACCCACAACGACGAGGGCGACGACGAGCGCGATCATGCCGGCCATGAACGGCAGGGAATCCCACGGGCGCGGCGGTGGCGGCGGCTGGGTCCCGGCCGCGAGCGCAAGCCGAGCCACCCGGGCCTCCGCCTCCTTGGGATCATCGAAGTAATAGAGCGAGACCATGTAGATCCCCGGGTCGAGCAGGACCAACCATGTATCCGCGACGACAGGACCCTGCTCGGCCTCGACCGTCATGTCGAATCGCCGCGCCGGGCAGCCGGCCACCGTGGTCTCGGTGATCGGCCCGATGTCGAGCGCGTTGGTCCGGAGCCCCCAGAAGAACGCCATGGTCTCAAGGCTCTTGAAGGAACGCGGGGTGCCGGTCATCCGCGTGTAGTGCACCATCATGCGCTGCGTGTCGCCCGGCGAGGCCAGGACGATCGATTCCGGAGAGTCGATGTCGAGGCGCGACCAGCCGGGATCGACCGGCACGACGAGCCGACCCCACGTGATCGTCTCCGCGTCGTCGGCAGCGCCGGCCAGTCCGCCGATCAGACCGAGCAGAACGACCGCGAGGGCGCGCATTGACTTCAACATCCGCACCAGCGTGCGCCGGTCGGGATCCGTGTCGATGGGGATCGCGCTCCGGGCACGGGCGACTGCCTCGGGGCGCGCGCCACCCGATCAGCCGCCCGTGCCGAGCGCCTGCTCGATCGAGGCGACGAGTTCCGCAGCGTCGGGTTTGACGCCGGAGGCGAAGCGGCCGACGACCTTGCCGTCGCGCCCGACGAGGAACTTCGTGAAGTTCCAGCCGACATCACCGGGAAACGGCGATCCCTCGCCGGCGAGTGCGGCATAGAGCGGATGGCGCTGCGCGCCGTTGACCTCGACCTTGGCATACATCGGGAAGGTCACGCCGTAGGTCTCGGTGCAGAAGGCCTTGATGTCGGCGAGCGATCCGGACTCCTGGTTTCCGAACTGGTTGCACGGGAAACCGAGCACGACGAGCCCGCGGTCCTTGTACTTTAGATACAGCGCCTCGAGCCCGGCGTATTGCGACGTGTAGCCGCACTTCGAGGCGACATTGACGATGAGCAGCACCCGGCCCTCGTGGGCCGCGAGCGTGGCGGCCCGGCCGTCGATATCCTCGACGGGTATCTGCAGGATCGGGCTGGCGGCGTGGAGCGGAAGCATGAGTGCGGTGGCGACGATGACGGCGGAGAGGAGGCGCATGGTGGTATGGTTGACGAACGTCCTCACGATGAGGAGAACGGCCGCAAAGACAAACGTGCACGCCCCGCGCACCGGGGCGGGACGGTTCAGCCCGTCCGTCCGCGCCGCGCCATCGCGCGCTCCACGTCGGGCAGGAACACCGTCACCAACCCGAGCAGCGGCAGCCACGCGCACAGGCGGAACACCGCCTCGATGCCCACGCGATCGGCCAGCCAGCCGAGCACGGCCGAGCCGACCCCCGCGATCCCGAAGGCGAAACCGAAGAACAGGCCCGCGACGAGGCCGACGCGGCCCGGCATCAACTCCTGCGCGAACACCAGGATCGCGGAAAACGCCGACGAGAGCACGAGGCCGATGACGACGCTCAGCACCACCACCCCGGCGAGGCTGTCGACGTACGGCATGAGCAGCGTGAAGGGCGCCGCGCCGACGATCGAGATCCAGATCACGAGCTTGCGTCCCCAGCGGTCGCCGACGGGGCCGCCGGCAAACGTCCCGGCCGCGAAGGCCGCGAGGAAGACAGACAGGAGAAACTGCGCCTGCTGTGCGCTGACCGCAAAGCGCTCGATCAGGTAGAACGTATAGAAACTCGATACGCACGACGTGTAGAAGAACTTCGAGAAGATGAGCACGCCAAGCAGCGCCAGGGCGAAGGCCGTGCGCCCGGGCGGGTATGGATTGCGTGGACACACCGGCGGGCCGTCGCTGCGCTGCCGGATGTCGGCGAGGTGGCGGCGGTACCACACGCTCACGCCGGTGAGCACGCCGATGCCCAGAAGCGCGAGCAGGCAGAACCACGCGAGGTGCGCCTGCCCGCGCGTCATCACGACGGCG
>Ga0315910_10003163_pt1 | contig 14158 bp, 8 predicted proteins | sample EdamamesoilMG_FD_204470 | JGI IMG/M metagenome (GOLD analysis project Ga0315910, IMG submission 204470) | Garden soil microbial communities collected in Santa Monica, California, United States - Edamame soil | ecosystem: Environmental > Terrestrial > Soil > Garden | place: USA: California...
CCGGCTCAGGTCGCGAGCGACGCCTACCGTGAGAACTGGGAGGCGATCTACCGTCGCCCCAAGAAACCCGAGTTCCTCAACTAGCTCATTCTTCATGTGCTAGCTGAGATCCGCGCGGGCTCGCGTTCCGCTGGGTTTCGCCTGCAAGGTTGGCGTGGCCGCGTGGCTAGAAGCCTGCGGTGACACCACAGGCGCCATGGATTGTCAGTGGCTTCAGCAGCTGCACTCGTATGGCCAGCGCGTGGAGGGCACCGATACGTGCCTCGGGTCTCGCTGCGCTGCGCTGCGGTGCGAGTGTGGAGTTGCCCCGCTTTGTTGGACAGGTGAAAGCGTGCTGCGACGAAGCTGAACGCGGCCGACGGCACTACAGCAAGTCGAGCAGCTGGCGCACGCTTTGCTCGGTGAGCGCGAACGTGGCGTCCACTCCGGTGACGCGAGTGAAGTAACCGCTGAGTCCGAGGAACGTGTGCGGGGCGCCCACCGTGATGGTCGTCTGGGCTTGGCCGGGGGCTTTTACGCGAACCGTGAGCGTGGGTGCCTCGAACCCCTCTTGGGCGCTCGGTTTGCCGATGTGCCAGGCGAACTCAGGTCTGAGTCCGCCGAACGCATCGGCGATGTGCTCGGCGTGACGCGCATCGACGCTCGGAGTGTCCGACGCCCAGCTGCCTCCCCTGTGCACCAGGCTCACCGTGCGCTCTCGCGTCGCGAAGTCGAGCGCTTCGAGTGTGCCCAGATCCAGCGCAAACGCTTGGCGGCTCAACACCGGAGTGGAGACGGCACGGACGGCTTGTGTCGACAACACGAACACGCCAGGAACGGTGCTCAGCTTTGCGTAGGCACCGCCGGGGATACTCTGACCGATGCTGAGTGTCTGCGTTCCGTGCTGCGCGCCAGAGGCTCTGAGCGTGAGTTCCACCTGGGCCACTGGCTCGACTAGTCCGAAGCTTTTCTCTTCGGTATCGCTCACCCAGCGATCGGCGGTTAGCGTGCGGAGCGACGTCAAGAGGTCGCTCAAGAGCGAGGCGTCGAAGGCGAAGCCGCTGGGCGTTTCCAAGCGAAAGTCGCCGTTGGCTCGCACGAGCGTTTGCTCGAGCGACTGGGTTTGGACGCGCAGCGAAAACACGTCTTCGTCCGCGAAGTTGAATAGCTTGAGATCGCGCGTGAGCGAGGCGTCCACTTCGAACGCGCGCGCTGCTTCCGGAGGCAGGAGCAGTACCACCGAGTCCGTGCGTCGGAGCAGCGGCAGGCGCCCCGCGGCGTCGCGCTGCCCGAGGGCGACGCTCTCTTCGACAGCAAGGTCGGTGACGCTGCTGAGGCCGGTCACCGTGGTTTGCCCGAGCGGTGGCGTGAGCCCGAGCTTTGCGAGGTCGGGGTTCGCGACGATCTCACCCTTCGCGTTCACCAGCGCCTCGACGCGTTGATTGCCCCGGTTGAGGTCGACCTGCGCTGCCACGGGCGACTTGAGCGCGAATCCCGATTCGTTGCGCACGAGCTCCCAGCGACGGTCTCCGCGTTCCGTCACGACGCGCTCGACGGCGTCAGGTCCGAAACCGAACGCCGTGCGATCGACGAGAGCGTCAGCGCTCAGCGTCAAGCCGGCCATGACCGTCGCTGGCACGCAGCCCGCGAGCGGGTCGGGGCGGCGGCGGAGCGCCACGACCTTGTCCTTGTCCTGGCAGCGCCCTCCCACGGACAGCGAGAGCGGCGGCGTCTTTGCCGTGCCGGCCCAGAGCTGGATATCCACGCGTTCGCCGCGCGCAAGTAACGCCTCGGCTTCGCCGGGTGACAGGAACCCTTCGCGGGTGAGCCGTGCCAGGTGGAAGAACACGGGGTCGAGCGCATCGGCGTCCACGAGGCGTCCTTCGAGCATGCCTTGGAAGCGGAAGCGGTGACCAGCGCGCACGAGGCGGCGTGTGCCGCCCGCGCCTGAGAGCTCGAGTCGCACGATGTCGCCTTTGCCGTAGGGCACCAGCGCCCGCCCCAGAAACTCGCGGGGGTCGCTCTGGATCGCATCCGCGAGGCTCTGTTTGACGATGCCAACGACTTCGGCGCTGCCAGCGCCGGACACTGCGAGGTACGCGCCGCCGCTGGGCGCCGGCGCTGCTTTGCCCAGGACCAACCGATAGTCGATGGCGCCCATGTCGAGCAAGAGCACGCCGCGCGGCGCATCGAGACCGAGCGCGTGCGGATCGGTTGCCTCAAGGTCCAACTTGCGCACCCAGCCCCCGAGGCGAAGCTCGCCGAGCAGCTGGTCGACCGCCGCCGCGTCCGCCAGCATGCGGGGGTACCCCGGCCCCGACATCGACCACTCGGGTTGCCCGGTCTCTTCGGAGAGCTGCCGTTCGAGGCGCAGCGCGTGGGGGCTCTCGAAGATCAGCGCGGTCAGTTGGTCTTGGCGCCACACGCCCAGCACGTTCTCGCTGCGAGCATCGACTTCGTTGGTGGTGATGCTTTCACGTGTGAAGAAGACCGCCAGCGCGAGGGCTAGCGCGCACAGCACCAGCGCGCGATCGACCCAGAGGCTTTGGCGCGTGCTCATGGCGACCTGCGCTTCTCGCCCAGCGCCGCCTCGTCGGGCGCCTTTCTGCGGCGAAATAGCACGAAAGCTCCCATCAAAGCCGCCGTGATCGGCATGTACACCATCACGTACAAGAGCACGTCCGAGAGGGACTCTTCCGTGACGCTGAGCCCCGCGGGGAACGAACGACGCTTGGGCACGCTGACCAATGCCGGCCTGTCGACGAGCCAAGATACGGCGTTCTCTATGAAGAGACTGTTGCCGATCAGAGTGGGGTCTCTCCAGTTGCGGGACCAGGCCAGGTTCACGGCGCCTGCGACTACCATCCGTTGTCCGTGCCGCTCGACTGCGCCCTGGCTCGCGGCCGGGGTCGGCGCGCCGTCACCCGAAACTTTCGCGCGATCGGCGGCGAGCGCCAGAAAGTAGGGGCCCGAGGCATCATCGAGCGGGCGGAGTTCGCCATCGCCGCGCTGCACGGCGCTGAGGTCGGTGAGCGTGAACGATTGGTTGGAGCTCGTGAGTAGCGGTTTGGCCGCACTGCCCTCGGTAGTGCCAAGCGACTGAGCCCCGACCACCAGCACACGAAAATCAATCTTGGTATCGGCGCGTCGCAGGCCTTGCGTGATGGTGTGTTCGGCAGGCGTGGCCAGAAAGGCCTCGCCGAATCCGTCGGGCAGGCGCAGCTCGGCTTCGCGTTCGATCACGAAGTTGTCTCCAAGCACGATGCCAGCGGCGTCCGCCAGCGGCCCAAGGCCGCTCTTTTCCAGCCGTCCGTCGTCCTGGACGATCGGATCCAAGAGCACGAGCGCGTTGCCCCCGCCCAAGTAGTACTCGCGTAAGGTCTGGGTCGTCGCGGCGTCGAACACGGACCCGGGCCCAGCGATGACGACGAGCTTGCAGTCCTTCAGCAGATCTTGCTTCAGGCCGGCTTTGGAGAGGTCTTTGGCCTCGACACGCAGGTTGGACTTCGTGAGCCGCATGCGGAGCTCCGCCAAACCTTGTGGACTCACGTCGTCGATCGAAACTTCACCGTGGCCCTCACTGAAGCACACCGTGAGCGACTCGCCTTGGGTCACCTGCGCGATCGCCTCGGTCAGCGCCTGTTCGAGCCGAGGTTCTACGTTTCCATCGGCATCCAGGCCCACCAGATCTTCCGGGGTCAAGAACCAGCGGTCGTTGCCCCGCGCGACGACTAGGCTGGCATCGGTGAGTAGCTTGCCGTCCTCCGTCTTGCCCGCGACGATGCCGTACTTCTGCTGCAATGCCAGGAACTCGGCCGGGTCACGCTCGGGGTCGACGTACTTTATGGCCAGCCTTCGCGTGTGGGCGGCATACTCTTCCAACATGTGGCGTACGTCGACGAGCAAGCGGTCCCCGCGGCTGAGAAAAACGACGACGTCGAGCGGCTCGTTCAGGCTCTCGAGTAGCTTCACCGTGGGCGACGACAGGGTGAACGATTCGGTCCGCGTCCAGTCCCAGCGCTGGTAAAACCGCGCGCACAGCACGTTCACGTTCACCATGATGACGCTGGCCGAGAGGACGCCGAGTGCCGACCACAGCCGAGCCGACGCCAAGCCTTTCGATAGCCGGCCCGTGAGCGAGCGAATCAGCTGCTTCACCCTTCGGTTCTCCACGAGTCGACCACGCGCACCGCCAGGAACAAGGCCAAGAACGCGAGCGATCCGTTGAACACCAATCGTCGCAGATCGACGATCCCCTTCGAAAACTCCTCCATTTGCCCCGCGAGTGAGACGTAGGCGCACACGTCGCGCAAGAGGCCCGCGTCGAAGACGTACTCGCCGATGCCGAGAACGAAGACGCCGAATTGCACCAGCACCGTCAGCATCATTGCGATGAGCTGGCTCTTCGAGAGGGTGCTCATCAAGAGTCCGATCGCGAGATAGCTGGAGCCCACCGCAAACACGCCCAGGTAGCTCGCGCCGAGCGCCCCCCAGTCAACGGCGCCGGTGTCGCGCAGGACCACCGCGTACAGCAGCGTGGGTAGCCAGATGAGCAGATAGGTTGAGAGCGTCGCGAGATACTTGCCCATGACAGCGCCCAGAGCGGACACGGGCGCCGTCAGCAGTGTCTCGATGGTGCCGCTCTTCCGCTCCTCAGCGAAGAGTCGCATCGAGAGCGCTGGGCACAAGAGCAACAGCGTCATCGACATCAGCACCGATTGCTGGCCGAAGTAGGCTTGCAAGGGCCCCGAATCGAGCGACAGATCTGCCAAATTCGAGAAGTGCCGCACGATATTGTAGAAGATGCCGCCTTGAAGCAGCAGGAAGACCACGAGCAGCACCCAGGCCAGCGGTGTGACCCAGAGGCTGAGCATTTCGCGGCCATAGATGGCCCGCCAGCCCCTCACGCTACTGGCTCCTCCGGAGCTGCTCTGTCGCTGGCTTCGGTCAGCTCCGAGAAGATGTCTTCGAGCCGCGGCTTTTCGGGGGTCAGGCTCTGCACGCCGATACCCGCCTCCACCAGCCTGGCGATGATCCGCTCGAAGGCACGCGCGCTCTTCTTCGGCTTCAGGCGAACCTCGAGCACGCTGAGTTTGGCTTCGCCGTCGAGCACGCGTACCGCCGCGACCGAGTCGATCGCGAGCACGAGCTCTTGGGCGCGCGCCTCGGGGTCTCGCACGCGCAGCACGGCGCTGAGCGCTTCGTCACGCAGGGTCGACAGCGACCCTTCGAGCACCAGCTTGCCGCGGTGGATCACGAGTGCGCGATCGCACGTCGCTTCCACCTCTGACAGGATGTGCGTCGACAACAAGATGGTACGCGTCGAGCTCAGTTGTTTGATGAGTGCGCGCACCTCGCGGATCTGATTGGGGTCGAGGCCTGCGGTGGGCTCGTCGAGGATGAGCAGGGGCGGGTCAGAAACCAGTGCGTCGGCAAGGGCCACGCGTTGGCGGTAGCCCTTCGACAGATGGCCGATCAGAGTGCCGCTGACGTGGTGCACGCCCGCCTGCTCCAGCGCGCGTGCGACGGCTTCGCCTTCGCGTTTGGCGCTCACGCGCTTCAGCCGCGCGCGAAAGCGTAGGTACTCGCTGACGCGCATCTCTGGGTAGAGCGGGGCCGTCTCTGGCATGTAACCGAGCTGACTTCTGGCGCGCAGCGGTTCCCGCTGAATGTCGAAGCCAGCGATGCGCACGCTGCCCGAAGTAGCCCCGATGTAGCCCGTGAGGATTCGGAGCGTCGTCGACTTTCCGGCCCCATTTGGCCCGACGAATCCCACCACCTCGCCCCGACCCACCTGGAACGAAACGCCTCTCAGCGCCGCTACCGGGCCGTAGTCTTTCTTCAGGTCTGCTACCTCGATCACGCGCAGCGAGCCTAGCGGTTCACGCCCTCCGTCGCCACTCCGCGCTTCGCGCTCTCAGCCCCTCGGCTCTCGGCTCTCGGCTCTCGGCTCTCGGCTCTCGGCTCTCGGCTCTCGGCTCTCAGCCGTTCGCGCCTTCGCCTTCGCGTTCCACGTCGACGGTTCCGTAGCCCACCGGCGCCATCCAACTGGTAGCGTATGATTTACCGCCAAGACGCAAGTATGCCAAGCTTCTGTTTTTTTATGAATCATGACAACGTGTCGAGGCTTGCACCCTCGATGCTTCGAGCAAACGCTGTCGAAGCTTCGCGTAGACGCGATCTGGCCCATCACTTCGCTGAGTCCAGTCGTACCGATTGAACGCGAGCGTCTGCCGCGCACAGCCAAAAAAATCTTGCCGTTCTTGGCGTCCTTGGCCGTCCTTGGCGTCTTGGCGGTTTTTGAGCGTCACCGCGAAGCCGAGTGGTTGAAGCATCAGCCCGAGGCTGAAAGCCGGCGGCAAAAGTTGATCGTGCAGAGCCTGAGAGCTGCCGGCTAACGGCTGATAGCCGCGAAGCGAGGCTGATCGGGAGGAGTGAGCGAGCGGCCCGCGTGGCGGGCCGAAGCGGAGCGTTAGACCTGAGGTTGGGGTGGCTCTTCTTCCTCGTCGAGGAGCGCGCCGTGGCACTTCTTGAACTTCTGTCCCGAGCCGCAGGGGCACAGATCGTTGCGGCCCACTTTGGGTTCCGCACGGGTGCTCGGGCGTTGAGGTGGCGGCTGTGAGGCGGCCTGCTCGCGCAGCTGGTTCAAGTCCGGCGGGGGCTCGGTTGCCCCTGGCTCACCGGGGTGGCGGGCGACAGCGGCGTCGAGTTCGGCGTGGTGCCGCGCTTCGGCTTCGTGCTCGAGCTCGGCGATCTCTTGCTGGTCGTGGATCTGGACCTCGAACAACTTGGCGACCACCGAACCGGACACCTTCGCCATCATGTTCAAGAACAGGTTGTAGCCCTCTTTCTTGTACTCGTTCTTCGGGTCACGCTGGCCATAGCCGCGCAGACCGATGCCGTCCCGCAGGTGCTCCATGCTCGACAGGTGGTCGACCCAGCTCTCGTCGATGGTTTCCAGATAGATGTGGCGGAACACGCGCAGCACCAGCTCCACACCGAGGGCCTTCTCTTTCTTCAGGTACACCTCTTCGGCGCGCTTGAAGAGCTCGCGGACCAGGTTCTCGGCGTCGCCCAGTGCGTCGATGCTCTTGTCCAGCTTGATGCGGAAGTGCTCTTCGAAGGCGCTGTGGATGCTCTTCCAGTCCCAGTCTTCCGGGGGCTTGTTCTCGGGGCAGCTCTCTTCCACGACGGCGCTCATCACGCGGTCGATCAAGTCGAGCAGGCGTTCACGCTGCTCGGTGAGGCCGCTGCCCACCAGCACCAAGAGCTCGTCGTAGACCGCTACGGGGGTGCGTTGCTTGCGGTCTTCCAGATCGAGCTTCACGCCCCAGAGCTGATAGACCTCGCGCTGTAGCGATTCGAGCTCGACCAGCTTCTCGCACTTCTTGAGCTCTTTCCGGGTCGGTGGGCGCGGTTTGCCGTTCTCGTCGACGGCGTTCGGGGGCTCGTCGCAGAACATGCTCACGAGTTGGGCCACCAGCGGCTTCACTAAGTCTTTGATGCCCTCGTCGAGCGGAATCTTGCGAGGCTTTCCGGTTGGTTTACCGACCTCGTCGATCTCTTCCGGTTCGTAGCGACCCAAGAGCAGCTGTTGGCGCAAGCTGTACACCGTCTTGCGCTGAGCGTTCATGACGTCGTCGTACTCAAGCAGGTTCTTGCGAATGTCGAAGTTGCGCTCCTCGACCTTGCGCTGAGCATTCTCGACGCTCTTGGTCACCCAGGGGTGTTCGATGGGCTCGTCGTCCGGCATGCCCATGCGGTCCATCAGGTTCTTGACGCGATCGCCGGCGAAGATGCGCATCAGATCGTCTTCGAGCGACAGGTAGAACCGGCTCGAGCCCGGATCGCCTTGACGCCCGGCGCGGCCGCGCAGCTGGTTGTCGATGCGGCGCGACTCGTGCCGCTCGGTGCCCAGAATGTGCAGCCCGCCGAGCTCGATCACTTTGTCGTGCTCGTCCTTGCAGCGCTGCTTGAAGGCTTCGATCTCCTCAGCGAAGGCTTCGGGTTCGAGGTCCGCGTCGCGGCCCTTCTGCTTGAAATCCCACTGTGCGAGCATTTCGGGGTTGCCGCCCAACATGATGTCGGTGCCGCGGCCTGCCATGTTGGTCGAGACGGTGATGGCGCCGCGCCGACCAGCCTGAGCCACGATGTAGGCTTCGTTCTCGTGGTGCTTCGCGTTCAAGACGAAGTGCTCGACCTTCTTCTTCTTCAAGATGCGGCTGATCGCCGCGCTCTTCTCGACGCTGGTGGTGCCGACCAAAACCGGGCGCCCGGCTTCGTGCATTTCGAGCAGCTCTTGGATGACGGCCTGGAACTTCTCGCGCTCGGTCTTGTACACCACGTCGTGATGGTCGGCGCGGACCATCGGCTTGTTGGTGGGGATAGCGATGGCGTCGAGCTTGTAGGTCGAGTTGAACTCTTGCGCCTCGGTCTCCGCCGTGCCGGTCATGCCTGCCAGCTTGTTGTAGATGCGGAACAAATTCTGGAACGTGATCGTCGCCATGGTGCGGCTCTCTTCTTGGATCCGCACATTTTCCTTGGCTTCGACCGCCTGGTGCAGGCCGTCGCTCCAGCGTCTGCCTGCCAGCACACGCCCAGTGAACTCGTCGATGATCATCACCTTGCCGTCGGGTGACACCATGTAGTGCTGGTCACGCCGGTACAGCGCGTGAGCCCGGAGCAGCTGGTTCGTGATGTGCAGGGTTTGAATCGATTCGGGGTCGTACAGGTTCTTCAGGCCGATCGCCTTCTGCACGTACTCCACGCCTTCATCCGTGAACGTCGCGCTGAAGCCCTTCTCGTCGACGACGAAATGCTCGTCCTTGCGCAGGCGGGCGACCACCTCGTTCAAGGTACGGTACTTCTCGCTGGCCGCTTCGGCAGGGCCGCTGATGATGAGGGGGGTGCGCGCTTCGTCGATGAGGATCGAGTCGACCTCGTCGACGATGGCGAAGTTGAGCCGCCGCTGCGCGTACTCGAGCGCCGAGAACTTCATGTTGTCGCGCAGGTAGTCGAACCCGAACTCGTTGTTCTGCCCGTAGCAGATGTCGCACTTGTAGGCGGCGCGCTTCTCGGCGTCGGGCTGCTGGTTGACGATGGTGCCGACGCTCAAGCCCATGAAATTGTAGAGCCTGCCCATCCACTCGGCGTCGCGCTTGGCCAGGTAGTCGTTGACCGTCACCAAGTGCGCGCCGCGGCCCTCGAGCGCGTTCAGATAGATGGGGAGCGTGGCGACCAGCGTCTTGCCCTCGCCGGTCCGCATCTCTGCAATCTTGCCCTGGTGGAGGACCATGCCACCCATGAGCTGCACGTCGTAGTGGCGCATCTTGAGTGCGCGCCAACCCGCTTCGCGGCACACGGCGAAGGCTTCGGGGAGCAGGTCATCGAGGGTCGCACCGTTGTCCAGTTTCTCCTTGAACTCCGGCGTCTTGGCCTGGAGCTCGGCGTCGCTGAGCTTCTTCAGCGAGGCCTCGAGCTGATTGATCTCGTGGACGAGCGGCTTCATCTTCTTGACCGCGCGATCGTTGGAGGTTCCGAAGATTGTTTTTGCGACCCAGGTCAGCATATTTTCGCCTGTTTTGAAGTGCTGCGGAGCGTGCGCTCGCGGTCCGTGATTCGACGGCGACGGCCGACGAGTCGAAGCGGGAAGCTAATGCTTGAAGACCAGCGTTGCCACCACTACCCGCCCAGAAATCGTCCAGTTTTGGCGGCGAGATTCCAGCTTGAGTGTCACGGTCCCCAAGAATTTGGAACCGCTGGTCAGTCGGCGCAACAGCGACGGCCGTCATGATATTCCCCCGCGGCCATTAAAGAAACCCCCAATATTCCCGGGGGCTCGGGTGTTCTTCCGCGCATGACCGCCGGTCCCCGGAAAAACGTGTGCGCGCCAGGGGAGGGATGCCACGCGCTCGACGTAGGACGTTCACGCAGGCCCAGGGGACGTTGGCCCGGGCTCATTCTTGGAGAATTGGGATGGCTATGACTCTCACGGTGGATGACGGGACGGCACAGAAACGGCGCCTGGAACGCAAAGAGCGACGGCACGAGCACCGGCGACGGGCGATTCTGGACGCGGCTCGCACCATTCTAGCGCGCGAGGGCATCCAGAACTTCAGCGTCAACGCTGTGGCGAAAGCCGCAGACGTGAGCAAACCCGCCGTCTACTACTACTTCGAGTCCAAGGAAGAGCTCATCTTCGAACTCGCCGTCGACGCGGAGTTCGAGGAAGCCGAGAAGCTGCAGCAGGCGCTCGCTGCCGACATCGGCGGACTCGGCGCGCTCGAGGTGCTGCTCAACGCGTACGTCGTGCACTACCTGAGCGACCTCGACAAGTTCCGGCTGCGCTACGTGTGGCCCCAAGTGCTCGGCATCTCGAGCCGTTTGCTCGAAGCCGACAGTCACCGGCGCACGTGTGAGGTGGATTCGCTCGTGAGCAAGCGCCTCGAACGCGACCGCCAGCAGGGCCGCCTGAAGCAAGCCGTCGACGCGGTACAAGCCACGCGGCTCGCGCGCGTGATGGGGCACGGCATCGTGGCCCAGGCGTGTCACACGGCAACCGCGAACGGCGAGGTGCGACTCGATGTGCTCGAGCTGTGTCAGTCGGCCTGCGACCACTGGAAGCAGGCAGCTGCTTAGAGACCCAAGCGCGAGCCCCGAGCCCGAACGTGGCCATAGCTCGGAACTAACGGTGGCAAAGCGCCTGCGTGTGTGGCGCTTTGATCCCCGTCGCGGGAGCTGGGCGGGGGCTGCTGCCAAAAGATCTAGCATTATTCATTAGTTGCTGGCTTGCGGCGACCACCCGACGCTGCGCTGCACCCTGACGGTGGCCGTGCAATCGCCCAATGGGTGCGGTCTGTTCTCGCTGGCTCCATCCTGTCCTAGGGTGTGCGGATGCGTGCTGGTGTCGCTGCACTGGCGTTTGCGGATCGTGAGTCGAGGCGCAGTTCGATCCGACCTCTCGACGCTGCGCTGCCTGAGCTCGACTACGGTTCGTCCGGACCGCTCTTGGAGCGGGCTCGCTTCTGGCGTTGAGCCAGGCGGTACTGCTGTCGCTCGGCGCCTTCTTCGTAGCGACGTTTGGCCTCGTCGCTGTCGAGGGTGAGTTCTGGAACCGAGCAGGGGCGATCGTCTTCGCCGAGGGCGACGAACACCAAGTAGGCGGAGTTGGTGTGAGTGGTCTCACCGGTGATGGGGTTCTCCGCCGACACCTTCACGCCGACCTCCATCGACGTGCGGCCCACGTAGTTCACCATCGCGGTGCAACTCAAGAGCTCACCGATCTCGATGCGTTCACGGAATGTCATCGAGTCGATCGCGACGGTGACGCACGGACGTTGCGCGTGGCGCATCGCCGCTATCGCTGCCGTCTCGTCGACCATCTTCATGATCACGCCCCCGTGCACGTGTCCGAGCCCGTTGGCGTGGTGCGGCAACATCAGCTGCGTGAGCGTGACTCGCGAGGCGGCCGTCGGTTTCGGGGACTTTTCCGTCATTTCCGAACGCTACCCGCGTTTTGATTCGCGTGCTAGGCTCCCCGACGCCGGTAGGGGACGGTAACACGCGCTTCTTGCATGGATCTCCTTTACTTCATCATTCTCGTCAGCACGCTGATCTTCGTTCACGAACTCGGCCACTTCATGTTCGCCAAGGCGTTCGGCGTGAAGGTGCTGACGTTCAGCCTCGGCTTCGGCCCGAAGGTGCTGAGGCTGCGCGGTCGTGAGACCGAATATTGTATCTCGCTCTTGCCCCTCGGGGGGTACGTCAAGATGCTCGAGGCGTCCAAGAGCGACTACGTGCCGCCCGAAGATCGGCAGCGCACCTTCGAGAGCTTGACGCTCTACAAGCGTCTGATCGTGGTCTTGGCGGGGCCGCTGATGAACTTGGTGTTCCCCGTCATCCTGTACTTCTCGGTGTTCGTCACGACGGGGCCGTTTCTGCCACCCACGGTGGGTGTGGTGCTGCCGGGTTATCCGGCGGACGGCAAGCTGAAGCCGGGCGATCGAGTGATGGCCGTCAACGGGCGCGAGATCGGGACCTTCGACGAGCTGAAGCGCATCGTCGCCAAGCACCCCGACCAAGTGGTCACCTTCAAGGTGTTCCGGGACAACAAACACATCGACGTCGAGGTCGTGGCCAAAGATACGGTGCGGCGGCTGCAGCTCGACATCGTCGAGCACGTGGGCGAGGTGGGCATCCAACCGCGCGCGCCGGCCCCGGTGATCGGTGTGCCCAGCCCGGATTCTCCCGCCTATCGTGCGGGCTTGCGCACCTTCGACGTGGTGACGCACGTGGCCGGGCGCGAGGTCGAACGCTTCATGGATCTCGATCGCGCCTTCGTCGACAATCGTGAGGTGACCGTGCCGGTCACCTACTTGCGGCCCGTGCCAGCCGACGGAGCTCTGGACATCGAGGGTGGCGACTCGGGCGGTCTCGTCAACATGGCCGTGTACGAGTCAGGAGTGGTGGCTCTCACGCCTGCCCCTGACGGCGCGACGCTGCTCGAGCGTGTCGGCATCGAGAGCGCGGACCTCTACGTGGCGCACGTGCCCAAGGATACCTACCTCGACGAGGTGGGCCTCAGTCCGGGGGCGCGCATCCTGACGCTGGACGGGGTGAAGCTACCCGCGTGGTCGGTGTTCCACCAGATGCTGGACGCGAACAAGGACGCCTCGCACACCATCGAATATCTGGCGGCGCGCGATGGACGCAAGACGGCGGGCAGGTTCATCATTCGGCGCGAAGACTTCACCAACGAGAACGGGCAGAAGAGCAGGCGCTACGTGCTGCCCTGCGGATCCTGGGCCGATCGGGTGCAAAAGGGCCTGCCGAACTGCCCGAGCGGTTCGGCGCAACAATGGCTGCCGCTGGCTTCCGAAGAGCGGGTCGAACACCCCACGCCCGTGCGTTATGCCTTCGAGAAGGCCATCGAAGAGACCGTCGACGTCACGCGCTTCGTGGTGATCTCGATGGTGCGCCTCGCGCAAGGCCGCATCAGCTTCCGGAATCTCTCGGGACCGATCACCATCTACGAGCTGGCCGGCGAGGCCGGCCGGCGTGGCATGGACTATTTCATTTGGGTAACGGCGCTGATCAGCATCAACCTGGGGTTGCTCAACTTGCTGCCCATCCCCGTGCTCGATGGTGGCCACGTCATGTTCTTCATATTGGAAGGTGTGATACGGCGTCCGTTACCGATGCGTGTGCGCGAGGTCGCACACATCGTCGGCATGGCGGTGCTGCTCATGTTCATCGTCATTGCTTTCAAGAACGACGTCGAACGCAAGTGGGAAGCCATCACAGGCCAAGTCGACGAGCTCTTGGGTTGAGCATGGCGAAGCCGAATGACCCTGCTGCCGGCGTCGGGCGTGAACAGCCGAGCGCTCGGCTGATCGCGGCGCGTGTCGTCGAGCGCGTGCTGAAAGACGGCGCGTATTTGAGCCGGGCGTTGGACGCCGAGCTCGTGCGGCACCCGCAGCTCGACGCTCGCGAGCGCGGCTTCAGTGCGGAGCTCAGCTACGGGACGCTCCGCAGCTATGGCTTCTTGCGCGACAAGCTGCAAGAGCACGCCACGAAGAAGCTGCCGAGCGGGGACCACCCGGTGTTCAGTGAGCTCTTGCTCGCTGCCTATCAGGTGCTGTGCCTGGACCGGGTGCCGCCGTCGGCAGCGGTGAATGCTGCGGTGAACCACGTGCGCAGGAAGCGCGGCCCGAAAGTCGCGGGGTTTGCCAACGCCCTCTTGCGCAATCTGGTGCGTTCCGGCGCTCGGGCGAGCAAGCCCGAGGCCGTGCTGGCGAGCGTTCCTGCTTGGCTCTCTGAACGCTTACGGAGCAGCCTGGGTGAGGCGGAGCTTCGGGCGCTGGTCGGCGCCAGCGATGAGCCGCCACCCTTCGTCGCCCGTCTCGCGGCCGCCGAGGAGCTGCCCGCAGCCTGGTCGCAGGCGAAACCATGCCGTTACGCCCCGCGTGCTTACGAGCTTCCGGCGCCGCTCTCGCTTGCCGAGCGGCGCGCGCCTACATGGGTCGTGCAGGAAGAAGGGGCGCAGCTCATCGCATGGGCGCTGGGAGCCAGTCCCGGAGACGCGGTGATCGACGCCTGCGCCGGGCGCGGCACCAAGACGTCGCTGTTGTGGGAGGCGATGCAAGGCCAAGGAAAACTTTGGGCGACCGACATGCATCCG
>Ga0315910_10003164_pt1 | contig 14151 bp, 18 predicted proteins | sample EdamamesoilMG_FD_204470 | JGI IMG/M metagenome (GOLD analysis project Ga0315910, IMG submission 204470) | Garden soil microbial communities collected in Santa Monica, California, United States - Edamame soil | ecosystem: Environmental > Terrestrial > Soil > Garden | place: USA: California...
CCTCGAGATCCTCGCAATAGCGGCTCAATGCCTTGGCGCCGACGTTGGCGCTGCTCGACTTCAGCGAATGCGCGGAATTGGCGATCTCCGGCGCATTGCTGGCGCCGGCCGCTTGCTTGAGCTTGAGTAGGAGCTTGGGCGACTCGACCAGGTAGAGATTGATCACCCGGGTCAGCAACTCCGGCTTGCCGTTGGTCAGCACTTTGCCGAGTTGCTCGAGGACCTGCCGGTCCAGCACGCCGCCGGCTTTCCCGGAGGTGCGTGCGGCGGTATCCGGGGCCAGCGCCGGGGCCGCGGTGGACTGCGGCATCCATTTATCCAGCATGTTCTGCAGCGTGAGCATGCTGAAAGGCTTGCTCAGGTGGTCGTCCATGCCGGCCTTCAGGCAGGCTTCGCGATCCTGCGCCATCGCATTGGCAGTCAAGGCGACGATCGGCACCCGCTTGCCCATCGTCCGCTCGCGCACGCGGATCTCGCGCGTGGCCTCGAATCCGTCCATCTCCGGCATGTGGCAGTCCATCAGGACGAGATCGAAGGCGCCCTGCGCATGCGCGTCGAGCGCTTCCTTGCCGTTGTTCACCACGGTAACCGTGTAGCCCTGGATCTGCAGGATACCGAGCGCCACCTGCTGATTGATGAGGTTGTCCTCCACCAGCAGGATGTTGCCGCGCCCGCCGCCCGCGGCCGCGTGCGCCGGCGCCGAAACCGGGGGCGCCGCGGCGGTTTCCTGCGGCTGGCCGGCCATCACATTGACCAGGCATTCATAGAGCATGGTCTGGCGCACCGGCTTCGCGAGGCAGGCGTCGATGCCCGCGTCGCGAGCGCTCTTGATGTCTGCCTGGCGCCGCGTGAGCACCACCAGCCGCACCTTGGCGATCTCGGCGCGGGCGCGAATCGCGCGCGCGAGTTCGAGCGCATCCATGCCCGGCAGGCCGAGGTCGATGATTGCGAGGTCGTAGGAGGCGCCGCGCGCTGCGGCCTGCGCCAGCAGGTCGATCGCCTGCTCCGGCGTAGCCGCCACCCGGTTGCTCATGCCCCAGTTGCTCATCTGCGCCTGGAGAATGCCGCGATTGATCGAGCTCGACTCGACGATCAGCGCGCGCACCCCGGTCAGCATGCCCATCGGCGCCGAGCGCGACTCTTCCACGATCGCCGCTTCCTGCTTCTCGAAGGCGCTGGTGAACCAGAAGGTGGAGCCGGCGCCGAGCGCGGACTCGACGTGGATGTTGCCGCCCATCATTTCCACCAGCTGCTTGCTGATGGCGAGACCCAGGCCGGAGCCGCCGTGCTTGCGCGTGGTCGAGCCGTCGGCCTGCGAGAACTCGTCGAAGATGCGCGATTGCGCCTCCGGGCTGATGCCCGAGCCGGTGTCGCTGACCTCGAAGCGCATGGTCACATGGCTCGCGGTCTCCGCGGTGCTCGCGATGCGAATCACCACCGCGCCCTGGCGGGTGAACTTGATCGCATTGCCGACCAGGTTGGTCAGCACCTGGCCCAGGCGCAGCGGGTCGCCGCGCACGTGGGTCATCAAGTCCGCCGGAATGCTGCAGGCGAGCTCCAGCCCCTTGCTGTGGGCGCGCTCGGCCAGCAGGTCGACGACATCCTCGACCGTGCGGCGCAGGTCCATGTCGACGTTCTCCAGCTCGAGCTTGCCGGCCTCGATCTTCGAGAAGTCCAGGATGTCGTTGATGATGTCCAGCAGGTTCTTGCCGGAGCGCTGCACGGTCTCGGCGTATTTGCGCTGCGTGCTCGACAGCCCGGTTTCCAGCAGCAGCTCGGTCATGCCCAGAACGCCGTTCATCGGCGTGCGGATCTCGTGGCTCATGCGCGCGAGGAACGAGCTCTTGGCGTGGTTCGCCGCTTCCGCCGCTTCCCGCGCCAGGCGCAGCGCTTCCTCGCTGCGCTTGTGCTGGGTGACGTCGCGCGCCACGGCGATGCTGCCGATGCATTCGTTGGTATCGTCGAGCAACGGGGCGACCGCCACCTGAATGTCGATCGTTGTGCGCATGCGCGTCAGCGCCTTGGCGTCGTACGAGAATTTCTCGCCGGCGACGAGCCGCTGACGGCGCGCCTCTTCCTCTTCCGGCGTGGAGTCGCCCAGGCTGAGCGCATGGCCCATGGCCTCGGCCGGCGGATAGCCGAACATGGCGGCGGCGCCCGAGTTCCAGCTGGTGATGGTGCCCGCCAGATCGCGGGTCCAGATCGCTTCGCTCGACTGCTCGACGATGGTCGCGAGCAGCTTGTTCTTCGATTCGCTTTTTCCGAGAGAGGCGATCAGGCTTTCGATGTTGTTCGCCATGTTGTTGAACGCTTCGGCGGCGGAACTGACTTCCGGCGACCCTTCGGGCTCGATGCGCACCGCATAGTCGCCCTGACTGAAGCGGTTGGCGCCTTCGGCCAGCATGCGCAGCGTGCCGAGGTTGCCGCGGAAGATGAGCCAGATGAATTGCAGCATGAGGAACAGCGTGACCGCGACGATCTGCAGCTGCTTGACGAACTGCTGCCACAGGCGGTTGTACGCCTTGGTGGTCGCCATCGCGGCATTGAGCCGGCCGTAACCGACGCCGCCGGCGATCACCTCGATGCTTTCTTCCGCCCGGTCGATCACGGCAAGGGCGGTGAACCACGAGGGCGCGCTCAGCGTATCGGGCTTGTCCTGCGCCACCAGCTTCTTGCCGTCCTTGTCGGTCCACTGGAAGCTGTCGATCTCGCCCTTCTGCACCTGGTTCTTCAGCAGCTGGCTGATGACCGCGTATTCCCCGACCAGCGCCTGGTCGGCGATCAGTGGCGCCATGAAGGTCAGCGTCTCGTTCAATTCGCGCTTCAGACGCGCGGAATGCTCGGCCGCGCCTTCGGCCACCAGCAGCGCCGTCTGCACGCCGCCGCCGGTGATGATGGCGATTCCGACCGCCAGCATGAGGCGCGAAACCAGTCCCCAGTTTTTCCAGAATCGAATCCCGCGCATGTTGCTCATCGTCGGCTCCCCGCCCCCTTTAGGCGACTACTTGACCTGCGTGGTCCTGTAGAACTTGCGGTAGTTGTCGTAATCCTTGTTCTCCGCGGCGACGAAGCCGAGATCGCCGGTGCTCTTCAGGAGGTCCGCGCCGGCCTCGAGTACCTGGCGGCCTTCCGGGTCCTTGATCATGTTGATGAAGGCCGCCCTGACCGCCGCCACCTTGTCCGCAGGCACCTTGGGACTGGCCATGATGCACAGGTCCTGGTAGATCTCCGAAGTCCACAGTGCACGATAGTTGAACGATTCGCGGCGCGCGTAACGCGCGAGGACGGAGCTGTTCACGCCGGCGGCCGAGACCTTGTTTACCCTCAACTGCGCGGACGAGGCTTCCTGGTTGCCGGTGAACACCACGTTGATCCTGACCTTGGCCTTGAGCAGCGCATCCATCGGCAACCAGTAGCCGGCAAACGCGTCGGGCGATACGAAGGCGACATCCTTGCCGCTCAGGTCGTGCAGCGTCTGGATGGACGAATCCTCCGGCACCACGATCTGCGAGCGGATTCCCTCACCGGCGGGCCGCGCGATCACTTTGTAGCCCAGCCGGTCGCGCTCCGCGGTGAAGAAGTGGTTGGTGTACAGGAAGTCGTAGCCGTGCTTTTCCGCGATGGCATTTCCTTCCTGCGCCGTCTTTGCCAGCTTGAGCTCGAGTGGCACGCCGCTCTTCCGGCTCACGTGCGTAAGAATCGGATTCCAGTATTGCGCGGTCAGCGCGATGCTGCGCTGATTCAGCACGTTGAACGTGTACGCCTTCTGCTGCGCCCCGGCGCCCGGCGAATTCAGCATGGCGGCGGCGGCCAGGATCAGGGCGGCACGACCGAATGTTTTTCCACTCATCACAATCTCCCTTTTCTAAACCGCTACCTTCAGAAACAGCATCGCGCCGCTCAGCACGAGGAGCGCGCCCACCACTCGGAGCATGCCTTCGCTCGTCATGTCCAGATGCACCTTGTTGCCGGTGTAGAGCCCGACCGCCATGGGGATGAGCCCCAACCCGTAGGCGATTTGCAGCTTCGGATCGAACAGCAGGCCGGCGAGAAGAAACAGGCTCAGGCGGAATCCGCCCTCGAGGGCGAACAGCCATGAAAACGTGGCGCGCACTTCGCCTTTGTCGAGCAGGCGGCGCGTGAGGTACATGATGTAGGGCGGGCCGCCGGTGCCGAACAGCGCGCCGGCGCCGCCGCCAGCCAGTCCAGCCGGCACCGCCCATGCCTTCGGCAGCTGGCCGGTCGGCTGCAGACCGAAAATGTTGCGGAATCCGAAGAACATGGTGAAGGCACCCAAGGTCAGCAGCACCGGCGTCGTGGGCAGCGTGAGCAGCGCATACGCGCCGATGCAGGCGCCGACCATGCCGAAGGGCAGCAGCATCTTGATCTCGCCCCAGACCGCTTTTTTGCGGTTGGTGCCGCCAAGAACAAGGGACGCGGTGAAGTCCAGCGCAAGCACGAGCGGTACCGCGAAGGTGAGCGGCTGCGAGAGCGCGAGCAGCGGCACCGAGATCAGGGCGGACCCGAAACCGGTGATGCCGCGAATGAAGTACGCGCTCATCAAAATGCACAAGACCAGAACCATGTCTGCCACTGCAGCTCCCTTGCTTCAGACCTTCGCCCCCGCGCTAGTATTGCTCCCAGCGCAGCACCCAGTATTGCAGTTTACGTTGTTTTGCAATTTACCCCGGTATGTGTTTGTATATTATCGCAAATCCAATCCCCGCACCGAGGAAGTAGGAGACCCGCATGGCAGCCGTGCTCGACCTGAAAGTCCGCCCCCTGGGAGCGATTGGCGCCGAGATCCAGGGCGTCGACCTCGCGCACACCACCGAACGTGAAATCGATGCCATCAAGAAGGCCTGGTACCGGCACGACGTGCTGGTGTTCCGCAATCAGAAACTGACCGACGACGACCTGCTGTCGTTCTCCAGGCATTTCGGCACGCTCGACCCGCCGCCGAACCAGGGCGCCGGGCGCAAATCCCCGATCGGCTATCCGGACGTCTATGTCGTGTCGAACGTGCGCGATGCTCAGGGCGAGCCCATCGGCGCGCTCGGCGACGGCGAAGCCGTGTGGCACACCGACATGAGCTATGCGCCGCACCCGCCGGACGCGTCCATGCTGTATTCGCTGGAGATTCCCGCCAAGGGCGGCGACACCTGCTTCGCGAGCATGAAAGCCGCGCTAGCCAGGATGCCCAAGCCGCTGGTCGAGCGCATCCGTCATCTGGATATCAAGCATGACGGCACCTATGATTCCGGCGGCTACGTGCGCAAAGGCCTGCAGGCTTCGGACGACCCGCGCACTTCCGTCGGCACCGCGCACCCGGCAGTGATCGAGCATCCGATGTCGGGCGATGCCGCGATCTACCTCGGCCGCCGGCGCAACGCCTACATCATGGGTCTCGAGCTCGCCGAATCCGAGCGCCTGCTGAATGAGATCTGGTCCTACGTCGAGACCGAGATCTACCGGCACAAGTGGGCGCTGGGCGACCTCGTGTTGTGGGACAACCGCACGACCATGCATCGGCGCGATGCCTTCGATCCGAACGCGCGCCGCGTCATGCATCGCACGCAGATCAAGGGCTCGGCCGCGCCGAAGCGGGCGGCCCGCGTCTAGGCGTGCTTTAGCGCGTCCAGCGACTGCGCGACGACGCGCGCGCCGTCTTCGAAGGTGCGTTTCGCCGCCTCGTAGTCGCCGGCCTTGGCCACGCGCTCGACCTCGGCGAACAGATCCCCCAGGGCCATGGCGCCCAGCTGGCGGCAGGTCCCCTTCAACGTGTGTGCAGCGCGCACCGCCCCTGCGGTATCGCCGCGCGCGACGCAATCGGAAAATGCCGCGCCGAAGCCCGCCAGGCTGCCCTCGAGCTTGACGACGAATCCGGAAAGGACGTCGTTGCGACCGGTGGCCTCCTCGATCTTCCTGATTTGATCGATTAGCTCGCGGTCGAGCAATACGCCTGCGCTTTCGTCCATTGCCATGGTCTTATGGTAGACGAAAAGACTTACCGGGTTGTCAGGGTGAGCCCGGCATCGATGACCAGGACGTGGCCGCTGACCCAGCGCGCTTCGTCGCTCGCCAGGTATACCGCACCCCAGCCGACATCCCAGCCATTGCCTTCGGTGCCGAGCGGCGCCGCGCGCTTGCGACGCTCGCGGGCTTCCGCGCCGAGCCGCTCGACCATCGGCGTCCACACCTGCCCCGGGGCAATGCCGTTGACGCGGATGCCCTTGGGGCCAAGTTGCACGGCCACGCTGGTGACGAAGCCGATGACACCGGCCTTCGCCGCTGCATAGGCGGTTCGCCCATGGCCGACGAGCGCGGCAATCGAGGAAACGCACGTAATCGCGCCGCCACCACGCTCTTCCATCGCCGGCACCGCGGCCTGCGTCGTCAGCAGCATCGATTTCAGGTCGATGGCCATGACGCGATCCCATTCCTGCTCGGTGGTCTCCATCAGATCGAACCTGGATTCGACGCCGACGTTGTTGTGCAGAATATCGAGCCCGCCCCAGCGCGTCGCCACTCGCTCCACCATGGCCTTGCAATCCGCGGCGCGGGTCACGTCGGCGGCAAAGGCTTCCGCCGCGCCGTTTTCCTTTTCAATCTGGCCGACGGTTTCCGCGGCGCGTGCGACGTCGGCGTCGACGCACAGCACCTTCGCGCCCTCGCGCGCAAAGAGGATCGCCGCCGCCTTGCCGTTGCCGATGCCTGGCCCGCGCGAGCCGGCGCCGGTCACGATCGCCACCTTGTCCTTCAGACGTCCCGCCATAGCTCCTCCTGAGGGTGCATAGCGTGCTCAACCGCACGTCCCGGCGCAAGCAGGTGGCTAACCTTCCCTCCGTGCGTCACGAGCCAGTCGGCGATATGCGAGCGGTGACAATCGGCCGGGTTTCGTTCAGCGCACATGATGCAGACTCCCTCGCCAAGCGCGGCCAGCGCCGCGGCCGCCTCGCGGAAGCGTGCCGTCTTCATGTGCTCCTGATAAGCGACCGCGCGGTAGCCGCCGAGCGCCTCGCCCTGCCATTCGTAGGCGATGCCCGCCGCCCGCAGGGTGCCGCTGAGCGGCTCGCGCGAAAATTGCGGATGGCGCCTGGAACTTGGAAATGCCCGCACGTCGACCAACGTGCGGATTTGCGCTTCCTGGAGAATCGAAACGAATTCGACGGCGCTGCGCGCGCCGTGGCCCACGGTGCAGATCACTGCCCTAGGCGGCTTTGGCGGCCTTCTTGTCCTCGGACTTCTTGTCGGCCTTGTTTTCGGCCTTCTTCTCGGGCTTCTTCTTTTTCTCTTCCGGCTTGCCGGCTTCTTCGGTCTGCTCGACGCGGTCCATCAGCGTGACGAGCGCGAGCGGGGCGTTGTCGCCCTTGCGAAAGCCGGTCTTGAGGATGCGCAGGTAGCCACCGTTGCGCTTGGCGTAGCGCGGGCCGAGGTCGTCGAACAGTTTCTCGACGATGCCACGGTCGCGAAGCCGGTCGAACACCAGCCGGCGGTTGGCGAGCGACGGCTTTTTGCCGAGGGTAATCATCGGCTCGACCACGCGGCGCAGCTCTTTGGCCTTGGGCAGCGTGGTGGTGATCTCCTCGTGCCGCAGAAGGGAGACCGTCATGTTGCGGAACATCGCCAGCCGGTGGCTGGTGGTGCGGCCGAGCTTGCGGAGTCCGTCGCCGTGGCGCATGGCTGAATCTCTTTCCTAGGAGCGGTGCTCGAGGCCGGCAGGCGGCCAGTTTTCCAGCTTCATGCCCAGCGTCAGGCCGCGCGAAGCGAGCACTTCCTTGATCTCGTTGAGCGACTTGCGGCCGAGATTGGGCGTCTTGAGGAGCTCGGTCTCGGAGCGCTGGATCAGGTCGCCGATGTAATAGATGTTCTCGGCCTTGAGGCAGTTGGCCGAGCGCACGGTGAGCTCCAGGTCGTCGACCGGGCGCAGCAGGATCGGGTCGACCGCGGGGGACTTCGGCTGCTCCGCGGGCAACGCCGTGCCTTCGAGCTGGGCGAACACCGACAACTGGTCGACCAGCACGCGCGCCGCGTAGCGGATCGCCTCTTCTGGCTCGATCGCCCCGTTGGTCTCGATGTCCATGATGAGCTTGTCGAGGTCGGTGCGCTGCTCGACCCGCGCCGATTCCACCGCGTACGAAACGCGGCGAACCGGGCTGAACGAGGCGTCCAGGACGATGCGGCCGATGCCCTTCGTTTCCTCGGGCAGGTAGCGCATGTTGCCCGGTACGTAGCCGCGGCCGGACTCGATCTTGATCTGCATCTCCAGCTTGCCGCCGCCGGCCAGATGCGCGATGACGTGGTCGGGGTTGATGATCTCGACGTCGTGCGCCGGCTCGATGTCCGCCGCGGTGACCGCGCCGTTGCCCTCGCCGCCCTTCTTCTTGAGCGAGAGGATTGCCTCGGCACGATTGTGCAGGCGGAACACCACGCCTTTCAGGTTGAGCAGGATGTCGACGACATCCTCGCGTACGCCGTCGAGGGTGGAATACTCGTGCACCACACCGGCGATCTGCACCTCGGTCGGGGCGTAGCCCGGCATGGAGGAAAGCAGCACGCGGCGCAGTGCGTTACCGAGCGTATGGCCGTAGCCGCGCTCGAAAGGCTCCATCGTCACGCGGGCATGGTTGGGCGAAAGGTTTTGAACGTCAACAATACGCGGCTTCAGAAATCCCGTTTGGGGCATGTCTTGGGTCCTAAGAAAACTGGTTACTTCGCTAAAACGCTACGCGTCTTACTTGGAGTACAGCTCGATGATCAGGCTCTCGTTGATGGTGGACGGCAGGTCGGCGCGCACCGGCATGTTTTTGAACGTGCCCTTCAGCCCCTTCGAGTCCACTTCCAGCCACTCGGGGATGTTGCGCGACGCGGCTGCCTCGGCCGCTGCTTTGACGCGCAGCTGGTCCTTCGTCTTCCCGGCGACTTCGATCACTTCGCCGGGCCGCACCTGGTAAGACGGAATGTTCACTCGCTTGCCATTCACCAGGATGCCGTTGTGACGCACCACCTGGCGCGCCTCGGCGCGCGAGGCGCCGAAGCCCATGCGGTAGACCACCGTGTCGAGACGCGACTCCAGCAGCTGCAGCAGGCGCTCGCCGGTAACGCCCTTCGAGCGCGCCGCGTCTGCGTAGGTGCCGCGGAACTGGCGCTCGAGCAGGCCGTAAATGTGGCGCACCTTCTGCTTCTCGCGCAGCTGCTTGCCGTAGTCGGACATGCGCGCGCCGCTTTTCTGCCCGTGCTGTCCGGGGGCATAGGCGCGACGCTCGACCGGGCATTTGTCGGTAAAGCATTTTTCGCCCTTGAGGAACAGCTTCTCCCCCTCGCGGCGGCAGTGACGGCATTTGTCGAGATTTCTGGCCATTCGCTTGTCTCCTAGACGCGGCGGCGCTTGGGCGGCCGGCAGCCATTGTGCGGAATCGGCGTCACGTCGGCGATGCTGCCGATCTTGAGGCCGATCGCATTCAACGCGCGCACCGCGGACTCGCGGCCTGGGCCCGGGCCCTTGATGCGCACTTCGATGTTCTTGACGCCGCATTCCTGCGCGGCCCGGCCGCAGCGTTCGGCCGCGACCTGCGCGGCGAACGGCGTCGACTTGCGCGAGCCCTTGAAGCCGGCATGGCCCGAGGTCGCCCACGCGAGCGTATTGCCCTGGCGGTCGGTGATGGTGACGATGGTGTTGTTGAAGGACGCGTGAATGTGCGCGATACCTTCCGATACGTTTTTCTTGACCTTCTTGCGCGCCCGCGCGGAGGCGGTCTGCTGGAGCTCCTGGCGCGTGGGTGCATTACGACTTGCCATTAGGCTGCCTTCCCTGCTTGAACGTTGAGTTTGATGGCTGCCTTGCGCGGACCTTTGCGCGTCCTGGCGTTGGTGCGGGTGCGCTGGCCTCGCGCGGGCAGGCCCTTGCGGTGGCGCGAGCCGCGGTAGCAGCTCAGATCGATCAGTCGCTTGATCGACATCTGCACCTCGCGGCGCAGGTCGCCCTCGACGGTGAGCTTCTGCACGTTCTCGCGCAGCCGGTCGAGCTCGGCATCGGTCAGATCCTTGATCTTGCGCGAGCCTTGCACGCCGGCCGCGGTGCAGATCGCCTGCGCGCGCGCACGGCCGATGCCGAAGATCGCGGTCAGCGCGATCTCGGCGTGCTGGTGATTCGGGATGTTGATACCTGCAATACGGGCCATATGCGCGTGCCTTAGGCGGAACCTGAAATTATAGCTGGTTTAACAAGGTGTTATCAACCAAGAACGCTAGCGTTCTTTACCCTTGGCGCTGTTTGTGCCGCGGGTCGGAACAGATCACCCGCACCACGCCCTTGCGCCGCACGATCTTGCACTTGCGGCAAATCTTTTTGACCGAAGCCATCACCTTCATAAAGTCCTCTCTACTTCGCTCTAAACGTTATCCGACCCTTGGTGAGGTCGTAAGGCGTCATCTGCACTGTCACCTTGTCACCCGGCAGGATGCGGATGTAATTCATGCGCATCTTCCCGGAGATGAAGGCGTGGATCATGTGGCCGTTCTCCAGCTTTACTCGGAAGGTTGCGTTCGGCAGGTTCTCCACTACCTCCCCCTGCATCTCGATCACATCTTCCTTCGCCATGCGCGCTAACGCACGGGCAGCCCCGGGCCGCCCTTGAAATTGGCTTTTCGCAACAGGCTTTCGTACTGGTGCGTCATGATGTAAGCCTGCACTTGCGCCATGAAGTCCATCGTCACCACTACGATGATGAGCAGCGAGGTACCGCCGAAGTAGAACGGCACGTTCCAGCGCAGGATCAGAAATTCGGGCAGCAGGCACACGGCGGTCACGTAGATCGCGCCCGCGAGCGTGAGGCGGGTGAGGATCTTCTCGAGGTACCGGGCGGTCTGGTCGCCCGGGCGGATCCCCGGCACGAAGGCGCCGGACTTCTTCAGGTTATCCGCGGTTTCCTTCGGGTTGTACTGGAGCGCGGTATAGAAGAAGCAGAAGAACACGATCAGCGCGCCGTACATGAGCACGTAGATCGGCTGCCCGGGCGTCAGCGTGCCGGCGATGTCGCGCAGCCAGAGCAGTCCTTCGGCTGAACCGAACCAGCCGAGCAGGGTCGCCGGAAACAGGATCAACGAGCTGGCGAAAATCGGCGGGATCACGCCCGACATGTTGAGCTTGAACGGCAGGTGCGAGCTCTGGCCGCCGTAAACCCGATTGCCGACCTGGCGCTTGGCATAGTTGACCAGGATCTTGCGCTGGCCGCGTTCGACGAAGCAGACGAAGGCCGTCACCGCCAGCACCGCGACCGCGATGAAGATGGCGGTCAGCGGATGCATCGCGCCGGTGCGGACCAGCTCCAGCGTGCCCGCGATCGCGTTCGGCAGGCCGGCCGCGATGCCCGCGAAGATGATGATCGAAATGCCGTTGCCCAGGCCGCGCTCGGTGATTTGCTCGCCCAGCCACATGAGGAACATGGTGCCGGTGACTAGCGACGTGACGGTGGTGAGGCGAAACAGCATCCCCGGGTCGAGCACCAGGCCGGGCTGCGACTCAAGGGCGATGGAAATGCCCGTGGCCTGGAAAAGCGCGAGGAACACGGTGCCGTAGCGCGTGTATTGCGTGATCTTGCGGCGTCCCGCCTCGCCTTCCTTGCGCAGCTGGTCGAGCTGCGGACTGACCGCGGTCATCAGCTGCATGATGATCGAGGCCGAGATGTACGGCATGATCCCCAGGGCGAAGATGGTGAAGCGCGACAGGGCGCCGCCCGAGAACATGTTGAACATGCCCAGGATGCCGCCCTGCTGTCCGTGGAACAGGTCGGCGAGCACCTTCGGGTCGATGCCCGGGCACGGAATGTGCGCGCCGATGCGAAACACCACCAGCGCGAGCAGCAGGAACAGCAGCCGCCGTTTCAGGTCGCCGTAACGCGCGCCTTTGCCGACGTTAGGAAGCGCCGTCGCCATCAGGCCTTGGCGCCCTCGCCGCCCTTGGCGCCTTCCTCAGCGCCGGGTTGGGCCTTCTTCTTCTCTTTCTTGGCTTTCTTCGGCGCTTCCGGCTTCTCGGTAAGGTGGATGCTGCCCCCGGCGGCCTCGATCATGGCGCGCGCGCCCTTGGTGACGCGGATCTCCTTGAGCGAAATCTTGCGCTCGAGCTTGCCCGCGAGGATCACCTTGGCGGCCAAAGCTTTGCGCGAAACCAGGCCCGCCGCCTTGAGCGCGGCGAGGTCGATCTCGGTTGCCTCGAGCGCTTGCAGGTCGCCGATGCGCACTTCGGCGACATCGTCGCGTGTGGGCGAATTGAAGCCGCGCTTCGGCAGGCGCCGATGCAGCGGCATCTGTCCGCCCTCGAAGCCGACCTTGTGGAAGCCGCCGGAGCGGGCGCGCTGGCCCTTGTGACCGCGGCCCGCGGTTTTGCCCCAGCCGGAGCCGACGCCGCGGCCGACGCGGTGGCGGTCCTGCTTGGCGCCGGGCGCCGGTTTGAGAGTATTAAGTCGCATCGATGCGCACCAGGTAGCTGACTTTCTCGATCATGCCGCGCACCGCCGGGGTGTCGGCCAGTTCGACCGCGTGATTGATCCGCTTCAGGCCGAGGCCGCGCACCGTCGCGACGTGCGTGCGCCGGATTCCCGCCACGCTCTTCAGCAGCGTCACCTTGATCTTCTTCATGCGGTGATTTCCTCGACCGTCTTGCCGCGCCGCGCCGCGATCTCGGCCGGCGTGCTCATCGAGCGCAGGCCGTTGAGCGTGGCCCGCACCACGTTATAAGGATTGGTCGAGCCGAAGCACTTCGCGAGCACGTTGGTTACGCCCATCACCTCGAAGACGGCGCGCATCGGCCCGCCGGCGATGATCCCGGTGCCCTCGTGCGCCGGCTGCATCAGCACTTTGGCCGCGCCGTGGCGGCCGGTGACAACGTGATGCAGCGTGCCGTTCTTCAGCTTCACCTTGAAAAGCTTGCGACGCGCTTCCTCCATCGCCTTCTGCACCGCGACCGGCACTTCGCGTGCCTTGCCCTTGCCCATGCCGATGCCACCGTCGCCGTCGCCGACTACGGTGAGCGCGGCGAAGCCGAGCACACGGCCGCCCTTCACCACCTTGGTGACGCGGTTCACCGCGATCATCTTCTCGCGCAGGCCGTCGCCGCGCTCCTCGTGCTGCATCCTGGGTTGGATCTTTGCCATGATTCCTCGCTAGACGTGCCTCTAGAACTTCAAGCCGCCGGCACGCGCGGCGTCGGCAAGCGCTTTTACGCGCCCGTGATATCGGTACCCGGCGCGATCGAACGCGACGCTTTCGATGCCCTTCTCTTTGGCCTTGGCCGCGATGCGCTGCCCGACCGCTTCGGCCGCCTTGCGGTTGCCGCCGTTTTTCAGCTGGCCGCGCAGGTCCTTGTCCACGCTCGACGCCGTGGCGAGCACCTTGTCGCCGGCGGGGGAAGTGATCTGCGCGTAGATGTGCGCATTCGTGCGGTGCACGGTGAGCCGCACGGCGCCGACTTCGGCGATCTTGAGGCGGGTCTGACGTGCCCGGCGCAGACGGGAGAGATTTTTCTGGCTCATGATGGTCGCTACTTCTTCTTCGTTTCTTTCAGCACGATGACCTCGTCGCGATAGCGCACGCCCTTGCCCTTGTAGGGCTCGGGCGGGCGGTAAGCACGCACTTCGGCCGCCACCTGCCCGACGAGCTGCTTGTCGACCCCGGAAATGACGATCTCGGTCTGGGTCGGCGTCGCCACCTTGATGCCCTTGGGCATCTGGTGCACGACCGGATGCGAGTAGCCGAGGGCGAGCGACAGCTTGTCGCCCTGCGCCTGGGCGCGAAAACCGACGCCCACCAGCGCCAGGCGCTTCTCGAATCCCTTGGTCACGCCGGTGACCATGCCCGCGACCAGCGCGCGCATCGTGCCCGACATGGCGTTGGCATGGTTCGAATTGCCGAGCGCCTTGAAAACGATGTTCTCGCCCTCTTTCTCCACGCCCACGTTGGGATCCGCGGGGCGCGCGATGGCGCCAAGCGGGCCCTTTACGGCGATGCTGCCGCCGGCGAGGTTCACTTCCACACCCTTGGGCACCGGCACCGGATATTTGGCTATTCTGGACATGGCACGCTCAGGCGACGATGCAGAGGATTTCGCCGCCGACGCCGTCGGCGCGCGCTTTGCGGTCGGTCATCACGCCGCGC
>Ga0315910_10003167_pt1 | contig 14141 bp, 18 predicted proteins | sample EdamamesoilMG_FD_204470 | JGI IMG/M metagenome (GOLD analysis project Ga0315910, IMG submission 204470) | Garden soil microbial communities collected in Santa Monica, California, United States - Edamame soil | ecosystem: Environmental > Terrestrial > Soil > Garden | place: USA: California...
CCACGTGCTGGGCGCGGAGCGCGGCCAAACACATGAGCAGGATGCCCAAAGGATCCTCTGAGGCGACCACGCAGTAGCGCTGTGGGGTGCTCCCGCGCGGGTCTGTCGGTCCCTGGCTTTGGCTGAGTAGCCGCCTGGCCAGCTGTGCGACCACCTGTTCGAGCTCGGGACCAGTGAACGACCTGGCGCTGAAGCTCGAGCCCTCGAGGGTAGCTTCAGCCAGGATCCAGGTTGCCCGAGTGTGGGGCGACAGCCGCAAGTCGTAACTCGGCGTGGTCACGACTTGCTCCCCGCGCGCAGCCAGCGCTGCAGGAGGCGATCGTGAAATCGGTCGGTAAAACGTCCGAAGCGATACTTGCGGACCACGTATTCACCCAAGCCCACAGCGCCAGCGACAAGGTAGCCGAGCACGCCCGTATAGATCGTCCACCACGACAGGGGGCCAAACTCCGCCAAGAGCAAGATGACCGTGATGTTGATCAAGAAAAACAGCACCCACAGCCAAGTGACTTTGTAACAGTACACGACCTCCTCTGCGGTGAGATCGGCATGGAATAGGCGCGCGAAGCGCTCGACCAGGGGGCGCCTGACGACGAGTGACCCTGCGAACACCAACAAGAACGCCACGTTGTTGAGCGCGGGCAGCACCAAGGCGAAGTCCGCGTTGTCGCGAAAGTACAGACCGCAGAGCACGAACAACACCCCCAGCCCCATCGAAGCGGCCAACATGGGCCCAAAGCCACTCACCACGCGCTGCAATTCCGTCTGCGCGGGCCGTGATTTGAGCATGAGCAAAGAGAGTGCGGCGCCCACCAGGAGGAATGGCACGAGCGGCGCGACGCGCTGCTTTGCGAGGCAGTATTGAATGACGAAGGGGAGCGCGAGGGTCCACATGACGCGCAGAGCGCTCATGAACCCGTAGAAGCCCGTTCCTGCACGAGATTGACGTCGGAGCGTCGTAGATGCATCTGCACCAAATCGACCACGTCAGCGAGCGTGCGCAGTTGGGTGAGCTCCAAGAAGCTGGGCTTGTTACCGGTGTACTCTTGGATCTTCACGGCCATGTCGACGGCGTCGATGCTGTCGAGGCCAAGTGTCTCGCGCAGGTCGGCGTCTTCGGTCAACTCGCGCGGGTCGAGTTCAAAGGTTTCGGCCAACACCTTCTTGAGATGGGCTAGGATTTCTTCCCGAGTTTTCATGACGTCTGAGCCTTCTGCTGATGGATATAGGTGGCCAAGGCGGTGACGGATGCGAACACGTCGCGGTGGTTGGCATCGTCCGGTTGAATGGCAACACCAAATTGACGGTTGATGGCGATCGACAACTCGAGCGCGTCGATCGAATCCAGCCCCAAACCACCGCCGCCGTCGTCCCGCCCAAAGATGGGGGCGTCGGCAACAATGTCTTGGGGGGAGACGTCGTCGAGTTGCAGTTCTTTCACGATGAGCTCTTTCAGCTCTTCTCTCAGTTCTTCAACATTCACAGCCTTGAGATCCTCGAGGAGACGAAACGGGGGCAGCAGGTTGTTTAGGGGCAGCAGGTTGTTCAGGGGCAGCAGGGCTGGTTTGGGTCTAGGCCCGCACGCGGAGCGCTTCTGATATCTGACTAAATACTAGTTGGGCAAGCTGCCGACCAGAGTGCAAGTGGGATGTTGCTTCGAGCACAGGGTCGATTCCTGCGTCGTCTGCAATATCAGCACCCGGGTAGGCGCGCTGCGGGGATGGTGAACTGGGGTTGGACTCCGGCGGACCAGCGAGAATTGCAGGGAAAATCGCGGGCAACGCGCGCAGGCGGTAGTGGGTCTTCCGAAGTGGGGTTTGGTGCCAGGCTAACCCACCTTTGAGCAGACCAGGACCGGAATCAATCAAGACAGGTTGGATGGGAACACCCGCGCGGAGCGCGATTTCGAACGGGCCCCTCCGAAATGGCCGGGGGCCCTCGTCAGGGGATCGGGTCGATTCGGGAAACAGCAACACGGATTCACCCTGTTTTAAGCGTTCAATGAGCTGCTCCGCCAAGGCAGCTTCGCCGCCCAACTCAGCTGTAGCCACCGTATGACCACAGAATTGCAGCAAGAGTCGCAGGAGCGGAAAGTAGAAAACGCTCGATTTGGCGACTACGACGAGAAATGGATAGCTTGCCATGATGGCCGTGGTGTCCACCAGGGTCGGATGATTGGCTACGACCATCACCGCACCCGGCCCACCAGCGGCGCGTGAACGTGCGACGGCCGCGGAGATGGCATCATGTACGCCGGCCGCGGGCGGGCGGTGGGCCATGATGCCGATCACATCTAGGTAGTAGTGAAACACCCGGAAGGCCCAACCGGTGACGATCTGGCAACGCCGGCGCTTCTGTTGTCGCGAACCAGGCCAAAGGTAGAGCAGGGGCATGACAAACGTCCCCAGCACACCACCCCCGCCAGCGAAGGAGAGGTAGGCGAGAGCAACCAGCGGCAGCTGCAGCAGATGGCGAATGAGAAGCAACAAAAGAGACCTGCTTAAGCGAGATGAAAAATGCCCGCAGCACCTAGTTAGGGATGAGCGCCGCGTTGCGCACGAACGCTTCATCGAATCGCGCGTCGCGCGGCAGGATGGGCGCCTTGAGCAAGCTCTGCGCCGGAATGCGCTCCTGGACCAAATCGGCGAGCCCAGCCAAGCGTCGTGCGACCATTCGTTCAGCTTTGGTTGAGTGCTCGAACAGATTGCCAGCGAGCAAGCCCACCAATCCTGAACGAATTTCGCCCGATTGATACTCGCGGGGGGCGAACGCCAACTCCAGAAAATGGCCGCTGTAGAACCCGAGCACCAGGTTCTCCATCATCTTGGCGCCGCTGAGCATTTCTCGTTGGTATTGAGCGGGGGACTTGCTGCCACAGATGACGTCACACAGCCGATCAGCGCTCTCGAGCGCAAACAAGACGCCCGAAGAAAATACCGGATCGAGGAAGAACGCGGCGTCACCCACCAGCGCCCAGCCTTCGTGACAGAAATCACCCTGACCGACGAACTGCTCCGCTGATTCGGTGAAATCGGAAAAGCCGCGCGGCTTTCCGATCATGGTCGCGCCGGCCACACACTCCTGGACGATGGGTGAGCGCTTGAGGGCCTCTTCCAAACTGAGCTGACGCGTGGTCTCCGTCAGAACGACGCCAATGCTCATGAGGTGAGGGGCGAGGGGAATGACCCAGAACCACATGCCATCCTCACCCACGATGCCGATGTCCCCTACTTCACAGCCAGGAGGCAGGCGTGCTCCCTCGTAGTGGCTGCCGTACGCGATGTTGCGCAGGATGGTGTGGCGGCTGTACTGGGTCCAATTGCGGCCCAGGGAGCGCCGCCGTCCGGTGGCGTCCACCACCCAGTCAAAACCACTGGGTACGGTGCGTTGATTGTCGATCACGAAGCGCGCGCCGGCTTGCTGCGCTAATTCACGCAGCCGCGGGTCGAGCACCCGACGATCCACTTGGAACGCCGACTTGTAGGGACAGGCCTGTGACTCGGCGAAGTCGATGCGCTCGACGCGCTGCTCACGATAGAACACGGCACCACACTTTTTGGTCGTGTCGCTCAGATCCAATCCGAGCTTGTTCCACACTCGGTGTCCGTAAGGCAGCAGGGATTCACCAACTGAGGGGCGCGGCGCGGGATCGCTCTCGAACACCGTGACCTCGTGCCCTTGGCGCGCGCACAGGGTTGCGAGTGTTGCGCCCGATGGTCCGCCTCCAACAATAGCGATAGTTTTTTGGTTCATGAAAGTTGAGCAACCTCCGCCTGCGCGACTGGCCAGCGCGCCGAGTGATGGCGCTCGCGTATGCGATTTTCTAGCGTCCTTCAAGAGTGGAAGCGATCGTGCAGTGACGCATTGGTGGGATGCAGGTAGGCGCTCAGCCCTACGCTCCGTCCGCTCGCGACATTTTGGGGATTGTCGTCCACGAACAGCGTCCGCCCCGGATTGAGCCCGTGGCGGGCAATGACGGTTTCAAAGATGCGCTGGTCGGGTTTTCGCTGCCTGAGCTCATGGGAGTAGTACGCAGCGTGAAAAAGCTCATCGAACGGTCCATGCGCGCGCGCGTGGCGCGTAGCGTAGGCACGTCGAAAGTGGAGCAAGTGCACCTCGTTGGTATTGCTCAATAAAAATGTCTGCTTGCTGCGCTTGAGCTCGTCCAGGAGGCGCAAGGTTTGCGCGGGGATGTCGAGCAGCAGGGCGCTCCACGCCTCATCGAAAGCGTCCCTAAAATCAGCGTCGTTCAGGCGCGCGATGTAGGCGGGTTGATTTTGAGGCAAAAGCTCAATGAGTCCGCGGCGGAAGTCCTGGCTCGTGATGTTGCCGCACTCGTAGGCGTCGAACAGCTGCGCTTGCGCCGCCTGCGAGTACAGTGGGGACACATCTTGACCGAGCAATGCGCTGAGCGCGTGGACGCTTGCCTGATAGTTGAGGTGGAGAATCACTCCGCCCAGATCGAAAATGATGGCATCGTACTCGTCCAGGGAGAAGTGCGGAAGGTCTGAGACCGGGGTGTGGATGGTCACCGCGTCACAGTAGGAGAGCTGGGGAAGAATCCAAGGCCGCCGCTCACAGCCAGTACCAGAGCAGCGCGGCCACGCCGAATAAGCCGGAAAAAAATGCGCCGCCCGTGATCGCAAAACAGGTGCGCACGACGGCGCGATGCTGTGCGGCCGCGATCGCACGGCCCTCCTCCAGGTAGGCGGTGAGGGCTTGGCGCGGCACGGCGATGCCCGCCAGGAGCGCACCGCGCGCCGCGCCTGCGCCGTGAAATGCGCTCACCAAGATCAAACCCGCGGGCGAGCTCAACAGATCCCAGCCGCACGCGTAGAAGCCAAAGCGTTGCCCCAGCGCGTACGCCCTCGGCACCCCCCGTCGCGCGATGGCCCACTCCAGTGCGCCCCCCCACACCATGTGCAGAACCACCACCCCCAAGATGAGCACACCCATGAGCAGGCCGCTCAGCGAAAGCGCTTGGGGTGAACGGAGCAAGCGGAGCGCGAGCGCGGGAAACAGGCCGCAAAACCCCAAGGCCCAGGGGAGCGCAAATGAGCTGATGGCCAGCGTCTCGGCGACCAAGGCAAAGTGCAGAGCGCGGAGCAGCGAGCCAGACTGACGTTGTCGGAAGCACGCCTGATCGGGATGCGCTGTGTGCAGGGCGGTGAGCACGAGCTCGCGCAGGTAGCCCATGCGCGTGGCGCGTTCCCACGGTAGCGTTCCGCGACCACTTGGCTCCGGGGCGTCACTGTATCTGTGCCGCTCGGGCGCACAGCCATCGCACTGCGGCTGGCCGCACTTGGCACAGGCGATCACCGGGGGGACATCCTGGTCCCAGCCCGCGTCATGCGCGCCCGGTGCGGAGGAGGAGAGTGGCTCAGCCATGATGGTGACCATCGGGCTGCTCGGGGAACGTCAATTGTTGCTCTTCAAGAATTGTTGCTCTTCACGCGCCGGAATGGATGAAGGAACGATACCAGACTTGAGGCATTGCGCGTCTGCACATACACCGTCCCGTGCCCAGAAAAGTCAGCCACTAGACCCTCACCGCTGAAAAATAACCCCTTGAAGCCGTTAAAAGCGCGCACACGGTAGGAGACTCCGGACTCAAAACCGACGATGTGACCGGTGTCCACCGTGTATCCTTCTGCTCCGACCGACACGGGGTGAAGGGCGCCGTAGCTGGCGTAAAAAACGGTGCCCGGTCCGACGATGCGCAGCATGAACACGCCCACGCCGCTGAAGAAGCCCCTGACCCCACCGAACTTCGTATCAATCACCAACTCGTTGCCGATGTGCGCGACGTACGCGCCGCTGGTGAGGAAAAACTCCTCACCAGCTTTGAGCGTCTGAGCACGCATGTCGCCTTCAGCTGCACTGGCCAGGAACAAGCGTTGCCCCGCGCCATGGGAGATGAACGTGTTTTGAAAGAGGGACTCACCACCCAGCAGTTTGCGTTTGGCCGCGCCGAGCAGGCCCCCGCGCATGCTGGTGCGCACTTCAATTTGGCTATCTTGGGCTACAAGAGCGCCTGATTCGGCCACGCATTGTTCGCCCTGATTGAGGGTGAGCTGGAGGAAAGCAAAGTCTGGGGAATCTAAAATGTCGTACTTCATGACCATGGTCTTCCAACAAGATCTCAAGAGGAACGGGCCGGCAGCATCACGCCGACGGTGTGACCAAACTCGGTAGGGTTGCGGGTTTGAATGTAGAGTTTGCCGCGACCGCGCAGCCGCAGCACAAACCCTTCGCCGCTGAGGAAACTTTGGATCCAGCCGCCGCCGGCCTTGTCGATCGAGTATTCGATGCCCTCGGTGAACGCGACCACGTGACCCGTGTCGACGATGAGCTCGCCGTCGAGGTCGATGGTTTCAATGGCTCCAAACGCATTGAGGAGCACGGGGCCGTAGCCGCTCGCGCGCAGGAAGAACAACGATTCGCCACTCAGAAAGCCACGGAAGCCCTGAAATTGCGTGTCGACGTCGACGGAGTCCGGCGCGGCGACGTAGCTGGATGCTTGGATGAGCAGGCTAGGGCCCGTTCCGAGCTCATGCACGACCATGCTGCCGCACAGTTGGGGCGCCAGGCTGACTGTGGCTCCAGGGCCGCGCGCCCGGTACGTATTTTGGAAGAATGATTCACCGCCCAGAAAGCCACGACGGGCTTTCTGAAAAAATCCCCCCCGTCCAGCTGGGCCGGTGTTGGTGGCGACATCGACTTGACTCGACAGACTCACCATGGCGCTGGCCTCGGCGCGGACGGACTCTCCGACATTCAAATGGGCCGTGGCGAGCGAGTGAGCGGGATTGTATTGGATCTCGAAATGCATGGGGATAACTCCAAAATGAAGCTGAGCACTCGCGGTCAGCTGGGCAACAGCGGGGAAAGCCAAGAGACGAGCGCCTTGAGGTTGCGCGACTGCACGTAAATGGTGCCTCGACCACGAAACTCACAAACCAATCCCTCCCCCGAGAACAGGAAGGACTTGATGCCGCCCACACTCTTGACCTTGAAGTCCAGGGCGCCGTCAAACGCCACGATGTGCCCGGTGTCGACGATGAAGCTCCCGTTTACTTCGATAGGGACCACACCGCCGTAGCTGTTGACCCACAGATCGCCCTCGCCGCTGCATTCGAGCAACACCAGGCCCTCGCCGCCGAACAACGTGCGCAGACCGCCCAACCGGACCTGGGTGCTTACGGCGCCGGCGCTGGCCAAGTACGACCCAGTCTGCACGAACAGGCGGCGCCCGGCGCTGAGCGCATGATGGATGATGTGTCCCGATAGGGTGGGAGCCAGGACGATTTCACCCTGCCCAGCGCTGGTAAACCGATTGACGAACATCGTCTCGCCACCCAAGACTTTGCGCATGAACGCGACGAGCAACGCCCAAATCTTGTAGAAGAAGCCCGCATTTTTGGGGGCGTTCAAATGGGTGGTCATGACCACTTGGGGGTCCATGCGCACCATCGCGCCAGCCTCGCCCTGCAGTTCGACTCCGGGGCGCAGCTTGACTCGCAGCCACGCGAAGGATGGGCCATGTTCGATGTAATGTTCCATTGAGCAGTTCCTACTTCAAAACCGCGGAGCTTTGCTTGGTCGTACATCCTACCCAGGCGGCACCGCGGACGGACGGACGATGCGACGGCGCGCGCCATCTATCAAGCTGCACGCGAACCTGCTTACATCGTGCAGCGAATGTCCGAGCCCCCGAGTTTTCGTCCCGCCGCGGATCCCAATCGAGCCAAGGTGGCGCCGCCGCCCCCGCCCCCGCCCGCCGTTGCCCTGGGGCACACTGCTGCGCCGGCATCTGGGTTTGCTCCGCGTGGACAGCGCCTGTGGCTCGAGGTGCTCGCCGCCGTGCTGCTGATCGGGTTGGCCGCGGTGACCGTCATCTTTTTGGGCGGACGCATCGCCGCCTGGGCCGTGCCCATGGTCCCCTGGGAGGTCGATCGTAAGTTGGGCGCATTGGCCAGCAAACAGGCGGGGCTCATGGCCGAGGATTGTTCGGACCCAGCGGCTTTGGCCTATGTCCAGCGCATCGCGGCTCCGCTCATTGTCGCGGCGGGTCCAGTGCCGTTTGAGTTTCAGTTTCGAGTGGTGGACACCCAAGAGGTCAACGCGTTTGCTTTGCCCGGTGGCTACGTCACCGTCAATTTTGGGCTGCTGGAGCGCGCCCAATCGGGTGAGGAGGTCGCAGGGGTGCTGGGGCATGAATTGCAGCATGCGCTCTTGCGCCACGGGACCAAGCGCATGCTGCGCCAGATGGGCAGCAGTGCCTTCATGTTCATTGTGTTTGGCGGCGGCGATTTGTACGGGATTGGACAGGCTGCCGGTCAATTGGCCTCACTCAGCTACGATCGCGGAGAGGAGAGCGAGGCGGATGAGCGGGGCGTGGAGCTGCTCGTGCGCGCGGGGATCGATCCGCGGGGCTTGGCTGCGTTCTTCAAACGCCTGGCGGTCGACAGCGTCCAAGTCCCTGAATTGCTGTCCACACATCCCGACCCAGGGGGACGAGCGGCCCTGGTGGAGCGCGCAGCGGCATCGGGGAGCTTTCAGAAGCTCCCGTCGCCACAAGGACTGCACTGCCGTTAAGGACAAGCCTGCCGTTAGACCAGCGCTGCGACCAACGCGCCCAGGGCGGCCGCACACAGCACCAAGGCAAGCGGGCCCTTCCAACTCTGGGTAGCGCTGCTCTTGGCTTCTTTCTCACAAACGAGACACTGACCTTGGGGATTTTTCGCGAGGCGGTGGCGAGTACAGTACGTGCGGGCGTTCTTGGGGCGGACCGACACCGAAGGCCCGCTGCTGGCCGTGGCCGACCGCGACGAACTCCATGATGGCGTGCGCGGCAGAGACATCTTTGTGCTCGGCGTTTGTTCATCCTGGAAGGCTTGAGGGGGCAGGGAAGCGAAAGGCTTGCGGAACGCCTCGGGGCGAGCAGACCCTGGCACACTGGTCACGGCCGACAGTTCATCTTCAATGCCCAACAGCTGGGGCTTGGCCTCGACGAACGGACCCTCCGCGAACGACGCCCCGGCGCGCGGGCCGACCGAGCCGAGCGGCCGATGCTCGGACAGCGGGGCGTCCGCCAAGGGGACGTCAGCCGCACCTTGGTCGGCTGCATCATCGTTGAGGAACTGGTTCATGAGCGAGGGAGACACCAATCAAAATCCCAACCCGGTGGGAGCTTCTGAGACAGTCAAAATGGCGGAGTCAGATCGCTCCGTCAATAGGTCAACGGTCAGGCCAACCGGAAAACAATGCGCGCCCATCGTATGCAACGGGCCTCTCCAGTGTGAGCAACTGTCCTAGCCCGGGGCGATTTGTACGCTGCAGGTCTATTCTGAGGTGCGGTTTGGGGCCACACTCGTCGTCCGCATTGTCGCCGTCCACATCCCCATGAGGTGACATCTCCTCCCATGCCTCATTTTGACTTCACGCACCGTGAACTCACCCCCTACATCACCTTGTGGGAGATGAGCGGTCAACCTGATGTCAACGGATGGGCGCGCATGTTGCGCGAGGGAAACCGGTTTCTTTCCCAGCTGGAGCGTCGCGGGAAACAAATGTCATTTCTGATCGACCCGTCAGAGCTCAGCTCCATCGATGCTGCGTTGCGGCGCGACGCGGGCCAGTGGCGTGCCGACAACATGGCCCTCATCGCCAACGTGGTGCCCTGTGCGAGCTATGTGGCTAAAAACGCCTGGCTGCGCGGCGCGATCACGGCCATTTTTTGGTTTGCTCCACCCGTGGTTCCCGTAGGCGTCAAGGGCATGCGCGAAGAGGCGCTCAGCTGGATTGAGGGCCAACTGAGTGCACGTGAAGCGGAGCCCCACAGCAAACCTGGTAGCCCGTAACTGGGCGACAGCGCGGGGCGCGGGAGGAGACGATGGTTGGCTGGGCGCCCTTACGGTCCTGGCCGTGCTTTGCAGCGCGAGGCAGTGACGCTGTAATTCCAGTTAGACTGGACTAAATTTAGGTTGAGTTTCCAGGGGTTGGACGGACGCCGGGGAAAACACCGCAAAACAGTGCTTCGCGCAATTCCTGCTGATAGCCTGAAAAAAGTCGTGAACGATCGCATCCTGCTTCTCAATGACAACCTAGACAGCCCCCGGACGGTGGAGACCGAACACGGGACGGTCGTGGTGTTTAGCCAGCGTGCACCGGGCAGTACCGATCTGAACGAGGACTCAGCGTTGGTCGTACCTACCGATCACGGGGTGGTGCTGGCTGTTGCGGATGGAGCCGGCGGATGCGCTGAGGGTGAAGTCGCCTCCCGGCTCGCGATCGAGACCCTCGGGGGTCAGCTGGAACACCCCTCGGACGACGTCCGGTTTGGGGTGCTGGACGCCTTCGATGAAGCCAACAAGCGCGTGCTGTCCCTGGGCTCCGGGGCGGCCACCACCCTGAGCGTGGTGCATTTGGCGCACGGGGTGCACGGGCCGCAGTTGCGTTCCTTCCACGCCGGAGACTCGAGTGTGCTGGTCACGGGTGGTCGTGGACGCGTCAAGCTCAACACCATCCCCCACTCACCCGTGGGCTACGCGGTGGAGGCGGGGTTGCTCGATCCTGAAGAGGCTCTGCACCACCGGGACTTGAACTTGGTGAGCAACATGGTCGGGCAGGCCGACATGCGCATCGAGATGGGCTCAGCCCTCGCGCTCGCCACGCGCGACACCGTGGTCATCGGCACGGACGGTCTGTTCGACAACGTGCACTTGTGGGAAATCATTCAATTGGCGAGGCGGGGTCCACTCCCCGACGCCGCGGCCCGGCTGATTGAACTTGCGCACGCGCGCATGAACTCCCCCGACGGCCCCATGCCGAGCAAGCCGGATGACCTCACTTTTGCGCTGTTTCGGCCCCGAAAGGCGCTCACCAAAGCGGCAGGTCGCAGTGGCGTCCGGCGCGCGCACGCGCGCGTGAGTGAAGTGCTGCCGGCGCGGCTGAGTGCCTGACTTGCCCGCGACCTTGGCCCCTTTTTGCTGAGGCGAAACACGCCCGCACTGAGGCCGAATGGGACAGCGTCGCTGGGCTTGCCGCCATGATTTCCCCTCAGGCGCGCACGTTTGTTGGTGGCATGGTTCTCGCAGCCATCACCATCATGATCAACCCAAAGAAGGAAACGTCGGCAGGCGTGGAGCCCGGATCGAGTCACGGACTCGAAGTCGCTTCGCACCTGACGACCGAAGCGCGAGGCCTGGCCTCCGAGGTCGCCAGTTCCGCGCAAGAACTGGTGAGAGCGGAGGTCGAGAAACAGACAGTCCAAGGGGCCGAAGAGCTCAGCGAAGTCGCCCGAGCCTTGCGGCAGTCCGGCGACGCCCTCAAGGGCAACCGAGCTGCCCCGTACGTGCGGAAGGCCGCCGATGGAATCGAGCATGTGGCGGACTACGTGCGGCAGGCCAAACCGAGGGACGTGCTCGAGACCGTGACCACGTTTGCCAAGCGTGACCCAGTGCTGTTCTTGAGTGGAGCCTTCGCGGTGGGTTTGTTTGGCTCGAGATTCATGAAGAGCGGAGCGAATCCCAACCACGGTTCAAGCGATGGACGATCGACGGTGGGCAAATGACGACCGTACAGCGCCAAGCTCAGGACCCAGCGACTGAAGATCCGGGGGTAGCCGAGCTTTTCGGTCGCCTGGCTGCGGAGACGGGCGTTTTGATGCGCCACGAAATGTCCCTCGTGACGCTGGAGATTTCGGCGAAGCTGAGCTCCATGATGCGCATGCTCTGGGTGATGGGCGCTGGGCTAGCGGTGCTTCTGCTCGGGTTCGAGGTGCTGGTTTACGCAGGCTTGATTCGATTGGGCATGGAGCTTCCGCTGTGGATCGCGGCGACCGTCGTGGGCGCGTCCCTCGTTGTCGTCGGCTCAATTGTTCTCGGGCTCGGTCGCAGCGCCTTCGGGCACATTGAGCTCATGCCGATAAAAACCATAGAAACGTTGAAGGAGAACAAGCAATGGGCTCGACAATTCGTGCAGTGACACCGAGCCGCGACTCCTCTGGGGAGGTGCGGAACGCCGACCAACTGCAAGCGGCGATCGTCCGCTCCCGCGCCGAAATCGGCGCGACGCTCGAAGCGCTCCACGGGCGCCTCAATCCCCGCGTCCTGAAAGAAGAACTGCTCCAGCAGTTTCAGGAAGGGAAAGATGCTGTCAAAGCGGACCTCCAAGCGGAACTCCATTCTGCGAAGGTCGCCTTGGCGGCGGAATTTCACGACATCAAGGACCAGGTTTTCACCGGGGTGAAGACCGAAGTCGCGGAGGCCAAAGTGGCACTCCGACAAGCCACCCTAGGAAAGGTCGAGACCATGCTTCATGACACCAAAGACTCAGTGCAAAATGCGAGTCGCTCACTCACAACCACCATCAAGGAAAACCCGATGCCGGCGGCGCTGGTTGGTGCAGGGCTGCTCTGGATGCTGGCTGCGTCACGCGCCAAGAGCCATGGCAACGGTCTTGGCGCCGAGGTTGGCCGCATGGCTCACCAAGCCGGTGACGCGGTCAGAGGCGTTGCACACACCGCTGGTGAGAAGGTCGAGGGGATTGCCCAAGACGTCAAGGAATCTGTGGGAGAAGCGACGCGAGCAACCTCGCGCGAATTCTCTCATCTGGCCGAACGTGCTCGAGCAACCGGAAGCACCATGACGGAGCGAACTGAGACCATGTTCCGAGAGCATCCTCTCGCGATTGGCGCTGCGGCCCTGGGCTTGGGAGCGCTCGTGGGCATGGCCATTCCGATCACTCGCAAGGAAGCCGAGCTGATGGGTGATGCGCGCCAGAACTTGGCGGACTTCGCCGGAGATGTCGCTGCTGACGCCGGGGCTCGTTTGAAGCAAGGCACCGAGCGCGTGACGAGCGAACTGAAAAGGTCAGCGCGCGGCGAAGATAGTCCCGAGACGAATGGGGCTTGTTGAGTTCGTTCGAGCGGCAGGCGGCGGCTCACTCCCAAACCAAGTCTTCCAAATAGTCGCGCAGGTGGATGGCGGTGCGGAACTGTTTTCGGATCAACGTGGACTTGAGCCCACGCACGATGTTTTTGATCACTGCGGGCTGGCGGGCGTAGTGGCGCGCGCCCCCGACGGAGGCGTGCAGGATCTCAACCAGGCCGCGCACATCGTCTTGCAGCTGCTCTGGTTTGGCGCCGTCCCATTGAAAAAAGTCGATGACTTTGACGTCAAAGCCCAGGCCGTGGCGGCGCACCATCACGTTGCCGGCGTGCAAATCACCGTGAGATTCCCGCAACAGGTGCACTTGGGCCATGCCTTTGGCCAAGGCATGCAAGAGATGGAGTGCTTCGAACGGAGTGAGTCGTTTATTAGGATGATCGGCGATGAACTCCGTGAGCACTTGGCCCTCGGCGTATTCAGAGACCAAGAACGTGACGTGATGGTCGTGCACGGTCAGCCGCTCTTGGGTGACGTATTGAATGACGACCGGACAATCGCGGAGCTTGTGCAGCTTCTTGGCGTAGAACTTCACGGCTTTGTCGGCGGGGTTACGGTGCGGATAGAAGAACTTTGCCGCGCGATCGACGCCGGTCATGATCTCGCGCACGCGATACACTTCACCTTCCCAGCCCCCGCCCAGGTGCTCCACCACGCGGTACTTACCGACCAGAATGGCGCCTGTTTTGAAATCAAAAGAAGTAAGACGACCGCTTGCCATGCGTGCTTGGGATCTATCACAGACTTTGTCCGTCGGCTGAGTGCATGCTCGGGTTGCGGCAAAGGACATGCGGGGCGCGGGAAGCGCACGCGCCTTGACGGCGCCCCACTGCGTCTTGGGAAAAGTTACCTAGCGGAGGCCCCGATTGCGGGAGTGGCGTCTTGAGCTTGCTGATGAGCAGCTGCCGTCCGTTGGTAGAACAGACCGACTCCGAGCAGTGGAATAGAGCAGTTTTCAAACATCACGACCGGCGTAGTCAACAGACAGCGATACAAGAGCCACATCCCGGGCAGGATGAAGAACAAGAGCCCCGCGGCTGCGCCCACCGTCACCCTCAGCGTTTGGGGGTACGCTCTGGAAGATGAGGTTGGGCTCTGGCCCACCAAAATCCCAGTAGCCGGGCAGAGCCGTATATCCGTCATAGCGACCGCCGTGGACGATCACTTCCTCCTCGACTCCTTCACCTGCAA
>Ga0315910_10003168_pt1 | contig 14138 bp, 9 predicted proteins | sample EdamamesoilMG_FD_204470 | JGI IMG/M metagenome (GOLD analysis project Ga0315910, IMG submission 204470) | Garden soil microbial communities collected in Santa Monica, California, United States - Edamame soil | ecosystem: Environmental > Terrestrial > Soil > Garden | place: USA: California...
TTCTTAACCTGATCCGCCCGCGGCGCTGCGGCGCCGCGGGCGGATCAGGTTAAGAAGTGTCCTGGCACCGTACTCACGCGCAGACGCGGCCGCGCGGGATCAACCGATGTGGTAGGTCATGCCGCGCCGCTGGCCTTCGGTGCGGATGCGGCCCGCGCCGATCAGGGCCTTCATCGGCCGGCGCATCGTGAGCACGTCCGTGCCGAGCGCCGCCGCGATCTGCTCGCCGCGCTGGCCGGGGTGCTGCTTGACGTAGTCGAACAGCGTCCGCGACCAGTCCTCGATCTGCGCGTTGCCGCGCCGGCCGCGCGGCGCCTGGCTGCGCGTGCCGCTGGAGGTGACGACGCCGTTGAGCATCAGGCAAGCGTTCAGCGTGGCACGCGCCTCGTCGAGCGCGCGGCGCGTCGGCTGGTCCTCACAGACCGCCAGCGCCTTGTCGATCGCTTTGACAGCAGTGCTGATGCTGCGCAATGCAGGGTTCTTCGTCACCTTCTTGCGCTCGGCCTGGACTTTGAGGCTTTCGATCTTCGCCTCGAGGGCGGCGATCATCTGTTCTTCTGTGCGACGCATGGCGATCGTGGTGCAATTCGTGGAGAGGGAGCCGCCGTCCGGAACGCGCAGGCGGCCCGGACGACGAGTTGGACGGACGCAGCGCTCGGACGGCTCAGGCCGCCGTATAGGTCATTCCGCGGCGCTGTCCCTTGGTCTTGACGCGCTTCTTCGCGATCAGGAGCTTCATGGGCATGCGCATCGTGCCGACGTCGGTCTTCAGCGCCGCCGCGATCTGCTCGCCGCGCTGGCCGGGATTCTTCTTCACGTAGGCCAGCAGGCTGTCGGACATGGCGGCCATGTCCTGGGCGCTGCGGCGGCCGCGCTTGCCCCCGGCCGGACGGCCGGGTTTGCGGCCCGGTTTCCGCCCGGGCCTGCCGCCGGCGCGAGGGGCGCCGCCGACGCCGCGAACGAGGTCGCCGAGCGTCGACTGCACTTGTTCCAAGGCCGACCGGCGCACCAGCTGCGTCAGCTGCTCGGCGAAATCGGCGACGAGGGATTGGATGTCCGAATTCTTCTTGGCTGTGCGTGCCATGGGGCTCGTGGAGGGACTTTGTGGCCGCGGCGGGAGTTGGGGAGCACTCCGCGCAGGACCGTGGGGATCGAATGGACTGCGAGCGCCAGCATTAGGCGCGCGCATTGGACACGAATCAATCCTGGAGGCCGAAAAACAAGCCCTGAGCAGTCGTCACCACTTGTCGCTCTCCGAAAACGAAGTGGGCCCGGCACCTTTGGGCACCGGGCCCGCTGTCAGATTGCACAATCCGAACCGTGTCCGGAAGTGTCGCGCGCTACCACACGATCTCGAGTCCGTTCGTCACGTTGGCCGTGGCCGGCGGACAGAACGTCGTCGAGGCATTGCGATAGAAGCCCGAGTAGTAGCGCGTCGCGCCGCTGCCCGGGATCACGCCGCCGCGGATCGACAGCGTCAACGTCGCGTCGTTGGCGAACGCATTGTTGGGGAAGATCGCCTGCCCGGCGGGCTGGCCCTGCGAGACGCCGGCGTTGCGGCCGCGCAGTCGCACCAGACCCGCCGACTGCACGCAGATCACCCCGTCGTGGAAGATCTGGTCGCCGATGGTCGGGTGCTGGAGGAACAGCGTGAAGGCCGCGGCCGGCGAGTTCGTCGAGCGCAGCACGACCTGGCCCGTCGTGTTCGGCAGCGTGTCGAGCTGCGTCAACCCGCTGGCGCCCAGGCGCGCGCCCGCCGTGCTGAACGAGTGCGCGCAACCCGCGAAGGGGTCCGTGCCGGCGTTGCCGCACGGACAACCGGTCAGGTGGTCGATCCCCAGCGTGCCGTTCGAGCAGAACTCGACCCCCGGGCTGGTCGAGCAGCCCGCGCGGATCATCAGGCACGAGCCCGTGACGTCGGTCGCCAGGTCGATCGGCATGTAGACCGAGTTCGCCGGCAGGCTGGCGTAGTTGAGCACGCCCGAGCCGTCGCCGAGCAGCCAGCTGCGGTTGGGCGTGTCGAGCACGCAGGAGTCCTCGTCGACCGGCGCGGGGAAGGCCGAGCCGGGGTGTTGCAGCGCGGCCCCGACGAAGAAGTAGCCATTGAGGACGCGTGGGATCGGCAGCGTCACGATGTTGTAGCCGTCCGTGTCGACGCTGGCGGTCAGCACCGGCACCTGGTCGATCAGCACCGCGTCGGCCGGATCGCCGTCCTCGTTGGGATCGTCGAACAGCAGCACCTCGGCCGGCGCGCCGTTGACCATGTTGATCCCGCCGCCGCCGCCCCAGACCACCTGGATGTCGACCACGCCGGTCAGCACGCCGAGCTGGCCGAAGCGCTGGATCCAACCCGTGACCGGCGTCAGCGAGCGCAGCTGGTTGTCCGCCAGCCCGTCGTCGAGCGCGCAACCCGCCGTCGGCGTCACGCTGGGCTGGATCGTGAACGTGCCGGCGCCCGTGCTGCCGCCGACGCCGGGGAAGGAGCCGATCTGGATGCTGTACGTGCTGCCCGCGACCGCGTCGAAGGCCAGCGCACCCTGGAACGAGTTGCAGGCGTCGTCGCTGCAGGCCAGCGCCTGCGTCACCGGGCACCCGCAGCCGTCGTAGACCGCGACCTTGGTGTCGACGATCGTCTGCGCCAGCGTGCTCAGCTCGAACTTGCCGCTCGACGGCGCCGTCCAGCAGAACCACAGGTCGGACACGACGCCGGTCAGGCCGAAGAAGTCGCAGGCCGCCGAGTTCTGGCCGTCCGAGCCGGTCGAAGCGCTCGAGTTGTCGAAGGCGTGCGGGCCCGGGCCGGCGATCGCCACCGGTGCCGAGCAGTCGTCCCCCGGCGTCAGCACGATCGGCAGGATGTCGAACGCGCCCGCGACGGGTGCGGTGCTGATGTAGTTGCCGATCTGCAGCAGGTACGTGGTCCCGCCCGTCGCCGCCCAGATCGCGCGCGACTGCAGCGCGGGCGCGCAGTCGTCGTCGTTGCAGGACAGCGCGGAGCCGGGCGTCGGGCAGCCTCCCGCGGCGTACACCGCCACCTTGGTGTCGGCGCCCGAGAAGCCGCACATCGTCAGGCGGAAGAAGCCGCCGGCCGGTGCGGTCCACTCGTACCACAGGTCGCGATCGACCGCGGTGGTGCCGAAGAAGTTGCACAGCGCCTCGCCCTGCCCCTGCGTGCCCGTGGTCGCCAGCGTGTTGTCGTGGCTGTAGGGACCGGCTCCCGCGACGACGGTCAGCGGCGTCGAGCAGTCGTCGTTCGACGCCGGCGGGCTCTCGAAGATCGTGAAGGTGCCGGTGAACGACGGCGCCGTCGGGAAGCTCCCGATCTGGATCATGTACACGTTGCCCGCGACCGAGTTGAACGACACGGTCGAAGTGAAGCCCGCGCAGGTGTCGTCGTCGCACGCGAGCGCCGTGCCGGGAGCGGGGCAGCCCGCGCCGGCGTAGATCGCGACGCGCGAATCACCGCCGCCGATCTGGCCGCACAGCGAGACGGTCGCGACGCCGCCCGTGACCGCCGTCCACTCGTGCCAGGTGTCGCGCTCGATGCCCGGGCCCGCGCCCGAGACACCGTTGGGATCGCAGATCGCCTCGGTCTGGCCCTGCGTCCCGGTCGTCGCGCCGGTGGTGTCGACCGGGTAGGGGCCGGGGCCCGCCAACACCGCGGCCGTCGAGCAGTCGTCCTCGGGCAGCAGGCTCGGCTGCTGCAGCTCGAAGGTCGCGGTGTACGGGAAGGTGCCGCCGCCGGGGTAGTTCCCGAACTGGAAGACGTAGTCCTGTCCGGCGGTCGCGATGAAGCTCAGCGTCGAAGCGAACTGGCCGATGCCGGGCGCGCAGCCGTCGTCGTTGCAGGCCAGCGCGCTGCCCGCCGTCGGACAACCGGTGCCGGGATAGACGGCGATCTTGGTGTCCTCCAGCGTGCCGCCGCCCAGGCCGTTGTCGCAGATCGAGATCGTCGTCACGCCCGAGGCCGGCGCGTTCCAGGTGAACCACACGTCGATGTTGATCGCCTGCAGTCCGAAGAACGTGCAGATCCCTTCGCTCTGGCCCTCGAGGCCGGTCGTGGCCGACTGCGTGTCGACCGGGAACGTGCCCGTGCCGCTGAGCACGTCGGGCGTCGTGCAGCTGTCCGAGCCGGTCGAGGCCAAGAGCTGCGAGCCGCTCTGCGAGGCCGCGGGCGGCGTGCGCGGACTGGTCGTCGGCTGTTTGGGGGCCGGTTTCTGCTCGCCGTGCTTGATCAGCACGCCCTTGCCGGGTGCCGCGGGCTGCCGCGTGCGGGGGTTGTCTGCCGTCTGGGCCGTGGCGAGGCATGCGCTGCCGAGAACGGCCAGCGCCTTCGTGAAGAATCGCATCGTGCACTCCTTCGATGAGGAATCGGGGGGATCCTGATCGAGATGACGCAGCCGCGCGCCCGCGCCGAAGCGCGGGAATCGCGGCGCCGGCGCGTCCGGGAAGGTGCAAGGCGACCCGTACCAGCTACGTCGAGCGTACACCGCGCACGCACGACGCGGGGCCTTCGACAGCCCGCGCGCACACGACGTTCCCTCGGCGCGCGCTCCTTTGCCCAGTCGAGACCCAGCCCATACAGCCGCGCTCCGCGCAGGGCGTCCGCCGCACGCGCGTGCTACAGTGGCCTGGCAGGCGTCGGCGGGAAACCTCCGGCCGCCTCCTTGGCGCCCCACGCGGGTCGCCGTGTCCCTCGTGTTGCCCGGGCTCCAGGACGGCGATGCGTCCGTTCCTTCGAGGAGATCCCATGCAGACCACCGACCGAGCCGTGCGCGCCGAGATCCAGATCGGCGTGCGCGCCCTGGCCGTCACGCGCGCCCTGACCGAGTTCGAGCGCCTGAAGGAGTGGTGGGGCGTCGACCGCGTGCTGATCGACGAGCGCGCCGACGGACCCTGGACGCTCACCTGGCTGCCCACCGACGCGGAGCCCGCGCGCGGCGTCCTGTGCGGCACGATCCGCTCGCTGCGCCACTCCAGCCACCTCCACGTGCAGCGCCTGGTGTTCATCAGCCCGGACCGCCCGATCCTCGGGCCGTTCTCGCTGACCTTCGAAGCGCGCGAGCGCGGCACGTCGACGCAGTTGAGCGTGGTGCAGGAGGGCTTCGGCGCGGGCGACGACTGGGACTGGTACCGCAGCCTGGTCGCCGACAGCTGGCCGCGCGATCTCGAGGCGCTCAGGACCTGCCTCGAGCCGCGCGCTTGAACGCGCCGGCGCTCAGCCGCCCTTGGGACGGAAGGTGCGCTCGCGCGCCTCGCTGACGCTGACCGCCGCGCCGCCGAGCTGGCGGCCGTCGAGCTCGGCCATCGCGGCCTGGGCTTCCGCGGCCGTCGACAGCTCGACGAAGGCGAAGCCGCGCGGGCGCTTGGTGTCGCGGTCGACCGGGATCGTCACGGAGCGCACGGTGCGTCCGTTGGCGGAGAAGGCGGCCTTGACGGCCTCCTCGGTGGTCTCGGCGCTCAGGTTGCCGACGAAGAGTTTGGTGTTCATGGAAGTCCCCAGGCCGGTCGCGCGGCCGCTGCTCACTCCGCGGGGATGCGCGTGCCGAGCGTGAGGCGGGGGCGAGCAACCGCTCCCCGAACGCGTGAGGGCCCGCAAGGACGGCGCCGGATCGCGCTGCCCGCCGGACACTACCACGCGCGTGCGCCGGCCCGCCCGCCCGTCCGGGAAACTTCGGGCGGGAGCCGGCCGCGCGCGTTCAGCGGCGTCCGTTGGGATGGCACTGGAAGCAGGCGCTGCTCGTGTAGACGTAGCCGCCCACTTCGTCGTGGTCGTTGTCCGTGTCGCGCTGGTTGTGCTCGTGGCAACTCGTGCAGCTGAACGCGCGGAAGTTGCCGGGGCTGGTGTGGCACTGGACGCAGTCCAGGCGCGCGTGCGCACCGGAGTCGATCGGGAAGCGCGCGTGGTTGAACGTCGCGCCGGACCAGGTGTCCGTGCCGTGGCAGCGCTGGCACGTGGTCGGGAAGCCCGAGGCGGCGTGCGGCGGGTTGTTGGTCGAATCGTAGTCGGCCTGGTGGCATTGGACGCAGCCGCGCAGCACTCCGGCATGGTCGAAGCTGGCGCGCGTCCAGCCCACCGTCGTGTGGCACTGCTCGCAGCTCGTCGGGTAGCCGAGCGCGGCGTGCGATGGCGCCGGCGTCGACTGGTAGTCGTCGAGGTGGCAGGCCGAGCAGTTCTGCGGCAGCCCGCGGTAGACGCCGCCCGCGTGGCAGCTGGCGCAGTCGACGCGCGTGTGCGCGCCCGTCAGCGGGAAGCGCGTGTGGGCGAAGTTGGCGGGCGAGAAGGCCGAGGTGTTGTGGCACAGCTGGCAGTCCGTGGAGAAGCCGGCGGCCGCGTGCGGCGGGTCGTCGGCGCGGTCGTAGTCGGACTGGTGGCAGCCGACGCACTGCGTCGGTGCGTCGTTGAAGTCCGCGGTCGTGTGGCACTGGTTGCAGGCGGTCTGCGCGTGTTGTCCGGTCAGCGGGAAGCTCGCGTGGTTGAAGCCGGCACCGTCCCAGGTGGTCGAGATGTGGCAGCGCTGGCAGTCGGCGGTCCAGCCCTGGGCGGCGTGGTCGGGATCCGTGGCGCGCGCCAGATCGGAGGCGTGGCAGTCGAGGCACAGCGTGCTGGTGCCCTCGAAGTTGGCCGCCGCCGCGCCCGGGTGGCAGCGCGAGCACTCGGCGCCCGCGTGCGCGCCGACCAGCGGGAAGCGCGTCTGGTTGTGGCGCGCGATCTGCTCCTCGGGCCGCCAGCTGAGCTCGTCGTGGCAGGCGCTGCAGTCGCTGCCCAGGCGCGCGCGGTGCACGTCCTCGTGGCAACCCTGGCAGCCGCGCGCGGCGTAGACGCCGACCGGGCCGCGGTCGTTGTGGCAGCGCAGGCACTCGGCGCGTGCGTGGGCGCCGAGCAGCGCGACGCCGGTCTCCTGCGCGTGGTCGAACACGAAGCTGTCGCGGATCGAATGCCAGTCCGAGCCCTCGTGGCACAGCGTGCAGTCGCGCGGGAAGTTGTCGTGGGGGACCACCGGGCCGCGGCGCGCGTTCCATTGCTGCGGCGGGACGGGTTCGTCGCTGCCCGCCGGGTCGATGGCGCAGGCCAGCGCGAGCAGCGCCAGGCCGAGCGCCAGCACGGCGAGCTGCGGCCAGGGGAGCGTGGAGAGGCGGGCGCGGTGCATGGTTCCTCCTAATACCGCAGGCGCAGGGCCAAGCCCACGCCCCAGGCGTCCTGCTCGTCACCGAAGCGCCGCTCGGCGTCCAGGGCCAGGTTCCAGCGCTCGCCGAGCGCCAGGTCGAGCGAGCCGTAGAGCGCGTGGTGCGCGAGGTTCTGCTGCTCGCCGGTGAAGTCCTTCTGCTCGTAGTCGGTGAACTCGTAGCTCAGGCTGCCGAACACCGAGCCGAAGGACTTGTGCGCGCTGGTGCGCAGGCCCAGGCCGGAGCTGTAGCTGCCGTCGGCGCGGAACAGCGCGACGTTGAGCGTGCCGTCGTCGATCCAGCCGTCGCGCCAGCTGGCGGACAGTTCACCCGTGGTGCCGTGGTCGTCCTGGTCCTGCCAGCCGTCGAGGCGCGCATCGAGGCGCGCGCGCGGCGTGAGCTCGTGGCTCAGCGTCAGCCCGGCGCGGTCGTGGCGGCCGTCCTCGATCAGCCCGGGCGAGAGGCCGGCGAAGTCGGCGCGCAGGAGCTCGGGGTAGCGGCGGTGCGCGGCGCTGACGGTGGCGCTCCAGTCCGCGGCCATGCTCCAGCGCGCGCTGGTGGCGAACTCGGTCAGCTCGAAGCCCGCGGACTTGAGCGCGTCGCCCGAGCCGTAGTGGTCGACCCACGCGTCCGCGCGCCACGAGAAGCTGCGCGACGGCTGCCACTCCGATTCGAGCAGCAGCAGGTCGCGGTCGGAGCGGCCCTCGTGCCAGCTCTTCTGCAGCGCGGCACCGAGCGAGAGTTCGCGCTGCTCATCCGTGAACCAGCGTCCGAACAGCGCGAAGCCCGCGTCCTCGCCGACCGGCGTGTCGGGGAAGGACGCGGGCAGGCCGCCGACGTCGAAGCCGACGCTGCCGCCGCGCGCGTCGCGCCGCGACCACTCGAAGCCGTCGACCAGGCCGAGCGCGGGGAACTCGTCCGACAGGAAGCGTCCCGCCTGCCAGCGCGTCGGCTGCGCCTCCGTGCCGCCGACCGCGTAGGCCAGGCGCCGCACGACGAGATCCTGCTCCTCGTAGGACGGCTGGTCGGCGAAGGAATTCGAGCGCGCCAGGCCCTCGAGGTCGACGCCGAGCTCGCCGCCGCGGCCGAAGGGGTTCTCGACGGAGAAGGCGGTGCCGACGCGCGCGAGTCCGTAGCGATTCGAGCCGGCGACCGAATCGCTCAGGTGACGCATGTCGATCCAGGCCCGGCCGTGCACGCTGCGCGGCGGCGGCGCGTCGGGCGGTCGAGCGTCGCTCGCCAGCAGCGGGAGCTCGCGATTCCAGTCCTCGGGCGGGTGCGTCCACGGCGGGTGCAGCGGCGCGGGCGGCTGCAGCGCGGGATCGTCGGGGGACAGGGGCGTCACCGGCCTGGGTGCACCCGGTTGCTGGGTTCCGGGCTGCTGCGCGGGCGCGCTCACCGGCGCGGGGGTCTCGGCCTGCACGCGCTCGCGCGGGACGAGCACTTCGATGCGCACGCCGACCGCGACGGCCGGCGACCCCGGCCGCAGCTCGAGGCGCGCCGAGGAGCGCGAGACGGAGCGCACCACGCCCTCGACCGTCGCGGCGCCGGCGACGTGCAGCAGCACGCGGTCGCCGATCTCGACCCGGTCGTCGCGCCCGACGTCGACGTAGACGCTCGCGCCCGCGACCGCGCTGACCTGGCCGGCGACGCGCAGCTCGTCCTGGCTCGCCACGTCGCCGGCGGCCTGCGCGGGGGCGGCACGCAGCGGCCCGGCGCCCGCCAGCGCGCCGCAGACCGACAAGCCCAGGAGTGCCGCGCAGCGCGACTTCATCGCCGCTCTCCGCCTCCCGCGCTGTGGCAGTCTGCGCACTCGCGACCGAGCGGCTTGTAGCGCACCGCGCGCGTGCCGTCGGGCAGCGTCGCCGGCCGGTGGCAGGCGGCGCAGGCCAGGCGCGCGTGCGTGGCGTCGAGCGCGAAGCGCGCGTCGCGCTGGTGGTCGAAACGCGTCGAGCGGAAGTCCGGACCGTCGAGGTGGCAGCGCGCGCAGTCCGTGCGGCCCGCGTCGGCGAACTGCGCGGCGTGGGGGTCGAGGTGGCAGTCGGCGCACTGCGTGCCGCGCGCGGGGCGGAAGGCGCGCGCGCGGCCTTGGCGGTCCGCGACGGGCTCGTGGCAGGCGTTGCACTCGGCCGCGGAGTGCGCGCCGGCGAGCGCGAAACCGGTCCACGTGCCGTGGTCGAAGGCCGGCACCGGGCTGAAGGACTCCTGCGTGTGGCAGGCGAGGCAGCCCGCGCGAGCGGTGTCGGCGCCCTGCGCGAGGTGGTCGTCGAAGGCCCCGCGGTGGACGTCGAGGTGGCAGCTGGTGCAGGCCGCGCGCGCGGCGGGGGCGGCGACCGCGGTGCGGCCCAGGCGGCGCGCGCCGGACGCGGGGCCGGGCACGTGGCAGACGGTGCAGTCGGCGCGCGCGTGGGCGCCCTCGAGGGCGTAGCCGGTCCACGCGCCGTGGTCGAAGTCGGCGGGCGCGACGCGGAAGCTCTCGGTCGTGTGGCAGCGCGCGCAACCCTCGCGACCCGCGACGCGCGCGGGCTGCTCCGGGCGCGCGAAAGCGCCGGCGTGCACGTCGGCGTGGCAGCTGGCGCAGTCGCCCGTGCGCCGCGCGCCGTCGATCCGGCCGAAGGTGCGACCCTCGAGTCCGGGCTGGGCGCTCGGCACGTGACAGGTGGCGCACGCCGCGCGCTGGTGCGCGCCCGTCAGCGCGAAGCCGGTCTCGCGCGCGTGATCGAAGGGTGCGCGGGTCCGCGCGAAGCTCGACGCGTCGTGGCAGCGCGCACAGTCCGCCGGGGCCCCGTCGCGATCGAAGGCGCCCGCGTGCGCGTCCGCGTGGCAGTCGCGGCAGGCCGCCGGCGTGCCGTGGAAGACGCGCGCGGGCGCGGTGCGACCGTCGTAGGTGCGCTGCTCGGTGTGACAGGCCTGGCAGGCGACCGCCTGGTGCGCGCCGTCGAGCGGAAAGCGCGTGCGCGCGTGCTGGGCGAGCTCGAAAGCCGGCGGCGCGAAGTGCAGCGCGTCGTGGCAGGCCGTGCACTTGGCCTGCGCGAAGGGCCCCTGCGCGAACTGGCCGCCGTGCGGGTCGCCGTGGCAGCTCGCGCAGTCGTCCGCCGAGCGGCCGGGGTGGGCGGCGCGGAAGGCGTCCCAGGCCGCGCGCTCTCGCGTCTCGTCGCCGCGCGCGGCGGGCGCGTGGCAGTCCCGGCAGGCGGCGCGCTCGTGCGGCGGCGCGAGTTCGAAGCCCGTCGCCGCGTGCTGCGCGGCGCTGAGCGTCTGGCCCTCGGCGTGAAACGGACCGCCGTCGAGCGCGTGGCACGCCGCACAGGCCTGCTCGGGCGCCAGCGAACGCGCGCGCGCCTCGGCCGCGACGAACTCGCTCGCGTGGGGCGAGGCATGGCAATCCGCGCAGGCGCGCACGCGTTCGGGCGCCGTCTGCGAGTCCAGGGCCGCGGCCTCGATCGAGTGCGGCGAGCCCGGCGCGTGGCACGCGCGGCAGCCGACGCGGCCGTGGGCGCCGACCAGCGGGAAGGCGGCGCTGTGCTCGAACTCCGCCACCTCGGCGAAGGGACGCTCCTGGCCGTGGCACGCCGCGCAGCGCGGCAGGGCGCCGGCGTGGACGTCCTCGTGGCAGCCGGCACAGGCCTGGCTCGCGCCCAGGAAGCGCCGCTCGCCGGCGTCGAGCACGGCCTTGTCCGCGGCGGGGTGGCAGCGCGCGCAGTCGAGCTCGAGGTGCACGCCCGTCAGCTCGAAGCCCAGCCCGGCGTGCGCGTACTCGGCGCGCGCGGAACCGGCGCGCGCGAAGGACAGCTCCGACACCAGCGCGAAGGGCTCGCCGTGGTGCTCGGAATGGCAGGCGGCGCAGCCGCGCGGGTCGCCGCTCAGCGTGCCGTGGAAGCCGCGTCGCTCCGCGAGCTGGCGCTCGATCTCGGTGTGGCAGCCGAGGCAGCCCGCCGCGAGATCCCGCCCGCCGCCGGCGTGGCACAGCTCGCAGCCCCCGGACGCGAGGCGCGCGTCGCGCGCGTGGGCCGCGGCCAGCTCGCCGGGCGAGGTGCGCCCCGAGTCGAGCACCACCAGCGCGAGCACCAGGCCCAGCGAGAACAGCGCGATCCAGGTGGCGGGCTTCTTCCAGCGCATCTCAGCCCCCGAAGCTCCCGTAGCGCAGCGCCGTCACGACGTGCAACGCGACCAGCAGGACCAGCGCCAGGGCCACCCAACGATGAAACCAGCGCCAGCTCGCCAGCAGCGTGCGCAACTCTTCGTAGTGCGCCGCCATCAAGGCCGTACGCTGCGCGCGCCGCGCCAGCGAGATCAGCGCGTCGAGCTGGTCCGGCGCCAGGCCCGCCAGGGCGCCCTGCGTGCGCAGCCCGGTCAGGATCGCGCGCGCGCGCTGCTGGCCGCGCACCAGGGCCGTCACGCGCGCCCAGGCCGAGCCGCCCCAGCGGCTCTCGCTGATCAGACGCTGCACGTCCTCGCGCACCAGCTGGGCGAACTCGGGCCGCTGGCGGTCCCACTCGCCCGAGAGGTTCGCGAGCTCGGCGCGCAGGTCGTCGAGCGCGAGCTCGCTGCCGTTCGCGGCGCGCGGCACGAAGGCGTACAGGTACCGGCCGAGCGCGCCGCTGAGCACCAGCGCCGCGAGGCAGGCCAGCGCGTGGCCGCCGACCGTCGACTTGGGCGCCATCGCCGCGTGCACCAGCGCGAAGAGCAGCGCCGCCAGACCGGTGGCGACGTGCGCGACCATCCAGGCCTGCAGGCTGCCCGGCAGCCGCAGATTCCAGCGCAGCGAGCGCCGCGCGAGGTAGGCCAGGTTGCCGAGCATGCACACGGCTGCCGCGATGCCGAGGCTCAGTCCGACCGCGCCGCTGGGCTTGAGCGCCTCGTGCGCGGCCGAGAAGGGCCGCTCGTGCAGCGGCAGCGCGTAGTAGTCGCGCAGCACGAAGGTCCAGGCCGCGACCGCCAGCGCCAGGAACAGCGCCGAGGCCAGCGCGCGCAAGAGCCCCGGGCCCTGCTCGGCGATCGGCGGTCGCGCGGCGCGCTGGGCGGGGTCGAAGGAGACGCCCAGGCGCTCGAGCAGTTCCTGCGGCGGCTTCCCGCCGGCGAAGACGAAGACCTCGTCGTTGCCGAGCAAGCGCTGCGTGCCGTCGGCCAGGGCCAGTTCGACCGAGGACGGCTCGATGCGCGTGACGCGGCTCCCGAGCGCCAGCTCGATCTCGCTGCGCGCCACGGCGGCCTCGAGGCGCGCCTCGTTGCGCGCCTTGAGGCGCGTGAAGGCCTGCTGGCGGTACGAGAGCACGACCTCGTTGCCTTCCTGCTCCGCCAGGCCGAGCGCCGCTTCGACCGCGCTGTCACCGCCGCCGACCACCAGCACGCGGCGTTGCGTGTACGACTGGGCGTCGAGCAGGCTGTACGAGACCTTGGGCAGCTCCTCGCCCGGCACGCCGAGCTTGTTGGGCGTGCCGCGCCGGCCGACGGCCAGGCACACGTGCCGCGTGCGCCATTCCCCGCCGGTGCCGCGCACGACGAAGGTGCCGTCCGCCGCGCGCGTCAGGTCGACGAAGCCCTCGCCGGTGCGGATCGGCAGCGCGTGCTCGAGCGCGATGCGCTGCCACAGCTCCATCAGCTCTTCCTTCTGGTAGGTCGACTGCCGGAGCCGGCCGGCCAGCGGCAGGTCGACGGGCTGCGTCATCACCAGCTTGCGGCGCGGGTACTTCGAGACCGTGCCGCCGAGGTCGGACTGGTCGATCGTCAGGCAGGCCAGGCCGCGCGCCTTGGCCTGCAGCGAGCAGGCCAGCCCGGCCGGGCCCGCGCCGACGACCACCAGGTCGAGCGCACCTTCCGGCGCCGCGTGCGTCGTGCGGCTGGCGACCTCGTTGGCCACCAGCGTGCCGTGCGCGATCGCGGTGCGGATCAGCGCGTAACCCGTGACCTCGCCGGCCAAGAACAGCCCGGGGACGTGCGGGGACTCGAGCTCCTCGTTGAGCACCGGGATGTCGCGCCGCTCGCGCAGGTCGCCGAGCGTCACGGCGATCGCGCCGACCGGGCAGGCCTCGGCGCAGCGACCGTGGCCGACGCAGCGCGAACCGTGCAGCACCACCGCCTGGCCGTGCACCAGGCCGAGCACGCCCTCCTCGGGGCAGGCCGTGACGCAGCTGCCGCAGCCGATGCACTGCGAGAGGTCGACCACCGGGTACTGCAGGCGCGCGCGGTGCGAACCGATGCTCTGCGCCCGCTGGCGCTCCGCCAGCGTTTGGTCGAGCTCGGTCTGGTCGTGGCGGCGCTGCCAGAGCAGCAAGACCGCCGCCCCGAGGACGAGCACGACGAGGGTGAGCAGGATCCACAACACGCTGGACAGTCTTGCATGGAACCGTCCAGGAAATGGACGCGGCCCGCCAAGGCCTGCGACCCGCAGGCACCGTGGAGCGGCTGGCGATGCCCGGATAGGTGCGAGGCAAGGTGCATGCCTCGCTGGAGATGGCCTGTCGATCAGGGATCCTGGCCCCCTTCAGTGGGCGCGCAGCAGCTCAGGAAAGTCGGCCGACCAGGCCAGGACCCCGCCTGAACTCCACGGTCGATCCTCGACCTTGAGCGCCATCGCCGGCGTCTCGTGCCGCCGGCGGTTGCTGACGCCGCGCACGAAGCTGCGCCACACGGCGTACACCCAGAGCTGCTGGCCGAGGCGCGATCGGAGCTTGGCGTGCGCCCAGGTCCGGCGCACCAGCCTCGAGAGCCCGTCCCGCAGCATCGCCAGGGTGTGGTTGATCGCGAACAGCGGGTTCGCGCCATCGCGCTTGCGCGTCGAGAGCGTCTGCTCGTGGATCACGGGTCGCGCGGCCAGCACCTCGCGGATGATCGCCGGGTAGGTCGCCTTGCAGTCTGTGCCGAGCACGAGCGGACGTGCCGGATCCGTGTGTTGCGCCAGCGCCTCGAAGCAGGCTGAGACCGCTTCTCTCGAGCCGGACCTGCGCACGCCCTCGACGGCCTCGATGCGCTCGAGC
>Ga0315910_10003169_pt1 | contig 14138 bp, 8 predicted proteins | sample EdamamesoilMG_FD_204470 | JGI IMG/M metagenome (GOLD analysis project Ga0315910, IMG submission 204470) | Garden soil microbial communities collected in Santa Monica, California, United States - Edamame soil | ecosystem: Environmental > Terrestrial > Soil > Garden | place: USA: California...
TACGCGCGGTGGCGGATTTTTGGTCGGGGCGATTCGGTCCGCCGGCGGGGTCGTGAGCGTGGCGGCGAATGCGGACGGCCATGCCGTCGACGGTCCGTGGCCGGGCGAGACGGAAACGCTCGGCGCCTGTCCGATCTGCGCGAGCACGGAGCGGTCGCTCGAGTTCGAGGACCTTCGCGACATCGTTTTTCGGGTCGCCCCCGGCGTGTGGCGCCTTCATCGGTGCCGCGGTTGCGATTGCCTCTACATCGACCCACGTCCGACGCTCGCGTCGATCGGCGCGGCCTACGCGAAGTACTTCACCCACGAACAGGCTCCGGACGAGTCGCTCCTTGCTCCGCGAACGCTGCCGCGCAGGCTTCGCAACGACTACCTGGCGGCGCGCTTCGGCTACGAGCTTCCGAATCGCGAGCCGTTCGGCAAGTTGATCGTCGGGCTCTTGCCGGCACGGCGTCGCCGCTACGAACGCCTGGTGCGCGGTTTCGCGAAGCCGGAGAAGGTCTCGCGCCTGCTCGACGTCGGCTCGGGCAACGGTGAGTTTCTGGTGCGGATGCGCGACCTCGGCTGGCAGGTGGTGGGCCAGGACGTCGATCCGAAGGCGGCCGCCGTGGTGCGTGGCGCGGGCATCGACTGCGTCGAGGGGCCGGTGGAATCGTCGACGTTCGAGGGGACTTTCGATGTCATCACGCTCCATCACGTGGTCGAGCACCTGCACGATCCGGTTCGCACCCTGGCCGCTTGCCGGGCGCTGCTCGCTCCCGGCGGCAAACTGTGGCTCGCGACGCCCCACGCCGCGTCGCTCGGATTTCGCCGCTTCGGACGCCACTGGTTGGGCCTCGACCCCCCGCGCCATCTGATCTTGTTCAGTCGGAAGGCGCTCGACGCCGCGCTCCAACGCGCCGGCTTTTCGGGCTGGGAGATCGAGCTCGAGATCGGAAAGTACGGCACGAACGCGGCAGCCGCCGATCTCCAGCGTCGCGAAACGAAGGGCGAACGTCTCGGTCGCATCACCGGGCAGGCCGAGAATCTCTTCGGGGACGCCGTCGAGCTCCTCCTGCCTCGCCTGCGCGACGAGCTCGTCGCCGTCGCCCGGGCCTGATCGTTGGCTGACTGGACGTTGCTTGCCCCCGAATACCCGCCGGCGCTCGGCGGCGTCGCCGGGTACGTCGAGCAGGTGGCGCGCGGCCTGGCCACGCGCGGTGATACCGTCGAGGTTTGGGCACCGCGACCGGCAGACAGCGGCGCGGTGTTACCGGGCGTCGTCGTTCGCGAGCTCGAGCACGGCTTCGATCGCCGTGCGCGCGCCGCGATCGCGGCGAGCGTTCGTGCGCGCCCCAACGCGGTGACGCTGGTCGAGTACGTCCCGCGCATGCTCGGGGCGGCGGCGGTGGCCTGGCTTTCGCGCCTGCCGGGGGCGGTTTGGGTGATGTTCCACGAGGTGGCGCACCCGTTCGAGCGCGGACAACCGCTCAAGCACCGCGCCCGGGCGCTCGAAACGCATGCGCTGGCGTTCGGTGTCAAACGTCGAGCGGATCGCGTGCTCGTGTCGGTACCCGGTTGCGAGCGAGCGCTCGAATGGCTCGGCGGCCGCGATAAGCCCGCCACCTGGCTCCCGATCCCGAGCAACCTTCCGACAGCACTTTCGTCCTTCGACCGCACGTCGTTCGTCGAATCACTCGGGTTCGATCCGGGCCGGCCGATCGTCGGCCACTTCAGCTCGTTCGGCGAGCGCGTGGCGTCGATGCTCGAGCGGACGCTTGCGGAGCTTTTCGTCCGCGACCCACACGTTCAGGTGCTCCTGCTCGGGGGCAGATCGAACGAGTTTGTCGAGCGCTTCGTGCAGACTCATCCGGGCGTCGAAGGGCGCCTCCGTGCGCTCGGTCGCGTCGACGAGGTGCGAGCCGCCGAGGCCATCGTCGCCTGCGACGTGCTTCTTTATCCGTTCCCCGACGGGATCAGCACTCGACGCACGAGCGTGATGGCCGCGCTCGCGCTCGGTAAGGCCGTCGTCACGAATCACGGTGAAAACAGCGAGGGGCTCTTCGAGCGGGAACGCTGCGTCGCCCTGGTTTCGAGCGAGGGTGAGATCGCCGCACGGGTGACGACGCTCCTCGCCGACCGCGCCGGGCGAGAAAAGCTCGGTGCGCGCGCGCGGGAGGTCTACTTCGAGCGCTTCTCGATCGACGTGGTCGTTGCCGGTTTATCGCTCTTGAGGTCCGGTGCCGACCAAGGTCACGTCGATTGACGCCATCATGGCCCTCCGGTACCGAGCCTCCGTGAGACGGAGTATCGGATGTTGACCCTGCCTGGCGGTGTCGTTCGGTTTTTCAGCAAGAACCGCAAGCTCGGCCTTTTCGCGCTCAGGCTCGTCCCCGACGTGCGGCGCCGGATCCAGCTCGATCCGATCGGGCCCTTCGAAATCCGGCTGCGCCGCAATCGCAGCTTCTGGATCCGTTCCCCGCTCGCCGCCGAAGCGGTCATGCTCGGTTACTTGAAGCACCTGACGCGGCCGGGCGACGTCGTCTACGACATCGGCGCCAACGTCGGGCTCTACGCGCGGTTCCTCGCGCGGTTCGGCGCCGGTCGAGTGGTCGCTTTCGAGCCGATGTCCGAAAACATCGAGCTCTTGCGCGCCAACGTGGCGCTGGCCGGCGCCGCTGCCGAGCGGATTCAGGTCCTCACGCTCGCGGTCGGCGACAAGGACGGGAACGAGCTGCTCCAGGTGGACGACGTGATGTCCGCCACCGCCTCGCTCGATCGCCTCAACGACGGCGAGGCGTCCTTCGGTCGCAAGAGCTACGGCTTGCCGCCCCGCACGGAGTCCGTTCGGGTGGCCAAGCTCGACACGTTGATCGCCGATGGGCTGCCTCCCCCTCAGGTGATGAAGATCGATGTCGAGGGGGCGGAAGGCTGGGTGCTCGAGGGTGCGGCGCGCACGCTCGCGGAGCACCGCCCGGCGCTGGCCATCGAGCTCCACGGGCTCGATAAGGCCGAACGCGTTCTGACGCTGCTCGAGCACCACGGTTACCAGGCGTTCGCTCACGTGCTCGAAGGCAAACGGGTCGTTTACCGCCGCGTCCGCGCGGGGGAGTCGGCCGTGCTCGGACCGTATGGGCACGTGGTCGCCCACGTCGACGCGTCGCGCATCGAAGCCCCCATCCCCGCATTAGAGCAGAACTCGTAATTGGCTCTGCCAATGCCGAGGCGTGGCTCCGCCACGCGCGCTGCTTCGCAGCGCAGCTCTAGCTCTGTTTCTGGGGGCGTTCCCGCCCCCGCACCGGCAAGTTTGCCGGTGCGCCCCCTCACCCGCTTCGCGGGTGGCTAGAGCTCCACCATTCCTCGGCAGGGTTATGAGATGCGCTCTAGCGCCGAGCGCGCTCGGTCGCGCTAGTTCCGGACGAGTGAGCCGGACGAGCGCAGGCGCGAGCTGACGACGTTCCACACCGTGCGAAAGCCGAGAGTACGGGCGTGCTGCAGCATGTCTTGCGAGCGGATGAGGGCACTCGCCGCCCGCTCACCGAGCGCGCTCGGGGGACCGAGCACCCGCGCCACACGACCCGCGTACTCGGCCGTGAACGCCGCGTAGGCGTCGACTCCCGCTCGTGCCGGCGAGCGCTCGAGCTCCGCGCGGAGTCCGGCAGGGACGATAACTCCCGCTCCGACGCACGCCTCGACGTAGAGCCGCTGCCATTCCCTCGCGATCACGGTGTCGGCGAACCGTGCCTCCGCCGTCGCGCGGGCGGCTTCTCCGAGCCGGCGGCGGAGCTCCGCGTCCCGGGCGAGTCGCGTCGCGGCCTCGACGAAGCCGGTGCTCGATGCGACGACGAGCCCCGTCCGTTCGTGGTCCACGACCTCCACCTGGGCGTTGTCCATCTCCGGCGTCGAATCGACGACCACCGGGAGCCCATGGTGCATGCCCTCGGCCATCGAGAGGCCGAAGGACTCCCCGATACCCGAGCTGTGGATCATCAGATCCGACGCCACGTACGCGCGCGCGACCGCGCCGAGGTCCGATTCGGGCGAGAGGCCGAGGACCTTTTTCCCGAAGCGTCGCTCGAGCGCGGCGAGCTTCTGCGGCGGGGCTGCCATGAACAAGAAGCGAAGCTCGGGCAGCGCGGCGAAGAGGCGGGGGAGCGCGAGCTCCAGCCGAACGCTCCATTTTCGCATGTCCGGTCGCGCGACGCGGCAGGCGACGAGGTCTCCGTCGGCGATACCGAGCGCGCGCCGCGCGTCATCGCGCGAGGCCGTGACGCCGGGGGCGTACCCGGCGGCCGTCGGCACCGGCAGGTACACCGCGCGATGGCCGCGCTCGAAGAGGGTACGCATCGTATCGCCGGCCTGCGTCGCGCAGCGGAGCATGCTCGCGAAGGACATGTGGCAGGTGCGATCCGGCGGGCGGAGCTCGGCGAATCCCGCCGGCCGCCCGAAGACGTTGGTCTCGACCACGACCGGTACCCGCGCCTCGCGGGCCAGGCGCTGCACCTCTGCGGAGAAGCCGCACACCCTGTCCGCCCGCGTGTAGTGGAGCACGTGGGGTTTCGTCTCGCCGAGCACGGTGCCGAGCTTCGCGAGGTTTCCGTCGAGGTCGATGCCCCTCACGCCGTGCGAGAGCAGGCGATCGTAGCGCGGCCCGCCCCAGACTCCGACCGCGGTCACGTCGAAAAAAGCCGCCGGCAGGAGCCCCGCACGGATCTCGATCGCTTGGTCCGTGCCGCCGAGACCCCAGCCGCCGCTGAGCTCCAGCACCCGCAGACGATCGGAGGGGCCGTCGTTCATCAGACGTGCTCTAGCGTGGAACGATGAAGCTGAGCTCGGTGCCGGCGGCGTAGGCGTAGCTCACGAAGCGATCGAAGCCGTCCACCAGCACACCGACCTTGCGATCTGACTCGATCACATGAACGCCGTCGTTCTGGATGCCGAGCATGAGGTCGTCGGGCGCGGGGCGCGTGGGATCGATCAGCGGGAAGCCGAGCGCGCAGGTGTGAACGACGTAGGTTTCGTCCTCGGCGAGCGGGACCTCCACCGCGCCGGCCGTCTCGCTCACGCAGGACGGGATGTCTTCCAGCGGCACGCCGTCGAAGACGATCACGGCGCTTTCCGGCGCGCTGATGCGCACGAAATCGAAGGCGTATTGGTCGGGGGTGAGGAACACGTAGGTCGAGCGGTACTGCTCGAGCGGCGGGATGATCAAGCTGCTCGGATCGCCGCCGGGCATTTGCTCCGGAACGCCGGCCGCCTGCTGACTCGGCGAGACGCTCATCAGCATCACCGGTGCATCACTCTTGAGGGTGAATGAGGCGTTGCTGACGATGTCCGTGTAGTCCCCCTGATAGAGGAGGTCGCGGGGAAATTCGTCGGGCAGCGAGGTGACGAGCCGGGCACCGTCCGGCGTGGTGGCGATCACCCGAAAGTAGTCGGCCTGTGCCTTGTCGCCCAGGGCCGCGCCGGCGGCGCGCAGCGCCTGGGTGCGGCTCGGCGTGACGGCGACCACGAACTGTCGCCCCGCGGTCCGCACGTGATCGAGTTGCTCCTCCAGGTGATCGGCACAGCAACGGCGGTCGCTCAAAGTGCTGAAGTAGGGCGCGTCGCTCGCCTCGCTGCCCGAGTACGCGACGACGGGCCCGTTGGCAGACACGACGCTGCCGCTGAAGTCCGCGTTGAAATCATCGGTCTCCAGGTTCAGCACGTCGAACGGCGCGAGCGTGACTTCGAGCTCTTCGCCCGGGCGAGTCTCGGGAATCCCCGGCGCGCCGAGCACCCGCGCGGTCGGCCGAACGCGTACCGTCGTCTCGTCGCGCGTGCCGACGAGCGTGAGGAAGGCGCGCAGATCCGTCGGGTTCGCCGCACTGAAGTTGGTGCGTGGATCGTCGGTCGAGGCGATGGTCTGAGGCCAGCCGAGCACGACGTAGGCATCCAGCATCTCGTCGCTCTGGGGTTCGACCGCCTCGCGCGGTTTGAGCAGCGAGGCGTCGTTCGAAAAGACCCCGACGTTGGAGAGCGGATTGAACTGGTAGGCAACGACCGGAAAGTTCGCGCTCACGCGGTACGCGGCGCGAGTCAGCGCGCTGTGCGTGCCGCTGTTGAACTTACCGGGCGGTGAGCCGTCGACCTCGCGCGGGCCGAGCTTGAACGTTCTCAGGCTTCGCGGCGGGATCTCGGCGCGGGCGACTTCGAACGGGGCATTGGGCATGCCGGGCGCACTGTCGTCCTGCTCGATGGTCACGAGGGCGGTCACGTCGGGCTGCGCGTTGCTGATGACGACGGCGAACTGCTGGGCGGCGGCGTTGAGCGCGTCGCCGACGTCGGCGTTGTCGAGGTCCACCGGCCAGTACTCGCAGCCGACATTGCTGCGATCACGTGCGGCCAGGGCGCAGAGATTCTGGCAGCTACCCTCGCGGCAGGCCTCGGCGGCGGATTCGTCGCAGGTCCCGGTCGGTATCCAGGCGCTGCCGTCGGCTGCGCACTCCAGGGTCGTCATCCCGTCGCAGCCGGCGGACTCGGGCACGCACGGCGCGCACCTGCCGAGTGACGCCGCGCAGGCGAGCCCGCGCTTCGCGCAGTCGGCGACGCGCTTCCAGGTGGGCCCGTCCGGTCCCTCGTCGCAACGCTCGAGCGCTTTGGTGCAGCGATACTCGCCGAGCGGGCAGATCTCCCCTTCGGGTTGGTAGAGCCAGCGATCGCCGCGGTCGAAGTTGCAATCGATCAGGAACGCCGCCCCGACGAGGCCCAGTAGTGGGCTAGTAGCTCGCAAAGAACACGTCCTGGGCGAACGCTCTCCAGCCGCGGGGCTCGAGAGCCCGATTGCGGAGCGCGCCGTACGAGAAGGAGTCGACCATCGCCGCACTGATCTGGATCGTGATCGGACCACGAACCAGGCCGAGCTCACCTTCGATGGCGCTGAGATCGGGTACCCGGATCTCGTCGGGGCCACCGGGTGCGACGATGCGCCAGGTGACGAGATCCCCGCCGCTCGCGACGTCGACGACGGTCAAGTCCGCGGGAGGGCCGCCCGGCTCACGGCCGAGCCGGAGCAGCGTGCCGTTCCAGCTGGTGCTGCTCACCGGCGTGTCCACTCGCGGGATCTCCAGGAACTCGCCGACGCCGATCGGCTCGGAGTCCGAGACGGTGGCGAAGAGCCCGACGTGAGATCGCGGCATGCCGCCGATATCCCCGGTGACGGCGCTTGCCGTCGCCACGTAGCGGGCGCCCGTCAACGTTCCGACCAGCGGCGGAATGCCGACGAAGCTGAACGGGGTGCTCTTCGGCAACAGGCTAGATAGCTTGCCGTTCGGGAGCAGAGCGTACCCCTCGTTGCCGACCTGGACGGCGAGCTTCGCCTGAATGCGATCTGGTCCGCGCGGGGTGGACGTGGGCCCCGAGGCGTCGATCGACAACGCGTGATCCAGCGGCACGTCGATGACGAGCAGGACATCGCGCAGCGTTTCACTAGCGCCGACGGCGACGCCGCGCGTGAGCCCCATCGCGTACGGGGTGAACACGTACGGCGAGGTCGAGCGATCCTCGATACCGGCGAGCGCGTAGAGGGTGAAGTTGCCTGGAGTGGTCGAGAAGTAGAACGTGTAGCCGAGCTCCCCGGTGTTCGTCGGCGTGATGGCGTTGACGGCGCTGGGCAGCGAAAAATCGTCGGTTGCGCGCGGGGAAAGGCGGAACACGTAGGCGGCCCTGACTTCACCTTCGCGCCGCGGCGTGGGGACGTTCGCCCAGCCGGCCTCGCGGAGCTCCTCGTCGAGCGGCCACACGATTTCTCCGGTGACGCTGCTGCCTTTACCCGGGTTGCCGCCGCCGCCGGGCGGATCGCCGTCGGCGCCGCAGAGCGGGGACATCACCGGCGAGAGATACACCGTCACCCGATCGACGGGGACGTCGACGAACGTGATGGGCTGAAAGCAGTTCTTGCCGACCGTGACGGTGACGGCGGACTCGAGGGCCGACGACGTGACGAGTGCGGTTCCGAAGCCGTCGGTCTTCGCGATCAACGCGGTCGCCGCGTCGGCGCCGGCGATGACCGTGGCGTCGGGGATGGCGTTGCCGGTCGCCTCGTCGAGCACCAGCACGCTGAGCGTTCCGTCGAGGGTGTTGCCGCTGAGGCCGCCGCGAAATCCGTCTTCCGACACCACGTAGGTAAAGGCGTCCAGCACGTCGACGACCTCGTCGCCGTCATCGACCGTGGCCCGCACCCGCTTGGCGCCCGGCGTTCCCGGCGGGGTGCGGCAACTGAGCTCGTTCGCGCTCGGGCGTTCGACCACTTCGCAGGGCGAAAGGTCGACCTCGATCGCCGTCGTATCGTCGAACAGCGGCTCCTTGCTGCGGATCGTGACGATGGTGCCGCCGGCGGTGGGTCCGGTCGCCGGCTCCAAGTAGAAATCGTCGTAGGTGAAGCCGCCGTCGAGCACGGCGCGCGTGGACTCGTCGTCGCCGTTCTGCACCGTCACGTCGGCGGGGCCGGGCGTGCCGGGCGGCGCGGTGACCTGGATCCGCTGAGGGTCCCGGACGATGACCTGGGCGCGTTCGACCTCGGCGTCGCCGAACCAGACTCTCGCGTCGCTGCCGAAACCGTTGCCGCGGAGGTTCGCCAGCGTTCCGCCGGAGAACGGGCCGTGCGGCGGATCGATGCCGATCACGGCGTGGGGTCGGACCTCGGGCGCGTCGCCCGGAACGACACCGCCCTCGACGTCGATCGGTTCCGGGCCTCCCTCTTCCTCGAACGGACGGGTGCGCTCGGTGCGCGTGGGCAGGCAAGCCCCGGCGTGCAGAGCGGCCACCAAACCGAAAAGCCCGAGCGGGCGCACGACGAGAGCGTAGGACTCCCGCGGCCCCCCGGCAACCAGGCCGAGGCCGAAGTTCCGATTATGACAAGTATTTTCAGCTTCGGCGGCGGGCAGCCTGGGACTCGAGCTCGCGGCTCAGCGCGACGAGCACCCGGGAGAGCTCGGCCTGCGGCGCGGCGAGCAGCTCCGGCAAGAGCGTCTTTCTCACGAACCGAACGCCGTCGAGGCGGCTCATGCTCTTCGTGCGCGCTGCGTTCACCGCGTCGAGCGTCAGCATGCCGTGCGAGAAGCGGCGAATGTGCCGCCGCGCCTCCCGCGGATGGTCCGGACACCACTTTCGGATCAAATACGCGTAGTTGAGAAGCCAGGCCCCGCGCGTGAGAAATCCGCGACGCTCCCCACCGCCGGCGCGCGGCGCCTCGACATGGCAGACGAGCGGCTCGCTCACCTCCGCGAGGACACCGATCTGGGTGAGGCTCACGGCGGCATCTCGATCCTCGTGCGCGTTGAGCAGGAGCGCGTCGTCGAAAGGCCGCGCGAGGGCCGCATGGCGCCGAACCGTGATGCGGGCGCCGTGCAGATCCCAGATCCGCCGGACCCCGGGGGGAAAGTGCGGCGTCGCGAAGGGGGCGCGCGCGAGGCAAGCCGGGTGAAACGGCCCCTTCACGCGGCGGCTGAGCTCGGCGGCGAGATTCATGAATCGGCTCGGCGGCTCGGCGGGGTCGCTCTTCGTCGCGAGCCGATCGGGGGGAACGGCATGCAACCCCGCCATCACGGAGACGACCTCGGCGGCGCCCGGATCTTCGTAAACGGCCATCAGGCGCTCGGCGCAGGTCGGGTACATCAGCGAATCGTCGTCGATCATGAAGAGCACGTCGGCCGTGGCGAGCCGGACCGCTTCGTTGCGCTTCGCCGGCTGGTTCGGCGCCACCGCGAGCGCGTACTCGCAGCGCAAGCCGGGCGCGCGTTCGTGCACCAGGGCCTCGATCGATCGCCGGCTTTCCGGAAAATCCGGGCTCGAGTCCACGATCACGATTTCAGCGGGCTTTCGTGTCTGAAGCAGCGCCTGGGCCACACAGCGGAGGAGCATCTCGCGCCGCTGATAGGTGGTGACGGCAAGTCCCCAGCTGAGCCTGTTCCGGTCCATGGTCGGGCGCCCGAGCTTAGCAGTCAGCGAACGGGCTCATAGAGGAAGAACGCTTCGTCCGGTACGCGCCAGGGCTTGCCCGCCGTGCGATGGATCAAGCGAAACTCCGCGGCGAGGGCGGCGGGGAGCTCGGTATTCGAGAGGAACAGCGCGCCGCCGGGACGAAAATCCGGCAGCTCGCGGCGCGCGATGGTCACCGCCTGTTCGAGCGTGACGCGCGTGCCCTCCATGTAGCGCGCGTCCCACAGCATGTGGCTGCCGGTGGCCGAGAGCGCCGGGTAGAAGAAGGTCGGCCGCTCGAGGTACGGCAGGACCGCCTCACACTGGCTCGAGGGGTGGGCGGCAACGGTGCGCGCGTCGAGCCCCGATTTGCGGAGAAAGTGGCCCATTTCCTGGGCCTCCGAAAACGCCTCGCCGATCTCCCGTGGCCAGATGCGGCCGACGGAGAAGAGCGCCGTCACCCCGAGGCAAACTCCGACGAGCGCGAAGGTCACCCGGCGCAGGCGCTCGGTGAGGGCGGCGCCCGGCCATCGGAGCCGAGGCCAGCCGGCGGTCGGGCGAGCGCGATCGTTTTCCGCGAGCCAGAGCGCCATCACCAGCACGATCAGCAGCAGGCCGTAGTGCCGGTCTCCTCCGACGTGCTTGAACACGAAGATGTAGGTGAGGGCGGCGACGCTCGCACCGAGAAAAAGGAGCGCACGGAGCTGGGACGCGACGAAGAGGATCGCCGAACCCCACGCGAGCACGGCGAGCGGCCCGAGGACGACGGGAACCCCTTCCGGAAATAGAGCCCGAATGGGACCGAACAGGCGGCGAGGCACGAAAATCATCAACAGCTCCTGGGGGAATTGACCTCCCGGACGCGGCAGGAGCTGGAACACCGAGAAGGCCGCACCGAGGCCGGCGAGCGCGACGCCCGCCATCGCGGCGCGAGCATCGAAGCGGGATGAGGCCTCTTTGCGCGCGTGATGGAGATCGCGCAGCCAGAGCGCGAGGAGCACCGCGGCGATGAACAGGAAATGCGCGCTCACGTTGGCGAGCAGGAGCAAGAGGAGCCCGTAGACGAACGGGCGCTCGATGCGCCGCTCGTCCCAGGCAAGCGCCGCGAAAGCGAGCAGGACGCCGAGGCCGTAGTTTCGCGCCACCACGGCGTACTCGAACGACATGTAGTAGCCGAAAAGGAAGAGCGCCTGGACGGCGAGGGGGAGCTTCGACGAGCGGAGCAGGATGGCGGCCGCGGCGAGCATGAACGCGAGGTTCAATGCCGCCTGCGCGCCGAACGGGAGACCGGCCTTCGCCAGCGGCATCTGCGCGAAGTACCAGAGGCACGGAGTGCCCGAATGGCCCGCGATCCTGAGCACGTCGAGCGGGCTCGCGTCGCGCGCGATGAGCCAGGCGTCGGCCTCGTCGCGCCACGGCTCGTGGTGGAGCGCGAGCGACGCCGTCACGACGAGGTAGGCGAAGAAAAGCGCGCTCCGGTAGATGACCGGTCTCGAGGGACTCACATCCCCACCACGGAGGGCACCGGCGTCATCGTCCGCAGGTCGAGTGCACCGAGGAGCTCGAGCGCGAGGCGCTTCCTCGGCCCATCCTCGCCGGAGGGCCCGACACACGCCGGGCAACCCGCGGCGCAGCGGCACGATTCGATCAGCGCGCGCGTTCGCTCGGCGAGCTCAGGGGCGCGCTCGTGGATGCGTTCGGCGAGGCCGACCCCGCCGGGGACGGCGTCGAACAGGAAGAGCGTCGGCTCGAAGCCACCCGTGCGGCGCGAGAACGGGTCGCGGCCCGGCGCGGCGCCGTCACCGTCGCCGTCGCCCAGCGTTCGCCGGATATCGCGCGGGTCGCACATGAGCGCGAGGGCGGACACCGTTTCCAGCGCGATCCCGAGGCCGCGCAGGCCGTCGACGGCGAACGCGCGCGGCGCTCCGAGACGCTCGAGCACGCTCTCGGGCACCGTCAACCAGAAGCTCGTCGTGTGCATCTGCATCTCCGGGAGGTGCACGTCGCCGTAGCCCGCGTTCTCGTGGGTGAAGAACTTGATCTTCTTGTACCCCGTCACCTTCTCGATCACCTTCACGTCGCCGAAGCCGATGCGCGCGTGGCCCAGGGTCGCCTGTTTTCGTTCCTCGATCACGGAGACGGTCGTGTAGGTGAGGGCGGTCGTGAAATGGTCCGGTTCGACCTTTCTCACGTACGCCTTGTGGTTCTCGAAATCGAGGCGTTCCACCTGGTACTGCTCGGCATCGTGCTGGTAGATGGCTTGCTCGTGGAGCATGGTGTGGGTCGCGCGATAGTCGAGCTCGGCCAGTGACTCTCCGCTGCCGAGGTCGATGATGACGAAGTTGTCCCAACCGACCGAACGCAGGGAAACGTTGGTGGCGGGGAACGCCTCGCCGGACCAGAAGTAGCGATCCCCCGCACGGTGCACGAGCCCGTGCCCCTCGAGGTAATCGAGCGCGTCTCGTGTGGAGGCGACGTCGAGCCCGAGGTAGCTCTCGCCGCTCGCCGGCGACGGAGAGGCGGCGCGCGAACCCGGGCTCGAGAGCTCGAACGGCGCCTCGAACGCTGCGCACTTGAGGTGCTGGATCAGGATCTCGGTGTTGCTCGGATCGACGCGTGCCTCCTCCGCGGGTGCATCGAGCAAAAAGCCGGGCTCGCGCGCGAGGTATTGATCGAGCGGATCGCTCGAGCAGACGAGGATGGCGACGCTCTTTTCCCCGCGCCGGCCGGCGCGCCCGAAGCGCTGCCAGGTCCCCGCGACCGAACCCGGATAGCCCGCACAAACGACGGCATCGAGGTCCCCGATGTCGATGCCGAGCTCGAGCGCGTTCGTCGCCACCACGCACAGGATTTCGCCGCTCCGGAGCCCGGCCTCCACCCGCCGCCGCATCTCGGGCAAGTAGCCGCCCCGGTAGCCCATGATCGCGTCGGGCGGCACGTCCGGCACGGCTTCGCGGAGGTACTTCAGCATGACCTCGACCGAGTTCCGCGAGGGGCCGAACAGGATCGTCGGCACGCGGGCGCGCAAGAGGTCCGCGGCGAGCGCCACCGATTCCTTGAGCGTGCTCTTGCGCACGCCGAGCTCCTCGTTCACGACCGGTGGGTTGTAGAGGTAGACCTCGCGCGCAGCGCGGGGCGCCCCGGAGCGGTCGACCAACGTGATGGACGCGGGCGCTTCACCGAACAGGCGCGCGGCGTGCTCCCGCGGGTTGCCGATCGTCGCCGTGGCCGCGACGAACACGGGGTCCGAGCCGTGAAAGCGCGCGATGCGACGCAAGCGCGCGATGACGTGCGCCATGTGGGAGCCGAAGACACCGCGGTAGGTGTGAAGCTCGTCGAGCACCACGAAGCGAAGACCCCGAAAAAAGGCCGACCAGCGCGCGTGGCTCGGCAGGATGCCGGCGTGGAGCATGTCCGGATTCGTGAGCACGATGCGCGAGCGCTCGCGCGCCGCACGCCGCGCGTCGCCCGGCGTGTCACCGTCGAACACCGACGCCGGCAGGGCGAGCCCGGCGTCCTTCATCATCTCGAGCAGGCCGAACTCCTGATCGCGCGACAGCGCTTTCGTCGGATAGAGATAGAGCGCGGTCGCACCAGGATCGCCGGCGAGCGCATCGAGCACGGGGAGATGGAAGCAGAGGCTTTTCCCGCTCGCCGTCGGGGTCGACACGACGACGTGGTGGCCGCTTCGCGCGGCGTCGACGGCCAGCCGTTGATGGCTGTAGAGGGCGTCGATGCTGCGCGCCGAGAGTGCAGCGAGCAAACCCGGTGCGAGATCGGAGGGCAGGGGGCTGCGCTCCGGCGCCTCGGGTGGAAGGTGGCGCTCGGCGGTCAGGCAACGTTTGACCGCACCGGCCGCCTGCCAGCGAGCGAGGACGGACTCGACTCCGCGCTCGTGGGACCAGGGAGCCTCGGGCATGCCGGATACTAAACGGATGATCCGTATCCTGTCACGGGGGAGCCCGACCTGACATCCACAACATCTCGAAACAACGTGGGAATTCGCAGCCAGGGAGCGGCGTTCCAGCCAGCACCGCCTACCAAGGGCGGCCGGTCACGAACTCGCCGTGTCCGGGAGAGTATCGTAGGAGTGCGCCCACATGAGTGACCCCGTCCCCGCGCCGGCCGAGAGCTTGCCGGCCCCGACCCCGAGCGGGTCGGAAAGTGCTCCCCCCGGCGATGATCGCCCCACCTTCCTGTTC
>Ga0315910_10003170_pt1 | contig 14137 bp, 11 predicted proteins | sample EdamamesoilMG_FD_204470 | JGI IMG/M metagenome (GOLD analysis project Ga0315910, IMG submission 204470) | Garden soil microbial communities collected in Santa Monica, California, United States - Edamame soil | ecosystem: Environmental > Terrestrial > Soil > Garden | place: USA: California...
TCTCGAGGAATATCACCGGGTCGTCGCTGCGGATCGCGGCCTTCAGGAGGCCCTTGGCGTCTGACGCATCGTAGGGCGCGATCACGATCAGGCCCGGGACGTGGGCATACCACGGCGCGTAGTTCTGACTGTGCTGGGCGCCGACCCTGCTGGCCGCGCCGTTGGGACCGCGGAACACCACCGGGCACCGCATTTGCCCACCCGACATGTAATTGGTCTTGGCCGCCGAATTGATGATGTGATCGATCGCCTGCATCGCGAAGTTGAAGGTCATGAACTCGACGATCGGCCGCAGGCCTCCCATCGCCGCGCCGGTTCCGATTCCGGCAAAACCGTACTCGGTGATTGGCGTATCAATCACCCGGCGCGACCCGAACTCCTCGAGCAGTCCCTGGGTGACCTTGTAGGCGCCCTGGTATTCTGCGACTTCCTCGCCCATCACGAACACCCGCTCATCGCGGCGCATTTCCTCGGCCATCGCGTCGCGCAGGGCTTCGCGCAGGGTCACGGTGACCATGTTGGTTCCCGCGGGGATCCCGGGATCTGTGGGGCGCGGCGCGACGGCGGGACGTTCGGCCTTTGCCGCGGGTTTCGGTGCTGCTTCGGCAACCGGGGCCGGCGCGGGCACCGATGCGGCAAGGGAGACGGTCTCCCCCTCGCCCGCAAGCACCGCGATGACCGTGCCGACCTTAACCCCTTCGGCGCCTTCGGGCACGAGGATCGCCCCGACCACGCCTTCGTCGATGCTCTCGAATTCCATCGTCGCCTTGTCGGTTTCGATCTCGGCGAGGATGTCGCCGGCCTTGACTTCGTCCCCCTCCTTGACCAGCCATTTGGCGAGCGTGCCTTCCTCCATGGTCGGGGAGAGCGCGGGCATCTTCAGTTCGATCCCCATCAGTACGCTCCCACCAGCACGTCGGTATAGAGTTCGGCAGGCTCCGGTTCGGGTGAATTCTCGGCGAAATCCGCTGCTTCGGTGACCTGGTCACGCACCCGCTTTTCGATTTCCTTGAAGTGTTCCTCGGAAATCCCGCGCGCCACCAAATCATGCTTGGCGTGGTCGATCGGGTCGTTGTGTTCGCGCACTTCCTGCACTTCCTCGCGAGTCCGGTATTTCGCCGGATCTGACATCGAATGGCCGCGATAGCGATAGGTGTTGAGTTCCATCAGCACCGGCCCGCCCCCGCCCCGGACATGCTCCACGGCGATGCTGGTCGCCTGCCGCACTTCGAGTACATCCATGCCATCGACGTCGAGCCCCGGGATGCGGAACGCGGTACCGCGACGGTAGAATTCGGTCTCGGCGGAACTGCGCTTGACCGAGGTCCCCATCGCGTACTGGTTGTTCTCGATCGCGAACAGGATCGGCAGCTTCCACAGCGAGGCCATGTTGAAGGTCTCGTAGACCTGGCCTTGGTTGGCGGCGCCATCCCCGAAATAGGCGACGCAGATGCCGCCATCGTTGCGGTATTTGTGGGCGAAGGCCAGCCCCGCCCCGAGCGGGACCTGCGCCCCGACAATGCCGTGCCCGCCGTAAAACGCATGCTCTGTCGAGAACATGTGCATCGACCCGCCCTTGCCCCGGCTGATCCCCGCCTCGCGCCCGGTCAGCTCGGCCATGATGATCTTGGGATCGATGCCATAGGCCAGCATGTGGCCATGGTCGCGATAGCCGGTGATGACGCTGTCCCTGCCTGCCTGCAGCGCCGACTGGATGCCGACCGCTACTGCTTCCTGTCCGATATAGAGGTGGCAGAAGCCGCCGATCAGACCGAGCCCGTAAAGCTGCCCGGCACGTTCCTCGAAGCGGCGGATCAGCAGCATGGTTTCGTAGAGTTCGAGCAATTCCTCATCGCTCGCGGCATAGCGCTTCTGCCTGGCATGCGCTTCCTGCAGGCTGCGAAGAACGAAATTGTCGTCCGAAGGCGCCGGGTCGACTGCCGGCTTCTTGCGCGATGTCTTGCCGGATTTGGCGGCAGGTTTGGCCAAGTTGGTCATCCTCTCGTCACGCGCCCGGAGCGCCGGAAGGCAGGGCGTTCTCAACCCCGCTATAGGCACAGGAATGGTGCCTAGGCAACGCCCGGAATGCACTCGCAGCGAAAAGCATGAAAGGCGATTAGGTGCCCCGCCGTCCCGATATTCACCAATCTGGTTAGTCGAGCAGGATGACCACCTCGTCCGGGTGCAGCATGTTGAGCTTGCTGCGAACGAGTTCGCCCGAGAGGTCACGATCGGCATGCCGGGGATCGAGCAGGTCGACCCGGTTCTTCAACCGGTCGCGCTCGGCCTCGAGCACCGCGATCTGGCCTTTGCGCTCTTTGAGTAGCGCGGTGTTCTCGCCCCAGGCGAGCAGGCCGGACGGCCCCGCCAGCGCCATTCCGCCGAGCAGCAACAAAAAACCAAGCCCCAGGAATTGGGAGGATTTCTCGCTCCGAGTCAGGAATCCGGTGTCGCTTTTGGCCATGAGCGGCACAGAATCATAGTTAACCCGCCGTTTCAAGGAGTTTTAGCTCCAACCTCCAAAACTTGGCGCTTGGATCGCGGCTTGTGCTTCTGCTAGCCGCGCAGCGGGAACGGAGAGGGTAGGACATGTCTTTCGAATTCAAGGGCCGCACGGCCTTCATTACCGGCGGCGCCTCGGGAGCCGGTTTCGGCCAGGCCAAAGTGTTCGGCCGCGAGGGCTGCCGCATCGCGATCGCCGACATTCGCGGCGATGCGGTCGGGAGCGCGGTCGACGAGCTCAGGGCCGAGGGAATCGAGTGCCATGGCGTGGTGCTCGACATTACCGACCGCGCTGCCTTCGTTCGCGCTGCGGACGAAGCCGAGGCGGCGCTCGGCCCGGTCTCCATGCTGTTCGGCACTGCGGGTGTCTCTATTTTCGGCCCGCTCGAAAAAGCGACCTACGACGACTACGACTGGATCTTCGGGGTCAATTTCGGCGGTGTCGTCAATCTTATGCAGACCTTCGTCCCGCGCATGATCGAGCACGGACTGGGCGGCCACATCGTCAATACCGCCTCGCTCGGCTGCTTCTTTGCCAATAGCGGGTCGGGCATCTATTCGGCCTCTAAGTTCGCGGTGCACGGCATCACCATGGCGATGCGCGATGCGCTCAAGGACCACGGTATCGGAGTGTCGGTACTGGCGCCGGCCAACATCAGGTCCAACATCGCCGAAAGCGTCCAGACCCGCCCCGCGAAATTCGGGCAGTCCGGCTATGCGGTGGACCGGCGCGAGATCGAGGCGCTGCACGAAATCTATTCGCAGGGCATGGAGCCCGAGGAACTGGCCGGCCACGTGCGCGAAGCAATCCTCGCAAACCGCTTATACGTGATCCCCTATCCCGAGGCGCGCCCGCTGCTGGAATCGATCTTCCAGCAGGCGCTCGATGCCCTTCCGCCCGCGGACAGCGACCAGGCCGGGCAGGAGCAGCGCAATCGGGCAATGGCCAGGTACATCGCCGCCAGGCGCGAAATGGACGCCGAGCGTTACGGCGCCTGATGCGTTCACATTTCACGGGTCGCTCGCCGCTTGCCTCTTGCGCAAGGCCGGGCTTGCGGCCATCGTGCGCGCCGTTTGACGGGAGATAATCGATGAAGGTGGATGGTGTGACACGCTTGGGGAGCGCGGGGATGCTGCTCGCGGGCACCATGGCCATCGCCTTCGGCGCTTCACCCGCTGTCGCGCAAGTGCCCGACGGCACGGTTCTCAACATCATGCGCGAATGCGCCAAGATCGACGATCCGACCTCGCGCCTTGCCTGCTACGACAACAACATCCGTGCCGGTGGGTCCGATGGCCGCGCGCCCGTGGTTCCCGGCCAGGCGGGTAGCGTCGCCGGTGCTGGAGCGCCCGTTCGGTCTGGCTCAGGAGCCGGAGGTTTCGGGGCGGAGGATGTCAGGTCGCCCGATCGTTTCCTGAGCTATGAACAGCGTGGGCTTGGGGCCGACGAGATTACCGCCCGTGTCGATACTGTCCGCGAGCGCGAACCTGGCGTCTACCTCGTCACGCTCGAAGGCGGCGCGCAATGGCTATTCACCGATTCAGCGTCGCGTAGCTTCAAGCCGCCGAAAAAGGGTGATTCGGTGAGGATCAGCCGAGCGTCGCTGGGCAGTTTCCTGATGCGCTTCGACGAGCAGGAATCGATGCGGGTCCGTCGCGTCAGGTAGCGGTCAGCCGCTTTCGAATTCCTCGAAAGCGCGTTCGCGTTCGAGCTGTGCCGAGGCATTGCGCCTGATCTTCTCGAAGGTTTCGAGGAACGCCACCAGCCGATCCCTGGGTATCGGCGCCATCAGGAATTCGCTGCGCTTCCTGCTGGTTGCGACGATGATGTCGAACAGCCGCTGCCCTTCGCCGCTCGGCGAGAATTTTCCATGACGGCGACCGGGCCTGCCTTCGCGCAGCACAAGCCCCTTCTTGATCAACTGGTTGACTGTGCGCCCGGCCTGGCTGTGATCGCGCTCGAGCGCATTGACGAGCCGCGCCCAATCCGTCGGCGGATCGTAGGATATTTCCGACACCACCCATGCCTCGAAATTGGAGAGGCCGGTCTTGCGCTTGAACGCCAGCGCGCCGCTGCGCGAGAAATAGGCGCTCAGTGTCAGCAGCGGCGATACGATCCGCGAGCGGTCGATGACGATCGGTTCGCCGGAGCGGCGCGGCTCGGCCCCGTAGCCGGGCTCGTTGTCGCCCTCGGTGGGTTCGGTCTTGCCGGCTATTTCGCGTTCCTGCTCATAGAGCTGGACAGCGCGATCGAGCAGTATCTCCATGACCGAGAAGAATTCGGACAATTCCCTGTCGCCGATATCGAAGCTGAGTTCGCGATTGCGGAGTTCGGCAAGCCGGACCAGCTTGTCGGCCAACACCTCGCCCTTGCGCGACAGGGCTACCGGGCTGCGGATCTGTTCGCGCTGGACCATTTTCAATTCGAGCAGCCGCTTGACCGACCGGCTGACCTGGGCCTTGTCCACGCCGATAGCGGCCGACAGTCCGGCCGGCACCAGTGGCCCCCGGCTATGGAGCAGGAAGATGATCCGCCGGTCGAGTTCGACAAGGTCGATTTCACGGGCATAGGAAAGCTCGGCGCTTTCCCTCACCTTGTGCAGCATTTGCCAGAGATCGCTCTGGAATACCTTGGGGCGCTTGCCCTCTCCCAACCCGGAATCGGGAAGTTCCTCGCTTCGTGTTGCTCTTTCCAGTTGGGCAAAGCCGGAGAGTATCATGTCCAGCTGGGTCCGGAACCCCGCCCCGGGACCGTCCTCTGCGCGGGTCGAGCCGATCGACTCGGCGGCCGCGCCGGTGGCGAAGCGATCGACAATGCCGATTATCTCGTCCGATTGCGGACCGAGCCCCGTGATCAACGGGCCGAGCGCCGCCAGATCCCTCGGCGGCAGCGGCCGACCGAGCGTCAGGCTTTCGGCAACTGCCTGCCAGCGGCGTTCGGCGTAGTCGTGCAGGAGTTGCCGCAAATCAGGCGCGACCGCGCCGCCCGGAGCGGACCCGGCGCGCAATTCTCCCGCCTGCCCGTTCATGGCTGCAAGCAACTCCCCCGAAGAACTGGTGTCCTCCGGCGGATGCCGGGTGACGATCCCAATATGATCGGGCGAGCCTACCGGCAATTGTCGCGAATTGGTAGGGGGATGACGACGAACCCGCTCGTCCCTATCAGGAGCCCCACTTGAAAAGTTCCGGACAAGATCAATTTCCGGCGGACGCCAGGTCCATCTTCACCACAGAAATTACGAACCCGAGTTCACATTTATCCCAAGCCCGAAGGGGAGTTCGGGGATGTCCATAATCCACGGAACTCTGCGGGAAACGCCTATCCCGTACGACCGGGTGTAACCGTTGCGACACAGTCCCCAACTTCGTCGCATTTGGCGGTTTCGCGACTAGACAAGGTCAACACGCACAAATATTGTCCAACGGCTGATCGAGAGTGCCGGAATCGTTCGCGGTCCTCGATGTTGGGAGAGACTTCATGGGGCAAGCGCAACGTGGCGCTGCAATTCCGGTTGCGACTTGCGCAATGCAAGCGGTGCATCCGATTTCCCCATCCTTTCCCCCTTCAAACATCGGTGGCTTCGGGCGTGTCAGCGCGGGTTCAGTAGTGTCTGTGACTGGGCGTGGGCATTCGCCGATTTCACTGATTTGAGAGAGAGAACGGGCGGCCCCTCAGCCGCCCGCTGAAATTGAAAAAGGGAGGGTTAATAGTGCGTACCACTTTCACCATCGCGCGGGGATTCAAGGCCCTGTTGCTCGCCGGCGGCGCCGGCACGATCTCCATTGCGGCGCCCGCCGTGGCGCAAGACGACGGAGCTACCGACGACAGGCCGATCATCGTCACCGGTTCGCGCATCCAGCGCCCCGACTTCGAGGCGAACAGCCCGCTCGTCTCGGTGAACGAGGACTTCCTCAAGGATACCGGCACCTCCGCTCTCGAGCGCAGCCTCAACCGGCTGCCCCAGTTCGTTCCCGCGCAAACCCCGTTCGCGGGCGGTGACATCCAGCCGACGGCGACCAACACGCCCGGCGCGGCAACGCTGTCGTTGCGCGGTCTCGGCACCAACCGTAACCTCGTCCTGATCGACAGCCGCCGCGGTACGCCCGGCAACGCCACCGGTTCGGTCGACATCAACACCATTCCTTCGGCCGCGATCGAGCGTGTCGAGGTGATCACCGGCGGCGCTTCGGCGACCTACGGCGCCGACGCCCTCGCCGGCGTCACCAACTTCGTCCTCAAGAAGGACTTCCAGGGCCTCGAACTCGACGGTCAGATGAACGTGGACCAGCACGGCGAAGGCTTCGAATACCAGGTGTCCGGCATCATGGGCGCCGATTTCGACGACGGCCGCGGCAATGTCAGCTTCGCGATGTCGTTCACCGACCGCGCATCGAGCCTGCAGACCGACCGCAAGTGGTACCGTGAGAACTTCGCCGACCCGCAAGTCGGCGGCAACCAGTTCTTCATCGAATATCCGGGCGTGGTGTTCCGCTTCGGCGAACTACTTCCTGACTGGCTTCCCCCAACGTTTGATCCGCCTCTGCCTCCGGGCGGACCGCTCTCGGTCCTGTTCCCCGATGCGACACCGGTCGTGATCGCTGGTGGTCCCACCGACATCACTTCCCTGTTCGGCGTGACCGCCTATGTCGACCCGAACAACAACAACGCGCCCTTCACATGGAGCTTCTTCAACACGCTCCAGCGGGGTGGCCTGACGAACTTCGCCGGCTTCGAGGACGAACCGCTGCGCTACAAGCGCACGGCCGATAACGGCGCCGCCGCGAACTACACCGATTTCTACCTGGTCCTGCCGCTCAAGCGCTACAACATGTTCGCCCGCGGCAATTACGAGATCAACGATTGGGTCGGCGTGTTCGGACAGGCCCTCTACAGCCGCGTTTCGACCAAGACCCGCAACCAGGGCGGCGCGATCGTCGGCGGCTGGGACGTGTTTGTGCCCTATTCATCGCCGAATTCGCCCGACAGCAACGCTACCGTCTATACCGGCAGCCAGTTGGGCATCCCGTATAACACGACCGAATTCCCGAATCCGCCGGCCTTCGTGAACGTGGCGGGCTATGGTAATCCGAGTTCGGTCCTGCTTAACGGCGTGGCGTGGTCCGGCGGTGTTTACAACGACCCGACACCGGGGGATATCACCGACAACCCGACCAACCCGAACTTCACCACGCTTTACGGTGGCAGCAGCAATGCGATGCTTGCGGCTTGCGCCAACAGTGCGGTGGGCGGTTGTAGCAACTACGAGGCGATCGGACAGTTCATCCCGGCGAACCTCCAGGCCGCGCTCAACCTGCGCACCGATCCGAATGCCCCGGTCCAGCTGAACTACGGCATTCCCGAGCCTCGCACGGTGTTGACCGACGTCGATACGTTCAACATGACCGGCGGTCTCGAGGGTTACATCCCGGGCACTGACTGGACCTGGGAAGCCTTCGCCAACTATGGTCTGTCGACCACGTTTGCACGCCAGACCGGCACCTATTCGCTGACCCGGGCACGGTCGCTGATCCAGGCACCGGGCTTCGGTCTCGAATATGTCAACAACAGCAATACCGCAACCTTCAGGCAGAACCTCGTCAACGGTGTGCCGGTAGGTTTCGGCGCCAACATCGCGACCTGCGAGACCGGCTTCAACATCTTCAACGGCTGGGACAATATTTCCCAGGATTGTAAGGAAGCGCTGAAGGCGGAACTGAAGAACCGTTCGACCGTCGGTCAGATGATCTGGGAAGCCAACGCAACCGGCACCCTGTTCGACCTGCCTGCCGGCGAGCTGCGTTCGGCCATCGGCGCCAGCTATCGCAAAACCACCTACGAGTTCATCAACGATACGATTACGACGCAGAACGCGTCGTTCCTCGACCAGACGATCGGTATTTATCCGAGCATCGACTTCGAGGCCGATATCACGGTGAAGGAACTCTATGGCGAGTTGCTGGTCCCGGTCATTGCCGACAGCTTCATCAAGGGGTTCAACCTCGAACTCGGCGCCCGTATGTCGGATTACGACACCACGGGAACCAGCTGGACCTACAAGATCCTCGGCGACATGGAGCTCACCGAGTGGTTCCGTCTGCGCGGCGGTTACAACCGTGCGGAACGCGCGCCCAACATCGCCGAACTGTACCTGACCCCGCAGCAAACCTTCGCGGTCAACAATATCGGCGACATCTGCTCGCAGAACTCGAACTACTTCATCTCCACCAACGCCAACGCACCGGGGAACACCGCCGCCCAAGCGGCTGACATCCTGGCCGTATGCCGTGCGGTGATGGACAATACGGGTGGACCGGGCACGGCGAATGCCTATTACAATCCGGCCAGGCCGGGCGGTCAGCCGGCGGCGGGCGTGGGCTTCTCGTTCCCGACCATCTCGGGCAACCCGAACCTGCAACCGGAAGTCGCGGATACCTGGACGGCAGGTTTCGTGTTCACCTCGCCGGCCACTTCTCCGTGGCTGTCGCGCCTGCGGCTGTCGGTCGACTGGTTCGACATCCACATCGAGGATGCCATCGGCGTGTCGCCGGCGGCGACCCTCCAGCGCTGCTTCGATCCGTTCTACAACCCGCTGGTGGCTGGCGCAGCCAGCGACGCTGCGCAGGCAATGGCAGCGGCAACGGGTGACGAATGCGCCGGACCGGTCACTGCGCTCACCTACGATCCGTCTCCGGGCCTCGGCTTGGGCCGTATCACGGCGCAATACACCAACGAAGGCGTAGCCGACATCCAGGGTATCGACGCCCAGCTCGACTGGTCGATGGATGCCGGACCCGGTACCATCAACCTGAACATGGTGGGCAGCTACAACATCCACTACAAGGTGAAGGAGCTCGCCAACAACCCGCTGGTCGATTACTCGGGCACCTTCGGAACGGGTTCGCTCGGCCTCCAGCTCGGCGCCTATGAATGGCGGTTGCTGACCAACATCGGTTACCAGTGGGATGAGTTCTCGCTCGGTCTCCAGTGGTCGCACCTGCCTTCGGTCGAAGATTCCGGTGAGGCCTCGCAGCCGACGCCGTTCACGACCGGCAATGAGAAGGGGTATGACCTGTTCAGCCTGAACGGTTCTTACAACGTCACCGACAACCTGTCGGTCCGGTTCGTGGTCAACAACCTGTTCAACCGCGCTCCGCCGCTGACGAACTACAACACGAGCTTCGACAACGACGGATCGAACCCGGCGACGCCGAACACTCGTGGTGGTGCGTTCAACGCCAACTTCTACGACACGGTTGGCCGGACCTTCTCCTTCGGCGCGAACGCCAAGTTCTAAGCCAGACGGAAGTCACAGAATTGGGGCCTCTCCTTCGGGAGGGGCCCTTTTTCTTTGTAGAGTTGACAGTGTACAGACAGCATGTCTTCGCCGGACCGGCGCTCTATTGAGGAGTTTTTGATGGCCAAAGTGATCAGGCTGCACAGGCAAGGCGGCCCGGAAGTCCTTGAATTCGAGGAACACGATGTCGGCGATCCGGGCCCCGGAGAGGTCCGGGTCAAGATCGAGGCGATCGGCCTCAATCGCTCGGAGGCGATGTACCGCGCGGGGCGTTACCCGGTTCCGGTCACCCTGCCCTGCCTGATGGGCTACGAGGCGGCGGGCACGATCCTTGCCGTCGGGGCGGATGTCGATGGCTTCGCGGCGGGCGACAAGGTCTCGATCGTCCCGAAGTTCCAGCTCGGTACCTATGGCGTGTGGGGAGAAGAGGCGATCGTCCCCGCCCTCGCCCTGTTACCCGCGCCTCCCGGCCTGAGCATGGCCGAGGCGGCATCGATCTGGATGCAGTACATGACCGCGCTGGCGATCATCGAGGTGGCCAATGTCGGCCCGGGCGATGCCGCACTGATCCGGGCTGCGTCGTCGAGCGTAGGGATCGCGGCGATCCAGCTCGCCAACTGGGCCGGCGCGACTTCGATCGCCTGCACCCGGAGCAGCGCCAAGGCGGATGCGTTGAAAGCGCTCGGCGCGGCCCAGGTGATCGCGACCGACGAGGAAGACCTCGTCGCACGGACAATGGAAATCACCGGCGGCAAGGGCGCGCGCTGCGCCTTCGATCCGGTCGGCGGGCCCTATGTCTTCACCCTCGCCTCGGCCCTCGAAACACGAGGAATCCTGTTTATTTACGGAGGGTTGAGCGAGCAGGAAACGCCTTACGCCCATTGGCCCTGCGCGATGAAGGGAGCCTCGATGCGCGGCTGGGTGGCCAGCGAGATCTGGAACCATCCCGAGCGCTACAGCAAGTACCAGAAGCTGGTCTATCAGGGCCTCGCCGATGGGCATTTGAAGCCGGTGATTGCCAGGACCTTCGAGTTCGACCAGATGGCCGACGCGCATCGCTTCCTCGAATCCAACCAGCAGGTCGGCAAGGTGGTGGTCACGGTCTAGGCGGATTGCAAGCGGTGCAAGCCTTGCCTAAAGGCTGCTTGCGTGTGCCCGTAGCTCAGCAGGATAGAGCACCAGATTCCTAATCTGGGGGCCACAGGTTCGAATCCTGTCGGGCACGCCAATACTGAAATCAGTTGAGTTCGTCGGGCGGCGTTACCGGAAACGGCAGCGGCGCAACCGGAATCCCTTCCTCGTGCAGTTCCTTGGCCTGCCTCGGCGTCGCCTTGCCATGGATCGTTTCGGCCTCGCGTTCGCCATAATGCATGGCGCGCGATTGTTCGGCGAATTTCTCACCGACATATTTCGAGGACTTGAGTGCTTCGGCCTGCATTTTCGCCAGTTTTTCAAGCGCCTGTGCAACCTCTGGCGGAGGTGCTCCTCCCGCGACAGGGATCGTCTCCGGTTTGCTACCGGCGGTTTTCTGGTTGCCTTTTCTTGGAACCGCCGGCGCCATCGGCGCCTTGCCGATCTCGCTCGATCCGCATTGCGGACAGGCGACGAGACCGCTCGCCTGCTGCCCGGAAAAATCCTCCGAAGATGCAAACCAGCCTTCGAAGCGGTGCCCTTCCCGGCAAACAAGGTCGAAAACGATCATTCGCTTTCCGATCTAGGAATAACGCGCCGGTTGGCAAGGCTCGGCAGCTGCGACCGCACCCGCGCGATCCGTGCCGGGTCGATCTCGGCAAAACCCAGCCCGGGCGCATTGCCCCCCATGTCGAGCAACACCTCTCCCCAAGGGTCGACCACCAGGCTGTGGCCGTAAGTCCGCCTCCCGTCCTCATGCTCGCCGACCTGCGCTGCGGCGATGACGAAGGCGCTCGCCTCGACCGCGCGGGCGCGCAGCAGGAGGTGCCAGTGCGCTTCGCCGGTGGGCACGGTGAAGGCCGCGGGTATCGCGATCGCGTCGCAGCTTCGCCGGCCAAGTTCCTCGAACAAAGCCGGAAAGCGGACGTCGTAGCACACCGCAAGCCCGAGCCTGCCCACCGGTGTCGAGGCCGTGACGACCTTCCCGCCCGGCGCATAGGCCGCGCTTTCGCGCCAGGTCTCGCCGCTTTCCAACGCGACATCGAACATGTGGAGCTTGTCGTATCGCGCCGCGATCGCGCCATCGGGAGCAATCAGAAACGAACGGTTGGCCCAGCGTTCGCCGTCACCCTTCACCGCCAGCGAGCCCAACGCCACCCAGATCCCGGCCGCGCCTGCCGCCTCGCGGACTGCGGACAGCACCGGGTCGCTGCCTTCACTCACGATCTTCGCCGCAGCACGCTCGCGGTCTCGGTCGATCATCCCCGACATTTCCGGGGTGAACAGCATCTCCGCCCCGCCCGCCGCCGCGCTCGCGACTGCCTCGGCGAGCACCGCGGCATTGGCGGCAGGATCAATGCCGCTGGTCATCTGGAGGATTGCGATGCGGGGCATGAAGAGCAGCTACAGCCCGAGCAACGCGTCGAGCTTTCCCTCGCGCTCGAGCGCCGCAAGGTCGTCGGACCCGCCGACATGGACATCGCCGACAAAGATCTGCGGCACGGTCCGCGCATCGGGTGCCCGCTCGAGCATCTCGGCCTTCCGGGGGCCGCCCAAGGTGATGTCGAACTCTTCGAATTCCACGCCCTTGCGTTTCAAAAGCATCTTGGCCCGAACGCAGTAGGGACAGGCGAACTTGGTGTAGATATCGATCTTCGGCGCGGCCACCTGCGAATCCCTTTCCAGACGGGCTCCAACCCCTTGAACCCGAAAATCGTGACCATATCTAGGCGTTGGAAGCGCGCGCCGGAAGGGCGGGTTTCCACAGGCAGGGGGTGCCGGTCATCCGGGCTCCCGATGACAGATTGCTCTATCGAGGATTTGCAAGAATGAACCGTTTCGACCTTTCCCCGTTCCGCCGCAGCACCGTAGGCTTCGACCGCATCTTCGACCTGCTCGAAGGCCAGGCCCGCCAGAATGCCGGCGACAACTATCCCCCTTTCAACATCGAGCGCCGTGGCCAGGATGCCTATCGCATCACCGTCGCCGTAGCCGGCTTCAGGGCCGAGGACCTCGACATCACCGCTCAGCAGAACCTGCTGGTGGTGGTTGGCAAGAAGCGCGACGATGCCGCCGATAGCGGCGAGATGCTCCATCTCGGTATCGCCAATCGCGGCTTCGAGCGCCGTTTCGAGCTGGCCGATTATGTCCGGGTTGATGGCGCCGACCTTGCCGACGGCCTGCTCAAGATCGATCTCGTGCGCGAGATTCCCGAGGCGATGAAGCCCAAGAAGATTGCCGTCGGCGGCCAGAAGACGCTCGAAATCGTCAAGACCGGCGAAGCCGACGCCGCCTGACGCGGCCACTTATCCGGCCAGAAACAATTGGGGGCGGGTCCTTGCGGAACCGCCCCCGCGACGCTTGGCGCCGCTTCATTCCGGAGTTGACTGTCCGGGTCGCAGACGACAGTCATTCCGGAACAAATGCGCTGGCCAGCCCCCCACCCAGGCGCGACGTTACGCGGAACCCTTGCCACGTTTCCTCTTTCGAGGCGACTGCCAACTGGCTAAATCCAGCGGCACTCACCGCGCAAGCGAAATCTTCCACGGGGTTAACCAATCATATTCCATATGTTTGTTTGCAAATCACACGAGGCGCGACTGATCGCGGGCGGCGGCAATGAAACCGGCGAACAGCGGATGCGGATCGAACGGCTTGCTCTTCAATTCCGGATGGAACTGGACGCCGACGAACCACGGGTGGTCGGGGCGCTCGACGATTTCGGGAAGCAGGCCGTCGGGTGACATCCCCGAAAACACCAGACCGCCCTTCTCAAGCGCCGGCATATAGGCGGAATTGACTTCGTAACGATGCCGGTGGCGTTCCGAAATCGTCGTCGCCCGATAAATACCGGCCACCTGGCTGTTGCCTGAGAGCCGGGCTTCATAGGCGCCGAGGCGCATGGTTCCGCCCAGATCGCCGCCCGCTTCGCGGGTCTGGAGGCCTTCCGCACTCATCCATTCGGTGATGATGCCGACCACGGGTTCCTTGCTCGGTCCGAATTCGGTCGACGACGCGTCGGCAACCCCCGCGGTGTTGCGCGCCCCTTCGATGCAGGCCATCTGCATGCCAAGGCAGATCCCGAAGAACGGTACCTTGCGTTCGCGGGCGAAACGCACCGCGGCGATCTTCCCTTCCGAGCCGCGCGTACCGAAGCCGCCGGGCACGAGGATGCCGTGCAGCGGCTCCAGTTGGGCGGCGATGTCTGA
>Ga0315910_10003172_pt1 | contig 14130 bp, 11 predicted proteins | sample EdamamesoilMG_FD_204470 | JGI IMG/M metagenome (GOLD analysis project Ga0315910, IMG submission 204470) | Garden soil microbial communities collected in Santa Monica, California, United States - Edamame soil | ecosystem: Environmental > Terrestrial > Soil > Garden | place: USA: California...
GGGCACATCCACCGTGCTGGAGCAGGCATGGGACATGAAGCTGCGCGTGCAGAATCCGAACAACTTCGACATTCCCGCCGACGGCATCAAGGTCACGGTCAGCGTCAACGGCAAGGTTTTCGCGAAGGGGGTCAACAACCAGTCGGTCCTGGTGCCCCGCCTCGGCGAAGCCATGATCCCGGTGCAGGCGATCAGCGACCTGCCCAAGGTGATGAACCAGATGAGCGCGCTCGGCCTGTTCGACGCCTACGGCATCGAGTACACGCTGAAGGGCACGCTGTACTCGGGCGAACGGGGTTACCCGTTCAAGTCGAGCGGCAAGGTCACTCCGCTCCAGTAGGCGGCATGGGCAGAGGAGGGCACCCGTGAGTTCCGCCCTGCGCCTGGCCGGCATCTCCTGCAGTTTTCCGGCGCGCGCCGGCGGCAGCCCCTACACCGCGGTATCGGGGGTGGAGCTCATCGTGGGCGAAGGCGAGTTCGTCGCCATCGTCGGACCCACCGGATGCGGGAAGTCGACATTGCTCAACGTCGCCGCCGGGCTGACGCCGCCCTCGTCGGGCCGGGTCGAGGTCCTGGGCGCGCCCCTCGAAGGCATCAACAAGCACGCCGGCTACCTGTTCCAGACCGAGGCCCTGATGCCGTGGCGCACTGCGCTCGGAAACGTGATGGCGGGACTGGAATTTCACGGGGCGGCCCGGGTGGAAGCGACGCGCGTTGCGACCGACTGGCTGCGGCGGGTCGGCCTCCAGGGGCACGCCCACAAATACCCGCATGAAATGTCCGGCGGCATGAGGAAGCGCGTGGCCCTCGCACAAACCCTGGCGCTGGATCCGCGGATCCTGCTCATGGACGAGCCGTTCTCCGCGCTGGACGTGCAGACGCGCATCCTGATGGAAAACGAGCTGCTGGCCCTCTGGTCGCAGGATCGCAAGTCGGTCGCTTTCGTGACCCATGACCTCGAGGAAGCCATCTCCCTGGCCGATCGCATCGTCGTCATGTCGGCCGGCCCGGAAAGCCACCCGATCGGGGAATTTGCGGTCGAGCTGCCGCGGCCGCGCGATGTCGCGGAGGTCCGCCTGACGCCGGCCTTCCTCGACCTGCATCGCAGGATCTGGGACGCGCTCCGGGACGAAGTGCAAAAAGCCCATTGGCAGGCCATGGCATGAGAGGCCGGTCATGACCCGGGGCCGGTTGGCGCTCCTGCAAGTCACCTTGCTCGCGGGCCTGTTCCTGCTGTGGCATGTCCTGACCGCGCGGGAAATCCTTCCGAGCTTCTTTTTCGGCAAGCCGCTGGAAGTCATGGCCAGGATTGCGGACTGGTTCGCGTCCGGGAAGATATTCCCGCACCTCGGCGTGACGCTCCTGGAAACCCTGCTGGCATTCGCGATCGGGACGCTGCTCGGACTTGCGGTCGGGTTGTGGCTGGCGCTGTCGCCGGTCGCGTCGAAGCTTTTCGATCCGTACATCACGGCGTTCAATTCGATGCCGCGCGTGATCCTGGCGCCCATTTTCGCGGTCTGGTTCGGCCTCGGCATCTGGTCCAAGGTGGCGCTGGGCGTCACGCTGGTGTTTTTCATCGTGTTCTTCAGCGTGTACAACGGGGTGAGGGAGGTCAGTCCCACCATCCTTGCCAACGCCCGCATGCTGGGAGCCAGCGGCCGCCAGTTGCTGCGCCATGTCTACCTGCCCAGTGCCACCGCGTGGGTTTTTTCCAGCCTGCATGCCTCGGTCGGCATGGCCTTCGTCGGCGCGGTGGTGGGGGAGTACCTGGGCTCGGCCCGGGGCGTCGGCTACCTGATCCTGCAGGCCGAAGGCATGTTCGACATCAATACCGTGTTTGCCGGCATGCTGGTGCTGACGGCGTGCGCCGTGGCCCTGGATTCGCTGGTCACCCTGGCGGAACGCCGGCTGCTGCGCTGGCGGCCAGGCAACGTCTCGGGCGCGTCCTGATCCCAGGGGCATTTTCGAGCGATTCGCCTTGAGCAATGCGGCGGGTCCGTGCTAGAAACGGGTTCGCTTCCCTCTATAAGAACACGCTCTTGGAATTCTCGAACCACGCCATCCTGATCGGCGCAGTCCTGGTGCTGCTGAGCATCCTGGCCAGCACCCTGTCCACCCGCACCGGCGCGCCCCTGCTGCTGGTCTTCATGGGCATCGGCATGCTCGCCGGGGAGGAGGGCGCCGGGCATATCCAGTTCGGCGACTACCAGGCCGCCTACCTGGTCGGCACGGTCGCGCTGGCCGTCATCCTGTTCGACGGCGGCATGCGCACCCATACGGATACCTTCCGGGTGGGCTTGTGGCCCGCAGTTTCGCTGGCCACGATCGGCGTCGTCATCACGGCCGCCATCGTCGGGGTCACGGCGGCGCATTTCCTCGGGCTGAGCCTGATGCAGGGCCTGCTGATCGGCGCGATCATCGGCTCGACGGACGCGGCGGCGGTCTTCTCCCTGCTGCATTCGGCAGGCATGAAGCTCAAGCAGCGCGTGGGCGCGACCCTGGAGATCGAGTCGGGCTGCAACGATCCCATGGCTGTCTTCCTGACGCTCGTGCTGATCGAGGTTGTGCGCGACGAGGGCGTTACGCTGGGCTTCCACGTCCTCGGGGAGTTCGTCCTCCAGTTCGGCCTCGGCGGGATCATCGGCGTGGCGGGCGGCCGTTTCCTGGTGCTCATCATCAATCGGGTCAGCCTCGCCAGCGGCCTGTACCCGCTGCTGGCGATGGCTGGCGGCATTGCGATCTATGGCCTGACAGTCGTGCTGGACGGCAGCGGCTTCCTCGCGATCTACCTGGCCGGCCTGACCCTCGGAAACAGCCGCATGCAGGCCTCGGGCAACATCATGCGCGTGCACGACGGGCTCGCCTGGCTGTCGCAGATCCTGCTGTTCCTGATGCTGGGCCTGCTGGTTACGCCCTCCGAACTCATCCCGGTCGCCGCGGACGGCTTCCTCATCGCGGCCGTGCTGATCTTCATTGCCAGGCCGATCGCGGTCTGGCTCGCGCTGCTGCCGTTCGCATTCCCGCGCAACGAGCAGCTGTTCATTTCCTGGGTGGGCTTGCGGGGCGCGGTGCCGATCGTGCTCGCGCTGTTTCCCTGGCTCGCCGGCGTCCCGCAATCGTCCATCTACTTCAACATCGCCTTTTTCGTGGTGCTCGCCTCGCTGACGGTGCAGGGCTGGACCGTGGCGCCGCTTGCCACGTGGCTGAAGCTCAAGCTCCCGAAGGAGCACGCGCCTTACTATTCCGAGATCGTCGAGGTGCCGGGGCAGGCAGGGTTCCGGCTGCTGGGCTATCGCGTCAGCAGCCTGAGCGAAGCCGTCACGCACAGGGTCAATGAGCTGCGCCTGCCACCGGACGTCCGCATCGTCGCGGCCTTTCGCGACGGCAATCGCGTCGAAGCGATCGGCAGCCTGGTGATTGCCGGCGGCGACCTCATCTACGTCATCACGGCCGACGACCACATGGTCGAGCTCGACCACCTGTTCGTGCCTGCGGACGACGCGGAAGAAGTCGAGCAGCAGGCCGCGTTCGGCAGTTTCGCCCTCAGCGGCGATGCGCCCCTGGCCGACATCGCGGAAGTCTACGGCTTGCCGTTGCCGGAGAGCGCCCGGGTGGGCACGCTGGCCCAGTACATCGACCGCCAGTTCCACCGGCGCCCCGTGGTGGGCGACATCGTCGGCCTGGGCGGCATGCGCCTGGTGGTGCGCGAGATGCAGGGCAGCCGCGTGGCCCTGGTCGGCGTGATCGTCACGGAACGCAGGGCGCGCCGGTCACGCCGTTATCTCGGGCGCGATCGCCGGCACCGGATGAAGGAGGCGCCGGAACCGAATGCCGGCCAGCCTTCGCCGGAAGCGGAGAATCCCTGATGCGCCGATGGCCGATGGCGATTGCCGGCCTGGCCATGGCGTGCGCGTTTGCCGGTGGTTCGCTTGCTGCCGACCCGGCATGGCCGACGCAAACCGTACGCATCATCTTCCCGGCTACCGCGGGCAGCACGGGCGATGCGCGAACGCGCATGCTGGCGGATCGCCTGTCCGCGCGCCTCGGCCAGCGCTTCGTGGTCGAGAACCGGCCCGGCGCCGGAACCACGATCGGCACCATGGGCGTGATGGGTGCGAAGCCCGATGGCTACACGCTGCTCTCCACATTCACGCCCGCCTATCCGGTCGGTCCCCTGCTGTACAAGGGGGCTTCGTACGATCCGCTGAAATCGTTCGTGCCGATTTCCATGTTCAGCAGCGGCCCGCCCTTCCTGGTCGTGCATCCGTCGGTCCCCGCCAACACCCTCAGGGAATTCGTCCAGCTCGCGAAGCAGAAGCCCGGCAGCGTGACCATGGGACATGGCGGCATCGGCGGCGCAAACCACCTGCCGGCGGAACTGTTCCGGCGCGCCGCCGGGCTCGATGTCCTGTTCGTGCCGTACAAGGGCGAAACGCCGGCGATGGCGGATGTGATCGGCGGCCAGATCACGGGCATGTTCGCGTATACCGCGCTGGCGGTGCCGCACATCCAGGCGGGAAAGGTGAAGGCGCTTGCGGTTGCGTCCAGGGCGCGCATCGCCACGCTGCCCAATGTTCCGACTGTTGCGGAATCCGGTTACCCGGGCTTCGAGTTCCACGGGATCATGTTGTTGCTGGCGCCGGCCGGCACGCCGCGCAGCATCGTCGACCTCCTGAACCGCGAGATCCGGGTGATCCTGAACGAACCGGAGGTGCGGGCGTTCTACGCTTCCTCCGGCGCGGAGCCGGTCTCCGGCACACCGGAAGAGACGGCCGACCTGATTCGCCGCGAGTTCGAAATCAATGGCGGCATCGTGAAGGAGCTCGGACTGTCGCTGGACGAGTAGGTTGACTCGCCTGCAGCGAGCCCCGCCACGGCACTGCAGCCAATCGAGGGCGATACCATGCGCAACGCAAACGAAGCGAACCTTACGCAGGCGGTGCTCCAGAAGCTGGAAGGCGCAAAGGACGCGCGCTTTCGCCACATCATGGCCAGCGTGATCACGCACCTGCATGCCGTCATCCGCGAGACCGAACTGACGGAGCAGGAGTGGCTGCAGGCGATCCAGTTCCTGACCTCCACGGGCAAGAAATGCGACCACCGGCGCCAGGAGTTCATCCTGCTGTCGGACACCCTCGGGGTTTCGATGCTGGTCGACGCCATCAACCATCGCAAGCCCGGCGGTGCGACCGAGACCACGGTTCTCGGGCCGTTCTACGTTTCCGGCGCGCAGGACCTCGGCATGTGGGCCGACATCGGCGCGGACGTCCCGGGAGAACCTGCCTACGTGTGGGGCCGGGTGCTGGATACGGAGGGCAAGCCGATCGCCGGTGCGGTCCTCGACGTCTGGCAGACCGACGGGGAAGGGTTCTATGACGTGCAGAGGCCGGGCAGCGCGGAGAAGTACGCCCGCGGCAAGTTCACGACCGGCGCCGACGGTCGCTATGGCTTCAAGACGGTCAAACCGGTGAGCTACCCGGTGCCCACCGACGGGCCGGTCGGCAAGATGCTGCTCGGCATGGGGCGGCATCCCTATCGTCCCGCGCACGTGCACGTGATCGTCACGGCGCCCGGGCATGAACGCGTCGCCACCCATCTTTTCGTCGAAGGCGACGACTACCTCGATTCCGATGCGGTGTTCGGCGTCAAGCATTCCCTGGTGGTCGAATTCAAGGTGCAGCCCGCGGGCCCTGCGCCCGACGGCAAGCGTTCGGACACGCCCTTCTGCACGGCGGAATACGACTTCAGGCTGGTCCGGTCCTGATGGAGGAATGGAAAGCGCTGCCCTTCGCGCCGAAGGCCGGCGATGTGCTCTGCAACCTGTCCGACGTTCGTGAAGACGGCGGCAAGGAGGTGGTGCTGGGCGAGGGGGACTACAGCTTTCGCATCGTGGTGCTGCGCTGGCGCGGCGGCGTTCGCGCGTTCCGCAATCGCTGCCCGCATACGCACATCCCGATGAACTACGAGCCGGATGCTTTTCACGTCCTCGACGGCGAGGTCCTCATGTGCGCGCACCACGGCGCCCGGTTCCGTATCGGCGACGGGGAATGCTTCGACGGTCCTTGCGAGCCGTCGAGGTTGACGGCCATCCCTGTCGTGGTCGACGGCGACGCAATCACCGTCGCCCGATGACGGGCCTAGAACGCCTTTTCCCAGGGCACGCTCAGCCGGGTCGCCGAATTGATCAATCCGACCATGCTGTAGGTCTGCACGAAATTGCCCCACAGTTCGCCGGTATTCGTATCGATGTGCTCCGCCAGCAAGCCGTGGGAATTGCGCTTCGACAGCATCGTCTCGAACAGCTGGCGAGCTTCCTCCTTGCGGCCGGTGGCGGCGAGCGCGTCGATGTACCAGAAGGTGCAGACCAGGAAGGCGTTCTGCGGCACGCCGAAGTCGTCTTCCTCGCTGTAGCGAAAGATGTAGTCGCCGCGCTTGAGGTCTTTGCCGATCGCCGCGAGGGTGGCGCGAAAGCGGGGATCGTCGGCGGACAGGAAGTGCAGTTCCGGAAGCAGGAGCAGGCTCGCGTCGAGGCCGTCGCCGCCGAATGAAGCGCCGAGGATGCCGAGCTTCTCGTTCCAGGCCCGTTCCATGATCTCGCGATGCATGCGATCGGCGTGCGCCCGCCAGTACTGCTGCCGGTCCCGCAGCTGCAATTGCGCGGCGATGCGCGCCAGCCGGTCGCACGCGGCCCAGCACATGACGCTCGAAAACGTATGCACCCGGGCCGTGCCTCGCAGTTCCCACAACCCCGCATCCGGTTCGGCGTAGGAGCGCTGGGCCATCTCGCCGAGCTGCTCGAGGCGCCGGAACAGGTTGTCGTTGCCCGCGCGGTTGAGGCGCCGGTCGAAAAAGACGTGCGTGGCGGCGAGGATCGCGGAGCCGTAGACGTCGTTCTGCACCTGCAGGTAAGCCAGGTTGCCCAGCCGCACCGGCCCCATGCCCCGATAGCCTGACAAGGTCGTTACGCTCTGTTCTTCGAGCGCCGGATGGCCGTCGATGCGGTACACGGGTTGCAGGCGTCCGTCGGGCGCGCCGGCTGCGATGTTGATGATGTAGGAAAGGTAGCGCTCCATCGTCTTGGTGGTGCTCAGGCGGTTGAGCGCATTGACGACAAAGTAGGCGTCGCGCAGCCAGCAATAGCGATAGTCCCAGTTGCGGCCGCTGTCCACCGCTTCCGGAATCGAAGTGGTCATCGCGGCAATGATCGCGCCGGTGTCCTCGTACGCATTGAGCTTCAGGCTGATGGAGGCGCGGATCACGGCTTCCTGCCATTCGAAGGGAATGGCGAGGTCGCGCACCCAGTCGCGCCAGTAGGACAGGGTTTCGTCCTCGAAGCGATGGCCGATGTCGCGCACGGCGGAAGGCACGGTTTCGTCCGGCCCCAGCAGCATCGTCACCTCGTCGTCCAGGAAAAACGGCGTTTCCTGCAGGATCGCCGTGATGGAGGCGTCCGTCGTCAGCCTTGCCACGACCGCGGGCGTGACGTAACGGACATGGTTGCTGCCATAGGTGACCGCGGCACGCTGCGCCCCCCAGCCGGACGCGGGACGCAAGCGGATGCGGATCCGCGGGCTGCCCGCGATGCGTTTTGCCCGGCGCACCATCATCATCGGGCAGAACACGCGCCCGTGCTGCAGGAAGCGCGGGCAGAAATCCGTCAGCTCGACGATGCCGCCGTGGCTGTCGTGCAGCCGCGTGACCAACACGGGCGAATCGGGCACATACGATTGTTCGGCCCGCTCGAAGTCGATGACATCGATGCCCCAGACCCCGATTTCGTCGGGCTGGCGCCTGCCCTGGAGCAGGGAGCAGAACAGCGCATCCCCGTCGAAACGCGGAAAGCAGGCCCAGACGATCTCGCCATGGGCGTTCTCCAGCGCGCCGATGCTGCAATTGCCGATGAGCGCGAGGTTGAGGTCGCTCGGCAGGGCGCCGGGCCCGTAGCGCCCGCTCAAGGCTTTTTCCCCTTCTCCAGGAATGCGGCGTAGTCGCCGAGCCAGTCGCGCACCGACTGGGCGTCGTCCAGGCGCCAGCGCGCGAGCGAATGGCCGGACCCGACCTTGATCGAATGGCCGCCGGCGATGTTGACGACCGTGAATCCGTCTTCATCGGTGACATCGTCGCCGATGAAGACCGGCAGCTTTCCCGCGAAGGGCGGTTCGGCCATGAAGTCCGCGATCGCCGTGCCCTTGTCGCGGCCGCCGGGTTTCAGTTCGAACACCATCTTGCCTTCGACCAGCTGGAATCCGGGACCGAGGCCCGCGAGCAGCGCCTGCATGGTGACCTGCGCCCATTCGCGCATCTGCGGCGCATTGCGATAGTGCAATGCCAGGCTGAGGCCCTTGTGTTCGACGACGATGCCCTGGCGCATGCGCGCCTGCGAAGCCAGCGCCTGCGCGGCGTGGTTGATGCGTTCCATGGCGCCGATCGAGCGGACGATGCGGCCCGTGCTGTCCCGGCGTTCCAGCCCGTGCTGTCCGGCGGCGGGGTAGGGCGGGACGCCGAACAGGCGGTCGAGATCAGAGAGGCTGCGGCCGCTGACCAGCGCCACCGCGCCTTCGCTGAGCGCATGCGTCAGGTGCAGGATTTCCTGCAGGCGCGATGAAACCGTGACGGCATCGGGGTGGCGCGCAATGTCCAGCAGCGTGCCGTCGACGTCCAGGAAGAGCGCCCAGCCTTCCGCAAACGACGGCACCTGGTTTTCGCTGCGGATGGCGTTGCTGCCGCTCATGTCGTGGTCTCCCTTTCCCCGCGCATGATGCGTTTGCCGAACGCGATGCCCGTGCCATGGCGCAATACCCGGGTGCGCCTGCGCATGGCCGAGGCGTCCAGCAGCATGCGCCCCGCCCAGCGGTACACGTTGAATTCCTGTATCAGCGATCGCATGCTCCGCATCCTGTCCCGCTGCTCGCCGGGAGGCATGTCGAGCGCGAGTCGCAGCGCATTCGCGAACTGGTCCATGTTGTAGGGATTGATGATCAACGCCTCCGCCAGCTCCCGCGATGCGCCCGTGAACTCGCTCAGGATCAATACGCCCTGCTCGTCATCGCGCGCGGCGACAAATTCCTTGGCCACCAGGTTCATGCCGTCGTGAAGGCTGCTTACGATGCAGGCTTCGGCGCCGCGGTAGTAGCGGTAAACCTCTCGCGCCCCGACATTTTCCAGCCTCAGCACGATCGGCCGGTAGCCATCGCGGCCGAAACGCCCATTGATCCGCTCCGCTTCCTCGCGGACATGGTCGGTGAAGTCGCGGTACTCGGGAATGCTGGAACGGCTCGGCGCCCCGATCTGCAGCAATGTGACCTTTCCCGCGCGTTCTGGTTCCAGTTCGAGCAGGCGTTCCAGGGCCAGGAAGCGTTCGAGGATTCCCTTGGTATAGTCGAGGCGGTCCACGCCCACCACGATCCGGACATCGGCTGCCAGGCCGTGCAGCTCCCGCAGCCAGTCGCGGCACTCGGCGACGGCCGGCAGGCCCTCGAGGCCCGCGAGGGGCCAGTCGATGGAGATCGGATAGCGCTTGACGAGCGTGCGCCGGCCGAGGTGGGTGACGCCGTTGGTCTCGCGATCCACCCTTGCCTCAAGGTAGCGATCGACCGTATCCAGGAAGTTGTTGCAGTGGAAGCGGGTGTGGAAGCCCAGGATGCTGCTGCCGAGCATGCCGGTCAGGATCTCGTCCGCCCAGGGACAAATGCCGAAGGCCTCCGGGTTGGGCCAGGGGATGTGCCAGAAGGCGATGATGGTGGCTTCGGGCAGGCGCTCCCGGATCATGGCCGGCAGCAGGGCGAAGTGATAGTCCTGCACCAGGACGACGGGATTTTCGGTGCGCGCCTCCTGGATGATGGCGCGCGCGAACTTGCGATTGACCTCGACGTAGGCTTCCCAGTCCGGCGGGCGGAACACCGGCCGCGTATGCGCGATATGGCAAAGCGGCCAGAGGCCTTCGTTCGCAAAGCCGTAGTAGTAGCCGTTTTCCTCGGCCTCGGTCAGCCAGATCCGGCGGACCTGGTAGCGCTCGTCGCCGGGCGGGACTGCGATATGGTCGCGCTTGTCGACCACATCGCGGTCGGCGGAACCGCTGCCGTGCGCGATCCAGGTTCCCGAGCACGCCAGCATGACCGGCTCCAGGGCCGTGATCAGGCCGCTTGCCGGCCGCTGCACGCGAATGGAGCCGTCTTCCGCGCGGTCGTGGATGTACGGCTCGCGATTCGAGACGATCAGGAACTCATCGCCGCGCAGGTCATCCCGCAGGATGGCGCGCAATGCCTCCGGATTCCAGCTCACCTGGCTTTCGTCGCGGATGCGCTGGTCCCGCTCGAGGTCGCGGATCAGCGCCTGCAGGTCGCGCGCCACCGGCCGCAGTTCCGCCGGACCGGATTCCGGCGTGCCCAGCCATTCTCCCGACAGCATGATGCGCATGCCTCGTACCCAGCCCCACCAGCTGATCTGGGCAACGGCTACCGTTACCAGTGAGATCACCAGGCCGAGGGCGGCGAACAGGTAGAAGACGTAACGGCGCGTATCGGCGCTGCGGTGCTCGATGAAGCCCATGTCATGCAGGAGCACCAGCTTGCCGAGGGCGACGCCCATCGGGCTTAGCACGGGCGAGACGGCGGCATGCAGTGAACCCTGCGGCAGCCGCAGCACAGTGCCCGAGCCCGGCGCGACGTTTTCGATCGTTCGGCAACTTACGCTGCCCGGAAAGGTGAAGGTCTTGTAGACGAGTTCCAGCTGCGGGTTGCAAAAGCCGATCGCGAGCAGGCGTTCGTCGAGCACCATGCGTTCGAAGAGGTTGACGATGCGCTTGGTCTGGCCCGCGGGAACGAGGTCCTGCAGGGATTCATCCACGGCTTTCGCCACTACCACCGTGCGCGTATCGAGGTCGCGCACAAACCAGCGCACGGTCAGGCGATCGGCCAGCAGGGTGACGCCATAGGCGACGGCGGCGAGGACAAGCAACAACGGGAGTACGAAGCGAAGCGACAGTCTCATCGGGATTTCTGGCCGCCATCGCGCACGGGCTTGCTGACCCGGCCGGCGGCTTACCAGAATGCATGGGCTCAGGGACAAGTTCCTGACGAGATGTCAGGATACACCGGACCGGCGCTTGCGTGCGCGGGCAGCGGCCATTTAATGCCACACTCCGCGATGGCGAACGGCCCGCGGCAAAGTCCGGCGTGATCGGGCCGAACTGCGCGGCACCCTGGGGGACAAAACCGAAATGAGCCAGATCGGCCTGCCGCCGTGTGACGAAGGGGTCGTGCGTTGCGCCGAACCGCCGACGTCCGTCCCGGCCTCCGTGAAGCGCTGGGTGCTGATAGCGGCCATCCTCGGATCAAGCATGGCGTTCATCGACGGAACGATCGTCAACGTCGCGTTGCCCGCCATACAGCACGACCTTGCGGCGACCGCCGCTCAAATGCAATGGGTGGTCGAAGCCTACGCGCTGTTCCTGGCAGCGTTGCTCCTGGTTGGAGGTGCGCTGGGTGACCGCTATGGGCGTCGCAGGATCTTCATGGTGGGGGTGGCGCTGTTCGCGATCGCTTCCATCGGTTGCGCGCTATCGACGCGCGTCGAGTTGCTTATCCTCGCGCGGGCCCTGCAGGGCATCGGCGGCGCGCTGCTCGTACCGGGCAGCCTGACGCTCATCAGCGCGGTATTTCCGGAGCAGGAGCGTGGCCGCGCCATCGGCACGTGGTCGGGGTTCAGCGGCATCACCGCGGCATTCGGGCCCGTCGCCGGCGGCTGGCTGGTGGACCACTACGACTGGACCTGGGCTTTCTATATCAACATCCCGCTTGCGACTGCCGTGCTGTACGTCGCATGGCGCCATGTTCCGGAGAGCCGGGGAACGGCAGCACGCCGTCTAGACGTGAAGGGCGCCGTGCTGGCGACCATCGGTTTGCTGGGCATCGTGTATGCGTTCATCGAGGCGCCGGTCCGGCTCTGGAATTCGCCGGCCATCGCGATCGCCATGCTGGCCGGCTGCGCCAGCCTCGGACTCTTCATTCTTGCGGAGCGCCGACAGCCGTTTCCCATGGTTCCGATGTCCCTGTTTCGCAATCGCAATTTCGCCGGCGCAAACCTGCTTACGTTGTGGCTTTATGCGGCCCTGGGCGGCGGGCTCTATTTTTTTCCATTGAACCTCATCCAGGCCCAGGGTTATTCCGCGGCCGCCGCCGGTGCAGCGTTGCTTCCCTTCATCTTCATCATGTTCATCCTGTCGCGATGGGCGGGGCGCCTGGTGGATCGCTTCGGACCGCGCCTGCCGCTGGTGGTCGGTCCGCTCATCGCCGGCGCCGGTTTTGCATTGTTTGCAGTGCCGGGCATAGGCGGCATCTACTGGACGACGTTTTTTCCCGCGGTCGTGATCCTCGGACTCGGCATGTCGGTGACGGTCGCACCGCTGACCACCACAGTCATGAATGCAGTCGACCAGGGTTCGGCCGGCATCGCGTCGGGCGTCAACAACGCGGTGTCGCGAACGGCGGCGCTCCTTGCGATAGCCGCGTTCGGCATGGTGATGGCCGCCGTGTACGAATCCAGCCTGCGCGGCCAGTTGGCCGCCCTGGAGGCGGCGCCGGAGACGGTCTCGTTCCTGATGGGGCAGGTCGACAAGCTCGCAGGCAGCGAAATTCCCGCCGGCATGGATGCCGGGTCAGCCGCGGACCTCGAAGCCGCGATCCGCGGCGCCTATGTCGCGGGCTTTCGCTGGATCATGCTCTTGAGCGCCGGCCTGGCCGTGCTCAGCGCAGCGGCCGCCTGGGTGTTGATCGGGGGCCGGTCGGCGCAAAGCCCGCATCGCGCCTGACGGCGATCAGCCTGCCCGGCACTTCAGCGGCAGGTAGCGCGCCGGGATGTCAGTCCTGTTCTCGCCCTCGACGGTCATCTGCATGGGGCCCTGCGCGTATCCGCAGACCCATGCGACAGGGACGATCGGCGCATCCTTCACCACCGCGGGACGCAGGGTGAGGATTTTTCCCTTGATCAGGTTGTTCGCGCGATTGCCGAACGTGATGTGGATGGCGCCGCCCTGGATCGCGACCGCGCTGATCAGGTTGTTGACCACCTTCTGCGGCACCGGCAAGCCGGCCTCGTCGTTGTTCGCGGGGAAGGCCTGCGCAAGCGTCCAGGCATCGGCAACCGGCTTTTTGGCGATGTCGGCCAGGGGCAGCGCTTCGACGATGTCGTTGCGAATGATGGTGTCGAGGTAGCTGGGAATGGCGATCATGGCCAGGATGGCGATGATCGCCATCACGATCAGGATCTCGATCAGGGTGAAGCCGGAACCTTCGGATTGCGGTGGCGTTCGCGTTTTTGCCGGGTCCATGGGCGCAGGATGCCACAACCGCGCGCGCCGGACCGCATTGGGCGGGGCGGCGGGTATTTCTTGCCGCGGTCGTTTGATATCATCGCGGCCTTTGCCGGCTGGACGCCCTTGCATCGGTCGCACGGTTCAGTCTTTTTTCCGGCGCAGCCCAGGTCTCACATGCCATCCATCCAAATAAGCGAGGACGCGGGTGTCCGCTACCTCCAGTTCGGCGCGCACTGGATCCAGGGCGCGATGCGCGTCAACAAGCCCTGGGCCCTCGAGCTCGAGTACTCCCGCGACATGATGTTCCCGCTGCTGTTGCGGGAAGCGGGCTGGCCCCGCCGAATCCTGCAGATCGGCCTCGGCGCGGGCTCCACCGCCAAATTCCTGCATCGATACGTTCCCCGGGCCAGGCTCGAAGTGGTGGAAATCGATCCACAGGTCGCGATGACCGCGTGGCAGTTCTTCCGCCTGCCGGATGAATCGGCGCGTTTCCGGGTGGAAATCGAGGATGGATTCCGGTACGTGGCGAAATGCAAGGATCGCTTCGACCTGATCCTGCTCGACGGCTTCGATGCCAAGGCCGAGCCCGGGCGCATGGATTCGCCCGCGTTTTATCGCCATTGCCGCAGCCGCCTCGCGCGAGACGGCATGATCGTGGTCAACCTGCTGAGCAAGCGGGGCCTGCCCACCGCGGGGCTGGAACGCCTTCATCGGGCGTTCGATAAGCGAGTCGTTGCCCTGCCGCGCAACGAGGCGAACACCATCGCCCTCGTCGCCACGGGCAGATCCGTCCGCGTCGAACAGGGGGCGCTCAGGCG